>Ga0194132_10002117_pt1 | contig 38223 bp, 24 predicted proteins | sample TA2KigOf80mmetaG_FD_148612 | JGI IMG/M metagenome (GOLD analysis project Ga0194132, IMG submission 148612) | Freshwater microbial communities from Lake Tanganyika, Tanzania - TA2015054 Kigoma Offshore 80m | ecosystem: Environmental > Aquatic > Freshwater > Lake | place: Tanzania: Lake...
CATTCCAGGATCGCGAGACGGGTCTGCCGGGATTCGCACAGACCGGCGCTGGCGTTGCCAGTTTCCTTCTGGGCGAAGTCAACAGTGCGACGGTGACCTCCATTGTTGACACACGGGCCTACACTTCGGCATGGGGATTCTTCTTTCAAGATACCTGGCGGATGAACCCGAAGCTGACACTGACCTACGGACTCCGTTGGAATAATTTCACTCCAATGAGGGAGCGCCACGACAAGATTAGTACGTTTGATCCGAACCTGCCTAATCCTGGGGCGGGTGGACGGCGGGGAGCCCTCTCGGTCTATGGGACTGGAAGCGGTCGAAATGGTTTGCGGTCAGTTTCCGACCGCTACAACAAAGCATTTGCTCCCCATTTGGGTTTTGCGTACGCCTTGGATGCAAAAACCGTGATCCGCGGCAGCTATGGCCTCAGCTACGCTCCTGCTTGGCAGAAGTACTACGGTTCGACGGGGCCGACCACACCGACTGCCGGGTTCTCGGCAGTTCGCCAGTCCATGTCGTTGGACAACGGGGTGACTCCAGCTTTCAATTGGGATAATGGGTTCCCACTAAGGTTTCCGAATTTCCCGATTATCGACCCTACTCTTCAGAATGGAGCGACCCTCGGGTTTGTCGACCGATCTGAAAACCGCCCACCCACCAGCCAGAACATCGGATTCGAGGTGGCTCGCGAACTCCCTGGGCAGATGGCCATTCGCGTTGGCTATGTTGGGAACTTCTCGCACCGGCTCCCGAGCACCGGTGGTGGCGCAGACCTCAATGCCCTTGACCCCAGATTTCTGAGCCTAGGATCGCTTTTGAATGCCAACATCAATTCAGCAGAGGCCATCGCCGCAGGGATTGCCAAGCCCTACCCGACGTTTAATGCAAGTGTGGCGCAGGCACTGCGGCCGTATCCGCATTACCTCAACATCCCCGTTCTTGGCGCCCAGATTGGGGCTTCGACGTACCACGCACTTCAGACTAACTTCCAGAAGCGATTGGGACAGGGGCTCACCTTTCTGGTCGCGTATACGATCTCTAAGCAGCTCACGAACGTGGACTTTCCTGGCTTCACAGGGTTTGGAACGACGGTTACACAGCATCCTTCGCTCAGAAGCACCGCTAAGACGCTGCTGGCCAAGGATCGACCGCACATCCTGAATATGAGCTGGGCCTATGAGCTGCCCTTTGGAAAAGGGAAGAGGTATCTGTCAGGTGTCAGCGGAGGAGTCAACCAGCTGGTTGGTGGGTGGCGGGTCTCAGCGATCCAGAACTACATGTCGGGCGAACCCATCCGTGTCGCCAGTCGACAGACCATTCCCGGCGGATTCGGTGCAATCTGGCCATTGCGGGTGCCCAATGTTCCGATGGTGACCACCGGGTGTTCCGACTATAATCCCGCCGATCCTGCTCGTAGTTTGTACCTCAATATCAATGCCTTTGCGACTCCGGCTCCGTTCACGTTTGGAAATATCAGTAGACTCCCCAACGTTCGGAACTGCAACTTCATGGATGAGACTCTGCAAATCGACAAAAGCTTCCCGATTCGCGAACAGGTGGGGATTCAGTTCGGTACTATGATGATGAATGTTTTCAATCGGCACGTCTTCGGCGGGTTGGGTACGGACATTAATAACCCCGCGGCCTTTGGAAGATTCACCTCCACTTCACCGCCGAGGAACATTCAATTCTACCTGAAGGTGACCTTCTAGATTACTGTCTTGGGACTCGCTGCCGTTAGCGGTGAGTTTTCCTGGCGACTCCAAAACTGCCAGTCCTTGGTCTAGGGCTGGCAGTTTTTTTTATTTGGATCAAGCTCACGAAGTGGCACCTTGAGTATAGCCAAGGTTGTGCAGACATCGATGTGGAGGTGCCAATAAGGCCGAGGTTCGAATGGCGAGGGCGGCAAACGCAAGAGATCGGCGCGCCACAGGTAGAGCACACGCTGAGTTTCATCGGGCCCTACGGCCCCAAACTGAAGATTCAGGTTACACTGTGCTTGGCATCAGGCCTTGCAGGCGGATTTTCTCCCTTGAGTCAATGAACCCGACGCGGTACAAGCGAAGCTTTCGGCGCAACCCATTTCGGAATCGTTGCGTTCTCCTGGTTTTGCTGCTGGGTCTTGCCTCAGCAGTTCCTGCAGTGTCGCCGTCAGATCCTGCAGACACTCGAACCCAGGACCTTTTCTTGGATGTCGCGAGTGCTGTCGGTTTGGACTTTCTTCACTTCAACGGCATGTCGGGAGAGCACTACTATTGTGAGATGGTTGGCGGCGGGGCAGCCCTCTTTGACTACGATAACGATGGAGACCTCGATATTTTTCTAGTCCAAGGCAACATCTTGGGACCGGGAAAGACGATGAAAGACATGCTCTTTCCTCCCAAGGGCTCTCTGCCTGTGAGGGCCCGGCTATATCGCAACGACCTGGATACAACTTCGCATCAGTTAGAGTTTACAGACGTCACCGAGCAAAGCCGCATCAATGCGCAGGGTTATGGGATGGGGGTGGCAGCTGCGGACATCGACAACGATGGTTGGATCGACCTCTATATGACAAATTTTGGCTCCAACCAGATGTGGCGAAACCGAGGGGACGGCACCTTTGTGGAGATTACACAGGCCTCGGGTACCAATGACTCGCGCTGGAGCGTCAGTGCCGCTTTCGTCGACTATGACCGGGATGGTTGGCTGGATCTTTTTGTGGGCAATTACGTCAACTTCAGCTTTACGAATCGGAAGAGATGCTTTGCTGGCTCTGGAGCGGAGGATTATTGTGGGCCGTTGGCTTACGAACCCGTGCCGAACCGGCTGTTTCACAACCGGAAAGACGGGACTTTCGAGGACGTCACAGCGGAGTCCCAGGTTGGCCGGGAGTTCAATGGAGCTCTCGGTGTCGTGAGCGCCGATTTCAACGGAGACGGGTGGTTAGACGTCTACGTGGCCAACGATCAACGCGCCAATGATTTGTGGATCAACCAGCGGAACGGTACCTTCAAGAACGAGGCCTTGCTGGCTGGCTGCGCCTTCAACAAAGACGGCATTCCAGAGTCCAGCATGGGTGTGGATGCGGGCGACTTCGACAACGACGGCGACGAGGACCTGCTCGTGACCAACCTCAAGGGAGAAAAGATCACCCTCTACATGAATGATGGTAAGGGATGGTTCGAAGATCGCTCTTTCGAGGCGAACCTGGCGATTGCCAGCAAACCGTTCACCGGTTTTGGCACAGGTTTTTTTGACTTTGACAACGACGGCTGGCTGGACATTGTGACGGCAAACGGCGAGGTCCGAACCATAGAGGGGCTGGCCCGTGCTAAGGATCCCTATCCTCTCCACCAACGCAAGCAGTTGTTTCGCAACCTGGGAAACGGACGCTACGAAGAGATCAGTTCCAGAGCTGGCACGGCTTTTGAGCTTTCGGAGGTGGGCCGGGGTGTTTCGTTTGGCGACGTGGACAACGATGGCGACGTCGACCTTTTGATAGCCAACAACAACGGGCCCGCCAGGCTGCTGCTCAACCAGTCTGGGAATCGCCAGCATTGGATAGGACTTCGGATGGTAGGCCGCACGGTTAACCGGGACATGTTGGGAAGCCGCCTGGCCATCACGCTCCCGCACGGGCAAACGCTCTGGCGTCGCGTCCATTCCGATGGCAGCTATGGGTCATCGAGCGATCCGCGCGTACTGGTCGGAATCGGCAAGGCCACTCGAGTCAGCATTGTGCGGGCCTACTGGGCAAGTGGTCACGTCGAAGAGTGGAAGGATCTGCAATCGAACTGTTATCAAACTTTACGGGAAGGCACCGGCGTCTTGCGGACCGCTCGCTGATCTGGTCACGAGTACAACACACAAGATTCTGATCACCGTGCTTGGGCCGTTGATCTTTGCTTCCCTGGGAATGGCCGAACTGGCGCCTGGGACTCGGGCCCCAGAATTTCCGAAGGATGCCATCTGGCTTGGGAGCCCCAGGCTTTCCTCGACGGGTGAACTGAAAGGGAAGGTGGTACTGATTGAATTCTGGGAATACACTTGCATTAATTGCATTCGCACCTTTCCCCGCCTCAAGGAACTGTACCGGCGTTATCGCCCGTTTGGGTTTGGCTCCGAGGTTGAGAATGCCATCCGTGCCTATAAGCGCTTTCATCTTCCCTATCCAGTCGTTGCAGACGTCAAGGACAAGATATGGAAGTTGTACGACAGCCATGGCTGGCCCAACTCGTCCTTGATCGATCAGGATGGAATTATCCGTACCGTGCATCATGGAGAGAGTGGCTATGGTCAGATCGAGAAGGCGATTCAAGATCTGTTGAAGCACCGCAATCCCAACATCGATTTCTCCGGGCTGCCGATTGCCCCAGACACCGTCCTGTTCGGCGCACAGTGCGGACTTCAAACCAGTGAAATTTTCGTAGGCTATAAGCGCAGCTCTCCCAAAGGCATTGCCAACGCCGAAGGCTTTCAGCGAGAAAGAGCTGTCGTTTATGCCCCGACCAATCGCAGGGGACCGGGCGTGTTTTTCGTCGAGGGCTGGTGGTTGAACCGAGCTGACAACTTTGAATCCGGACATTTCTATGGATTCGGACGGCCAGACACTAGTGACGGTTGACTCGCATCGGATGTACTATCTCATCACGAAGGAAGAGGAAGGGCATCATGAACTCCTCTTAATTTCAAATACAGCCGGGTTGGAAGTTTATTCATTCAGCTTCGGCAACCGTTGCCTGGAGCAGTTCGACCGGCTCTAAATCAACGTGAAATACGGCTCCCTGCTTTCCACTCTCACGTTAGTCGCCCCCTTGATCTTTGTATCGAGTTGGCCTTTGGGACCCTGCCTCTCTCGGCCACTTCAGAGCACAGAGGTACGTCTGACCGATGGGTTGGCTTCACTCAAGCAGGGTCACTTGCAGGAGGCGGAGCGTTCTTTCCTAGCCTTTGTTACAGTTCATCGTGATTCCGCAGAGGCGCACTACTGGCTGGGAATTGCCCGTATGGAACTGGAGAAGTACGACCAGGCTGAGGAGGCCTTGTTGAAGGCAATCGCTTTACGACCGCGCTATCCGGAGGCGCAGAATGCCCTTGGGGTTCTCTATGACAGGCAACAACTCTTCAAGAAATCTGAAGCTGCCTTCCATGAGGCCTTAGCCATCAAGCCGAATCACGTGAGCGCTCTTTTTAATCTCAGTGTCAGTTATCTTCGGCAGAAGAGATGTTCCGAGGCGCTGCCGCTTCTGCTTCGGGTTGCGGAGCTTGACCCTAAGCACGATCAGGCGCAGCTCCAGCTTGGAGTTGCTCACTATGAGCTTAAGCAGTTTGAGCCAGCTCGGATCGCTTTTCAAAGATACACGGAGCTCAAACCCCTGGACAGCTTCGGACATCTACGGTTGGGTGAAGCTCTTTTCCGCCTAGGCAGGCACGACCAGGCGTTGGTCGCCTTCGAGAGAGCCAGCCAGCTGAACCCCAAGGATTCACGTTGTCTTTCCCAACTCGGTCTCACCTATTACAACCTCGGACAGTTGCCGAAAGCTCGCGAAACTCTTGAGGAAGCCTTACGCCTCGATCCCCAGAATCGGGACGCGCACCTTAACTTGGGAATTTTGCTCTATGAGACGATGTCCTACCGGGAAGCAGCCGGTCACTTTGAACAAATCCTGACAAAGCAACCCACGGATGCGGACAGCCTATATTACCTAGCCTCGATCGACCTCAACGAAGGTAAACTCGAGTCGGCTCGGAGCAGTCTGGAGCTATCCGTCCGGCACACGCCCGAGCATAAGAAAAGTCACTACCGACTGGGCCAGGTGTACCAGCGATTGGGACAGCTGAAGGATGCTGGGAAAGCCATGCGGCGCTTTAAAGAACTCGAAGCTGCAGAACTTCAAAACATCCCGGCTGTGGCCCGAGTTCGTGAGACTGCAAAGAGTCCTGACACGTCTCCGGCTCTGCCGCTGCCGGACACCTTGCCTGTAGCCTGCCAGGAGGGCGCGAAGCGATCGGAGGTATCTGCTCACAAGCTTCAACTCCTCGAGCGAGAGGCGTCGGCAGAGAACTATCGTGCGGCGGGTCAAACCTATCTGGAGGAGAACAACGCTCCTTGTGCGATTGCGGCTTTCGAGGCTGCTCTGAAACTCCAACCCGCAGCTTCAGAGATCCGCACCCAGTTAGGTCTCGCTTATCTGCAATCGGGTCAGCTTCAAAGGGCCGTTGATGAGCTGAGGCGGTCAGTTCAGGCAAACCCGAATGCATTCCTGGCCCATAATGGGCTGGGGTTAGCTTTGGAGGCTCTTGGCACGCTGGACGACGCGTGCGATGAGTTCAAGGCGGCTCTGGCACAAAACCCGCAGTTTGTCCCTGCCTACTTCAACTTGGCCCATGTCCTGACCACGCAGAAGCGTCATACCGCTGCAGCCTACTGGCTCGAAAAGGCGGTAGCCCTAGAACCCCAGGAACCGATCTATCAGCTCGCGCTTTCGGTTGCCTACGCAGAAGCAGCCAGATTCAGTGAGGCCATCTCTGTCCTGCAGAAGCTGATCTTAGATCGGCCTGGACTGTCTCAAGCGCACTTCAATCTAGCGACGGTTTATACCAGGCAGAAGCGTTTCGACGAGGCGGTGGTGCATTATGAGAAGGCCTTGGCGCTGGATTCTCAGAGCCCATCCACGCGGCTTTCTCTGGGAATCGCTCTTATGGCCAAATCTCAGCCTGGCCAGGCGCTTCCTATACTGGAAGAATACGTCAGACAGCGCCCTGACGATGCACAAGGACACTTTTGGCTTGGACAGGCACGAAAGGAATCAGGAGATTACGTTCTCGCTGCGCAAGCCCTGGAACGCTCCATACAGTTGAATCCCAACGAAGCGGAGGCCTATTATCACTTGGGCTTCACTCTAGCACGGCTGGAACGGTTCAAGGTCGCCATGCAGCACCTCGAGCAGGCCAAGAAGTTGAACCCGTCGGCTCCTGAAACTCGCTACCAACTCGCCCAGGTATTGCGGCGACTGGGGCAGTCCGCGATAGCACGAGAAGAACTCTTGGTTTTCGAGCAGCTCCAAGAGCATGGCCGGCAGAAGAAGGTGGCGGCGGGGCTGCACGCCCAAGGGAATCAACACCTGCAAGACGGAAATGTTTCGGCTGCGTCGGAGGCCTACGACCAAGCGCTCAAACTCGATCCGAACAATCCCAGCCTGCACTACAATCTTGGCTTGGCTCTGGCCCAACTGGGGAACCGAGAACGTGCGCAGTTCGAGTTTCAGAAAGCCATCGAAATCGATCCGAATCTGGGTCCGGCACATTATCACCTTGGTTTGCTTTACAGACGTGGAGGGCAAACCCAGTTGGCTGAGCGCTCTTTCCGGACTGCGGTGACTATCAACCCCGAGGATACCGACGCCCAGACGGGCTTAGCGGCTCTGTCCGCAGGAACTAAGTGAATGTCGCTAATGCTCATTCATTCTTGGCAGAGAACTGGTTGCAGAAATTGCACGGGAGCGCGTTGAAACGTCGGCCGGAATCGCCTATGGATTTTCGACTGAGTCAGTGGAAAAAAGGATCGGGGTTCATGATGATCGTGCTTCTTCTGGAGTCGACGTTCTGGATCGCCGAGGCCCATGAGAATGACACGGTGCTGAGTGGTTCTCCTTCTCTGACTGTGTCTCAGCCTTCTAGCGCCCAACCACAACTTGCCCCGGTACCCCATCCGAATCTGGAGAGGCTGGAACCGCTGGTTCGACGGCAGATTCAATCCGCTCAAAATGAGCTGAATACGTTAACTAAAAACAAACTGGCAGCAGCCGGTCAACTGGCAATCGCTTACGGAGAACTCGGAAAACTCTACCAAGCCTATGACTTCGTCGAAGCGGCCTTGGTTTGCTATGAGAATGCACAGGCGCTCGCGCCCGAGGATTATCGATGGAACTACTACCTGGCTCATCTATATCAGGGCGAAGGCAGGTTGGACAAAGCTTCCGATTACCTGAAACGGGCTCTGGAGAAACGACCCGATGACACAGCAGCGGTGTTAAAACTGGCGGCGATCTGCTTCGATCAAAACGATTCCGGTGTAGCAGAGACCCTCTTTCAGCGCGTCGCCAAGCTCAATGGACGTTCAGCACCAGCCTTGGCCGGATTGGGTAGAATCGAACTGTCGCGCAAACAGTTTGACCGGGCCGTCCGCTATTTTGAGGCGGCGTTGGAAGTGGATCCCGGTGCTTCAAGTTTGCATTACCCTTTGGCGATGGCTTATCGAAACTTGGGAGATGCTCAGAAGGCGCAGATTCACTTATCAAAGACAGGGCAAGTCAAGGCGCAAATTCCAGATCCACTCATTGAGGAGTTGCAGGGATTGAAGAAGGGCCGCTTGCCTTTGTGGTTCCAAGGGAATGAAGCCATGCAGGCCGGCCGCTTTGCCGAGGCTGCGGAAGCCTATCGCCAAATGTCTGATTCGGACCCTTCCGACCCCATGGCACGCATGTACTATGGTACCGCGTTAGCGCAGGCAGGCAACACCAACGAAGCTATTCAACAATTTGTGCAGGCCTTGCGCCAGGCTCCGCAGAATGCCGGGCTGCACTATAACCTTGGTATCGTCTTGTTGCAGCGTGGCTCTGAAGTGGAGTCGCTCAAACATTTCCAAGCCGCAGTCGATTCCGATCCGTCGTTTAAGCAGGCCAATTTCCAGCTGGCGAACCTTTCGATGCGGCACGGGAGATTTGCCGACTCCGAACAGAGCTATGCTCGAGTGATTCAGCAGGAACCTGCGAACAGTTTTGCACGCCTGATGCAAGTCATGGCGCTGGTCCGGCTCAAACGCTATCCGGAGGCTCGACGCTTGCTCGATGACGGACTCAAAGCATTACCTAACGACCCTGATCTGACCCACGCGCTGGCGCGTCTGCTGGCAGCATGCCCACTGAAGTCTGTCCGTGACGGTCGGCGGGCCTTGGAGCTGTCGCAGAAATTGCTGAAGGCCGAAAAGAATCTGGACTTTGAGCGGGTTCAGACACTCTCCATGGCGATGGCGGAGGTTGGGCAATTTGATCAAGCAACCCAGCTACTCCGTTCTGTGACTGCAAAGCTGAAACAACTGCAGCGTTCCGATTTGAGCCGTTTGTTGGAGGGTCAGCTCGTTCTTTTCGAGCAGGGGAAAGCTTCCCGTGTACCTTGGCGTGATGACGATCCTGTATTTTTTCCTGTGCCGGGATCATTGATGCTGATAACCCCGCAACAGTTGTCGCCCATGCAAGCTGGAGCCGCCAATTGAACTTCCCACCTTGAACTGTGTATCTTCTGAATAAGTCGGGGTATCTTCTGGGTTAATTGAGACGGGCAGGAGATTTGGTAATGTTGTTAGTTTAGTGAATCATTCTGGCAACGAACACCTGGCAAGAATGTTGACGAGCCTGACTGCTCCGCTCTTTGCCTTTGCCGTGGACAGCCTGATCAAGGGCCGGCGTCGACAGTCGAGCCTCCGCTATCACCGACCGTTCCTGGAGTACCTGCAAGGAAAATCGAAGCCGGTTGCCCGGGATGTCATCCTGGCCCACCTGAAATTCGGTTATGATTATCCGGAAACCAACCAGTAACAGAGCATGCTTGCGTCAAGAGCCAGTCAATCAATGCCGCGACATTGCGCTCTGCGGCTGCAGAGGCTCCGTCATTCCTGCTGAAGCGAATCTGCAGACCGCTTGGCCTGCAGGAGTGGGTCAAGCCAAGAACAGCTCGGCGCAATGACGAAACAGAGCCGGTCAGATTAGTTCGGCAATCGGAGTACCTGTCTTGTCGTCGATGGAATTCGCAATCTTGATTGGCCGGCCAATTGGAGTCATATAAGTCTTTTCCCAATCGACACCCAACGCCTTGTAGAGAGTCGCGAAAACGTCTCCCATCGTAGTCGTCCGCGCGGCCGGGTAGGCGCCGCGCTCATCGCTGGCTCCGACAACCACACCACCTTTGATGCCCCCGCCGCCAACGACCAGAGACCAACAGTTCGGCCAATGATCGCGCCCGAGGGCCGGATTGATGTGCGGAGTCCTCCCGAACTCTCCCATCGCAATCACAATCGTGCTTTCCAGCAAGCCGCGCTGCGTGAGATCTTCGAGAAGAGCCGACAGCGCTTGATCGAAAGGAGGAACCAGCTTGTCGCGATTGTATGAGTCGTTTTTGCTGTGACATGAGTCCCAGGCGTTGTAATCGTACCCGGCCGCAGTCACGAACCGGCAGCCTTGTTCCACAAGTCGGCGGGCCATCAGAACGCTCTGTCCAAAGGAATGCTTGCCATAAGCCTCGCGGAGTTTGTCAGGCTCCTCGGAGATGTCGAAGGCCTTGCGCACGGCCGGAGACTGGATCAAGTTGAACGCCTGTTCGGTAAAGGTGTCCAGGTTCGAGAACTCCGCGATCTCCTGCTTCTGCCGGTAAGCCGCATCGACGAACTTCAGCAACGAGCGCCGCTCTTGAATTCTTTCGATGCCGAAAGACTTGGGCAAGCTTAGGTCAGGCACTGCGAAATCCTGTTTGCTGGGGTCCGGAATCGCCATGGGGTTGTGCTGAGGTCCCAGGAAGGCCGCGTTGAAGTAATTCTGGTACATCTTGGTCCCAGAGTCCCACTGGGGCTGGATGATGTAGGGCGGCAATGCATTGCGAGGTCCCAGCTCCTTGGAAACGATTGACCCAAGGCTGGGAAACTGCATGGCTGCATTCGGCCGGTGCCCGGTGATCGCGTAGTGAGTGGCTTCGGGGTGGTCGATCTCTTCTGTGTGCATTGATCGAACAATGGATAGCTTGTCCATGTGCTTTGCCATCCGAGGGAGAAGCTCAGAGATCTGAATTCCCGCAACGTTAGTCGAGATCGGCTTGAAAGAGCTGTTGCCCTTCGGATCCCACGTGTCGAGGTGGCTCGGCCCGCCTTCCAACCACAAAAGGATGCACGCCTGTGCTTTGGCGCGAGAGGCCGGTGTGCCTTTGCCTGTCAGTGCGACGAGGCTCTGCAACCGCAGGTATTGGCTGACGTGGATGCCGAGCAGACTGAGGCTTCCCGCCTTGACGAAATAACGCCGGCTCATCTGAGAGCAGTCCAGACACCCGGTTTTGCTCATGTTGCCTCCCTTCGCTTCCCCCATTTACATCGATAACACCAGGGGGGACTGACTCGACGTGATCTCGCTGGCTGTGATGCTTCCGCTGGCTGCTGTTGCCGCGAGACCAATCCTGAGAAATCCGCGCCGGCTCAACTTCAACTTCATCTTCTCCTCCAGAAGCCACATAACAATCGGCAGGAGAACTGCCCAACTGATCCAGGCGATCTAGTGGTTGTACGCAAATTCGCGTGAGGTGACCAGGCTCCAGACCAGGTCCTCTAGGGCCTCGCGGCGGGATGCGCGCTGGCTGACCCTCTTCGTCAAAAAGCCCAATTCCTCCGCCGTCGGCAGGCGAGACAACGCCGCCACATACAAGTCTTCGATGATCTCGCGATTCGTAAGTCCGGCCTTGGCGAGCCTGTCGACGCGGCCGCCTTCTTTCGATATCTTCTCTGTATAGGTCGGCCCGGCCAGCAAGTGCAGCGCTTGAGCGATGTTGGCTTCTCCTTTTCTTTCTGGCACCATCAAGCGATTGGGCCGGCCGTAGATATCCAGGAACTGGGAAGGGAAAGTATCGAAAAAGACGATGTCGACGGCGCGGGAAGCGGCTGGCATGCGCGCACCCGAGTCGTCTTCGAACGTTTCTGGAATCTCGGTCACGTGCGACAGAGCATCCAGCAGCACTTCGGCTTCAAGGGCACGGGGAAGCGCATGGGAGTAGTTGATGCGGTCGTCGCGGTTGCTCTCGTTGGGCACCCCCGAGAGTTGGTAGGTTTTCGACTGAACAATCAGCCGCATCAGACGGCGCAGATCGTGACCGTGTTCGCGAAAATCCTTGGCCAGCAGATGTAGCAGCTGCGGATGCGTGGGTGGATTCGTCAGCCGGAAATCGTCGACCGGATTGACAATGCCGCGGCCGAAGAAATATCCCCAGATCCGATTTACCGCGGCCTGGGCAAAGTAGGGGTTCTGCGGCGAAGTCATCCATTCGGCAAGCCGCTGCCTCAGATCAACCCGGGCGGTTTCAGCAAGAACCTTCCCATCCAGAAAACTGGGCGGCACTTCTTGCTTTGTCCGGGGATGCAGCACTTTGGCGCCGCCGCCGTTTTCTCCGTGGCCGGCTGGGTCGTCGAAAATGACAGCGGGCCCGGCTCCGCCTAAATCGCCAATGTGCGTGAGGCGGCCGAAGAAAGCCGTCAATCCCCAAAATTGATTCTGGCTCCACGTTTCATAAGGGTGATTGTGGCACTGTGCGCAGTCCAGGCGCCGACCCAGAAAGACGCGAACCTCTTCGGCCATCATGTCCTGCGGCCGCCGTAGATCCGACCCTCCATACCAATGGCGTGTCGGACCGTTGTAGCCTTGCCCGCCAACACGCTCTCGAGCCACCTGGTCGTATGGCTTGTTGGAAGCGATGTTGTTCCGCATCCACTCCCAGTACATCTTAGTGAACGCTGGTGAACCCTGCTCGAACGAGACTCGAAAGAGGTCGGCGAAGCGAAAGGTCCAGAAGTCGATAAACTCAGGCGAACCCAGCAGCGCTTCGATCAACTTGTCTCGCTTTTGCGGATCTCGACTGTCGATGAACTCCTTGGCTCTTTTGGGTGGCGGGAGAGTGCCGGCCAGATCCAGGCAGACACGTCGCAGAAACTCCGCATCGCCAGAATCCTCCGAAGGAATGATGTTGAACTTCTTCAGCTTTGCGAAAACCTGTTCGTCGATAAAGTTGCGCGCTCGCCAAACCGGGTAGTTCGAAACCGGCTTTTCAATGACACCGAATCCAGTGCTGATCGCATGGCCTGCGGCACGAATCATCACAGAGGTTTCGCCTGTTTTCACCGCGCTAACCAGGCCGTCTTCATTGACATCGACCACTTCTGGATTGTTCGAGGTGTAGAGAACAGCCTCCGTGACGTCCTCCCGCCGCCCGTTCGACAGTTGCGCAGTCACCAGCAGCTGCTGCTTCCCAGAACGGTCCAGCACGACTTCTTGCGGCATCACGTCCAGACCCACAACACGGACGGCTCCCTGGGTATCCTCCTTGCCATATGGGGCGCCGTTCTTCACCCAGTCGAGAATTGTGGTGTAGTCGGCAGAGTCCTTGTTGAATCGCTGCCCGCCCCCGTGCGCCAGTTCCATCGTCGGCTTCGCCAGCAGCACACTCTTGTCCGGCTCCTTTAGATTGATTCGAGGGATCTTCTCCCCAGGGTCGGCGCTCAACACTTGATAGGTACCGCCCTCGACGATCCACTTGTAGTCGTCTCTCGGGTAGAGCGCGTTGGCCGAAAGCTTCAACCCCCCTTTGCCTTTGACGCTCCCATGGCAGTCGCTGTTATTGCAACCGCGCTTCGTGAAGATGCCCCCTAAGTCGCGGGCAAAACTAAAGGGACGTTGCTCCTCCGACCCGCTCACTCGAATCGACGTGCTCGCGGACCGACCGCCCACCGACGCGGTCAAGGTCACTTGGCCGTCGGCCACAGCGACCACCTTCGCGTTCCCTGAGATTCGAGCCGCTCCTTCTCGCGAAAGCGAGAGCCTGGCGATGGATGTGACGTCGCGCTCAACTCCGTCCGAGTAGCTTCCCATGACGACAAAGCGCTGCGACGCCTTGGCACCCCAGAGCGTGGCATTCTCCGGAAGCAACCGCAGACCTTCGAGCTTTGGCGAAACTGCAGAACCCGATCCGGCGCGCAGCTTCGCCGCGGCTTCTTGCCTGCTGACCGGCGCCGGGGCTTGAACCTGCGAGGTTGACGGTGTGGAAGCCTTGCCGGGAGCTGCGTAGCAAACGGCTCGAAAACCGAGCAGCACCATGACTGCGAGCGACAATCCAAAGGCTGTCGTTCTAGCTCGATATGGCATATCTGGATTCCGTCAGAGTTCCGTAGGTCCTTGAGTCGAGGCGGAGTGCTTGCTGAGCGCACGGTCCTGGCGGAGGCTTCACAATCGTACAGGGTCCTGCGATCGGCCGAGCTGAGCACTAATGAGTTTCCTTCTCCTCTTTCCCTCCGGCTCTTCTTTCTTGAACAACCATGAGAAGCACTTCTCTGGACCTCAATGGAGGTCCCACGATTCCGTCAACCACCGGCCGCGCCACCACCGTGATGGTGCGCGGTATCGCGGTCAACGGAGCATCTGCACCCGCAGCCAACAGAATCGTCGCGGTTTCCGCTTTGGCCAGAAATCGTTCCCTTGGACCCTCGTCGGGATTCGTCCCTCGATCCGGTTTGACTTCGGTGCCGGGCACGGCGGTCACTCCTTCTGGAAGCCCCTCCAAGGTAATAGCAACGTCTCCCGCGTAGCCTTCTTCCTGGCCAGTCGTGACGTTTAGCTTCCGGGAACTGCCCCTGCTCACATTCAGACGGTCGACATTCGTTTCAATCTCTCCGATGTGCGGGATCTGCCGGCGGACTAACACGCGATATTGGCAGCCTGGATCGCCAACGCGGGAAGTGATGTCGCGGATTTGCAGTGTGTATTCTCCACCGAGCTCGAAGGTGAAGACCGTCTTTGGCTGAATGGTTTTCGCGTAGAACGTGAAGTTGCGCGCGATTCTCCTGAACACGTTGCCAAGAAACTCCCGGCCCGTCTCGTCCAAAACGGCCAGCTTGGGGTTAAACAAGGGCGGCGCGGTCGCTGGAGTCTCGATTTCGAACGCGACCGCATCACCCTTTTCAACCTGGAACTTGAACGAATCCGTATCTCCCGGATGGGCGATACTGCCCTCGATGATCGCCGGGAGCTGGATCTTTTTGACACCTTGCGGTGAATCGTTCGGTTCCTCGTCTCGTAAAAGAACGGGTGCCAAGGCTTCCTCATCTTTGGAAACCGCAGATTCGGAGTTTGAGAGGTGGTCTGAGATTTCCTTGATCTTGAGAGGTGCGTCGGGCTTCCGATCCACCTGCCCGTGCCCCGATCGAAGCGACCGTCCCCACAGCTGTTTCAGCCGATCCGGTTCCAGTCTCCGAGTGAAATCCCGTTCCTGCCACGGGTCGTTTCCACCTTGCGACTGCGATTCTCGGAGGCGATCGAACAGACTTGGCCTGCCGGTCAGCGCGATTCTGAGTTGATACGAGAATTCGGGGCCGCCTTTGCTGGAGAGCGAAGTCGCCCGCAGTAGGTAGCGGCCTTGTTTTGGGATCTTGTGGCGGAGTACCGAGTGGGTCGGAACTGCGCCGGCAACCGACTCATCGCTGTAAGCCAGCCGGTTAAGTTGATGCTCGCTAAACCAGCTGCCCGTTGGCTCGAAAAGCGCAAGCGCCGTCGAAAAGCCTGCTGAGACTGAAGACGGTGCCGTCACCGGCTTTGTGATCATCTCCGCGACGAGTTCCTGATCTTTGCCAGCCTCGATTTCGTAGAAGTCTACTTCGCCAGACTTGCTCACTTTGCCATGCACAACCGCAGGGATCGTGATCCGCTGCGCCTGGCTCGGCGAATCGTGCGGGCCGTGGATCTCATCGACGGAGGGCTCCTGCGGCGCAAGAACAAGAAACGGCAGAGCGTTCGAAACACCACCCGGTGTGAGCAAACGAATCAGACTAATACCTGGAGGTGTGGCCGCTGCGACCTTCAAGGTCAGGACGGCCCGGTTCGCCTTTGTCTTCTTGCTGCCTCCGTCCATCAAACCCTTCTTGAATTCCACAAGCTCTGTGTCCTCAACGGCACGAACCTCGCCGGTGACGCCCTCCCGATTCGACCAGACCGTGTAGGCTCCCTCCAGGGATTTCCCAAGAACTTCGGCCTCTATTACACTTGCGGCACTTCCACCTAATGGGAAAAGGGACAGCACCTCTGGCTCTCGGCTCGCAACGGCTTCAACATCTCTCGGATGAGCCAGAAGAACGGCCCACACGAGCAGACCCAAGCTGGCAAGTTCCCAGGTGGCTCGAGGTAGAGCGCGACCATAAAGCCGGGAGCAAACAGCTTTCAATTCAACCTCCGATTCGGGACGTGAACAAAGCTTGAGATCACGGGGGATCCGACAGACTGGCTACCGTCGGCAGTCTGCACTATAAAGGGTTCCAAAACTGGGCGTCAAGCCTCCCGAGGCCGATCAAAGCCGCTTGACGCGGGGCTGCCCAGCCGGATCTCGTACGAGATGTGAGTGTTATCAGTGTTGTAAGCCATCCGAAAGACGACCACAGGCGGAGGAATCGGACTCTTGCAGTCGTCGTTTGCCAGATAGGCGCCTATCTGGCGCCAGACTCGAAATCAAACCGAAACGGCAAAGCCGCCGTGCCGAGCGACTGCGAGTCTCACGTCGAGCGGTAGCCGTCCGGCAATTACCCCGGGTGCTCTCGCTTCCTCTCACTGCCGGTCAGCGTCTGTCACCGCTTTCCATGCGCCAAGGATGACTTGACCGGAGCGACGGCACAGGAACCCCTGCGCTGCCAACACTCTACTTCAGTGTTACGCAAAGCCCTTTTTGACCGCTTTCGTAGATGGCGTCGATCGCTCTCATGTTGAGCTGTCCGTCTTCGCTCGGAAAAGCGATCGGCTTGTGTTGCAGGATGCAGTCGGAAAAATACTCGAACTCGAGCTGCCACTGGTGTGCTGCCGGAACGGCGATCTCTTCTGTGTTCAAACCGAGCAGATCGGTCACGTAAATGGTAGTGGCCACGACCTGGTTGGAGCGATAGGTGGCCAGTTGCACAAAGCCCCAAGGAACACGAATACGTCCCGTTTCGCCGTGTACCTCATAGCCTTGCTGGTAGGCGCCGTCTTGCAACCGGTAGCTGGTGTCAAACAACGCTCGCGCTCCCGAGGGAAACTCCAGCATCGCGGTGACCCTGTCGTCGACTCCGGACTTGGAGTGGAAGTCCACTTTGGCACAGATCGACACGGGTTCGGATTCCAAAAGAAACCGGGCAACATCGATGCAGTAGCAGCCCTTGTCCATAAGGACTCCTCCAGACAACTCGCGGCTTAGCCGAATGTCGGCCTTTCGTGAGGGCAGCCCGGAAGAATGGACAGCCGTGATCCCGATGATTCGGCCGATCCTGCCCTCCGCAACCAGTCTTTTGACCAAAAGGTTCTGCGGGTGAAATCGATAGGCGAACGCCTCCATCAGGAGAACGCCGTATTCACGGCAGGTCTGAGCCATCGCCCGAGCTTCCTCGGCGCTTCGGGCGAGCGGCTTTTCGCAAAGCACATGCTTGCTTTTCCTGGCGGCCTTGAGAGTCCACTCGTAATGAAGGGAGTTGGGAAGGGGAATGTAAACTGCATCGACGTCTGGGTCGTTCAAAAGATCTTCGTAGAGGCCGTAAGCCTTCTCAATTCCGAATCGGCCGGCAAAGTCGGTTGCCTTCGAAATCTCGCGGCTCGAAACGGCTCTTGGAATTCCGTTTCTCGATTGCCGAATGCCCGGTAATGCCACCGCTGCTGCCACGCCAGCACAACCCAGTATCCCCCATCGAACCTTGCGCAGGTCGGACGTGTTCACCTCGTTTTCTCCGACGCGACAGGGGCCTCGCTGCTTTCTTCGTGAATTTCGAGGACCCGGTCTAAGTGCTCGAACACTTTCTCGAACGCGATCGCATAGCACTCCATCAGTTCGAGACTGTTCGGTGGCACAAGGCTCCGTACCACGAAGTGGTCATCGATAACGGCCCGAGTATTTCGAAACTCGGATGTTTCGTAAGAGGTCTCCCCCGCCCCATGACACTGCCAGGGACAGCCTCGTCCATAGGCCTGTTTGCGCTGGAACACCGGCTGATCGGGCACGGCCATCTTCTGCCAGCGCGCCACCTTCACATTTTCTGCGCTCAGCGCTGCCATCACCGCGTCCCGGACACGTGCGGGAGGAAGGTCGCTTGCCAGACGATCGGTCTGAACCCGGACGGCATACAGATAATAGCTGTGGGTTCGGTCCGGAGGCACGACCGGAGTGCGCAACCCCTCAATGTTTTTCAAACGCGACGTGAGATAGTCCGCGTTCCGTTGCGTCGCCGCGACGTAGCTGTCTAGATGACGCAGCTTGACCCGAGCCAGCGCTGAGATCATTTCGGGCATTTTGTAGTTCCAACCGATCGACTCTGACGCATAGGCCCTGTCTGAGGCATTCATGTCGACCCGCTCGCCAAATAGCCGCGTCATCGAGGCTCGCTCAAAGATCGACGCGTCCTTGGTGGTCATCAGGCCGCCTTCGCCGGTCATCAGCTGTTTGGTTGTGGTCATCGCAAACCCGGCTGCGTCTCCCAGCGCGCCCGTGCTCTTTCCTTTGTACTTGGCCCCATAACCTTGGGCCGAGTCCTCGATGACCTTGAGAGAATGCCGGCGAGCGATTCGGTTGATCTCGTCCATGTCGCAGGGCAGGCCGTAGATATGCACTGGCATAATCGCCCGGGTGCGTGTCGTGATCTTCGCCTCAATTTTGAGAGGATCGATGAGGTAGGTCTCTGGGTCGATGTCGACAAATATTGGAATAGCGTTTTGATGCAACACCGCCATCGCTGAGGCAATGAAGGTGTAAGCAGGAACAATGACTTCGTCGCCTGGTCCCACGCCCGCTCCCGCAACAGCGCAATGAAGCGCGGCTGTGCCACTATTCACCGCCAGGCAGTGACGCACTCCGACATACTCGGCAAACTCGCGCTCCAATCCTTCTGCATTCGGCATGCCCTTGCCCATGGCGATGCTCAGGTGCCCGCTCTTGAGCACTTCGACCACGGCATCAATCTCCTCTTGCGTTGACTTTCGAAATCGTTCCCAATCATGGGAGACGAGAGCTGCGGGAACGGCGGCCTGAGCGCCGTCAAGTGCTAGATTGCTTCTGGGCATGGAGACTCTCCTGGCTAAAAATCGCGTCACGCTTTCTGTAGCGCGAGACGGTCCGCTGAGACGGTCGCAGGTCCAAGAATTCGGCTCTTCGCCTGCGAGTTTCTTGCTGTCTCTTTAGTGGGAAAGGAAGCGCTTTGGGTTCTCGACCATCATCGTCTGGACCTGCTCCTCGGCAACTCCCATTTTTTTCATCATAGGAACTACGTACCTCAGAATGTGACTGTAACCGTGGCCCCCGAACTCTCGGAGTTCGATCTTCTGGCACACGTCTTGAGAAAGGAGAATGTGCTCCAAAAAACCTTGTTCAATGAGCGTCCTCAGCGCAACGACGCGTTCGGTATCTCTTGGAAAGAAACGCAACGTTTCTTGGGAGCTGTACCATTCCACACCGAAACGGTCGTACTCGATGTAGGCCCCTCGTTTGGCGATGGCCGCGTGATAGGGCACATCGATTACATGATCGAGGTGGCAGATGATGACGCGACGCAGATCGGCACCTTCGGATTCGACGATGTCTAAAAGCGTGTGAGCAGACTTGTCCCATGGCGATGGGTGGATGCTCAATCCCAAACCTGTCTCCACCTGGGCCCGCGCAGCCGCACGCAGGGTTTTCTCTTCCAGCGGCGTCAGCGGCCAGCTCGTACCGATTTCGCCGATGAATCCAGGCCGAACATCAGTGCCGTCCACACCCCTTTCAACCTCACCTACCAAGCGTTCTTTGAGTTCCTCGACAGAAAGTTCATTGAGGCTTTCGGGCAGTGCGGGACTGTAATACCCGCAGCCGGCAACGATCTGGACTCCGACCGCTTGCGATATCCTTCGCAACTCCAAGGGACGGCCGCCAATCCAACGGCTCGTGTGGTCCATGAGGCTGCGCCCGCCAAGTTCCTTATAGTAAGCCAGCTCCTTGATCGCGAGATCGGCATCGTTCAGCCGAAGCGAATCGGCAGAGATGGTTGGATTCCTCCTGAGGTCTCCAAGAATGGACATGCTGACTGGCTCTTCAGCGATCCGCTGAAGGTGAGGGTCGTCTGTCATCCGGCGCCGGCAAGACACGTCGATGATCAGATGTTCGTGAGCCAGCGTGGTGCCCAGGTTTTCTGGCGCAATCTCGCCGAGTACCGTCATGATCTTCATAGAATCTCTTTTCCTCGGGACTAGCGTGAAGTAGTCTGCTTGACAAAGAATGCATCGCTATCCAGAACCGATCTCCCGCGCGAGCAACTCGTGATCGCGGAATCTGGCAGGCCGATGACAGGAGCCCAGACCGAGCCGAGCAACTCTAAATCAGTTTCACAAGGGGCGTACCCGTTTTGTCCTCAATGGAGTTAGCGATCTTGATGGGGCGTCCGATCGGTGTCATGTAGGTCTTTTCCCAATCAATGCCGAAAGCCTTATAGATGGTGGCAAATACATCGCCAACAGTAACCATATGTTCCGTTACTTGAGCACCCCGCTCATCGCTCGCGCCGACGACTCGACCGCCTTTGATACCCCCACCACCTAAGACGAGCGACCAGCAAAACGGCCAATGATCTCGGCCATTGCCTGGATTGATATGCGGTGTCCGCCCAAATTCGCCCATCGCAATGACGACGGTCGATTCCAGAAGGCCACGCTGCTGCAAGTCTTCTAACAAAGTTGAGAGGCTTTGGTCTAACGGAGGAACCAGAGTCCTGCGAAGGTTCTTGTCGTTCTCCGCGTGGGTATCCCAGGAGCTGTACGCGTATCCGGACGCGGTTACGAAGCGGCATCCGGCCTCCACCAATCGTCTGGCGAGCAGTACGCTCTGACCGAAGCCGTTGCGACCATAGGCATCCTTGGACTTCTCTGACTCCTGAGAAAGATCGAAAGCACGCTTGACGGCGGGCGACAGGATCATTCGCACCGCTTGTTCCGTGAATACATCCATGGGAGTGCGTTCTGCCATCCCTTCCTTCGACCGGTAGAGGCGGTCCACAACTCTCAAGAAAGACTTGCGGTCTTCGACGCGCTCGACAGACAGTGTCTTCGGCAGGCTGAGATCTGCCAGTTGAAAGTCTTTCGCTTGGGGGTCGGGTGTGAGCAACGGATTGTATTCTGAGCCGATGAACGCGGCCTTGAAGTATTCATCGACCATGGGATGTTGGTTCTTGGGAACCTTGACGTAGGCGGGAACATCCTGGCGAGAGCCGAGCTCTTTGGCGATGATGGATCCAACGCTGGGGAATTGCATCGCCGGGTTCGGCCGGTGCCCCGTGATCGCGTAGTGAGTCGCTTCTGGGTGGTCAATTTCCTCGGTGTGCATGGACCGAATGATCGCCAGCTTGTCCATATGTTTGGCAACGCGGGGCAGCAGCTCCGAGATCTGAATGCCAGGCACATTGGTCGAGATGGCCTTAAAGCTGCTGTTCGGCTTTGGGTCCCACGTGTCAACTTGACTGGGGCCGCCTTCCAGCCAGAGTAGAATGCAGGCCTGAGCGTTTCTTCTTTTGCCCACAACACTGCCAGCCTGCGAGGCCATCAGAGCCTTCAGCCCAAGGTATCGGCTCAAGCCAATGCCAAGAAACGGCAAGGATCCAACTCGCAAGAAATCACGACGGTCGATCCTGCCTCCTGCGCAACTTGCGCAAGATCGCTGTTCCATGACGTTTTCCTCTTCTAATGATTATTTGAAAACTCCTGTGATGCCACTAAGCCCCAGGCTAAATCCTCGATGGCTTCACTGCGCGAGGGTCGCTGCCGGATCATGTCTTCAAGTTCTGCTTTCTCGTTGATCGTCGGGAAGCGGGAAAGCGCCGCCAAGTAGAGCTCCTCAATAATCTGTTGGTCTGAAGCCTTAGCTCGTAGCAACCGATCGATTCGCCCGCCTTGTCTCGAAAGCTTCTGGGTGTAGGTCGGCCCCGCTATCAGATGTAAGGCCTGATTCAAACTGGGGTCAACCTTGCGATGAGGTATCATGAGTCGATTCGGCCGTCCATAAATGTCGAGAAACTGAGACGCAAAATTATCCGGCCAAACCATGTTGATTGCCCGCGTGCCCAGGGGCAATCTGCCCGGGCGGCTGGCCCCTTCCCCGAAATCCTCTGGAACATCGGCAACCTGAGAGATCGCATCCAACAACACTTCGGCATCCAACGGGCGAGCTAGCGCGCGCGAGTAATTCACTTTGTCATCTTTGTTTGTCTCATTAGGAGTGCCGGATAGCTGGTAGGTTCTGGACTGGACAATGGTTTCGACCAGATACTTCAAATCGTATCCATGTTCTCTGAAGTCTTTGGCCATGACTTCCAACAGATCGGGATGGGTCGGTGGGTTGGTTAACCGGAAATCATCCACGGGCTCGACCATCCCTCTGCCGAAAAAGTAGCTCCAAATCCGATTGACAATCGCTTCGGCGAAATAGGGGTGAGAAGTCACCCATTCAGCCAGAGGCAGTCGCAAATCAGCCTGCTCGCTTTCAGGCAGACGCTTGCCCTCGAGAAACTGCGGCATGGCCTGCTCTTTCGTGCGGGGATGCGTCACTTTAGCTCCCTGCCCAAACTCACCATGGCCGGCAGGATCGTCCATGATCACCACGTCGCGCCCTGGATCGCCCAACCGAGTCAAACGGCCGTAGAAGGCTGTCATTCCCCAAAACTGGTCTTGACTCCATGTCTCATAAGGATGGTTGTGGCACTGAGCGCAATCCAGCCGGCGGCCAAGGAAGACACGAACCTGTTCGGCCATGGCATCCTGAGGCCGGGGCATTTCGCCTCCAGATCCGAAGTAGTGACCACCGGCGCCTCCCCAGCCCTGCGCGGCGATGCGCTCGCGCGCGATTCGGTCATAGGGTTTGTTTTCAGCTATGCTGTTACGGATCCATTCCCAGTAGCTTTGTGTGTATTTGGAAGTCGGTTGCGCGAACAAAGCCACTCGAAACAAGTCAGCAAAGCGAAAAGTCCAGTAGTCGACGTACTCGGGTGAACTCAACAAGGTCTGGATCAGCTTGTCCCGCTTCTGCGGATCCTTGGCAGCCGAGAATTCACGGACGCGATGGGCGGGCGGGAGCGTACCGGTGAGATCCAGGCACACCCTGCGAAGGAATTCCTGGTCGCTGGATAATCCAGACGGAATGACGTTGAACTTCCGCAGTTTTCCGAAAATGTGATCGTCGATGAAGTTTTTGCGCGCAATCTTCGGATAGTGCGCGGCCGGCTTGGCGATGACGCCGAATCCAGCACCGATCGCCTGGCCAGCGGCACGAATCATTACAGCAGTTTCCCCGGTCTTCACCGCTCGCACGAGCCCGTCGTCGTCAACCTCGACGACTGACGGGTTATTAGACGTGTACAACACCTGCTGAGTGACGTCCTCTCGCTGGCCGTTGGATAAGTGAGCCGTAACCAGGAGTTGTTGTTGCCCCATGCTTTCGAGAACCGCGTTCCTTGGAAAGACTTCCAGTCGCTCGATTCGGACGCTTTCCTGCTTTCCTTCTTCGCCAAACGGAGCCCCGTTTTTGATCCAGCTCAGGATAGTCTCATAGTCCGAAGAGTCGGAACTGAAGCGCTGCCCACCACCGTGAGCGTCTTGCATCGTGGGTTTTTGCAAAAGCAGGCTTTTTTCAGGCTCCTTCAGATCGATCCGAGGGATCTTCTGACCTGCTTCGACAGTCAGCACCTGGTATGTGCCTCCTTCGACAATCCACCTGTAATCGTCTCGCGGGTAAAGCGCATTGGCTGAGAGTTTCAGCCCGCCTTTGCCTTTGACGCTGCCGTGGCAGTCGCTGCTGTTGCACCCTCGTTTGGTGAAGATCGCTCCCAAGTCTCGTGCGAAACTAAACGGACGTTTTTCCTCTGAGCCAACCACCCGCAAGGTAGCCCTCGCAGATTCTCTGCCCGTCGAAGCAGAGACCGCTGCCTGGCCGTCCGCCATAGCCACCACCTTCGTCCCTGAGCGGATCTGCGCCACTCGTTCTGGCGTCACCGACAGCTTGCTGAGCGCAGTGACGTCACGTTCTAACCCGTCAGAGTACTTGCCCATCACAACAAATCGCTGACCCGAGTTGGCGCCCCAGAGGATCGCATCCTGGGGCTCCAGACGCACGGATAGCAGCTTGGCGGCGACAACAGTCTGATTCGGCCCTGGTGCCGCTTCGGTCTTGCTGCTTGAGGGCTTCGGCATGCCCTGTTCAGGATTCTTTTTCGAGAGGGAATGGCTCGTCACTGAACCGAGGACAAGCAGGCCGACAGTCACGAGTGATCCACCTGGCCACCTTTTCCACCGATCACGACTTTTTGGTGTAGAAAGAGTTGTCATGACTATTCCTCAGCGAGAAGTCTCCCTCCGCTTGACGACCATCAGCAGAATGTCACGGACTACCAAAAGCGATCCCGGTTGTCCTCCGACGATGGGCCGAGCCGTAATTCTGATCGACTTCGGCACAGTGGTGACGGAGGCATTGTCGGCGGCTGCCAAGATGATGGTTGCGCTATCGGTTTTGGGCAGAAACCGTTCTTTGTAACCCTCGTCGAGTGGCGGACCCTTGTCCGGCTTGACTTCGGTTGCCGGAAACGCCTCCACACCGGGAGGCAGACCTTCCAGCGCAAGCGCTATGTCGCCAGCAAAGCCTTCCTCTTGGGCCGTGGTGACAGCAAGCTTCCTCGCCTCACCCTGAACCAGGTTGACGTGATCCGTCTTGATGTCGATCTCTCCGATGTGAGGGATTTGTGGCCGAATCAATACCCGGTAGCGAAAGCTGGGATCTCCCCATCTGGATGTCGCGTCACGAATCCTTAGTTCACACTCTGTTTCCTTTTCAAAGGTGTAAATTGTCTTTGGTTCGACTGTCTTGAGGTAAAAGGTGAAATTGCGCCCAATCCGCTTGTAGACGTTGATCAGAAATTCCCGGCCTCCCTCAAGAAGAGTCAGTTGTGGATTGAACCTCGGAGGCGCGGCCAGAGGCGTTTCAATCTCGAATGCCAGCCGCTGTCCGCTTTTCACCTTGAACCTAAACGAGTCTATGTCACCTGGTTGGGCGATCGCTCCTTCGACAATGCTAGGGACTGCGATCTCGACCGCCTGGCTAGTCGCATCGTTGGGCTCCCTTTCGATCACTCTTGGGGGAAGCGAAACCATGCGCGACCGAACGGAGCTTGTCCCGCTAGCCAGGACTTCCTCAACTGATAAAGAAGGCAGCGATTCTCCAGCCCCGGCAATCTGGTCGTGCGTGGGCGTTTCGAGCGTCCTTACCCAAAGCGACTCAAGCCATGCCGGCGTTATCTTTCGAGTGAACGACCGTTCAAGCCACTGCGACCGTTTGGAGTCTGTCGGGAAGTTGGGATAGCTGGAAGGCGCAATTCGAAGCTGATACGGCGCATGGGGCGCCGAGTTTCCCAGGAAAGCACCGACCTCAAGCAAATAGCGCCCCGGCTTGCGGAACCGATAGGTTAGACGTGGATTCTTGTTCTCGAACTCCGAGCTAGGGTCGTCGTTGAATGCCAGCCGCGTGGCTCGACTCGGATCGAACCAACTCCCTGTAGGTTCATATAGAGCAAACTGAGGGTCGAAGCCTGCCTCGGAGAAGCAGTCGAACGTTAGTTCCTCATCTTTAGCAACGTCAAACTGATAGTAATCCAATTCGCCCGGCCGGCTCATTTCTCCGTTGATGATTGCCGGAATAGGGACAAGCTGTGCCCCGCTTGGCCCGCTGTGGCCGGACTTGATCTCAGCGATCACCGGGTCAGAGTTGACCATGAAGTTGATTGCATTGGAAACTCCGCGTTCAGAAATCAGCCTCAGCTCTTGTGGCCCGATCTTGGCGCCCGGAGCGATTTCCAGCTGCAACAGAACACGATAGCCAGGAACGCCGGATTCCCCCTTCGACTCGAATTCGCCCTCCCTCAGTTCGACCTCTTCGACCTTCTTTACTTTGGCTTGGACGCGCTCGCCGCCAAACCAGACCGCATAGGTTCCCTCGAGATACTTTCCTCGGATCTCTACTTCCACCGTCGTTCCGGGATTTCCGCCCATCGGAAAAATCGTCCGCACCTCGGGCTCGCCGTGCGATTTCTCGATTCGATCTTGTGCCCATATCCTACACACCAGATTCAAACAGAGCATGAGGATAGGCAGAAGGTAACCCTTAGTTAACCCACTCGCTGCTTTCATTTCGCCTCAGTCTGGAACTCCCGTCTCGTCACTCCGTGCCTGGCCGCATGACCGACCTTCGGACGGGGTTGAATGGCTTCAATTAGCCTTTCTATTAGTACCGAAAGTGGCGTCCGAGGTTTCAGAGGCGGGGTTTCAGCTAGCGACAACGACTTCGGCGCAGGCGGCTGGCGCCATCGGCGATCGTCAATCGATCAGGCAGCAGCCCAACGCCGACCCTTGACACAACTGCCACAACAGGGGTAGTGCCTTCGGTGATGAAGGAACAGAAGCGACTTTCGCCGCTTCTGTTCGTCGTCCGGCTTGGCCAGCTAGAAGTCGAACTTCAGCCCGACCTGGATGATGCGCGGCGGACCATCGGTTGAAAGGATGCGCATCAGAGCTGGAGAGGTCAGGCTTGAAACTGGATTTGCGAAATTCGGGCGGTTGGGAAGATTGAAGAACTCGAACCGCAGTTGAACATTCCTTTTTTCTCCCATCGGCACGTTCTTGAATACCGCCATATCCACGTTTGCGTTGCCGGGTCCAATCAGGATGTTTCGTCCCGCGTTGCCGAAGGTGCCCAGAGCGTTGGGTTGAAACGCTCCCGCGTTGAAGTACTGTTGGAGGTACTCGCCACGCGCCCGCCCATTCGAAAGGTTCGGATTCCCGACCAGATTCGGCCTGTCCGTGCCGCTTTGCAGAGAGTAGTTTCGGCCCGAGGTCACGGTGAATGGGAAGCCGCTTCCGACGCGGATGATGCCCGACACCTGCCAATCGTCGAACACGTACTTGACTGCCTTATTGCTAGAACCAAGCGCACGGCTTATGGAGGGCGTGTAGTAGTTGATGGAGTTCACCCATGTGTGGGCTTGATGCAAGCGCGACAAGCCTCTTTCGGCGTTGAGGTCCGGACCCACTTGGTTTTGAAAACCACCACTACCTCTGGTGTAGCCGTTGAAGTCGCCCGCAAAATCGATATTTCTGGACCAGGTGTAACCCGTAAGAAAACTCAGCCCTTTCGAAAAGCGCTTCGTACCCTGGAGCTGCAGCGAGTGGTAGGCGCTGTTCACGCGGCCTTCCTGAATGTTCAGGCTCGTGAAATTTCGGTTGGGGCGCCGATCATTCCCATTTGTGAAGGTCGAGTTCGGGTTACCTTGTGCGTCGTTGCCAGGAATGTAGCGAGGTGCATTGAGGTCTCGAGCCATTTGCAGCCTGTTAGCCACATTTCCGACGTATCCGACCTGCAGGATCACGTCATGACCCAGCTGTTGTTCGATCGTGAGATTAAACTGTTGGATCCTCGGATCTCTCAGGTACCTTTCGAAGAACGACGTGCTCGCAGGCAGGTAGGGACTGAAATCGATGTCGCGAGTCAGTCGAGGAGGAACCGCAGCCAGGGAGGCAGGTGGTATGGGATTCGTCAGGCTTGGGATCGTTGGGACGGCAAAGTTATAGTAGGTGGGCAATATCGTGGTGGGATCGTCCTGACCTTGGCCTGCTTGCGTGGTATAGAAAATACCCCAAGCGGCGCGCAGCGCTGTCTTACCCTTGCCGCGAATGTCCCAGGCGAGCCCAATGCGGGGCGCGAAGTTGTTCTTGTCGGTGAAAACAAGACCTTTTGGAACGCCGGGATCGCCCTGTCCACCAAATCCGCTTGAAGCGGGGTAGACGAACCCTCTGGGCGCTTTCGTATACACCACGGATTGTTGGCCCTCGATGTAGGTGCCAGTCGACCTGACCGTGCCCCCACCCTCCAATGTTCTATTCTCCGGCCCGATCCACAAAGGCGTGACCTGATACCTCAAGCCCAGTTCAACAACCAGGTTCCGGCTCATCTGGACGCTGTCTTGAAAGTAGGCTGAATACTGCCGCTGGTCCCCCGAATGGTCGGCGGCAGCGGAAATGCTAGCTGAAGGCCTGCCGAGCAGAAAATCGGCGAAGCTGTCACCTGTAACGTTACCGGTCCCTGTGAAATGGCCATCGGCGAGCGAGCCACTGTGATGTGTCATGTTTTGGTAGATGTGCTCGAAGCCAAACCTGATCCTGTGTCCGCCCCTGATGTAGTCGATATTGTCCGCAAATTGATACTTCTTATTGTAAAGGATCCAGATGTATCCGCGGCTCTTGACAAAACGGTCAGCGACATTCACTCCCGGCGGGCCACCAGGACGTGCTTCGCCCGTGATGAACTTCGATTCGGGAAAGTTCGAACCCAGGTCGCGGATGGTCGGCCGGCCATTGCCATTCACTCCCCACTCCAGGTCCTTGAAGCCGAATCGGAAGTTGTTCAGCAGATTCGGACGCAACGCATGCGTGTGGTTTACGATGATGTCGGTCGTATAGGCTCGAATATACTGTTTCCAGCTAGCCAGTTCTCCAACGAACGGCATGTTGTGTTCTCCGTTCAGGAAGGCGACCGGAGAATTGGACTCGGTATGGTCCCTGAAAAAAGTGATGTTGAGCCGGCTCCCCACGCGGAAAAGGTAATCGGGCTTGACGACCAGCTGGTAGTTATTCGTGGCGTCGGAGAAGGCTCCGATATATCTGCCGTCGGGCGAGTTTGGCAGAGGAATCAGCGCCAGATACTTGACCGCGATCGGGTCGAGTCTTGCCTGTGGAATGATGTTACCAGGGAACGGCAGCCGGGTGTCCGGGTCGATCACAGTCCTTCGAGATGCCGAGAAGTCTCCTCGCCGCTCTGCGGCGGTCGGCGGGAAAGCTGTGGTAGCAGCCTTGCCTTCCCGAATCCTCAGCCACTGGGCACTACCAAACCAGAACAGCCTCTCCTTAATAGCCGGCCCGCCCAAACTAAAGCCAAACTGGTTCTGGTTCAGTGGCGCCTTTCTCGGCAAAAAAAAGCTCCTTGCCGCCAGGGCGCTATTCCTATTGAACTCCCACAGGCCCCCGTGGATCTCATTTGTGCCAGACTTTGTGACAACGTTCATCACTCCGCCAGGATTTCTCCCAAACTCAGCACTGTAATTACTTGTGATAAACCGGAACTCTTGCAGCGCGTCCGGATTGGGATAGTTGAGAGCCACGTTGAACCTGGGCTCGCTGAAGTCAACACCGTCGAGGTTGAACTGAACCCCATTCACACGGTTTCCGTTTACGCTCAGCTTGTTCACGGCCCCGTTTGGATTGGCAGTGATGGCGGTTGGAATGGCCGCATAGCTGACGCCGTTTGTGAGCGTGGCTAGCTGAACCACATTCCGCCCGTTCAAAGGCAGCTCCTTCAACTGCTGGGAGTCCACCAGAGTGCTGACTTCGCTGGTCTGAGTATTGATGGGAGGAGGTGCTGCAGAGATCTCAATGCTCTGCGTTACCTCCCCAACCTCGAGTTCGAGATTGATGCCAGCGACCTGATTTGCGCTAAGGACGACGCCGCTGCGCTGATACTTTTTGAAACCTGCCTTCTGAACCTCCAGCGTGTACGTTCCCGCGGGCAACAGTGTGAAAGCATAGCGTCCAGCATCGTCCGAAACCATGCTGCTCCGAAGCCCTGTGTGAGTATTGACCACGACGACCTCGGCGCCTGGAACAAAGGCGCCTGTGGCGTCCGTAATCGTGCCGCGCACTCCGGAAGTCACCGTCTGCCCGAGCGCAAGCGACGAAGCAGCGATAACCGCGACGAGAGAAAGAGACAGAACCCATAGGTTTCCTGGGGCTCGCTTCATGATGGTGCCCTCCTTTGTCCTTGAGGCGTGAAGCCTGATATAGAGAATAGACAATCCGATTTATGGGGCAGATTATTCAGAAGCGCTCACCGATGTCAATAGTCTTTCTTCGAATGTCGACATTTGAATAATACGTTAGTAATGTTTGACCGTAATCGCCGGAGTAAGGCAGAATTCTGTCATAAACGTGAGGAGGCCTCGCACCTAATGACCCTACTGTCTAAACCGCACTACGCCCGCCATGCCGTGAGACAACCTAAACTCGATCGAGTGCTTAAGACTTCTCGGGGAGGGCATGTCGCAGACTCGCTGCGAAAGGCCATTGTTACCGGAGAACTTTCTCCAGGGGAGCGTTTGTATGAGGATCAGTTGTCAAAGGCGCTGGGAGTTAGCCGAAGCAGCATCCGCGAAGGACTGATGACTCTTGAGCATCAGGGTCTGGTGATGAGACCTGCAAGTCGCATCGTGCGTGTCACGCAATACACGCCTGAGGATTTGATGGAGGCTCACGAACTGCGAATTCTCTTGGAGGTACGCGCCATGAAACTGGCCCACCAGAGAATGGCGGCCGGCGACGAGCAGAATCTGCGCGACAAGATCAGACAAATGCACGAGACCGGAAAGAGGGAACAGTGGTACGAGCACGTGCTGCGCGACTTCGAATTCCACTCGGCGCTGTGGAGCATTGCCAAGTGTCCGCCTCTGCAACGCGCACTGGAAGTCGTTTTCCATCCCCTTCAGGCGTTCCTGGCGCTGATCCACTTGGACTGGATGAAGAGATCGGATGACCTGGAAAACTCAACCGCGGCACATCACCAGATCGTCGATGCCGCGGTTTCCGGGGACCCCCGTGTCATGGAATCGGCGATGGCGACAATCGCCTCCCTGCCAGGCAGCGCACCCCAGTACCTGGCAGATCTTCGGGCGCGAACTGCGATTTCGCACAAGAACAGTGGGTAGGCGACCTCACCTACCCGACCTGCTGGGCACCGTCTTTCTTCAATCCGTGTTCATCCGTGCTGCGGGTCGGGGTGCGAGAGCCCGGGGCATGAGTGGTGGGTCACATCGCGTTCACTGCCTGAACGAGGGCTCGCATGTAGCCGAGGGAAAAAGTCCGCCCGATGTGTCCCCAAGGTGTGTCGCCTTCCACCTTCGGAGTGTGGTCTGAAACAAACGGGCCGGTGTAGCCAGCCTCTTTGTAGGTCTTCATAGCCTGGACCATGTCAATGTCGCCTTCATCGATGAAGACTTCCGTGTACTTGGGCACGGTGCCTCGCACGGCTCGAAAGTGAACCAGAAATATCTTGTTCAGTTTGCCGAAGTAACGGATCTCCTGCAGCACATCGACGCCCATTTCGGTGATGGTGCCTTGGCAGAACGTGATTCCGCTGGCCCGGCTTGGAATTTCCTTTAGAAAGCGCCGCAAGTCGCCGGTATGGCGGAAGATTCTGGCAACCCCGCGCATGTTGGAAACGGGTGGGTCATTAGGGTGCATGGAAAGCCGCACGTTCGCTTTCTCTGCAGCTTCAACAATGGGCTTGGCAAAGTACAGGAAGCGTTTCCACATTTCGGCTTCGTCGACGACACCAATTTCTGGGAAAGGCTTCGCGTCTTTGACGCGACCATAGTCATAAGCCCGAAGGACAGCTTCTCCTCGTCCCTGCGATTCGTAATAACCAACCCGGTCGTCCCAATAGAAATCCGGCCAGAACCGCCATTCCATCATGGGGACTCCGGCCTCGCCGACGGCCTTGATCGTCCGGCAGACGTTCTCGATCTCCTCGTCGCGTCCAGCTTGCCCTAGCCTGGCTTTGCGATAGAAGTCGATCGGGATCATCATCGATTCGAGCACCAGGCCGGCCTCATCGCAATTCTTCTTGGCAGGGAGAACGTCGCCCGCGGTCCAGTAGCCTTTGTTGCCGGTGTCCACTCGATCTGTGCCTTGAAAGATCACATGCCTGCAGCCGAGTTGTTTGAGCCAGCGCAGTGTCGAGGGATTCACATCGGCAAGGTTCTCCGACAGCTTCGGCATCCATGGGGCCGGTTTCTTAGCCTGTGCGGCTCTCAAGCCTTTGGGCATGGAGGAAGCGATCAGAGAGGAGAAGAGGAAGTAGCGTCGCGTTTTGTCGGTCATGGGGTTTTTTGGCTTTCGCAGTAAAGTGATGAATCGGAATCTAACTTCGGAAGTCACAAATCGAGCATCCGTTTCGCGTTCCCGTGCGCGATCGCGTCTCTCTGCTCACGGGTGAGCCTGGCCACTTCGAGCTTCTGCACACTGCAAGCGGGATACAGCAACGGCAAACCGCTTCCAAACAGCACGCGCTCCGCTCCGACGGCCCTTAGGCAGCTGTCCACAGCTCGAAAACCTTGCAGCCCGGAAATCTCCAAAGAAACATTCTCGTAGCGGCGCATGAAATCGAATAGCCAGAGAGTCTCGCCATAGTTGACGCTGGACAGGATAAAAGAAACCTTCGGATATCGTGACACAACGGTTTCGATCGTCGCTGGAGCCAACTCGGGCAGTCCCCAGTTCATGATGACTCGGACGGGCAAAACCACCGGCAATTTCAGCTCTTCGGCGGCCTCGAAGATCGTACTGGTTGCGGAGTGCAGCGTCAGGGAGTAATTTTGGTGTTGCGGATAAAGGCGTATTCCTCTGGCCTTCCGTTGCTTGTACTCCCTCAAATATCGAGTCAAATCCGGCTTCGGAAGAATCGGGCTGATCGAGACGAAAGGCAGGAACCGCTTCGGGTATTTGTTGCTGATCTCGATGACCTCTTCGTTTCCCACCCGCCAATCCGAGAAGATGGACCGCGTGGCGCAAACGGCCAGCATGTCGATCCCGTTCCGGTCCATCAACGCGGTGAGCTGTTCTGGCGTTCTGTGTGTCACGTCCCAGTAGGGCCAAGCACCCAAGAACCCGTTGATGTCGATCATAGAGCCATTCCTTTTCGGTTTGCTGGTTCAGTCAGAGGAGATTCAAGCATGCGATCGTGTCGATGTTGTCGAATTCAGTGGCGCCTTCGAAACGAGTCTCTCTGGGCAACGGTCGTGGCCAAGTAAGCCTCGCCTTCCTTCGCAGAAAAGCGATCTGGCGAAAAAGCACTGACGTCGATGCTCGTCCTGCCCTCAGCTACGAACTGCGCCAGCAGCATTCCCGACACGGGGTTATAAGCAAATCCCCCGGAGTGAAACGCGGTGCCGATGTAGAACCCGGGCAAGCTGGCCACTGGGCCGAGGATCGGCTCCCCATCAAGCGAGAAGGTGATGAGACCGACTTTTTCCGTTTCCCACGATGTCTCCCCCAAAACGGGCACAAGAGGAACGAACTTCTGCATGAGTGTCTCTTTGAGATGTTCGGGGGCCGACAGCTCAGATAAGTGGAAGTCCGTAGAAGAGACGCGATGTTCTTCGCGTTCTGGAGTCTCGATTCCCGCCAGAAGCCGGTTGCCAGACGCGGGCCGGATATACCCGCCCAACGGGTTGGCGTTGATTGCCGGGATATTCACCGGCAACGGCAAGGGCGTGGTCGTGTAGCGCTGATGCACGAAAGCTTTGATTGGCACTTGCAGGCCGATGCACTCCACGACCTTGCGCGTCCATGCGTAGACCGTGCAAACGACTGCGTCTCCCTCGATCAGACCAGTGGCTGTTTTGACTCCTGCTGCCCGTCCGCTTCGAATCAGGATCTCTTCGACTTTTCGATGCTCGCGAATCTCGATGCCCAACTGAAGGCAGCGTCGAGTCAATGCCGGAATGTACTGGCCGGGTTCGCTATATCCACCCAGCGGATCGAATAGGCCGACGAAATCGTCGCCTGGGCGGAGCTCGGGCCAACGACGCCGCATTTCCTGGGCATCTACGATTTCGTAGGGGGCACCGAGGCGCTGGTAAAGGGGAAGCAGCTGTTCGCGTTCCGGCCACGACTCCTGGACGAACAGGTTCAAGGCACCAACATTCTGAAATGTGTAGCCTTCCAGTTCCTGCGACAGCTCGCGATAGAGTTCCAGGCTCTTCTTGCGAGCCAGAACGCCTGTTTCAGTCCACAGCAGGCCCGTGATGATGGCGGCTGCCCGGCTGCTGGATCCGTCTCCCACCGGGCCTTTGTCGAGCACGATGACCTTGCCGAATTTTCTGCGCGCCAGATGATAGGCCGTGCTCAGTCCGGTTACGCCGCCGCCGATGATAATTGCTGTTGCCAACGCCAACCTCCCTTCACCGACCGTTACACGCTCACTAATTCGTTACGAGGATGATCCGCACACTTTCTGGCTCGACTTCAAGTTGCACGGATTGTCTTTCAATGGTGACTTCTTGTTTGTTGTAAACGTCGACTGCTTTGGCAAAGGCTCTTGGCAGACCGATTCTTTCTCGATGAGCCTCGCGCCTGGCATCATTGAAGACCGCCAGCAGGGCCTTGTCACCGCCATCCATCCAGCGTGGGCGCAGAGTTTTCCCCCGCACGAGCGGAGCGGTGTGACGTTCCAAGAGCGATTGAACGATCGACAAGCTCCCAGGGTCGTTTTCTGCCAACGCCAACCCCAAGTAGGTGCCGAAGTAGTACGCCGTGCCCAAGCCATAGCGGTTCGTCACCGCGAGGCAATGACCCAAGCACTGCGCCATGGACCTGCCTTCGGTGAGAGTTAGAGGAGCCAGGTAGCCTCGAGCACGGACACTGGCGGAAACTGGGTCATTGAAGCTGATTTCCGGGCCATTATGGATGGGATCGGGCCACTGCTCGCCTCGAGGGTTGTTCAACGCGGGGCGATTCTGAGGGTCGCTGCAAACGGCCTCTTGTTCTGCGGCTCCGACGACTTTCGCGAGAATGCCGCTGGGCAAGACGGGTTGGTTATAGCCACGATCGTCAAACAAGCCCGTGCGCGCTTCGGCAATGAGCACCCCACCTAAGGAAACGAACTCTCCGATCTTTTTGGCCACGCGATCCGGCAAGGTGAGGCACATGGGAACGATGAGCACCCGGAGGCCATCGAGATCGTCCAGCGTATCGTACGTCACGTAGCAAGCGTGGAGATCGGCCTTCCAGACGGCTCGATAGTAGCCAATGTGCGATTGCGTATAGAGATCGTCGCCGTTTTCCATCGCGAAAAGCTGCGTGGAGTTGTCTGGGTCGTAGAGAATGCCAACCTGCGGGACCGGAGCGAAATCGTCCAGGATAGCTTTGTGCCGTCGCAGGACCTCTCCCGTTTCGCTCGCAGAGCGAGCCCGAGGCGTCGTCTCACCGTTGGCACGGACCAGCCCAAACCCTCCAGCTTCTGGGCCGGTTCGCTCCTCCAAATAGCACCAGTAAAGCGTTGCCTTGGCTCCATAGGCGGCCGCCAACCAGTTCCACACCCGGTAGTCTTTCGCAACGGGCGTTGGAACCTTCCAAAACCCGCGCAGATTGCACGGTCCACCGCTCATCTCGCTAATCCAAAATCGCTTTCCACGGGCGGCGCTGCGTGTGGCATCCATGGTACCGGCGCACTCGCTCATATCCCAGTTGTGGTACCTCGGAGCATAGCTGGTCCCCCACATCTCGACAGGTTCTGCCAGCTTCCAGTTGTGAATAAAAGCATTGGCTCTGGCCAGGAAGGGCGGAACGGCGCCGGAATGACTCATGACGAAGTGCCCAGGATCGGCTGCCCTGATTGTTCGGTATCGCCACTGCATATGTTCCGCCAACTGGTCATGCCAGAACCTGCCCCAATCGAGCCAGTCAGCATACGCGCCATGACGACAGGGTGGACAGATTTCGTTCCAATCCTGATAAGGACTTCCCCACCTCTCGTTCAGCACTTGGATCTGGCTGTATTTCTGGGACAGCCAGTCGCGAAAAGTGCGGCGAGTCTCGCTGCAGTAACAGAACAGGCGGTCGCCCATGTTGCCCCAGTAGTTGTCGATCCACGCCGGCTCCAGATGGGGTTCGTTCCAACAGTCGTATCCTGCCAGAGCTGACGAGGCGCTAAAGTGCCTTGCAATCGCGGTGAGGTATTCCGCTGCCCGAGCCTCGACCGCTTTGTGATGGAAACAGAGTCCTGGGTATCCGCCAAATTGGGTGTTTGCGTTTGGCGCCAATTCGATGGCATGCCCATTGGCGCTGACGTAGCGGCATTCGGGATGCGCCTGTTCGAGCCAGTAAGGCGCCGACTCGATGCTCGTTTCCAGAAGAAGCTTCAGGCCGAGTTGTTCGCAAACGCCGACGATTTCGTCGTACTCTTCCCACGCGAAGTAGTCCGGGCGCTGATGGATCGCATTCCACTGCAAACGCAGCCGGATGATGTCGAAGCCCAGTTCCTCTTTGATCTTCTTCAGATGGTATCGATGTTCACTCCTGGGGGGATTGGGAGGTCGGAAATAGGCAGTGCCGGTCAGATAACCTGAACTGTTTTCCATGCTGAAGAACTCCTGATTCTGGAGAACGCCACCAAACGAGTCAACGTTCTTCCTTACCACTCACTTACCACTCGAAGACAGCGGCTACAAGGCTCTTGTCGTGACCCTTGGCCAATTCGTAGGCTTCTTTCATCCGACCCGCAGAAAAACGATGAGAGATCACGGGCTTCAAGCGCAGGCTGCCTGAAGCCATCAACTCAAGAATGTATTGAAGGTTGCGCCGCGTGTTGAAGCGGAGATCTTGCGGAGGACAATCCGTGCGCGGAGCGAATCCTGCGCCCAACAACGTCAGTTGTTTTCCGTAGAACCACTCTGGATCCAGCGGGTTGAAATCGGGTTTCGGCTGAAAGCGGCCGGGGAAGCCAAGAACACTGACTCTGCCAGCGTACCGCGCGATCGCCACCGACAGCCGGTATGCTTCCCATTGATTCGCCGTGAGCACGACGATGTCTGCCCCAACTTCTCCGAAAGTATCTTTCAGCTTCTCCGCCAGGTTTGGGTCATCGCTCAACAGAGACTGGTGAGCGCCAACGCCGCGAGCTGTTTCGGCTCGAATCGCAGAATTGGCGATGCCCACGACATTGCCTCCCATGGCGCGGGCCAGGCTAATCGTGCACAAGCCAATCACTCCCAAGCCGACAACGGCCACGTTCTCTCCAGGCTCAAAGCGAGCTTGCCGCAACGATGCCAAACCAAGGTGGGTCAGATAAGACAACGACGCTTCTTCAGAGGGAACGCTCTCCGGGACAGGAATCAGCAGGTCATCCTGATTCGCCAGATAAGCCGACTGATGAGGCTTCAGAGAAAAAACGCGCTGTCCGAGCTTCAAACGGTGTACCGAATCTCCAACGCGCCGGATCGTGCCTACATTGGAATACCCTACCGGCCTTGGGTAATCAGGCGCTCCTGGAACATAGGTCGAGTCACCCAGGTAGTTCCCGAGGTCCGTGCCCGTGGACAATGCCGACACCTCGGTTTCGACATACACCTGGTTGGATTGCAACGATTCAGGATCGAGAGGGCGTTCTTCTAACCTCAAATCACCGGCACCATAAAGAACAGCTTGTCGCATTGTGTTGTCTCCCATGATCAAAGTTTCAGCAGCCGCGCCATGTTCTTCCCGAGAATGTTTTCTTTCGCCTCGGAAGGAATATCTGCGCCAGTGATCTTTGCCTTCATGACTGACGGATCGAGTAAGGGTATATCGGTGCCAAAGACGAGACGTCCCGACCCCAACTCTTGCACCGCCATTTCGATCTGCCCGTAGGCGGTAATTGAAGTGCACGTCTCGAGGTATACGTTGGGGTGAGACTTCGCCATTTCGATCGTGTCGAGCCACTCGCCTACTGCCAGACCGAATCCAGTCCCTAGATGTGCCAGCAGAATGGTCACATCAGGAACCTGTTCTGCCGCTCTGGCACACGTGGACGGAGAGCCATGCACGAGCACAGGGACTCTAAGGGCGGCGGCTTTCTTGAGAACTGCAATCCAGTGAGGGATGTCGATGGGGTAGGCTGGAGTGGTCTCGAGCTCTCCTATCCCCTTCATGCCATAAACTTCTATCGCCCGTTGCAGCTCATCCAATCCTTTCTTGCCAAAATAGGGCGACGGCACTGTTGCAAATCCAATGATCCGGTCTGGATACTGCTTCATGAGCCGATGAATGGCTTTGTTCCCTTCGGTCATCTCGAAGGCGAGGGCCTCGATCGAGCAAAGGCAGAGTTTGTCGATGCCGGCCTGATCGGCCGCCTCCAGGCACTCTTCGAACGAAATGTCTCGCTGTTGTCCGAATCCTCCCAGGTATCCGTAATGAGCATGCGCATCGATGACGATCGATCGGCGGGATTGCCCAGCACTCGCAGAGACACCGTCCCGCACAGGTGGAACCAGTGCAGAGGCCAGCACTCCCGCCGAGCTCGTCAAAAAACGTCTTCGGTTCATTGCACTCCTCCAGGGAAGCAATCCGTCATCATTCAGGCCATCAAATGTTCCAGCATCAGCCTAGTGCCTTCCACGGGAAGCCGCGCCCGTTCGTAGTGAAGCACGTGCGTGCTTCACGGCAAGCCGGAGGCTTGCTAGCCATTAGCCGGTGGTGGAGCGTTAGCGACACCACCGGTTCTGAAGTCATCGCGAGCAGCACCCTGAAAGGGTGCCAGCCGACGTTTTCGTCTAGTCTAGTGTCCCTTAAATAACTA
>Ga0194132_10002119_pt1 | contig 38215 bp, 35 predicted proteins | sample TA2KigOf80mmetaG_FD_148612 | JGI IMG/M metagenome (GOLD analysis project Ga0194132, IMG submission 148612) | Freshwater microbial communities from Lake Tanganyika, Tanzania - TA2015054 Kigoma Offshore 80m | ecosystem: Environmental > Aquatic > Freshwater > Lake | place: Tanzania: Lake...
TACCCTGGCCACTACCCGGGCCACTACCCGGGCCACTACCCGGTGCACTACTCTGGCCACTACCCGGGCCACTACCCGGGCCACTACCCGGTGCACTACTCTGGCCACTACCCGGGCCACTACCCACGACACTACCCGGGCCACTACCCGGGCCACTACCCACGACACTACCCGGGCCACTACCCGGGCCACTACCCACGACACTACCCCGGTCAGTACTACCCGCCGAACGGGCGACGCTACTAAAGATCTCCACCACCCCAGGCGGGGTGCCACCCGCCTGGGGTGGTGGACGGTAATCGGTATGCGTATCCGATTGGTTTTGGCTGGTGTGTTCGTCGCAACTATCCTCGGCGCAACGGCGGCTGTGTGGCTCGGTTCGCCACGCGACACAGCCCACCCCGACCTCGACCGATGTTTGCGCATGTACGGCGATTCTGAGGCTGCGTGTTTCAACAACGCGATCACTGCCGCCTACGAAGATGGCGGACTGGCGGAAGCAACTGCCCTCATGGAGTACGGCGCGCTCGCTCCGGGACGTTTGGGTGAGCGCTTTGCTGCCCGCTGCCACGAGATGGCGCACACACTCGGACTCGGTGTCGACCTGGTCCGGGAACCGGATTTAGAGAGTCGTGCCCCGATGCGTTGCCGCTCCGGATTCTTCCACGGACTCCACTCCCAGCGTTTCAACGCACACAAAGGATCGGAGGCCTTGCGTGCGGTGGCACCTTCGGTCTGCATCGGAAGTGAATCAGTCCTCAGGGTCGGCCGCGGCGGGGTCGGCAACGGCTGCCGCCACGCCCTCGGGCACGAGATGCTGCTGCGTGGGGTTGCGCCGCTTGAGGCGGCGCAGGCGTGCATGCTTCCCGTTGTCGCCACACATAACCCGGAGAGCGCCGTAGATGACTGCCTGCGTGGTTTGTATATGGAGGTATTCCTGACTTTCGAGGCGGAGGGTGAGTACCAAGACCCTGCCGTCATATGTGCCCCGGCCCGCGACCTCTCTCTTGCAGCCGGTCTTGCGTGCATCGGGGAGTCAGGGCTTTCGTTATTCCGCCTCGGTGAATCCGCGGGTCCGGCAACGGCCTTCCAATCCTGTGCCGCGTACGGAATACAAGATCCAGCGCTCGCTGCGTCCTGCGCGGGAGGGCTGGGTCGAGCGGCCTCGGCTTTCCTGGAGAACGATCGAGCAGACCTGGAGCAGTACTGCCGTCAGGGCGGAGGACTCTTTGAGGCATGCCTCGTTGATGCGGCGGCCGCGGTAATGGAAGCTGAGCAGGATTATTCGTGGGCATCGGTCTGCGCGCTCGTTACGCGTGTAGAGATCTGCAACGAGAAGATGCAAGACATCAAACGGCTCGTGGAGACCCGATCGTGAGGCGTGTACTCCTGGTGCTCGCAGGTTTCGTGCTCCTGGGGACCTCTGCTGCGGTAATTTCCGCCTCACGGACCGACTCGGAACGCCCGTGTCACGCCTATACGCACGGGCCAGAGGCTCGCGCATGTTACGTAGCGCAACTCGAGCGTAATGCTGCGAACGACCTGTCTGCGATGTTTGCCGCAGCCACCGCCTTGGCTGCCGATCCGGTAGCAGGCTCGCATTTCATGGTCGAATGTCATGAAGTGATGCATGACCTGGGGAAGAAACTCGAGGGTCGGCTTGGTCCAATCGACCTTGATGCGACCCCGGTGGAGACGTGTATGGTCGGATTCCAGCACGGAGTTGCCGAGTATCGACTCGCCTCTTTGGATGACAGCGCACTCGCCTCCCTCGGCGCAACATGGTGCGACGGGCAAGATCTCTCCATCTGCCGCCACCTTATTGGCCACGTCGGCATGCGCCGCACGCTCGAGTCGGTGAACCTACCTGATCTATCCTACGCGTTAGCCGTATGCAGCCTACCACCGGATCCGACCCGCCCACTACGGGATGTCAAACTCAACGAGTTCCGTTGCCTGGAGGGGGCGTACATGGAGTGGACACTCTGGGCGATGCGCAAAGACGATTCGTCCGTCCCCAATCCGCCACAAATGCTCTGCCGAGAGGTCCGCGCGGACTCGATCATCGCGTCGTCAGCCTGCTTCTCGCAAGTCGGCACGTTAATGTATGGTCAGTACCCAGATTCGACCTCGACCTTACAAGCCTGCGAGATCACCCTTGGCGACTTGGGCCCCGGCGCAGTGCGCATGTGTCTGTACTCGGTGGCGAACGTGATCGTGAGCTTCACCGAGAACCCCGCCCCTACCGCCGCCCGACTCTGCCAAGGATCGTATCGTTTTGAATGTGGCGTGGGGTTCGCCCGTTCGATTGCTGCGAACGCGGGCGACGACGAGGCCGGTCCGGCATGTGCCGCCATCCTCACCGAGGCCGTCAGCGAGTGCACAGTCTCAGCGACTGGTCCGTACCCGTTCGAATATACGACGGAGGTTGCCTCACCCCAGCCTAGCTCGGGCGCGGGTGGTGCATAGGTCAGCTCCAATCCGCAAAACCCCGCAGAACGGCTCAGGTGCGAGGCGATTAGCAACCACGACCTCGGCAACTCCGACCGCGCATGCTTCGGCCAGGTACGTCTCAAATTTGTTGCACCCTTCGGCAAAATCAGTAAGCGCGGTGATATCAAGGACTCTCCCCATCTGCCGCCAGCACCCCCACGCGGCCCAGTCTTCCAGCCCGCTGCACATAACTGACGGGGCTTCTCGTACCCACTCACCCGTATTGATTTTTACCACGACCTCCATGAATCCACCGTCGCTGCACAGTTCGAGTAGGCGCACACCCTCGACGGTTTCAACACCGTCGCGCGTTACCACCTCCTTGCATCTCATCATCGCATCGCCTGCCGAACTGGATCCGGCAACTGCACCATGACCATATCCGTGCTTGCACAGCAGGGAATCCAGGCCAGTGAACGGGGCGCACGCCGCGACCATGTCCGCAGCCCATGAGGCGCGTAAGCCGTATCCGGCGAAGAGGCCATGGAAAAAACCACCGGAGCATGCAGTGAGTGTCGGTGTACTCAAACGAAGCTGACCCCTATCGGCCTCGCGCACCCCCACTCGATGCAAAACATCATGACAAATGTCCTGTCCGCTGGCAAGTCCCATCGTGGCATTTTCCACGTATCGTAGCGCGACTTCGATCCCCTCACCCCTGGCGGTGTCGAGCGCGGCTTCCGTCAGACAGACCACTTCGGCGCACGCCTCGCCCGAGGCGCTTGCGGCACTGGTCCGTGTGGACTCTCCCGTGCGGGCATCGGGTCGATTCTCCGCACCGGTGCATGCCACCAGCACGACCAAGGTGGTACCGAGGAATGGGAGCAGTCGCCGCACTACCTGTACGGTCCCAGAACCGCGAACGTACGCACGGGGAGGTGCTTGCGGCCCTCTTGTCTCGATGAACGGTGTAGGGCATGCGCAAGATGCTCGCCGTCTCCTTGGTTGTGGTGGTGTGTGCCACCATATTCTTCCTGTACCCGCGCCGCAGTGCTCCCTCCGACCCATCCGCCCTCGTTGAGCCTCCAATCGAGGCAAACGTACTGGCCCTCGCCGCCCGCCTCGGCTGCCCAGGCTCAATCGACGCACTGGTCTGTCTCGTTGACATAGCCGTCGAAGTGTACGAGGTAGAAGGTGTCGCACGGTTCGTCGACACCGTTAAAGACTGGCAAGAAGAAGTGCGCCCCAACGGTCTGCCATGCCACCGGATGACGCACGGGGCCGGTCGCCGCGCGCTTGACATCGCCCCACTTGAGAAGGTTCGCCAAGACGTACTGACCACATCGGGACTTTGTGCGAACGGGTTCTTCCACGGCGCCGTCGAGGGCATGACCACGCTCGCGGACGGGGCAGAGCTTGGTGATCTGCTGTACTCGTTTTGCTCCGACTTGCCGGATCTCCTCAACGATTGCGCGCACTCTGCCGGCCATACAATGGCCATGGAGTCCCCGCGCGATGTGCACGCTGCCCTACGGTTGTGCGCTGTATTTGGCCCTGACGCCGTCAAGTGCGCAGCGGGTGTGTTCATGTCATACGGGCGCGGGGTGCCAGGCTTTGACGATGCCGACGAGATTCGCATGATCGGGTACTCACCAAGCGATGCGCAATCCGTTTGTCGCACGGTCGCGGAGGAATACCAGGCCATATGCTGGTTCCAGTTATGGATTGCGTTCCAAGGCGACCCTGCGCTCGGTGGCCTCGACGCATACTACGCCGCCTGCCCCGATCCGGCACCAGGCAGTGTCATCGCACAGCCCGACTCTGTCCGGTTCTGCTACCGGGGGCTCGGGATGCTCCACTTGCGCAAGGCAACCGTATCAGCCGCCGAAGCCGCCGGGAAGTGCCCAAGTGACGTCACGGAGCGCTACTGGTGCTCTTTCGGTATTGGTTGGGCGATGATGTACGAGCACACCATGATGTTCTCCAGCACGGAAGGTTTCGTGTCGGATTGTCCGAAATTTGAAAAATCGTACCAAACAGCTTGTCGGGACGGAGAGACATATGCTTTAATCCCCGGCAACGGATTGTAAATCGTGTTTGGTCGGCTTCGGGTATTATTGCTCCCCCCTCGACCGGCCGCACGATATACGGTATGACTACGCGTACCGTCGCCGATCAAATTTGGCTCGTTGAGGTGTCAAAGTGAGAAAAACGCTCCTGGTTGTGACCGCGACCGTCATTCTTGGGTCGGCCATGGCGATCCTCTTCTTGCGTGAGGACGGATCCGTATCGGCCGAACCCAAGTGTGAGGACCCAGCCACCATCCCAACGTGCCTCGGCGAGTGGGGTGCGGCGAACATCCAAACGCTCGACCTCGTGCTCGATACGCTCACAGAACGGACTTTGCAGGATGAACGCTTTGCCGACGGGTGCCACCCCGCATGGCATATCGTGGGAGAGGCCGCCGGCCGTGAGTACCCGATCGACGCCGCCCTCGCCAACTGGGCGTATGGTTGTGCGGGTGGTTTCATGCACGGCGCGGTCTCTACCGCAGTGCTACGCGGGACTCTCGACGAGTTCACCGCCGATATCATCAGGGTGTGCATGAACTACAAAAATCGCCCCGAAGTCGTGTACTTGGATTGCTGGCACGGCGCCGGCCACGGTTATGCCCAGGTACTGAGGTACCCTGAGTCTCTCTACGCATGTATCCCGGTGGCTCCCGGCGCGAAGGAGTTCGAGTGGTGTGCGTGGGGTGCCACCGAAGAACTCGTCGAGCCTTTCCAGAACGATCCGAAGGTCCGCGCCGAGTACGAGCCCCGACTCGAGTTGCTCTGTAACGAAATCACCGTAGGACAGGCTGCCTGTTTCCGTGCCGTGGCTCCGATGATGTATATCTCCGGCCGCACCTTCTCGGAAATATATGACTACTGCGCCACCCTCTCCACCGAACAGCAGCCGCTCTGCGCCTTCAGCGCCGGCCATGTGTTGGGTATGAACTGGGTCGCGGGTTTTGAGACCCCTGATGTATGCACCCGTCACGAACAACTCGCCGAACGATGCGCCGCCGGTGCTGGCCGCTACGTTGGCCGTCTCGCCGAATGGGGGGTGCTCGACGCCGAACTTGTGGACAAGAAGTCGTTCGGCGGCATCTGTCCGTTCTTTGCAGGGGACCTGCGCCTGGCTTGTCAGCGCGCCTCAGACGAGATTCGCGCCGTGGAGCTCTCCCCCAGCGAGGAGCAGGCACTTACGTCCACATGGTGGAACAACGATCAACCCTGACGTGCAACTTAAAACGCTGCGTTTGGGAGTTTACTCAACCCCAGCGTTCGTGCGGCTTCGCCGGGCGGTTTCCGCACCCTCGGCGCAACCTGAAGCCCAGGCCCCTTCCCAGCGTGCGCAGATAGATTCGACCACTTCGATGTCGCGCGGCAAGCCGATCCGGTAGATCGCACCATTTAAGCACCCGGCGAGCAAGTCAGCGTCGACTTGTTTGCACAAATTCTCGACGATACCGCCCAGGCGCGTCGCATCATCCCCGCCAACGTCGAGGTTATCAGTGAGCCAGGCGAACAGCGAGTACAGGCACCCCCACTGCGCCCGTTCTGCGTTGTTGCGGCATTTCTCGGACATGGGGCCCACGGCACCGATGTCGTCGCTGTTGGCGAGGATGAACGGTCCCATTTCGGTCCAGCACTGGTACATGGTGGTCGCCTCGGGGACGAGGGTGCACGGTGCGCCGGTTTCGCTGGCGGCGAGGTCGATGGACGTAGGACTGTCTGGACCCATGGTGCGGCTGATTTCGCTATACTCGACTGGCCAGCGTTGTGCAAGGTAGTTTTGACCATACTCCATCATTGTACCTCCGATGCACCAGTCTTGTAAACTTGTCTCAAGTTTTACGCACTCCTTGAGGGCAGCTGTGAGGCTCGAAGGGTGGCGCAGCGCCAGGAGATGTCCAGCGCCATGGACGCATTCGGTGGCCATCTTACCCCCTTTCGCTTGCGCGCACGCTGAGAGCAGGTCCGCGAACACGGTTTCAGGATCGGCGGCAAAAATTTGCAAAAGTCCGTGGGTGTATCCAGTCAAGCAGCGCTCCGGCTCCAGTTCCAGCGCCTCGCGCAGTTCTGTGGTTTCCGCCGTGATCTGTCCGATTTTGTGCGCGGCCGTGTGGCAGGCGCTGGCGAAGTTGGGGTCGCTGTTGCCGCGCTCGACGAGTTTCATGAGTGCGGCCGCGGTGCCGTTGGCTCTAGTATACTCGGTCCAGTCAGGCTCCACCTCCCCACCCGCCGCACTAGTCTCCGTGACGGTACTGCGTCGCGTACTCGCATCGTCCTGTACGGAGATGGCGGCAATACCGACTCCGCTCGCAATCCCGAAGAACAGTAGCCCGGCGAGCAGTAGTTTACGCACAACCTGGACTGTGCTTTGGACACGCAGTTTCTCAAGTCACCGTCCACGCTTGCCCGCCGCCACCCCGCCGAAATGGTGTCAGGCATGGATATCCTCTCGCACGGTTTGGTTTCTCTTTTCAACGGCGCCTACGTAGCCGTGCGTCTCATGCTATCCCCAGCCATGCTCTTCTTGGCGGTGAGCGGCTCTTCGCTTGCCTGGTTGGCCCGTCTCGAAGTGGCAAGCCTCGACCGCCGCGCCGCCAAACCCGAGGTAGGGAGGCACTAATGCAGCGCGCCGCCACTCCCCGTCCCCTCGCCCGACCGGCCGTCACTCCGCCGGCTCGTACACACCGCTCGGCCCCGCCGAGGATGTCCCGCCGACGTCGTCGTCGTCGCAACGAAGGACTCCGCGGTGTCTCGGTGCGCGCCACGGTGTACCTGCGCTATCTCTCGTACTGGTTTACGATCGTCGCCTCGGGCGCGATCGCCCATTACTGCTTCAAGAGTGTTCCGGAAGCCACCTCCGGCGGGATATGGCTCATGGCTTCATGTGCCTTCCAACTCGTCGTCGCCGCTCTCGGGACCATGTTCGCTGCCCACCGTCGCGATGAAATATTGGAGCAGATGCGTGGTTATGTCTTTGGCTATACCGTCGCTCCAGGCATCGGGGTCGCCATATTCATGTGGGTTGCTCGCAACATGGTTTCCTCTGGTAGTGAGGACATGTTCATACGGACCGCCGTCGCCGCGCTGCCTTGGATCTACTTCATCCCCGTCCTCGTCCCCGCGGTCATATACCTCAAGATGGTCGCAGGCTTCAAGACGATCGACCGCATCGGTCTTGATGATGAGGAAATCTTGAAGATCTACACCCGCAACGACGGGTTGCAGCGCTAATCAGACCCCCAAAAGCGGGACAGCCGTACCGGTACCATCGACGTACTCCCAGCTGCGCGACAAAGTGACGGGCATGTTCGCCGCCCATTCCCTGGACTTGGATTCTTCCTCCACGGCCACGCGTACGGCTTCAAACTGTTCAGCATTTAAGACGAGCACCGCGACGTGCACCAACCGGTCGCGCAGCAGCCGATCGAGCGCCCCGGTAATGCTCACGCGGGTCGCTCCCCCCTCGGCCAGGTCCTGACCGGCAACCAAGACGGCGCCGGTCAACCCGTTGGGGAGGCTCATACGTACCGCCACCGCCTCCCCGTCACTCTCGAACGAGATCACCTGTTCGACGAAGCGATGGAAGAACACCCCCATCTCATAGATCCTCGCCCCGCGGTAGGCTTCCATGCACCGCGCCCAGTGCGAGCGTGCGAAGTTGCTATCGCTGCCAGCGAGCGTTGCTTGCGGGATGACCAGTGAGCCTCGAGCCCGGTGTCGGGGTTTGGGAAGCACGAAACGGACGGTAAGGTCCCCTGATTGTAAGTCATCTCGCCATGCTGAGACGATCTCGTCCCCGCCCACGATGGCTGCGAGGTCGGATGTGAATACCGGCCGCGGTACTGCGATCGCCGCCATCAATTGCGCACGGATATCTTCGGTGAGGCTCTCCGATCCGGTGTCGGCCTCGTTGGTGGCTCCGGCCTCGGGCACATCCGGCGCGGTCGCACGGGCGCGCACCTGTTTGCGTGCGCGTTTCGTCGGCTTCGCCCCCGCAGCAGCCGTAGGAAACAACTGAGGTTTCACCGTTTTTCCCGTCGCCCATGCCGGTAAGGCAGGCTGTGGTGCGACCGCGTCGGCTTCCACGACTGCAGCAGGTGTGGGGTTTGCGTCAGGTGCGACGGTCGATTCTCCCAGAGTTGAACTCTCCGGACTCGAATCTTCCAAGGTCGAGTCCTCAAAGACGAAATCCTCCGCTGCGGTTTTGCCTTGTTCACCGCCGGGGATGGAATCGCCGCCAAATACGTCAGCGACGTCGAACGTGTCTTCGGTGTCGAATGCATCACCGAGTTGGTGCGTTTCTTCAAACGGGTGTGGCCCGACCGATCCGACGCTCGAAGATGCGGTCATCGCCCCATCAGGTGTTCCCGCCGTATCAGCGGCCGGTACCGATCCGGTCCCCGCGGGAACGGGCTCGAACAAGTCGTCCAAATCGAAATCTTCCTTCGGCACCACGGCAAGCAGGTCGCGATTGCGCAAAAGCGGCTGCGCAGCCCGTGCCGGCACCACGGCGGGTGCCGGGACGGGAGGGGTACGCTGCTCGCTTCCTGGTACGACTACATCGCCATGCCGTCTGATTGCATCGGCCCACTCCTTGAGATCTGCCCCGGCTGGCACGAACACACCGATGTCGTTCAACGCTTGGCGGAGTTCGGCAACACCCTCGGGCTCTTCGGCAAGGATCGATGTGCCCATGAAGCTCTCCAGGTACGCGACCAGTATTTCGTCGGCCACCTCCGACATGCGCTTCCCCATGGAACGCTCTGCCTCACCAAAAGCGCGCGGGAATGCACGTTTCGCAGCGAGCACTAGTTGGTTTCGCAGTCGTCCTACGCGCGACACCGCCTGTGCCTGCCGTGAGGCCATCTCAGTCAAAGAGCGCTGCGAACCCTCATAGAGACGCCGGTATTTGCAGTTCTCGTCACACAGCTGTACCGAGTCTTGCCGCCTGTACCGCTGCATCATTCCAAATCCTTCCCGCCGAGCGAGACTCGATAGCGTTCGGCGAGTGGACGTAACTTCGCCCCCGCCGCGACCGTCTCGGAGAGGAAAGCGGCTCTCGCATCGTTCATGGCCGCCTCCGCCCGGGTGTCGGGTTCGGTGATGATCTGGTACCTGAGGTCGAGCGCGACCGCACCTGCGGTCGCGCCGGACTTGAGGTGCTGCACAATTTCGATCAGATCCGGGTCCGGCAGGGAACCGAGGTCGATCCTGACCCATCGGTTCGCTATCTTGCGCAGATCCTTCGCTGCCGGTTCGTAATCATTGTACCGAGCTCGCGCGTCGGGCTGGGAAATCGCCAAAAGCTCGTCATGCACACCCATCGCCATGATGTCGTCGTACATCTCACCCACAAGCGCATGTGCCCGAGCCTCATCCGACACGATCAACACCGGTTCGTCGTCAAGCACCAACTGCGTCGCGTTTCCCAAACCCACGAGGCCGACAACGGCGATCGAAACTCCCAGAGACACCCGCCGCATCGTCTGACCAACCCGATGTCTCTCCTTGCACGCGACCACAGCGGCCGCGACCGCGCCCGCCACAACGGCCACTTTGACATACCACTGCCACGCGTACGGCACTGCAAATGAGAGCATACCAGCGCACACGCCGGCGGCGGCCACGATGACGAGCGCGTAAAAACGTTCCGGGCGGCCGCTCTGGTTGGACATGTACTGTTCTGACATAGCACTCCCCCGGTTCAGCCCCTTCCGAAATACGAGTCATACGGGCTGGACTCCGGTGGGTGCAGTACCGGTTTGTATTGAGTATCGGCCCCGCCGGGCAATTCAATACGGTTCCACTCGCGCAAATTCAACGGATCATTACTGGCCAGCACCCGCTCCACTGAGGATGCAGCAAGCGTCAATTGGTTCGCCACCCCACACTGCGGATGCTCGTGGATGTGATCGGCGAATGCCTCGATGAGTTGGACGTAACTGCGGCTGCGCGCCTCGGTGTCGACAACGAACAAAAGGGCACCCGCCTCACCGGGCAGTGCCTTGGTGTGCATGTATCCCAAGAAACGCTCTATGTGTCCCCAAGCATCTCGTCGCGACTGGAAGCGCTCGTACTCCACGACATAGCGCCGTACCATGCGTCGCCCGTTCGTGGTTTCGGTTCCGCGCAACTCCGCATCGGGCTGGTAGAATGTGGTGCCAGCGCCGCCAGTCGAGAACTGCCATGGGTATACGTCCTCGACTACAGGCAGGATGATACGCGGCTCCATCAAGAAGACGCCACCCCCAACCCAGTTCTGTGAGCGTAGAATCGCCGCGACCACGCGTTGTGATTCTACGTCGTGGTCATAGTCGGTCGCCCCGGTGAGTCCGACGCGTGCAGGGTCGATGTGCTCCAGAAACCTCCGCCTTCCGACCCGGAACTCGGTGCGCAGGTACGCATGCGCCGTCCGTTCCAAGATCTCGTCAAGGTTTCGGCAAAGCGTCTTGGTGATCCGCCAGTGCTCGGGTACCACTTCTCTGACGTCGGCGAGTTTTGTTTCCAGCTCCACCGCGTACCCCGCCTTTACGAACTGCTCCAACCACCATCGCCCAAGCCGCACCGGGAGTCCGGCGGCTCCGATCGCGGCCATCGCCGACACGCCCTGGCGTGCCCGGTAGTCGTCCAAACTCAAAGCCTTGAGCAACTCGATGGCGCCATGCCTGCCGCTGGCTTCGGCTCGCGGATAGGCCTCCTCAAAGGTCCGACCGTCTTCGGTAAACTCCGCCAATGCCCGCTTCCCGGCTGCAGTCGCTCGCCACCGTACCACAGCTCGCCCCTCGCGATCGGCTGGTGCGCCGGTGCGGGTGTCGACGATGATCCCGCGCTGGTGGGCCACGAGACCCAAGGCGACCAAACGATCAAGGGCTTTCAGCGTCCCGGGGTGCCGTACCTCCCATGCCGCCACCAAAGGCCCAAACGCTCGCGGGACGCTGAACAAGAGACGCAGGGTATCCAAGGACCACGGGATCGGGTCGTCAAATCCCAATCGGGGGTCCAGGTATGAAGAGCCGCGTCGCGCCATGCACGCTACTGTCGCCGCCCGCGGCGTTCCTGCGAATGGGTGGGGCTACCGACGTGGCGTTGCCGGGAACACACGCTCGCCACGGTCGACGATGCGGATTCGGGCCGGTCGTTGCACCTGGTTCGTCTGGGTATGCGTTGAACGCTGCATACTACCCTCTCATTCCGGCGGGGTGGGAAGAAAATGTACCCCACCCCCCGGATCCCCAGTCAGGGCTTGGGGAAAAAAGCCCTGGCTAGGGGAAATTCCTGCACAAAAAGGGATGGGGGGTACACTCTTGGCTGGTGAGTGCCATAGTAAGCTCCCAGCACGGCTTGACCGCCGCACAGCGAGAGGTGTTTGATCACCTTCTCGCCGTAGGCGCAACCCGGCCGTTATCAGCTCCGGCCTTGGCGTCGGAACTTGCCGCGACCCTGCAAACTGGGTGCGCCGCCGCGTTGGGGCGTTGGCCTGAGGGACGTCTCTGGTTCGCCAAATCGCAAATATCCAGCCTGCTCCGCTGTGAAGGCTCCACGACCGCATACGCCACCGCTCGCGCCGAATCCTACTCAGGCGCCGTCGCTGTAGGTGTCGTATCACACCGCGCGATCCAGATCTCCCACACACACCGCCATCTCACACCAGCCGCCGCCGTAGACGCAGCAATCGAGGCTTCTCGCGACGACGAAAAGTTCTCAAATTGGTGGGATGACCAAAGCGCCGGGCTCCAGTCGGATCTACTCTGTCAGATGATCTCGCGTACGGTGGGCTTCTTGGACGCATTCCCCCCGTTGCCGGCAAACTGGGTGCCGCGTTTTGAAGAGAGCATTCAGGCAAAACTCGGTGGTTTGGTGCTCTCAGCCCGCCCCGACTTGGTACTAGGTCGCCCCCGCCCCGACATGCGTCAAACGATGTTCTTATGCGACTTCAAGTCCGGAAGTTTAAATGACGGGCACCTCTTTGAGGCTCGCTACTACGCACTCGTCGCCACGCTCCGCTTCGGTGTGCCCCCGTTTCGATCCACGGTATTCTCACTCGCTTCCGGGGAGTGGACGGATCCGGACGTCGACGCCGACGTGTTGCGCCTCACCGCCGAGACGGTCGTCTCCGCCGTCAACTCGTATGTCGACATCATGCTTGAACGCCGCGAGCCGACGTACACCCCGGATCGTTGGTGCACGTGGTGCCCGGCACGAAACACCTGTGATGCTCACGCGGCACACCAAGCATCCGAGTCCGCTGCAAAGTCGGTGCAACTCGCATCCCTTAAACGTAGCTCCGCCACCCCCACCGACACGCCCCGCACGACAGCCAAACCATCGACAAAGAAAGTCGCTTCCAAGGCACGCAACGTATTCGAGATCGAGTAGCGGCCCGCGCCGCACTCTGATGTGCTTGGACCGCGGCGCTCACCCCTTGTTGACGAACCGGTACAGCATGTGACTGTTCGAAGGGTGCGTACCTTGATTTTCTCATGGGCCGAAACTCCGGTCTACGACCAGTTGCAGATCACGGCGAAGGTGCTTATCGCCATCCTGCTCGGCGCGGTCACCGGGATGGAGCGCCGCAGCGCCGATAAACCCGCCGGCACGCGAACGCACGCCCTCGTCGCCGGGGCTGCTGCGATGACGACCGCGATCTCGATTGCCGCCGTCGAATCCTTCGGTGCCGGTGACCCGACCCGCGGGATACACGCCGTGATTACCGGTATTGGATTTTTGGGCGCCGGTGCTATATTGCACCCCCGATCCGGCGACCAGACCCCCACCGGACTGACCACCGCCGCTTCCGTCTTCTACACTGCCTGCGTCGGTATCGCCGCCGCTTCAGGATACGTGCTCACGGCCGTCCTGGCTACATGCATGTCGTTCGCGCTGCTGCGTCTCGTCGGTATGTGGCGCCACCGGCACGATTCACACCACGGCGCCAATTGAACCCCGCCTCGGGCCGACACTGAAGCAGCCCCGGACCCACCGGGGGGAGGATTCTCATGAGCAACAACCCATACCCTGGCAACGACGGTTTCGGACCTGCCGGATTCAACCTACCTCCCGGCGCCACCGGGGGGTTCACGCCCGCACCACGCGGACCACTTCGCCAAGATCCACCTACCAAGGGCAAAGGTGGGAGGAAGGAAAAGAAGGAGAAAGCGCCAAAGACCTCCACGAAGCGGCTCTTGAACAAACAAAAAGTGTTCGCACTGCTTTTCGCGGTTGTTGCCGTCGCTCTTGCGCTCAACCTCTCCGGTACGGAGACCCCGCAGACCTTTGTTGCGCGTACCACGTCGGAGATCTATGCGCTCTCAAAGATTGAGTCCAGTCAGTACGAGGTCGTCGCGCTTCCCGCCGTCGCGATCGAGGATGGTGCAATCTCCGGCCCATCCGAACAGGCGGTGCGCGACAAGATATCCGTGTTGCTCACTGGTCGGGTGCGGATGGCCCTGCCCAAGGGACACCAGTTGCACCAGAACGACTTCAGTGCCGACGCCACCTTGGCCGAGCCGCTGAAAGAAAATGAACGGATTTTGGCGTTGGAGGCGAGCGTCGTCGCCGCAATCGGCGGACAGCTCCGCGCCGGTGACCGCGTCGATGTGATTGCGGTGATTAACTACGGAAACAAGACGTACTCGAACATCGTCGCCTACGACCTTGAGATCGTTACTGCACTCCCCTCCGAACAACAGTTCAACTCTGCCGCCCAAGAGCAAGCTCGCAGTCGGGACAAGACCGGGAATGAACTACTCCCAGCCGAACCAGTGCCCGGCATCTACAACGTTCGTGTAACCGTGGAACAAGCCGTCTTGCTCGCCGCCGCACAGACGAGAGGTGAACTCGTATTCGTACTGCGCGGCACCGGCGCAACCAGCACCGTCGCCCCCGCCGTCGACCTTGAGAGTGCCGTCCTTCAGGAGAATATAGGGTCCAACATCCTCCCAGAGCCGGATCCGGCAGGATGATGACCAGGTACACCAAGCACGTAAGTAAAATCAAACAGGAGGTGATGTACAGATGTCGAACGCAACAGGCCTTACTCTGATCATCGGCGGATTTCCTGAACTCGCCGACGCCCTTGACGCGACGGGGATGTTCGAGTCCGTGATCCGGACCGAGAGCACTGGCTCGCTCCGCGAGCTGATCAAGGCGAGGGCATTCCCCCGCGAACAAGCCAAGGTCGTGTTCATGTTCGCCAGTTCACTTTCAGTCGACACAGCAGAGACACTCGAGTATCTCGTCGGCCGCCTCTCCGCTTCGGGCTGGAGGGTGGTCGTGCTCGCCACTTCCCCACAAGGTCGCTCAATCGTTCATGCGCATCCAGCGGCAGGGTACCTGGAAATGCCGTTCACAGTGAACCAAGCGCTCGGCGCACTCGCCGGCCTCGGCGCCACAGGGGTCGCCCCGATAGAGGGCGGTCATGTCCCCATCGTACACGCCGCGACCGCCCCTGTGGCCTCCCCGACAGGTTGGACACCGGCACCTGCCGCCCCAGCACAATCGCAGCAGTCAAACGTGGCACCACCTGCTGCACCTTCCGGGGCCGCGTGGACCCGTCCCGCTCCCCAGGCGCAAGCCCCAGCACAAGCCGCGGCGCCACGTCCCGCGCAACCTCGCCCCGTTCCCGCACCACAAGTTGCGCCACAAGTTGCGCCACAAGTTGCACCACAAGTTGCACCACAAGTTGCACCACAAGTTGCACCACAGAGCGCACCTAGTCCCTGGTCCGCCACGTCGACCCCCGCCCCAACGACACCCCAACGTCCCGCACCTGTACAAGGCGGCTCACCAGTGGTTCCCGCATCGAAAGCCGCACCACAGCAGCGCCCGCTCACTCGTCCCGTCGATCAGAGGCAACCTGGCGCCGCGCCGATCGCCCGTCCGGCAGGGAACTCCCCGATCGAACGACGCGTCGGCACCTACCAAGATTTCGCACCCAACGGTTCTCGTGCGAACCGGCTCGGAAGAGTTATCACGATCACCTCACCCAAGGGTGGTACCGGCAAATCCAGTCTATCGGTGAACCTCGCCGTGTATCTAGGCCTCGCGTTGCGAGGTGCTGGCCGTAGAGTCGCACTGATTGACGCAAACTTCCAACAAGCCGACACCGGAAAACTACTCAACTGTTACACCCCGAACATCAGCGACGTCTTGAAAGACGAGAGTTCTCTCTCACCCGGAACGATCGAGCAGTACATGGTCCATCGATTCAACGTCTCGTTCCTCCTCGGCCCGGCCACTCCTCGAGATGCCACACCCTCGTTCTTCAACTCACGGTTGTACGGTCAGGTGCTCTCCATCCTCAAACAGAACTTTGACTATATCATCATCGACACCCCGGTCGCCGAACTGTACCATGACATATTGCGAGGATTCGCCCTACCTGCGGCCGACTACATCCTCGTTCCGATTACTCCGGCGATTCATACGCTCATGAATGCGGACAGTTGGTTGCGGACCATCACGCTTCCCAGGCACCAGGGCGGCGATGAGATCAACCCCGAGAAGATTGGCGTGGTACTCAACCAGGCTCAAGAAGGGGTGGAGTGCGACGAAGACGAAGTCCGCCGAGAATTGTACTCGTGGAACTTCATCGGTGCCATACCCATGACCAAGGAATGGTTGAGAGCAACCAACACCGGCGAGTTCGTCGCGATGATGCCGGTTCCTGTGATCCACGAGGCGTTTGCGAACATCTTGTACTACGCGACCGGGGAGGAGTCGCTCTTGCAAGGATTCGACGCGGAAGCTACCAAATCGAAGAAGGGCCTGCTCTCGTGGGTGCGGAGGCGCAAGTAATGGCCCCGCAGGCTAAAAAGTCAAAAGGTCCCTGGGATCCCGTAGAGGATGTGCCGTTCGCGGCTGCTGCCTCAGATCGCCCGTCTGACACGCTCGACGACCTGTTCGACGCGCCACCAGAGGAGCGTCTCCCCGACCCCGTTCGCCTCGACGACGGCTCCATGTCGACCCCCTCTCCGACGATAACCCCGACCCAGATTAAGGACCTCAAGGAGCGTCCTGTCGAAAACGAAGGATCAATAGAAGAGACCCCACCAGCCCGTCAATCTCGGATAAAAGCGTACCGTGAAATGGCCTCGACGGGCGGTGCGGAAGCGCCTTCGCAACAGTCTTCACAACTAAACGAACTGGAACAGCGTATTGCGACGCAAGAGAGGTTGTTTTTGTATGTGGATCGACTCTTGAGTCTCATCAGCCAGGAACCTGACTTGCAGCAATGGGCCAACACCGTGGTCCTCACCCGCGACCCAGAGATTGACAGCCGACAACGAGCCGAACTCGAGGCCCGCCTCCGTTCTCGGATGGTGGACGCGCGGATACTCATTGACACCTCGGTAGAGCTGAAGTTGGTGCTTGACTTGACCTACGACGAACTTATCGGAATCTCCGTGTTGGGCGACCTTTGGCGTGATGCCAGCGTGGACGAAATCTGTATCGACGCCTGGGACACCATCGCCGTCGAGCGTAACGGCAAGTTGGAACGCACCCGGTACCAGTTCCGCTCCCCGCAGCATGCGCTCTCAGTAGCCCGGCAGTTAAGCCAAAAGGTCGCCGACCGTGGCGTATCGAACGTGAACTCCCTGGTGACTGCCCCCCTACCGCAAGCCCGTATCCAGTTCGTATACGGACCGCTCTCCTCGCATGGCCTGGCCATCACCATCAGGAAGTTTCGACCGCTGCTGGGAATGGAGAAACTCCTCACGGTGGGTGCACTATCCCCGGAGATGGCCGAATTTTTGGGAGCATGCGTCCGAGCCCGCGCCACGATCATCGTCTCGGGTGGTACCGGGACGGGAAAGACCACCGCAATCAACGCCCTCTCCGAGTCGATTCCCGACGGCGAGCGCGTCATCACCATCGAAGATTCGTTCGAACTGCAACTCTCCAACACTCACGTGGTATCCTTGCAGGCCAAACAGAAGGCCACATCCGACGACACCATCGTCGTCACCCAGGCTGATTTGCTGGTCGCAAGTCTGCGAATGCGTCCGGACCGTATCGTCGTGGGCGAAATCCGTGAACCATCAGCCGCGGCCGTGTTCTTCGACGCCGCCAACACCGGCCACGACGGGAGCATGACTACCATACACTCCGACTCGGCAGCCTCCGCCCTCAACAATCGACTCGCCGCCTTGTTGATGCGCTCGCACGGCGGTTTTTCCGAGAACGTCGCCCGTGAATCCGTGGCCCAGGCCGTACAACTGGTCGTTCAAATCACGCGACACCACAGCGGTCGCAGAGTTTTCTCCGAGATCGCGGTGGTCGACCCGAAGTACCGCACCGACACCGGCATACGACCCTTCCCGGTGTTCAAAACGGAGGTTTCCCCGACGGGGGATGTGCGGTATGTCCGCACTGGGTCGGTGGGTGCCGATACTCAATTAGCCAGCAAACTTCGAGTCGCTGGGGAGGACGCTTCAAAATGGATTCAGGTCTGACCGCTTTGCTGCTCGCCGCCGCCGTGGGCGCATCTGCGTACTTTCTCGTCTCGTACGCGCTGACCCGGGTATCATACCGGAAAATGTCCCGTATCGATCTTGCGTACATGGCCATCCGGGAGGCCGAAGCCAAGCAAGGTTTCAACCTCAAGGACCGCCTGGTGGAGCGTCTACGGTTGGCTGGTTGGTCCGGTGGTCTCGCCCCCATCGTGACCGCCACCGGGTTTCTCTATGCCGCGTGCGTCATGATCGTGTCCGTCGTCGGCGTGAACCAGAACCTCGCCATCATCTTGGGTGTACCGCTCTGCTTCGGTATGGTCGCTCTCGTTGTGCTCCGAATTTCGTTGAAACGGCAGGTGGCATTCCAACGGCAGCTCATGCCCGCGCTCTCCATGCTGGCCGCCCAGATCGAGTCGGGCAACGGCGCAGAGCGGTCCCTCGAACAGATCCTACCCTCCCTCGAAGATCCGCTCGGGGAAGAGTTGCATAATGCCTTGGCGGCGACCGTCACCATGGACCTCGTCGCCGCGCTGCGCGAGACGGCGCGGCGCTATCCGTCGCGCGCGTTCATGCTCTTTCTCGCCGCCCTTGAGATCGACCAAATGCAGGGAGGCGCCCTCGCCCCCGCCCTCCGCGAGGCCTCGATGATGCTCCAGCGCCAGTTTGAACTGATGCAAGAGGCCCAAGCCGAACTCGCCCAGGCAAAGATGGAATTTTATGGCGTACTTGGCATCGTCTCGCTCATCATCATACCACTGCTCACCTCGGATGACCAGACGGTTCGCTCGGCGTACTACTCCCCTACGGGCATCGCGGTGCTGCTCGTTGCGGGTTTGCTCGCCGCGGCCGGTATATGGCGAGCGATGCGCATATTCGGCCAAGCAAAGCGAGGTCTCGCATGATTATAGCACTCATGATTTTTGCGGCCCTCGCTGTCCTTGTGGCGTTTTTTGCAAGGGACGCACGCCCGGCTGGGGATGTGTCGCCCGAAAAGCAGGCCCGATGGGAGCAGGCTATCTCCAACGAACGTTCCGCGGTGGGTCGCATTTTGCTCCAAATCTCACGCCCAATCTCCCGCTCGACGATCATCAGCCGCGAGGCCAGCACTCCGCAATGGCGTGCGCTGCAGAAAAAAGTCGCGGCTTCGGGTGCGTTCGGATCAGACGTGGAGATCTACATGAGCGCCCAGGTGGCCGCCGCCATGGTCGGTCTTGGCGGGATCGCATTCTCGGCCGCGTCTTCCGGCGGCGCCCGCCTCGGCGGTCTACTTATCTCATTTAGCATCACGCTCTTCCCTTGGAACATTGTCTCCAAAGGGGCAACTCGTCGCACCGCCGAGGTCCTCGAAGATCTACCGGCCTTCGCCGAACTGTTGCAGATGCCCCTCGCGGCCGGGATGGGAATTCCGCCGGCACTGAAATTCACGGCTGAACGTATGCAAGGTCCCGTCGCTGACGAGACGCTCCGAATGCTCGACTTGATCCGAATCAACCCGGCCGAGGAAGCGGCGGCGTTCGTAGAAGCCGGCGAGCGCCTCGTCGTCCCAGAAGCCCGCGCCTTCTTTGTGGCGCTGCTCCAAGCGCACGTGGAGGGCGCTCGTGTCGCCTCGAGTCTTGGTCGCCAGGCGGAGCTGCTGCGCACCTCCGCCTATCAGCGGAAGCGTACCGAGTTGAAGAAACTTCCGATCAAATTGGTGCTGATCATCGGCATGCATTTCTTGCCGGTTTTGTTCACCGTGGCGCTACTTCCGGTTATCTTCGGCTTGGGAGGTGCGTGATGCGCCGCCGCCGCGCCGCCGTGCTGATCGAGTTCGTCATGGTGATCCCGCTCTTCTTGTTTCTTGCCGTCCTCGCGGTGGACGCTGGACGTTGGGTGCTGCTCCGATCCGAGTTGCAGGACGCCACCCAACAAGCGGCCCGAGCCGGTGCGCAGGTTGGTGGTGCGGCCGTGGCGGTAGGTGACGGGCAACGTTGGTCAGAGTACACGTTCAACAGGGCCCTGAATGCCTACGGATTCTCCGCCGCCGGTCGGACGTTCGCGGTGGTATCGGGTGCCACCTGCAATTCTGCCGAGGCCTCGCCTGACCGGTACGTGACCGTTACGACCAGCTACCAGGTCACCAACCCGCTGACACCCGGGCTCACTTCACTGCTCAACGGGTTCAACATGGGCCCAATCACGTTGCGTGCAACGAGCGTTGCATTATGCGAGATCACGCCCCCGTAATGGCATCCCCGCCGCCGCCCGGAACGGTACCAAGCATGAAAAGAGTCGCCCCATCCCGACGCCGCCGAGGGGTCGCCATACTGTATTTTATTAGTATCGGTATCCCGTTGGCGCTCGTCGCGTTCGCCGTGTCGGTGGATGTGGTAACGCTTGTAGGGACGCGTCGCACGGTACAATTCGCCGCAGAGTCTGCATCCGTCGCCGCCGCTTTCCAGTACAAAACCGACGGGAGTGGGGGCCTTGACCTCGCTCGAGCTCGGCAGGTAGCGGAGGAAACATGCCGCGTCTCGGTCGACAGGGGGGCGATCCCGTTATCGCACGTGCGATTGACCGGACAGACCACCAACTGGTGCAAGATTTTTATCCGCCAAGACCCAGTGACTGGAAAATTCGTCTCCGTGGGCGTAACCATCGAGTACACCCCAAAAGGTCTGGTCGTGTTGCCGGCGATTGACCGCGTGCTCGGTAGTGACATCGTCGCTGACTTGACCACCATTCCGGCCGTTGAGGCTGCTGCCGTGTGTGATCCTTCAAAAAATTTGACGCTATACTGTCCCCGCCCTGGGACCGGTTCGGGCGGGTTCTCACAAACCCGCCCCGGGGAAGTGCTGAGTCCGGCTGCCCCGACGATCCCAAACGCCGAGAACTCGTGGACTGGTAACAACCAGTTTTACCCGTTCCACTATCCGGGGCACTATCCACGCCACTACCCGGTCCACTACGCGGGCCACTACCCGGTCCACTACGCGGGCCACTACCCACGACACTACCCCGGTCAGTACTACCCGCCGGCCTTGCGACGCTACTGACCTCCAACCGGGGAGTACAGGTACACCCAGAGAGACAGGTTCCTCGAAACTCCAGCTCGGTACGTGTGGAACTACGCTCGGGTTGCCCCGTCCGGACGGGCTGACACGGTAAAGACCGCCAGTTCCCCTAGAAAGGACTTCACATGGATAAGCCGAAACTCGGCGACATCATCGAAGGCTGGCCCTCGGAAGTTGGCGACTCTCTCGAAGAGCTCGCACTCATCCCCAAAGACACGTTCGAGGCCATCGCTGCCTCGCTCGAGCCCGATCTTGCATACCTGGTAAAGCATTTGCGATACCAGGCTCGTGACTTGATCCACTCGAACGACGGCGAGGCATCAATTGGTACACCTGTTGCCGTAACGGCGTCGCTCCGCGACGGCCGCCTGCGACCAAAACCCAATTGGTGGACCGCCTATCCGCTGGACAAGCGGCACCGCCGCATCGCCGCCCGATACAAGTCGCGCGGTAGCCGCTACGCGGTGCTTCTCCGGCAGAAATTCCCCACCAACGACGAACTCATCAAGGATCTCGAGCCGGCCAATGGCTATCTCGTTGTCTGGGGCGGAACGCCCGATGTGCTCGCCATCAAGGGAGTCGTCGAACGGATCACGGCGTTCACTGCCGCCCCGCTCGTCGACGTCGTCTTTTGGGAAGCCTCCACCCTCACACTGCACTCTCTCCGCTTTGGGCTGGGAGAATCGCCGTCTGGTCGGGTCGACTTTCCGTCAGCCATACAAACAACCGCACACAACCTGAAGGAGACATTGTGGCCCTCAAACGCCCCGAAGTCATAGACGCATTGGAGAAGTTGGCCTCGGTGGAAATTCGCCGGTACTCACTCGACCAAGTCGTCTCATTCGTCCAACAGCTCCGCGCCGGAACTTCGGCGACGGATATTGCGTCAAACACCGGTCTTAGCGAGGAGGACGTCATCGACCTCGGCGCCAAGCTCGGGACGTGGCTCACCCACGTCTTTGGTAGCGTCAGCGCCAAAATCGTGATCGCCGCCAAGCAAGAGCAGCCGATGCTGTTCACAGAGCCAAAGGGCAAGAAAGTTGTCATCCCCGTCGGTTTCGAACGCCGTGGTAAACAACGTCGAGAAATCACACGCGCCCTGGCAACCGTCATCCGGCACAACCCGGATGAAGCGACCCTATCGCGCTTCTTGGACCGGCTCTACCCGTCGAAGAACAGCGTGCTCACGGCACGCGACGTCTTCATGGTGTGGCGCTTTGCCCAGCTCGGTCGGCTCGCCGGTCTTGCGGAGATTTCTCCCAAGCACCCGGCGTTCTGTCAGACGATGGTCTCGGCGTACAACCTGTTCGAGACTTCGATCCAAGATGCCGAACAGGCAGTCAAGACCCTCACCGACACCACCGCCAGCGTCGACGACCTCGCCGCTGCTTGTGTTAAGGTAGGGTGGCTCCACCAAGCCCGCATCGAGCGTTTCTCACGCCTTGTCGCGGCGGTAGCAAACGGGGGATCACCCCACCTGCTTCGCCAGCACCAAGAGCGTCTCGCCTTGGAAGTATCGGCCGCGCCCCGTGCGTGGACAATCACCGACATTTCCCAGTTGCTCGAAGGTCAAGTGCTCCGCCTCGTTCAAGCCGCAGGCTTGGTCAACGAGGAGAGTTCACGCCGCGAGGCCCTGGAAATCCGCGCCCGCCTCATCGAACTCGATGCAGAACATGGCTCAGACCTCTCCAAGGACCTTGACTTGCTCGTTCCCGAGGGCTTGCGCGCAAAGCGCGCCGGTCTCGAGATGGAGTACTGGGACGCCGTCGATGCACGCATCAACGGAGACCCCACGTGGCGCAGTCAGCTCGAAGCCGCCTTCGCCGGCCAACGCCAGTAGACGAATCTCACAAATCATGAACCCTCCCACCCGGTAGCCCGGGGGGAGGCGTTTGTGCGTTACGGTCCACCCCCGCCCCCGCGGGCCGACCCTATAGAGGAGGATCCAACATATGAGCACTGATCTTGATTCACTATTCTCGGGGGACGACAAGGGATCCCTCCGGATGTTCGCGATGCTTCGCGATCCGAATGTGTCGCAAATTTGCATCAACCGCCACGACCGCATAATCTACTGGGACAACGGCGGGCAGCGGATGGTGAATGACATGATATTCCCCGGCCCGACCCAATACGTGGCTTGGTTGAATCAGCTCCTGGATCTCACCGACGCCGAGTACCGTAACGTCTCATCTGCGAATGTGTCTGTGATTGAGGCATCTTTCCGTGCCGACCGCACCGAGGTGCACGGCTCAGTGCACGTAGTCACCAACGAGGTAACCCGCGGTGAGCCGGCACTCACCATCCGCAAACAGCCACGCAACTTCATCAAACTCGACGACATGCTCCGCTCGGGAATGATGAGCACCGAGATGCGGCTGTTCCTGCAGCAAGCCGCCCACGGCCGTTTGAACATCGTCTTCTCTGGAGGATCGGGCGCGGGGAAAACCACCTTGGTCCGCGCACTCAGCGACTACATCGACCCGGCGAACCGCGTGATCACCGTGGAGGAAATCGACGAACTACACCTCGACGAGCGCTTGCAGAATGTGGTATCCCTCACGGCGTACCGACGTCGCGATGAGGCAGGTCGCTTGGTCCGCGAAACCACCATGGAGGAACTGGTGAGAGAGGCCCTTCGTATGCGCGGAGATCGCATCTTGGTCGGGGAAACCCGCGGCCGTGAAGCATACGCGCTCGTGAAGGCCTGCAACAGCGGGCACGACGGATCAATCACGACGATCCACGCCGACAACGGCCCCCAGGCGGTACGCCAACTGGTGACTTACACGATGGAGTCGGGCCTCACCGAATCGGTCGCCCGTGAACAGGTATCCAGGGCGTTCCATCTCGTGGTGCAAGTCTCCAAGGAGAAGATGGGTCGCCGCGTCATCCGGGAGATCACCGAGCTTGAGCCGGTTTTGGAGGGAACGCAGCAACGCGCTTCGACGCTGTTTGCGTATGACCCGGCCCATGAGGCGTTCACGGTCACCGGTCGTCCATCCCGTCGCCTGCAAGACGCCCTCTCCCGCTATGGCGTAAACCTGGACGACTACCCGCAACACCGTTGAGCCGTCCGGTTCTCCGAACCGATTCTGCGCCGAAGGTGTGTGCCATGAGTATGCTTCGTCTTCTGCGTCACGGACCGCTCGTATTTTGGCTCGCCGCGGTGCTCACGCTCTCCTCCGTTTTTGCCGCCGCGTTGCGTTCAGATCGGGACCCAACTCCCGCGCTCGCTACGTCCGCCACATGGACCGACGTGGAGTCATGGCGGGCCAGCTTGGCGCAGTTGCCACTCCTAGCCGCTGGTGGGGAGGTTGTCGACTTTGCAAGATCGCTGCAAAATGTTGCAGCCGCTAACGCAGAATCAGCCCGTACCGCCGGGTCCGTAGACCTCGCTGCCGCATGGGTGTATGCGGCCCAAGCGTCAGATCGTCTTGCCCGCGCCGAACCAGATGGCCAAGCCGCGGTACAGGCCGCGATTCGTGAGATCGGCCTTGCTGGCGATCGCCTTCTCCTCGTAGCTTCGGGTGGTAAATGGATAGAAGCGCCGCTCCCCGACGAACTAGATCTCGTCGCCCCGACAGTCGAGGACGCCGATGGTACTGAAACCGTCGTTGAGGACGACGACCGTCTTCGTGAGTAGGACGGTTGCCAAGGTGTCCTCGGCGCCAAAAGTAGCGAACATGAAGGTACGTTTCTTTTCCCGTTTATTGATCGCTGCGGTTCTCTCGCTCACCGCCGCCGCACCTGCCCGCGCTGCTGAGGAGGGAGGGACCGGCTACGCCAGCCAGTTCGACTCGCTCGCCGCCGCAATGTTGCAGTTCTACGCCGCCAAGTCTGGTGTCGGACTCCAAGGACTCCTCCAATCCAACTCTCCGCAGGTGGCGAATATCCTGGGCTCACCGGTGTTGGCCACCCAGATCGGCCCGGTGGCCACCACGCAAGACCTCCAGGCCCGTCTGAAGCTTTCCGGTGCTTCTTTTGATTTCAGTTCGATGGGAAACGTCGATGACTTGTTCGCCGAGGTCAACGCCAAGGCCGCCACAATCGACGGCAAGGTCACGTTGTTTGGTGCTGAGTACGCCACGAAACTCGGAGAGATGCGTATGCCCGCACTCGCACTCCCATCGCTCAATGCCTCAGGTCTCCCGGTGGCTGGTTCCCAGATACCAGCCGAAGGATTGACGTTCGGTTTGTTTATGAACGCGAGTTTGACCAACCTTGTGGCGAATCATCCTGACGTATTCGCACAAGTGCAGACGTCCGGCCTGGGCACCCCCGCCGCCCTCGCTGCGTGGAAGGCCTCCATGTTGCAAGCCGGTACCACAGTCGGTTCCAATCTCTCCCGTCTCCCTATGCCGTGCATCGCCGAGATGTTGAACGGTATGGCCTCTGGTGCCGCCTCGGGCTCCTCCTCTGCGTGTGGCTCGTGCGCGATCGCTGGCTCGTACCTACATAACCAGGCCGCTAAACTCCTTGATCCATCTGCCAACACCGCACTTCCGGGGTCTACGACAAGTGATCCGTCCCAGACCCAGCCTTGGTTGCAAGATGCATTAAAGCAGGCAAACCCAGGCCTCTCTGCGCAACTCAATCAGGTGTTCGCTCCCAACGCTTCCATTGCTTCGTGCGCCTCGGCCTCGGCTGCGACGTCGAGCACACTGATCGCAACGTTGCCTGGATTGTTCGCGAACCTGAACCCGACAGCCAAGCCGTCTGGTACCACCACACCACGCCCCACCCTCCCGACGCTACCGGCTGGTTTCGGCTCGGGCACGCTCCCGGCGTTTCCGGGGGGCTTTGGTTCGCTTGCCCCCAAGCGCTGAGGTTGCTGCGCCTCTGCACATTTTAGGTACAGTACGGAACATGCGTGGTAAAATCCTCTCCGTCGGCATCCTTCTCGGGCTGCTCACCGGCTGCTCCGGTACCACCACGGACACGACGCCGCTCCAGATCAATTCCAACGCTTCGGTCATTACCCCGGTCTCTCCCGCAACGACGTCTCCGGCCACGACGTCGAGCACCGTAGCGTCGAGCGACCCTGCCTCGCCGGCGCCCGACGACGCCTCTGCTCCGATTGCAGAAAAGTGCCTTAAGTACATGGTCCCGGTACGCGAGTATTACCGTGCCTCCGATGCCGAACGCGCCAAGGCGGAACGGGTCGATGCCGTGGCGGCGCTGCTCGAGTCCGTCTCCCAGTACTGTACACCTGAAGAGTATATCCGGTACCTCGAGGCCGTGAAGGCCGAAATCGGGGCGTAACCCCCTTTCACTCCGCCTTCCCGCAGCAACGGTGTGGGCGCATGAGGGGAAAGTTGTTTTCTACCGGTGCTCGCACCCTGTACCTGCCAGGTGGACGCGATCGCGCTATCGTTCGTCCCGACCTTCGCCACGTGTTCGCCCCACGGCTCTCGGGCGCCCCGCTCGGCGCTGAGGTCGACTATGACGACTTGATCGTCCACTCTACCTACCGGGCGTACGAACCCGACCGCCCTGGCGAAGTGCGCTACTTAATGTACGAACTCTCCCAACGGCTCCCAGGTGAGGCGGAGTATCAATACTTTTTCAAGGCGGTACGTCTTGCCAAGGTAACTCGCGTCCCGCGCTACCTGCGCCAGTCGTCCGCAACCGGACCGGGAATTGTGATCGACCAGCAGCGCGACCTACTCGCCGCCCTCCGAGAGCAAGGTGTTTTGTTCCTCAACGTCATGGCAAAAGCCGACGACACTGCGATGCTCTTCTGCTATGGCGTCCAAGCTGTCGGTGAGGATCCATACTCTGCCCAGATCGCCGCTGACGAGGCCTGGGCCGCCCTCACCACACAGCTTGACGGTTTGTACCAGCAACTTGAGTACAAACCGCTCACCGTTGCCGAAGGTGAGGCTTTGGTCCGCTACCAAAACGAGTGGGGCCATCTCGCGATGGGCCGTGGTCGACCCCTCCCCAACGGTACCAGTCTCTCCAGTTCGTCCGTGCTGGACGGAAACCGTACGGATGTGGAGAACACTTTGAACCAACTCGAGGCTTTCTTGCGTGGTATGAGCAATAGGAACTTCATCCTCTCCCTCGTCACCGTCCCGGTTTCCTCGGTCGAGATGACGCTCGCGTGGAAGAACATCACCACGCAACTCTCCAAGGTTCGGTCCGAGCAGCAAGGTTCACGTTCGTTCACTGCCGGCGTCGCGCTACCCCTCTCGTTCGGTTCGTCGCTCGGAAAGACCGCTGGCAACACCCACGGGATAACCACCACCCAAGGTCTGGCTACCAGCGACGGGGTATCCCAGTCGCTCACTGACGGCGTATCTCAGTCGAGTTCGGTCGGTTCCAGTTTGACACACGGCGTGTCGCAAGGTTCCTCCATAACCGACAACGTCTCGAGGGGTCAAACCAGTGGTCAGAGCCTCACCGACTCGATCACGCACGGTCAGTCCCTCGGCCAGAGCCAAGGCATCACCGAGACCCACGGCGTCTCGATCGGGTTGAGCGAGGGCTACTCCGAGTCGCTTGGTAAGTCGCTCGGGTTCTCCCGCGGTGTCTCGGATTCTTCGTCGCTCACCGAGGGTGTATCTACATCCCAGTCGAGTTCGCTCGGCAACACGGTTGGCACCGGGTCTTCGTGGTCCTCTAACATCGGCCAGAGCCTCAACGCTGGTTCAAACCAGTCCGGTTCGTGGAACGTAGGCTCGAACCAGGGATCAAACGTGGGCGTCAACCTCTCAGGGACCCAAGGAGATTCGTTCAGCACCGGCACTACCACCTCCAACGGCGGTAACGTGAGCGGCGGTATCCCAGGCATAATCGACGGCGGTTCCTCGACCAGCACTGGCGGGAGTTCTGGTACGGGGACGAACGCATCCAACACGATCGGTGCCAACTACGGCGGCTCTTCGGGCACTTCCGCCGGTGTGAGCGGGTCGTACGGCACCTCCCTAGGCCAAGGGGTATCGTGGGGCGAATCACTCGGCGGCTCCTCTAACGCTTCGCTCTCGGCGACCAATTCGGTGGGCCTCTCAAATTCCCTCACTGCTGGGCGCACAGTAGGAACGTCAGAGTCGCTATCCGAGAGCCTCTCGCTTGCGCAGAGCCGTTCGATAGGCGTCTCTCAGTCCGAGTCGCTCTCTGTGGGTCGAAGCCTCAGCGTCTCACAATCCGAGTCGCTCTCCATGGGGCGCAGCCTCGGCGTCTCCCAGTCCGAGTCGATATCACAAGGGCGTTCGATGGGCGTGAACCAAGGCGAGTCTCTCTCCCAGGGGCAGTCGCTCTCTAACTCCAACTCCGTTTCCCGTGCCACCGCCTCGGGCACCGCGCAGTCGTTCTCCCAGAACCAGGCGCTCTCGGACGCGTACTCAGCCGCCATGTCGCGCGCGGTCGCGAGCACGAGCTCGATCGGTGCCGTTCCCAGTTTTGGTGTCTCCATCTCCAAGGCCACGTTCGACGAGGCCAAGCGAATGGTCGGTGACGTACTCGAGGCTCAGTCTCGCCGCTACATGGAGGGCGTGGAGTCGGGTGGGTATTTTTACCAAATGTTCCTCCAGACACCAGACAAGGACACACTACTGGGCGCTTCGGCGCTACTCAAGGCGGCGTTCTGGGGACCGGGTTCGGCGACCGAGCGTCTCCCTCAACCGTTCCATACCATCGCCGACTTCGATCCTTCCGAGCGTGCCCGCCTCCTCGATCACGCCCGTGCACTCACGTTCTACCGCCGGCGTGAGCCGGAGATTGAACTCATAGAACCGTACGTGTACTCCTCGTATGTGACGAGTTTTGAGGCCGCCACGTTCTCCCACCCGCCGACTGCGGAATCGATTGGTTTGCTCGCGGTGCACGATTCGATGCCCGTTATGTCGATGCCTGCCGACCGCGCCTACAGGGATCTTCGTCTCGGCCGTCTCATCAACGGCGAACGTGGCCACGTAACCGACCTCGGGTTCGGGCTCGACGTCGACGAGGTCACCCACACGCTTATTGCCGGTACTACCGGATCAGGCAAAACCACCACGCTGATGTCGCTCCTCGCCGAGTTGACCAAGGTCTCTCGTACCGTACCGGTGCGCCGCGACCCATCCCGCCCCGAGATCGTCCTGAAGGAGGTCAAGGCTGGGATCGTCGGGCTTGACTGGATGAGCAACATGCGCGACCTGGCGAGCATCGTCGAACCAGACCGCTATCGTTTCTACTCTCTGGCCCACCCCGAACTTGGTGCGTTCCGCTGGAACCCACTGGCCGTCCCAGACGTGCGCATGAACCCGGTGGAGTGGGCTAACGACATCGCCGACCAGATGACGATTTCGTTCAACCTCGGAGAGTTCGGCCGTTCGTTGATCGCCGAGTTCCTCGCCGAACTCTACACCGCAAACCGCCTCGAGCCGTACACGTTGATGCCAGCCAAATACGATGAGTCCGGCGCTTTGGTGCGCGACGCTGTCCTTCTGGCACCGATCGACCCGTCCACGCTTCCCGCATCGGCGATCCGCGTCGACCCCTCGGGCCGCGAACTGGCGAACGTCTTCACTTGTCAAGACCTCTCCCGACTGCTCTCGATGGAGCATCTCGCCACGCTGGTCGCGGCAAAAGTCGAGGAACTTGCCACACCTGAGGGCGCTCGTCTCTACGGTACCGCCATGCGCGATCGCCTGCAGAGCCTCTGGCGCCGTTTGCAGTACTTCGCACCAGGGTCCCCGTTCGCCGGGCTTCTCTCCAGCGACGAACGACTTGACGAGCCTACCTGTGTCACCGTATCAGATCTCATCGACCCTGAGCGAGGCCTCGTCTCGATCATCGAGGCCGATGGTCTTGACTTGACGAATCGACGCTTCATCCTCGGGTCCGTCCTGCTCGCCATCTGGCGTTTCGGCCAGTTCCACGGCCCGGGCGTGTTCGACAACGGCGGGAAAGGCCCCGGTACGTTCGTATGCCTCGAGGAAGCACACGAACTCTTCGGACCCCAAGGAGAGGACGAGGACGCTTTCTCGGCCTCGACTCGCACCCAGCTCTTCGAGTCCCTCTTCCGCCGAGCTCGTGCGCTTGGCATGAAAATCACCGCAGTCGTCCAAAACTGTGGTTCAATACCTGAGGCAGTAACCTCGAACGTCTCAACCGTCTTCGTGCACCGCCAATACGCCGAGTCCGATCGCAAGCGCGTCTTCTCGTTGCTCAACTGGTCCAACGTACTCGGCCAACAGGTTCGCGAGTGGCGCTACCTCGGCGAAATGGCCCGCGGCTACTGCATCGCCCGCCTCGATGCGCGAGACTCGTACCTGGAGTCTGCACCCATCCATTTCCGTACCGATCCACCAGCCCTCGCCAAGGTCTCCGATCTGCAGCTGCGCGCCATCGCCAAGAGCGCCGGTCGTTCGATCCCGCGCAGCTTCTGAACCTGCCGCCGGTCAACCCAATGATGCGAGCAACTCGTCCGCCGCGTTGCGCAGCACGGTCCCCGCGGTTAGATCCCCCACTGCCTTGACCGCTTCTCGCGACCGGGTTGCCCACTCATGAGCAGTGTGCTCACTAGCCTCTATCGCTCCGCTCGAGCGTACGATGTATAAAGCTTCACCCACACGAGTTTCGTCCATGTCGGCCCCAAGGAGCGCTCGCAACTGCTCACCGCCCGGGTGCGCCCCGTGCAACACCAGCAACACCGGGAGCGTGTACACCCCCTCTTTGATGTCGTGACCAGTGGGCTTACCGAGTTTTTCTACGGTACCTGTCAAATCGAGTATGTCGTCCACGATTTGGAACACCATTCCATACGCCTCCCCCGTCGCCCGGGCCGCCTCAATCTGGGATTCACCTGCCCCCGCCATGAGCGCCCCGAACTGCGCTGCTGCCGCAAAGAGTGAGGCGGTTTTCCCATTAATGCTTGCCATATAGTCGTCCACGCTGCGCCCTGTTCGGTATGTATCGCGCACCTCTGCGATCTGCCCCTCGCAAAGCCTGCCTATCGTGCTGGCCAGAATCTTCGCCGGACGTCCCCCAAGTTCCGCTGCGATCTCGGAGGCCCTTGCCAGCAGAAAATCCCCACCCACGATCGCTTGCAGGTTGCCCCACTCAGCGTGTACTGTAGCCACCCCGCGCCGCTGCGGGCTCTCATCCATCACATCGTCATGGTACAAAGAACCGATGTGCACAAGCTCGCACGCCACCGCCGCTCGCACCACCTCGGTCGGGGCACCGATACCCCATGCCGTCCCCGCTGCGATCGCCATCGCCGGCCGTAGTCGTTTACCTCCGGCTACGATTAAATGGCGCGCGATCTTGTGCAAGTACGGGTCCTCGACGTGTACCGCCACGCGCAGTGCGTCCTCAACTCCCGCCATCGCCGACTCCATTCCGGGAACTTTTGCAAAATGGGTGTGCATACCTGAGACGGTCGCCGTCCTTTCACGGATGTCGAGCGGGGGACCCTGTGGCAGAGGTCGCGCGACACGGCCAAGCGAACACGCACGCAACATCCAGTCGTTCCAACCTGGGCCCTTGGTGGTGGTACCGAAAGCCCTCCCCAGCAGAAGGTTGTCGTTCTGCTCCCGCCTTCTCAGGTGCGCGCCGGCGGGCAGAACGAGACATCGTGCGCCAATCGATTCGCCACCCGAGCCGCCTCGCGATCCATCGCCCCGACGTCGACCAAGAGTTCGAACTCGTCCCGCAGCCGCGTTCCCATCATCACTGGTCCGTCCGTCGAGACAGTGAGTTTTACCCCCGCGCCTCGCAACTCGCGGACCGCATCGCCCAGATCTTCACGGGAGGTGAACACCTTGGTGCGCAGGTTCGACGTCGGGCATACCTCAAGCACGACGTCCTGATCGCGCAGCATCGCGCAAAGGTCACCTCGGCCGGCGGCGAGCACCCCGTGCCCGATTCGATCCGGCCGCAAAGACTCAAGCACTGTCCCGATCTCTTCAGCCTCACCCTCCTCACCGCAGTGAATAGTCACCCCAAGTCCACCATCCCGCGCCGCTTGACACGCCTCGGTGAGTGCCTCGTACTCCCACCGCCCCGGCCTTGGTCGCGGACCGCCCAGGTCGATCCCGACGACCCCTCGGTCGCGCCACCGCAGCGCCTTCTCTACGATCACCTCGTTCAACGTCAACGGAAACGTTCGGTCCATCATCAACACAATCCCCGCGCGGACCTTTGCATACTCCAAGGAGGCTCGGTCAACTGCCCGGCACGCCGCCAAGATGACATGGTCCAAGTCCCACTCACCACCCCGGTTACGTTTCGCCGGGTTGAAGCGCACCTCCAGGCAGGTGATACGCTGAGACCGGTACGCCCCGCCAATCATGGCGTGCACTGAGCGCTCCACCGCTGCCGGTGAGGACTGAATCAACTCGCACCAGTGGTACACCTCGTCAAGCCCGGTAAGACCGTCCACCCCTACCTCACCCACCCGGATCAAGTCATGAAACTCCCAGTAGTCTTTCATCGGGAGCGCGATCCCCTGCGCGTGGGCAACCTCCCACATGACGTGCACCGGCACCGACCCACCCAAGTGGGTGTGTAACTCAGCCATCGATTCACTGCGACTGAACAAGGGGTGCGGGCGCTCTGTCATATGTCTGGGACACACAGTCCGCCCCCACCAGCGCTCGCCTTGGCACCCCACCGCCAGCCGAGCACCCCCCCATACTTGGTGTAGCCGCCCCGCGCAGAAGGTTTCCGGCATAGCCGTGTCCCTGACCCAAATATGCACGAAATCTCGCTTATAAGGGAAACATGTTTTTAGGGTAAAACCCAAGGGTTATAAGCAAATCCAGCCCCGAAGAAAACAGGCAACCGACGTGCAAAAATGCGCACTACCCAGTAAGTATCTGAGACATCTTCGCTTGCGAGAAGGGGGAGGCTATGCCTCCCCCTTCTCGCAAGCCCGCCTTCTCAAGGATCGGGCGACCCGAGAGGTATGGACGTACGCATCTACCAGACATACACACCCTGTGGATGGGTGAGTCCGACGATCTGGTGGTGTTGCACGTATAACGCGGGTCGTTGTCGCCAGCAGGGAGCAAGGTACGGTAGGGGTGATGGGTGTGGTCTTCAATACTCCGTACAGCCACCTGCTCAAAGGACTGGATCCTGAACAGGTCCGGGCTGTTGAGGCGCCCCCTACTCCCCTGGTGGTGGTTGCCGGTGCGGGATCGGGGAAGACGACGGTGCTGGTGCGTCGGATTGCGATGCTTGTCGCCCGGGGGGATGTTGTCCCTAAGAACGTGCTGGCCGTCTCGCATACGACGAAAGCGGCGAAGGAGATCAAGGAACGTCTCCGGCGGTTTGATGTCTCGTTGGCCGCCGCCTCAAGTATGACGGTGCACGCCGCTGCCTGGATGGTGGTGCGTAAGTTCCATCTTGCCGCCGGGTTCTCTGCCCCGCCTGAGGTGCTCTCCTCTACCTTGCCGTTGGTTCGCGAGGGGGCCAAGCGGATCTCCGCCGGTCCGTTGTCTACCGCTGAACTCGCCGACCTTGCCGCCGAACTAGAGTGGCTCGCTGCGTCCGGTCTGACCCCCGAGACCTATCCTGCGGCTGCGGTGAAGGCGCTGCGTTCCCCTGCGCTCGGGTTCGATAGGGTCGCCGCCCTATCGGTCGCCGTTTCGGGGTTGAAGCGTGAACGGAACCAGGTCGATTTTGGGGATCTGCTTTTGGTCGCTACAGACTTGTTGCGCACCAATGCCGAGGTCGCCTCCGTGGTGCGCGCTGGTTGGCGCGCGGTGCTGGTCGACGAGTATCAAGACACCGATCCCGCTCAGGCTCGGTTCTTGGATGCGGTTCGCTCCGGTTCACCGCTGTGGACGGTGGTGGGTGATCCTCGACAGACGGTGTACTCCTTCAAAGGCGCCGACCCGACGTTGCTGCAAGCGCAGATGCGGGATAGGTCGTCCACGGTGGTGCATCTCACACGGTCGTGGCGCTGTTCTCGGCAGGTCTTGGATTGGGCGAACAAGTTGATAGGTACCAGGTACGGACCCTCACTCGTCTCCGACGTGGACGGCCCCGACCCGTTGTTCCTCGATTGCAAGGATGACGATGCGGAGGCTGAGCGCGTGGTGCGCCAGCTTCAGCAGTGGCGTGCATCAGGGGTCTCGTTTGCGAACCAGGCGATCTTGTTTCGGTTCAATGCGTCTTCGGCGAAAGTGGAGGCGATGCTCGCCGCCCGCAACATCCCGTTTCAGGCACTGGGTGGCGTCGCGTTTTTTGAGCGCCCGGAGGTGCAGGTGGTGGTGGAGAAGTTTGCCTCCGCCGCCGAGCTTGACCCTGACGCTCCGGCGCTCGCGTTGTTGACGGAGGTTGCATCCCGCCTCGGGTTTGATCTCTCAACCCCGCCGGTCTCCTACGGGCAGGTGCGTCTGCGTTGGGAGTCGGTCCGGGCGTTGCGAGATCTTGCCGCCGGTGCGGAGGATACTTCCGCAGCCGCCGCCGTCGCCTTGTTTGATGAGCTGCTCTCCTCGCCGCATGCCGCCGATTCGGGGGTCTCGATCGGGACGATTCACGCGGCGAAAGGGCTCGAGTGGGATGCGGTCCTCGTGTACGGGTTCGCCGAGGGGTCCCTGCCGTCTGTGCACGCCAAGAACGTGGCGATGGTGGAGGAGGAGCGTCGGTTATGTTATGTGGCGATGACGCGTGCTCGCCGGTTTCTGGCGCTCTGCTACACCCGCCTTGTGACGGTCGGTTCGCCCGATCCGTCAAGTTCGCGTAATACTTCGCGTAAGATACCGCAGCGTCCGTCTCCGTTCGCGTTCGCTATCCCGTCGGTCGCGTCCGCGCTCTCGTCGGCGAAAGCCGCGCCTGGTGTTTCACTCCCAGAAGCGCCCCGCTGCCAGAAGTGCAACAGCATCCTTTCCGGGGATGCGGCCCGTGTGGCGGCCCGTTGTGGCCCGGAGTGCCTCGACGGCGTCCAGCTCGAGCGGTTCAATGCCGCGATGCGAGAGTGCGAATCGCTTCCCGCCGACGTGAAAGCTCCGTCCGACCGTGGCTTGTTCCGCATGCTCTTCACAGGTAAACCTGCCCCGGGTTGGCCTGCGGATCGGCCGGTGCCTCGCATCTGAGGCCCGCTGTACTGTTTCGCTGGTTAACTGTCCGTCCGGTGTCTGCAGCCGTATGCGATCGCGCCTCCCCCCCGTTGTCCCATCCCCGCAGCGGGAGCGTGCTGTTCGAGGCCTATCTCCAGGATGACTCGGTCCCCAACCAGTGGGAACAGCGAAAGCGGCTCGTGCACCTCATCGAGACGCTGAACGTCCTCCCGAACGCCGTCGCTCGCTCATGGGAGACCGAATTCTCCAATCGCGCTCGATCACGCATGCTCGAACTCCTCAGCGACGCCTAGTAGACGGTCGGGACTACTGCTTGCGATGAGGTTCAGTCCGCCGTCGCCCCCCGCCGGCGCAACACGTGTGTGATGTTGGCGTCGTCGATCGGCTCGAACCCCATCGCCTCCCAGAAGCGCGGTGCGGCTGTCGAGGCTTGGGCGTTGCAGGTGATCACGGTGACATCTTGCGGCCAGGACGCGAGCAGTGTTGAGATGATTGCTGCGGCGACCTCTCGACGTCGCCATGCCGGATGGACGTAGAACCGACGTACGCGGGACGCGCCAGAAACGGTCGGACAGATCGTCAGTCCGCCCACGCCTACAACACCGTCGTCGGTCACGGCCACCAGGAGTTGTTCGCCGCTCCGGTCGTAGCGCTCCTCGCCGCTTTCCCACCCATCGATGACCGCCCGAACGACCTTGATGCCCTCCGCGTCGGCCTGCTCTGCCAGGGTAGTGAGTGCGTGGGGAACGAACTCCGTTGCGTTTCGGACCCGAACTGCCGCTACTTGCATGGGGTGGATGGTGTCAGTTTGTAAGCCTGCGTCCAAAGGTATCCAGTTTCGTGTGGGGTTTTTCCGTGTGTGCTTCCCTCTGGTCTGTATTCTCGTGGTGGGTACGGTATTTGTACATGGCACCCCCAGGGTTTGACCCCATCGACACGTCCGTCGACCAGTTGTCCAGCCGCGATGTCAAAGGCGTTCCCAGTTCCGTTTCGCCTGCGCGCCGCGTGTACGACAGAGTGGTCGTAGTTGACGCTGCGTCAGACGCGAAGCTGGATCCTCTGCGGCATCCTCGTGTGGTGTCGGCGATGGAGCGCGCCGCGCACATCGGGGACGGTGGTGCGGTGTGGTTGTTGTTGCTCGCGCTTTTCGGCCGCACGTCGCCTCGCGCTGCGTTGCGCGCCGCCGGGGTTTTGGCGGTGGGCTCGATTATGGTGAACGGTCCTGTGAAGAAACTCTCGTCCCGTCCCCGTCCCGCCCCGCTCTCCGACGACGGGTTCCGTCCCCGGGGTTCCTCGTTCCCGTCCGGGCACTCGTTCTCCTCTTGGATGATGGTGGCGTTGCTCCCTCCGGTGCGCGGTTTGCGGTTTTTGGCGGTGCCGATCGCGGCCTTGATTTCCACATCCCGGGTGTTTTTGCGGTACCACCATGCCTCTGACGTGATCGCCGGTTCGCTGCTTGGCGCCTCGGTTGGTTGGCTGCTGCGGCGTTTCGTCCGTTGGCGTTGAGCTTCGCCCCTGCTCGACCGTTCCCGCTCGCGGCGAACGATAACTGGTGTGGATCACCCAGGTTCTCTCTCCCCTACCGGCCGTCGACGGTGGGCGCGCCCGCTCCTCGCGCTCTCGTTCCTCTCGTTCGGATGGTTCGCTAACGGCCTCCGCGTCGCCGGTGAACCTTGGCCTCGTTGGATGGATGGGCGTTTTGGTGCGCCCATGCCGTGGGGTATGTTCGCCTCAGGTTTCGAATGCAGTGCCGAGGTGGTGGCGCGTGTGTCCGACGGTGTTGTGTCGGTCGAGCTCGGTCGCCCAATGGCGTATCCAGGTCCGCAAGAGTGGGTGTGGTCGGTGGACGATCTCTGGAATCAGTTTGCGTGGTTTCGTGCCGATTCGGTGGACTGGCCGGCGGTCGAGGCGTATGCGCGTGAGGCGTCGAACTTGCAAGGTCCGGATCTTGAGGTGTCGTTCTTGTTGCGTATCCGACGCGTCGAAGCCGATGGTGTATTCTCGGTGCGCGACGTCCCGTTTGAGGGTTTCTACCCGTTTGATGACCCAGTGAAACTCCGCGAGTGGGGTTCGTTGTGCAACTGACCGCCCGCCTCCGTGCTGTTTTCGCCGCGTTCGCCGTTGATGAGGCTCCCGGTCGCTACGATTTGTTGCGCGCCGCCTTGGGGTTCTCTTCACTCGTCGCTTTTGCCGTGATGCTGCACGGTTTGCCCGGTCGCCTGCTCGGTTCGGTTGCCCCGAATGCCGCTCTGCCTGGTTCGTTGTGGTGGACGCTCTGTTGGTGTGCCGGTATCGTTGCGTCCGCCCGTTTGTTGTCGCGTCCTGCTCGGTGGTTCGATCCGGCCGTCGTGTTCGTCTCGTTGCAAGTTTGCGGGGGTTTCATGGTGAATTGGGCTCACCTGGCGTTACAGAATGTCGCCTTGCTGCTCGTGTTCGCCTCCGCCTCCGTCCCGCCCCGCTGGCCGTTGCTGGTGCTGCGTCTCCAGCTTGCTACCGGGTACTTGTTGGCTGTGGCCCTCAAACTGGTGCAAGGCCCCCGCTGGCGGGAGTTATCCGCGTTCGAGACCATGGTGCTTCATCCGGTGAATCACTATGTGTTCCCGGTCGTTCCTTCTGGCGTGTTGCCGGTCTTAGATCTCGCCGGTTTGCTGCTCGAGTCTTTCGCCGGTCTCGCGCTGCTCGTTTGGACGGTCGTGCCTCGCGCGTCGTTGCGTCGTGTCGGCCTTGTCGCGAGTGTGCTGTTGCATGTCGGTATATCCCTCGTCCTGCCAGTGGGCGTGTTCCTTTTCGCGATGCTCCCGTTTTGGGCGGCGTTCTCTGATCGCCCCGCGCCGTCGGCTCGTCAGCGTTTCATGCTCCCCGTACTGCTCGTCATGGTGTTCGTCTCCCTCGCCTTCGTGGCCCCCGGACCGCTGCACCTGCTGTAATTGCCGTCCCCGCCATGGACGGTGTCTGTTATGTCCGCGCCTGTTCTCTCACCGCCCTCGCCGCTTCTTGCCGATCCGCTCATCTTCCGTTTCTCGTACCACCGTCTCTCGCGTCTCGTATTCGCCCTCGTCGGACTTGCTTCTTCATGTTCTTTCGCCCACCCGAGCATTTCGCCTTTCATATTGTCGTGTGCTACCAATGCAATACGCTTTTTTGCGGGGCTCTCGATGTGCGTCATTTCAATGGAGGTCATGGATGAAGGC
>Ga0194132_10002121_pt1 | contig 38202 bp, 36 predicted proteins | sample TA2KigOf80mmetaG_FD_148612 | JGI IMG/M metagenome (GOLD analysis project Ga0194132, IMG submission 148612) | Freshwater microbial communities from Lake Tanganyika, Tanzania - TA2015054 Kigoma Offshore 80m | ecosystem: Environmental > Aquatic > Freshwater > Lake | place: Tanzania: Lake...
ATTCGTTGCAGATACGCAGTGCCGAGGTTCATTCGCGTGGTGGCCCATTCCACCGGCATTGCCTGGCGCGTCCTCACCTCCAGCGCGTCGCGGTAGCAGGCGATCGCCTCTTCCAGGTTCTCCGCCCGCTCCCCACGGATTCGTTGCAGATACGCAGTGCCGAGGTTCATCCGCGTGGTGGCCCATTGCACCGGCATTGCCTGGCGCGTCCTCACCTCCAGCGCGTCGCGGTAGCAGGCGATCGCCTCTTCCAGGTTCTCCGCCCGCTCCCCACGGATTCGTTGCAGATACGCACTGCCGAGGTTCATCCGCGTGGTGGCCCATTGCACCGGCATTGCCTGGCGCGTCCTCACCTCGAGCGCGTCGCGGTAGCAGGCGATCGCCTCTTCCAGGTTCTCCGCCCGCTCCCCACGGATTCGATTCCGATACGCATTGCCAAGGTTCATCCGCGTGGTGGCCCATTCCACCGGCATTGCCTGGCGCGTGATTACCTCCAGCGCGTCGCGGTAGCAGGCGATCGCCTTCTCCAGGTCCGAACTCATCAGCAGCGCATCCGCGGCCCTGACCAATAGCCGTGCGCGCACCAGTTCATGTCCGGGCCGGCCCTCCAGCTCCTTCGCGTGGGACAACGCGTAATCCGGATCGAGAGTGGCTCCAGCCGCCATGTCGATCTCAGCGAGGTCCAGTATACCGAGCCCGACCGCTGGCTCCGGAGCAACCAGCTCCACCGGGATGACGGCGGTGGCGACGGACCACAGGTCCGGTGCCGTGTCACGAAAGAGAGGGGGAAGCCACGAGTTCCCGGCGAGAATCACCGGACAGATAAATCGAGCCTGGATCTCGTTCCGGTGCTGATTGAGCCCAGCGAGTGCCGCCCTCCACGCCAGCCTCCACTCAGGCTCCTTCTTGTTCAGATCGCCAACCGCGCCCGCGATCCAGACCGCCGAAGCGCTGGCTGGAACTTCCGCGCTTAGCACCGTCGTTGTGAGGTTTCTCAACTCCTCGGGGCTCCGGGGAGAAAGATCAACGACTGTCCCGTAGTGCGCCCTCAACGCCCCAAGAAGCGCCGTAGCGGCGGCCGGACCTTCCAGCGTCACTGGGATCAGAGAAAAGCTGGAGCTCAGATCGACGTGGGCGACGAGAGTGTCCCAGGACGGCCCAGCGCCGGGGCGCTCAATGCCGTCCATTCGGGACATCGATCGGCTTTGCCGCCATCTCGATCACGTCATCGCGGATCAGCGGGTGAACGTCGTACCATTCCTCGCCGTTCTTCAGGTAAAGAATCAAGTGGGTGTCGATCAGACGGGTCAAATGCGCGACATCTTCACTGCCGGTCGAAGGCAGGGCACAGCGCCGCGAATCGAAGACGTTCTTGAGCCAAATGGCGTCCTCATACGCGATCGGGAGAAAAGAGTTACGAACCGCAATTAGCGCCGCGTCCACCACCCGGTCGGAAACTGGAAGTTCAGCGGCCGCGGCAGCCCGTGCAATGGTTTCCTGAAGCAATTTCAACAGGTCTTTGAAGTGTCCGCCGCAGGAATCGATGATTCGCATGGGCTGCGCGTCATTCGCCCAGAACCGGGCCATTCCATCAGGGCCGAATCGTTTCTGGACTACCTCGAGCAGACTCTGGCATCCATGTTCGAAGCGGGTTCGCTGAGGGTCGTTATTCCATTGCCGGACGTTGTGCAGGACATCCACCGGCGTCCCAGCAAGGACGAACTTGAGCCACGGAGGAACTGTGTAGACCACATGGATGTACGGCAACTCCAGCCTCCGGATATGATTGGCGAACAACCGCTCGATGCTCTGGATGACCTCCTTCTCCCCACTGAGCGAACCGCGAATCTGCTCCAGTTGATCAAAGATGAAAACGACTTTGCCTTCCGGATGCCGTTTCCGGATCGCCTTCACACAGTCCTCCGCGAATTTCCGGACTTGATTTTCGAGTTCCTGCACGCGGGTGGCAAGAGCGTCTCGAACCCGCGTCCGGAACGAGTCGTTACCACGTAAGGAAACCTTGACGCTAAATCCGCCACCGCTTGCGCCGGTCTCAGGAATCTCAACTTTGGTCTCTCTCAAAAAGTGTTCAAACCGTGTCCAATAGCCCTCGTGCAACGGATCGCCGAATCCCCCGCGCTCCTCGATCGCATCGCCAAGCGCTCCGGCAATCGAAATCAATAGGTCCGTGATGTCCACGGGCTGGGCTGGATGGACATACTGTAGGGCGTCGGCGTATAGCACAAGGTGCCCGGCAGCTTCGAGCCGCTGCTTCAGGCGGAGCAGTTCGGTGGTTTTGCCGGATCCCCGGAAACCCGACAACAGGAACATTCCCTCGGTTTCCGCGAAGTCGATCTTGGCCTCCAACAGCTTCACCGGGTCTTCGACTCCAGGGCCCTCGTAGATCGGCTGGTAGAACTCGCTGCCTGGCTTGGTGGGATCGATCGGCTTGTTCGGATCGGTGTCGCGATAGAGCCGCCTCAAAAGATCCCGGTCTTGGGGCGAAAGCGCCATACTGAGCCTAGTATAACGAGCTTCCTGCGCGCCGCAGTATCATGAGGTCAGGATGCGCCTTCCGGCCGGTCTGCTGCTCCTCACCCTGCTCGCCCAGGCCCAAACCGCCAACGAGCAGGCCATCGAGCTCGGCCGCCAGGGCTGGGCCGAGATGGACCAGAAGCACCGGCCCGCCTTCGAGCGCGCCCTGCAACTCTTTGAGTCCGCCCTTGCCCTGGCCCCCACCGATCCGGCAACCGAAGCCTACCTGCTGCACTCAGTCGCCGCCGCCAAAGCTACGCTCGGAGATCCGAAAGCGGCCATCCCTCTGCTCGAAAAAGCGCTCGCCATCCAGGAGGGGCTCCAGCAGGAGTCCTCGATCGCGAGCACGCTCGACCGCCTGGCTTCGAACACGCTCGCCATGGGCGACAGCGCCAAGGCCATCGCCCTCCATCAACGCGCACTCGCCATTCGCACCAGGCTCGGTGAACTTCGCGGACAAGCGCAGACCCTCACCAACCTCGGACTGGACTTCTTCTCCGCGGGCGAGCATCAAGCGGCGCTCGACCACTACGCGAGGGCGCTTCCCTTCTGGCGGCAGCTCGGCGACACGCAGGGCGAGGCAACCACGCTGCACAATATGGCCGAAGCGCACATCTATCTCGGAGACTGGTCCGCCGCGATCGCGTTTTGCAACCGCGCCCTGCCTCTGCACCGGTCGGTGAACGACTGGCCCGGGTACGTGCACACGCTCGTCCATCTGGGCGAGGCTAACAACGGACTCGGCGATGCGGTCCGCGCGCAACAACACCAACAGCACGCCCTATCCGAGGCGCGGCAGCGCGGTCTCAAGTGGCACGAAGCCACCGCCATCATCGAACTCGCCGATTCGCGCGCCAGCGCAGGACAACGGACCCAGGCACTGGCCGGATACCGCGAAGCGCTTGAGAAAGTCCAGCAGGCGGGCTGGCCGCAGCGCGAGGCCGCTCCGCGGCTGGGAATCGCCGACACGGACCCGGAATCCGCATCCGCCGAGTATGCGAAGGCGCTGGAGCTGGCGCGCACTTACCGCAACGTGCCTGCGCAGATCCGGGCCCATGATGGACTCGCGCGTGTTGCGCTCCGGCGCGGCGCCATCGCGGAGGCCCGGACACATGCCGAGGCCGCCATCGCGGCCATTGAGGCGTCCCGTGCGCAAGTGCGGTCGCACCACCTGCGCGCCACGTTCCTCGCCACGCAACGCGGCGCCTACGAGCTGCTGCTCGAGATCCACCTCCGCGCCGGAAGGACCGCCGCGGCGCTCGACACCAGCGAGCGTGCCCACGCCCGGGCACTGCTTGAGCTGATGGCGCAGACGCGAACCGCTGCTTCCGCCGCCGTCCCCGCGAAGGCAGCCGCGATTCAGGCGGCGCTCGATCCGGGCGAAGTGATGCTCCACTATTTCGCCGGATCGAAATCGCTGTTTCTCCTCGCCGTGGCGCGTGACCGCATCCAAGGCTTCGCGCTTGGTCCCGTGTCCGTGGTCAACAGCCGGATCCGCGGCATCCGCACGCTACTTTCCGCTCCAGGCCGGCGGCAGATGGCGGCGCTGGACGAGGGGGCGCGCCAGCTCTCCGGAATCTTGTTGCAACCCGCCGCGGACATCCTCAAAGGGAAGACAGCGGTGACGATCGTAGCCGACGGACCGCTGTACTACCTGCCGTTTCCGGTGCTTCCGTCGCCTGGATCCGCGGGCAAGCGAATGATCGAGGATTATCAAATCAGCTACGCGCCTTCAGGCAGCATCTGGTTGAACCGCGCGGCCGCGCAGGCGGCGGAATCCTGGATCGGGTTCAGCGAACCGGACCCGTTGCCCCCCCACCCACGCGCACTCGCCTGGCCCACGCTCGGGGGAGCAGCCGCCGAGGTGAGCCAGATCGCACGCCTTCTGCCCGCGTCCAATCCCGTGGCGCTCACCGGGAAGCAAGCGGCCGAACGGGAAGCCAAGTCCGCGCGCTTGTCAGGAGCGCGGTATCTGCACTTCGCCGTCCACGGATGGCTCGACGACCAACGTCCGGAAAACTCGGCGCTGGTGCTTGCCCCATCCCCTGGCGAGGACGGACTGCTGCGGGTGAGCGAGGTCAGCCAGCTCCGCTTGCGCGCGCGTCTTGCGATCCTTGCTGCCTGCGACACGGGACTCGGACCCACGCTCAGTGGCGAAGGCGTGCTGGGCCTGGCCCGCGCTTTTCTCCACGCAGGCGCGGAACGCGTGATGGTGTCGCTTTGGCCGGTCCACGATCAATCGACCCAGCGGCTCACGGCGGCGGTCTATGAAGGGATCGCGCGTGGCGATGCGCCCGGCCAGGCGCTCCGGTTGGCGCAGCTGCGGCTGCTTGCGGATCCTGCCACGCGGCACCCCTATCACTGGGCGCCATTCATCGTCATGGGCGCACGCTGAGCTTGTAGACAGCCGCCGGATTTGTTCCCTGCCGGGCGTGGAACTGCAGCTCATACTCACCTGCCGCAAGTCCGGCGGGCAACAGTACGGTGAAGTCACCCTCCGCCTGCCGCACCGGATTCGCCTCCCGCCATAACACCCGCTCACCCGCCAGCAACTCCAGGCGGCCCGGCTCGAATCCTTCCACGGGGGGAGGCGTGAGCAGCAACAGCACTGGCTTCATTGCCGGCAACACGGTGACAGAACCGGGCGCGGAGCCTCGCTGGTTCCAGCCGGTGGGGATCAGGTCGGCGACACGCACGCTCGCGACCGCAGCCATGGGCGCCGCCACACTCGCTTCGCGCCACCAGCCGATTCCGAGTCCCACGGCGGCAAGCATCGCGGCGATCGCGAACCAGACCGGCACGGTTCGGGCGGGACGCTCGGCCGGTGCGGACGCCGCCACCGCCTCGCCCAGCCACTGGGTCTGCTCGAACTCCTTCCAACAGGCCGGGCAGGTTTCCAGGTGTGCGTTCAATTGCTCCCGCTCGGGCTCCGGCAGGGATCCATTCCAGAGCCAGGGCAGGCGTTCACGCGCCTCCTCGCAGGTCATTGTTGTTTCCTTTCCGGTTGCGCCATGCGGTCCCGCATCTCGATGGCGCGCTGGCGGCACCGGAGGGCGCGTACACGAAGCGCTCCTTCGCTGACGCCCATCTCAATGCTCAACGTCTGGTAGCTGTCTCCGGCGGCGACCCGGCGCCAAAGCTGGACACAGTCGGCCGGCATGTTCTCAATCACGGACCGGACCATCCGGCGTTTCTCGGCCTCGACCATCAGGTCCACTGGCGAACGGTCTGGCGTGCGCAGGGTTTCGGCAAGTGGAACTCCCGGACGCCGCCGGTTCAGCAACTCGATGCAGCGGCGGATGGTGATGCGCCAAACGTAGGTCACCAAACCCGACTCGCCGCGGAACTTGTCCGCCCGCAGCAGCCGCGCGGTCTCCAATTGCGCTTCCTGGACGGCGTCTTCCCAATCCTCGCCCAGCCTGGAGCGGAAAGTGGCCGCCGCGCCCCGGATCCAGCGCGTGACGGCCTCGGCGGCGTCCGTTTCGCCGCCGAGATACCGCCGGATGAGTTGCCCGTCGGACTCTCGCATCGCCCTCCGAGTCCGATTCTACTCTACGCGACAGATGCACCGGATTGTCTGAGTCTTCTTCGCCTGCGCGAAGTCTTTGCGCTCTTCTCCGTGCGGACCCTGCTTTGGCTTTGGTTTGGGTTCCACAGGCGGCTTCGGCCACCAAGGCGGCTTGGCCGGCGGTGAGGGTTTGGGCTTCGGCTCTTTCGTCTCGATGTACAACGAGCAGACCTGTTTGCGTCCGGCGCGGTCCGGACACGTGCCTCTGCACTCGCCTGAAACGATCCGGCACCGGTCCTGCTGCCAGTAGGACGCCGACAGAAGCTCTCCCGCCTCTCCCCCCTCCCGCAGCCGCAGGATGAGCGCTTCGATGTCCGGCCCGGTCTGGCGGAATACCATCGCCGTGTCCGCATCCTGCTCCACCCAGGCGATGTAGGGGGTGTTGGATGGGAGCCGCGCTCCCCTATGGTCGATGAGATTCGAATACGCGGGCCCGCAAACGGGCTCAGCCCAGGCACTGCCCGCGACTGTGACGAAAAGAAACAGGTTTCTCATTTCTGCCTGCCTCTCAACCCGCGCAGTCCTTCGAGCGGACTTGCGGTCTCTGTGTATCCGGCCGGAATCGACATTCCACCGAGCGGCGCGGTCCATACTTTGGTCGCCGTCACGTTGGCCGCGATTCCCGCCATGTCGGTCCGTGTTGCCATCGGAACCCCGTCCATCTTCTTGAACTGCTCGGCGAGCTGCCGCATTTGCGCGGCGTCTTCTGGCATCGCCGTGGCCATGGCGGAGAGTCCGCCGCCTGCGAAGAACTTGCCACCGAGCTTTTCGCGGTATTGCCGGATGAGTTCCCAGCCCGGAGCCTTCGTAATGCAACTGGTGGCTTTGATGCCGCCAATTGTAACGAGGAACTCCGAGCAGGTGTGCCCCGCGATGGACTCGGTCTTCCCGGTCTCGGTGATGCTCATCGTGCCAGCCATGCCAGGACGCTCGCCGGGCATCACCGGAGGTCCCGTCTTGGGCTTCTTCGATTGGGACCGCAACTGGTCGAGCGACATGACCGAGTACGTTCTGTTTCCGTGATCGATGGTGGTGACAGTGGCTTTGGCGGCGTCGGTCCAGCGTTCCACCTGTCCGTCCTTGGTGTACATGAACGAGCCGTCGCAACTATGGGTCTGGCGCTTGGGGGCAAGCGATTTCGCCGCGCCCGGCATCTTCGCCATCATTCCACCGAACTTGCCGAGATCGGTCTTGGATTCCTCTTCCCACCAGATGGCGCCAGGCAGTGTGTGTGCGATGGTCAACATCGCTACTGGTATGATCAACCGCATTCAGTGATCCTCCTCGCCAGTGTTAGGAGGAGGTGGATGCCGGTTGTTACAGGTCCTGGTGCTATTTTTGCGCCGAAATGTTGACCAGCTCGCCGGGCTCACGCGCGGGGATTTCGGCTGGATCCGCAAGTTTGTTGCCGATCCAGAGGGACGCGGTGAACAGGCTGCGAAGCGGCACAATCCCGCCCAGCCGGTGGTCGGCGATCGCGGCCAAGCCCATGGATGCATAGCAGCCGCACTGGGAGCAGTCCGGGTCGCCGCCAAACTGGCAGGGTATGATGGCCGTCTTGAGGTCCGCCGACAGGGTCTTCGTGGTCAGCGCAAACACGCATTCAGACGGGGATCCGGGCGGCTTCAGGAATTGCCTGAGCACCACCGCGGGCATGTCAGCCTTGGGATAGCGCTGCCGCAGTTCGATGAGCTGCGCGATCACCGTGCGCCGCTCGGCGGCAGTGAGATTCTCGACAGGACTGTCGCCGCGCTGCGGGGTGAACAAGCTGAACCAGATCCGCGAGACCTCGGGCCGTGCGCTCCAGAATTCGAGGAACTCCTCGAGGTAACCCGGCTTGCCCATCATCTGCGAGGTGATCGTGCAGTGAACGGTGATCCGGTGTCCCGCAATGCTCTTCAGGATCCGTTCGTAGGTGGCCGGGTTGCGCCGCTCGTCGTGCTCGGGCGCGAGTCCGTCGATCGACACTGAGAGGTTGAGGTTCTCGAGTCCGATCCAGGATGGCGGAATCTGGCGGAACGCGCTCGTGACGACCTGCACTGTGATTCCGCGCTCCAGGATCTGCGGCACCAGCACTTCCAGTTCGCGGTAGCGTACCAGCGGATCCCCACCGACAATCGAGACGTGCAGCGGCTTCTCGCGAGCAATCACATCCAGCGTGCGGCGGATCAGCTCTTCGCCTTTGAAGTCGGAAAGCTGGCGCAACGTCGATCCACCCCCGAGGTGGTTGTCCTCATACGCGTAGCAGCCGGGGCACCGGAGCGGGCACTCCTTGGTGATCTCAATGGATAACGACGGCGCCCGGCCTTTGAGGATCGACCCCCAGGCCTGGAGCACGTGGCGGACCTTCATACGCTGCTCACGGGTCTAGTGTAGCAGCCGTGGCGGATTTCTACTCAGGCCCGTCCTGGTTTCCGATGCGCATTCTCAGGCTTGTGCCGGCCAGGTGCCCGTCCCCGCCGTTTGGCAGGCCCGCGGTCCAACTGTGGCGGCTGGCGTCGGGAAACAGCGGACCGGGTTCAAGAAGCTTTGCTCGAGGAACAGATGCGTGTGGACCAGGGCGACGCCCAGCCCGGTCGAGCTGTTTTCTGACGGCCGGATTCCGACAGTGGGCTGGATCCAGTACTGCTCGAGTTTGGCCGCCGACTCCCACCGCGATTTTCTTGGTCAGCCGGTGCGTGATGTACATGCTGGCCACCAAAAAACCGGACTTGACAAATACTCAGTCGTCTATATAATTAGATCACTGGGTATGGCGAAACCGGATTCCCTGCAAGGCTCGCTCGATCTGCTCGTCCTCAAGATCCTTTCGAGGAGGCCCGGGCTGCACGGCTACGCGATCATGGCCGCGATCCAGGAAATCTCACGGGAAGTGTTGCGCGTGGAAGAGGGCTCGCTATATCCGGCGCTCCACCGCATGGAGAGCGAGGGCTGGATCCAAGCGGAATGGGTCACGAAGGATTCCGGCCGCCGTGCGCGCATCTACCGGCTTACCGAACAGGGCGGGATCCAACTGGCCGCGAGCGAATCCCGGTGGCTCGCCGTGGCCGATGCGGTCGGACAGGTCCTGAGGATGGCGTGATGCGCTGGTGGACCCGGATATCGAACACCCTGCGCGGCCAACGGCTGGACCGCGAAATCGACGAGGAGCTGGAGTCCCATCTCGAAGAGGCGGCGCGGCAGGGCCGCGATACCGCGGAGGCACGGAGAGCGTTTGGGTCCGCGCTGCGGCTTCGTGAGCAGAGCCATGAGGCAAGGGCGATCACCTGGATCGAGTCGGCCGCGGCCGACTTCGTATTCGGCTGGCGCCAGCTTCGTAAGAGCCGGAACGCCTCCGCCGCGGCGATCCTCTCTTTGGCGCTTGCTACCGGCGCCTGTACCGCGGTGTTCCGCCTGATCGACGCTGTCTTGCTGCGGCCGATGCCGGTGGCCGATCCGGGTAATCTCTACGTGGCCGCTTACACGTACACCACCTTCGACGGCTCGATCGATCGTGGGCATGGTTCGGAATATCCGGCATTCGTCAGGATGCGCGACGCGGTTCCTGAGGCGGAGCTGCTGGCCATCTCGTATGCAACCCGGATCGGCGTCCGGTTTAATGGGGGTCCGGAGGGAGAACGGCAGTTCCTGCAATACGTATCGGGCAATACGTTTCTCTCGTTCGGGCTCAAACCCGCGTTGGGGCGTCTGATCGCGCCCGCCGACGACCTCAAGCCCGGAGCCCATCCTGTGGCGGTGATCTCCCACGACTACTGGATCCGGCAGTTTGGCGGCGACCCGGGCGTGCTCGGGCGGACGTTCCACTGGAATGGCACCCCGGTCGAGGTGATCGGGGTGGCTCCAGAGGGATTCACGGGCACTGAAACCGGCAGCATGACCGACATCTTCATGCCGGTGATGATGAACGCGAAAGCGATCGGCAATCCGTCCTGGGTTTGGCACCGGATCTGGGTCCGTGCGCGGCCGGGATCGGATCTCCGCGTGGTGCGGGACAAGCTTCGCGCCGCCTTCCATTCGTTCCGCCGCGAACAGGTCAGGAGTTGGCCGGGCAGTACACCACAGCAACGGATCGATGAGTTCGTTGGTGCGGAGTTGGTGCTCGAGCCAGCCGGTGCAGGAGTGTCCGGGCTCCAGCGCCATTACCACCGCCCGCTGATGATCATCGCGGTGCTCGCCGTAATGGTGCTGCTGATCGCCTGCGCGAACGTCGCGAATCTGCTGACGGCGCGGGCGGCCGCGCGGGCGCGCGAAATGGCGCTGCGTGTGTCGATTGGGGCGGGGCGGGGGAGGCTGGTCCGGCTCGTGTTTGCGGAGAGCCTGCTCATTGCGGTGGCGGCCTCGGGACTGGGAGCATTGCTCGGCTGGTGGGGCGCGCCGCTGGTGGTCCGCATGGTCAGTACGCCGGATTCACCGGTCGGGCTCGTGCTGCCGTTTGACTATCGCGTGGCTGCGTTCAGCGCTCTGCTGACGCTCATGGTTTCCGTGCTGTTTGGCTTGGCGCCGGCGTTGCGGGCATCCGCCGTGGAGCCAGCCGCCGCGCTCAAGGGCGGGGACAGCTCGCGCGGACGGCGGCGCTCCATGAGCGCCATGGTGGCCTTCCAGGTGGCGTTTTGCTTCGCCGTGTTTTCGACCGCATGCACGTTCACCGCGTCACTGCGGTATTTGCTGCAGCGTCCGCTGGGCTTTGCACCGGACCGGCTGCTGCTGCTCGAAACCGTCAGTGCGGAGACAGTCCGGTTCGACGTGTGGCTTCAGGCGATCCCGCACATTCGTGCGGTTCCGGGTGTGGAATCCGCAGCGTTCAGTTCGTGGCCGTTGCTGGGCGCAAGCGCCTGGCGGGACGGCGTGCGGACGGCCAGGGCTGGGCTCGAGGCTTCCCCAGCGCCCTATTTCCTGAGCGTCTCCCCAGGCTGGTTCGAGACGATGCGGATTCCGTTGCGCGAGGGCCGCGATTTCCGTCCGGGCGATGTGTTTCCTGGACCTGCGGTGGTCGACAGCACGTTCGCGCGGAGGTATTTCGGGGAGGGCAGCCCGTTGGGCCAGTTTTTCGAGAAGCCGGCAACGAGAGATCAGTGGAGGAGATTTGACGTGGCGGGGGTCGTTGGACCGGTTCTGTACGAGAACATCCGCGAGCCGTTCCTGCCGGTCGCCTATGTGCCCATCAACGCCCCGGCGGGACAAGCTGGCCCGGCAGCGCCCGGATGGGGGACGTTTGTGGTCCGCACTGCGGGTTCCGATCCGCTGGCCCTGGCGCCGCTGTTGCGGCAGGAAATCCGGCGGGCGCGCCCGGAGCTGCGTGTGACCAGTGTGCGGACGCAGGAGGAGTTGATCCGCACCCAAACGGTCCGGGAGCGGATGCTGGCGGCATCGTCCGCCTTCTTTGCGGCTGTGGCACTGCTGCTCGCCGCCGTAGGACTGTACGGAGTGCTGGAATACGCCGTGGTCCGACAGCGGCGGGAGATCGGGATCCGGATGGCGCTCGGGGCGCAGGCCGCTGATGTCGCTGGGCGGGTGTCGGCGGAGGTGGCGGCGATGCTGGCATTTGGATCGCTTGCGGGATTTGGGCTCAGCCTGCTGTCCGGGCGGTTTGCCTCCAGCCTGGTTCACGGGGCCGGGGCTGGGGATCCGCTGATGCTTGGGATTCCCGCAATGGCGATTGTGGTGGCGTCAGCGCTGGCCGCGGTTCCACCGCTGCTGCGGGCGCTGCGGATTGCTCCGGCGGTCACGTTACGGGCGGATTGACTCCTTGCGGCTGAGGCCATAGCCCGCATGAACTGAGCGCTGTTAAGGACTGCGCGGCGCGCATCTGGCCTGAGGGTTTTCCCTATACACCACAAAGCGAAATCCGCCGATACTCCCTATGAACACCGGAGTCTCATGGTCAAGGGCCCTTCCAGCAGTCCCTCTACAGCATCACGGATTTTTGTCATAGCGATTATCCTGCTCGGCACGGCGGTGCTTGCATCGGCCATCCTGTCATGGGATTGGCAGGATCCCACCCGGTCGGCGATGTTCCTGATGCTGGCGCTGATCGCTTCGGGCTTGAAGTTGAATATCCCTCAGACGGCGGGCACGCTATCGGCCAACTTTGTCTTTGTCCTGCTGAGCATCATGGAGCTCAGCCTGTTCGAGACGCTGGTCATCGGCTGCTCGGGGACAGCGGTGCAGATTCTGGTCCACCGGCACGCGAAGCAGATTCCCGTGCCGGCGGCGTTCCATATCGCGAATACCGCGATCGCGGCCTCGATCGGCTACTACATCTACACGTCACCGATTTTCGGGTCGCAGACTTCGTTGTTGTCGCTGCTGCTGGTGGCAAGCGTCCTCTACGCGATGAACACATTACCGGTGGCCTTCGCCGTCGCCTTCAGCGAGGGCAGGAACTTTGGATGGGTGTGGCGCGAGTGCAACTTCCGCGGATTCCCGTACTACGTCGCCGGGGCGTGCCTGGCGGCCGCGTTCCACTACTCCTCACATCTGCTGGGAGGGAACTCGCCGCTGCTGCTGGTGCCGGTCGCGTTCCTGGTCTACTGGTCGTATGATTCCTATCTGGCGCGGAACCAGGAGGAGCGGTCCGGCGCGCAGGAGACGATTGCGCTCCATGCGCGGACGATCGAGGCGCTGGCGATGGCGATCGAGGCCAAGGACCAGACTTCGCACACGCACCTGAGAAGGCTCCAGTTGTATTGCACCGAGATCGGCAAGGAGATGGGGCTGCCGCCTCAGGAAATGGAAGCACTCCGGGCAGCGGCGCTGTTGCACGACATCGGCAAGCTGGCTGTTCCGGAGCACATCCTGAGCAAGGCCGGACGGCTGACGCGCGAGGAGTTCGACAAGGTCAAAATCCACCCGGTGGTGGGCGCCGAGATCCTGGAGCGGGTAAATTTCCCGTATCCGGTGGCCAGCATTGTCCGCTGCCATCACGAAAAGTGGAACGGCCTCGGCTATCCGCTAGGGCTGAAGGGCAAGGATATCCCCACCGGCGCGCGGATCCTGGCCGTGGCCGATACCCTGGACGCGCTGATTTCCGACCGTCCCTACCGTGCGGCCGTCCAACTGGAGGAGGCCATTGCACGTGTCGTCGCCGAAGCGGGCCTGAGCTTCGATCCGCGCGTGGTGAACATCGTCGAGAGCCGGTACAAGGATCTCGAGGCCAAGCTGCGTGCGATTGAACTAGCGGAGAGAGCCAACGAAACGGCGAGTGCGGAGTCGCGGTTCGTCGGCGACATTATCAAGCTTCAGAGGGCGTCAAGAACGAGCTCAGGCGTGAGTCCGCTGACCGATGACAACAAACCTGCCTTCATCGACTCGATTGCCGCCGCGCGGCAGGAAGCTCAGGTCGTCTTGGAGCTCACCCAGGAGCTTGGGAGCTCCCTGAAGCTCGACGAGACCTTCTCCGTGCTTGCCAGCGGACTGCGAAGGCTGATGAACTTCGACACTCTTGTCGTTTACGCCATCCGCGACGGATTCGCCGTCGCCCGCTATGGGACCGGAGAATTGACGTCGGCATTCCTCTCCAACCGTGTCCCCCTGGGGACCGGGCTCGTCGGCGGAGTGGCCGCATCCGGTGCACCGGACGGCAACCAGCCGCTGGACCTCGAACTCGGCGGAACCCAGCCCGGCCAGCAACGGACGATGGAATCGGCGATCGCGGTGCCGCTTCCAGGCGTCGCCGACACGCGGGGTGTGCTGCTTGCCTGCTGCCGCAACCGCGGAGCTCTCGGCAAGGACCACATGCGGATCCTGATGGCGATCGCCAGCAAGCTCGGCATGGTGATGGAGAACGCGCTCAAATACGAACAGGCAGCCGCGTCCGCCACCACCGACTTCCTTACCGGCCTTCCGAATTCCCGTGGACTCAACGTCCAGATTGAGAACGAACTCGCCCGGTGCCGCCGGCAGAAGAGCTCGCTCGCGGTTCTGGTTACCGACCTCGACGGATTCAAGGATGTGAATGACCGGTTCGGGCACCAGGAAGGCGACCTGGTCCTGAAGGCCGTCGCGCTCGCATTACGCCAGTCGTGCCGCGAGTACGACTATGTGGCACGCATGGGTGGCGACGAGTTCGTCATCCTGCTGCCTGGGTTGGGGGTCGAGGACGTCAACGCCAAGATCGGCCAGCTCTCAATCGCGGTTGCCGATGCCGCCAAGGCCGCCGTACCCGAGGCGCGGGTGGGCCTGAGTGCGGGCCAGGCGCGGTATCCCGAGGACGGAGATTCGGCCCAAGACCTTCTCGACGAAGCCGACCAGCGGATGTATGAGGTCAAGCAGATGCGGAAGCAGATGCGCTCCCACCGGGCCGGCTCCCGCGGGTTCGAGTTCGATTGGACAGAGGCGAATCAATAGCTGTCGCCAATCAATAGGCCCTTCCACTTCACCTCCAGGCGTGATATTCTCGGATCAACCCAATGCCGATCCGCACGCTTGCCCTCATTGTGTCTGCTCTGGCCGCACTGCCGGCCACCGCGGCAGCTCCCGCGTTCAGCAAGGATGTCGCGCCGATTCTGCACAAACACTGCGTTGGGTGCCACCGGCCCGGAGACATTGCTCCGATGTCCCTGCTCGACTACAAGTCCGCCCGGCCGTGGGCCAAGGCGATCCGGCAATCGGTCCTCGCCGGCAAGATGCCGCCCTGGCTCGCTGATCCGAGGTATGGGCATTTCGCCAACGACGCGCGGCTGAGCAAGGCCGAAATCGCCACGATCCAGGCTTGGGCCGATGGCGGAGCGCCGGAGGGCAATCCCGCCGATATGCCGCCGCCACCGCGCTTCATTGAGGGCTGGCACCTCGGCACTCCGGACAAAACCGTAGACATTGGCACCGACCATGTCGTGACTCCTGGCCTGGATGCCTACGAGCACTTCATCGTCGAAACGGGGTTCAAAGAGGGTATGTGGATCCGGGCCGCTGAGATCAAGCCCGGCAACCGGCAGGTGGTCCACCATGTCCACGTGAACCTGATTCAGGACCACGGAATTGGCGCCACTACCATTCAGGGCATGAAGCCGCTCAATGATTTCCTCCTGAGAGAGGGCAAGCTGACGCGGCTGAAGATGGACTCTCCCGTGGTCAACAACGCCTGCTCGGACCGGCTGCCGGATCTCCCCTACCTCACGGGCTTCCAGGAGGGCGCGCTCGCCTCGTTCCTGCCCGGCCGCCAGCCCGATGTCTTCCCGGAAGGCTCGGCCAAGTGGGTGCCGCCCGGCGCGAAACTCGAGTTCGTGGTTCACTACGCGAGGATTTCGGGCAAGCCGCAGACCGACCGCACCAGTGTCGGCTTCTACACGGTCCCGGGGCCGCCCAAGAGAGTCATGCGGCGGATGGACCTGCGGAACTTCTTCTTCGAGATCCCGCCCGGAGCCGCGTCCCACGAGGTCAAGCGCTGCTATACGTTCGAGAAGGATAAGCTCCTGCTTTCGTTCACGCCCCACATGCACTACCGTGGCAAGGACGTCACCTATGAACTTGTCCGGCCAAACGGCAAGCGCGAGATCCTGCTGGCGGTGCCCAAGTACAACTTCGAGTGGCAGCTCGTCTACCGGCTGAAGGAGCCCGTGTTTGTTGAAAAGGGCAGCCTGCTGACCGTGACAGTCCACTACGACAACAGCCCGAACAACAAGTTCAATCCGGACCCGACCCAGCGGATCCGCTGGGGTGACAAGAGCGAGGAAGAGATGATGACCAGTTGGATCGAGTACCTGGACGCCGATCCTCCGGCCACGCACAGCTCTTCCGGCTCAGGCGGTAACTGACCGCTCCTCTACAATTGAACTATGCCCATGTCCCGGGACTTTGAGGCCCGGCTGCTTCCGGACCTTGAACGGATCGCCGCGCACTTCGGAACTCCCTTTCACATCTACGACGAGGCCGGAATTCTCGACACGGGCGAGCGGTTGAAGCTCGCGTTTTCGCGGGTCAAGGGATTCCGCGAGTACTTCGCGGTGAAAGCACTGCCGAATCCGCGGATTCTGCAATTGATGAAGGTGATGGGCTTCGGATTCGATTGCGCTTCGATCCCCGAGTTGATGCTCGCACGCGGCCAGGGAGCGCGCGCCGGGGACATCATGTTCACGTCAAACAACACCAGCGCGGCCGAGTTTGACGAGGCGATTGATGGGGGCGGCTGTATCCTGAACCTGGACGACATCAGCCTGATCGACAAGGTCCCGGAGATGCCGGAGCTGGTGTGCTTCCGCCTCAACCCGGGCCCTGAAGTCGCAGGCAACAAGATTATCGGGGAGCCGGAGAAGGCGAAGTTCGGGCTGACGGTGGACCAATACGTGGACGCCTACCGTACCGCGCGGGAACGGGGAGCTTCGCGCTTCGGCCTGCACACGATGGTAGTCTCAAACCAGCGCGACTACCGGCATATTCTCGACACCACGCGCCGCATGCTCCTCTGGGCCGGAAAGCTCGATGATGTGCTGGGGATCCAGCCCGAGTTTATCAATATCGGTGGAGGCTTCGGGATTCCGTACGGGCCGGCGGAAACGCCGCTGGATATCGCCGCGCTCGGGGAGGGAGTCGCGGACGCAGTGGACCAATTCGCGGCCCGGCGCGGCTACCGTCCGAAGATCTACACGGAGAGCGGCCGCTACATCACCGGTCCGCATGGGGTGTTGGTCACACGCGCCATCAACCGCAAGGAGACCTACCGGATCTACGTCGGAGCCGACGCCTGCATGTCCGCGCTCATGCGGCCCGGAATGTACCCCGACACCTACCACCACATCTCCGTTCCTGGCCGGACCCCGGAGGACGGCGTGGAATGCGTCGATGTCACAGGGTCCCTGTGCGAGAACAACGACAAGTTCGCCGTACAACGCACGCTTCCGCGGATCGAGGATGGCGACCTGCTCGTGATCCACGATACAGGCGCGCATGGCCACTCGATGGGATTTACCTACAACGGACGGCTGCGGCCCAAGGAACTCCTTCTGCGGTCGACCGGAAGTGTCGAGGTCATCCGGCGCGCGGAGACGCCGGATGATTATTTCGCCACGCTTCAGTTCGATCCGTGGATCCTGTCCAAGGCCTGAAGCTAGAAGAACACCATCGACGCCGTGCCCTTGAGGGCAGCGACTTTGTAGCTCTGAACCTGTCCCTGAACCAGTCCGGGGCCGCCAATCGACGTTTTCGACGCGGTCGTGATGCCGATCGTCACGATCCTCGCCTTGTTTTTCGGCGGCAGGTTGACTTGCGGAACCACCAGGGTGAAGGTCACTGTGCGGAGATCGGGAATGAACTCGATGTCCACCGTCACCAGCGTGCCGATCCCGGTTGACTGGGTCCGGATCTGGTCGCCCATGAAGCTGAGCATCGTCCGGCCCTTCTTGTAGTTGAAAAGGGGCTTACCGCTGATGCTCGACGTGGAATAGCTGACAGTGAGATTGCCCCCCTGCAGTTCGTACAGGTTGGGTTCGTTTTGCTGCGGCTGGGGAGCAGCGGCAGGCGCCTCGACGGCGGCTTTCTTTTTGGATGCCATAGTGCCTCAGGATACGATAGTACACCCAATGGCGGATGTTTGGAAGGAAAAAATCAACCTTCCGCGAGAAGGAGTTCCAACCCGCCTTCGATGGCAGGCTCGGCGCCCACCACGCGGCCGGCCGCGGCCAATTGGCCGCGCACGACGACGTTGGGTTCAAGGATCAGGTCCTGCCGGGCTTCGGCCCGGACCAGCCCCGACGGGTTGACCCCGCGGACTCCCTGCGACAAACGCACCGTCCGGTCGCCGCGAAGCTCCGCCTCGAACACGCAGTCCCGCTCGAGGATCAGCTCCGCGCGCGCCGTCAGATTGCCCTTGCAGATGGATCCAGCGCCGATGCGCATCGTGTCGCCAGTCTTGACGTCGTCTCCCAACAGGCTTCCAGCCGGACATTGGAACGAGCCTCGAACGACCAGCTTGCTGTGCAAGTAGACCGGCACCGGAAGGGCGAGGCTGCCGTCATACACCCAGGTCTCAGCCCCGAGCGGGATCAGCTTTTCCAACTTGAATCCGCGCACGCAGCCCAGTTCGGGAAGCTCGCCGCGTGAGGGCGGAGCAATCTCGATTGAATTCCGGGGATCGGCCAGTTCATGGAAGTCCGTCATCCGGCCGGTGGTGGTGATCTCAGGCGCAGTGAGCGAGCCCGCCCACGAATCGATCCCCACCTGGATCGCCTGTCCGGCAAGCGCCGCCTGCTGGACCACACTTCCGGGGCGCAGGTCGAGAATCCGGCCCGCTTCCGCCCAGCGCGCAACCACTGACCCGGGTCCGAGGATCAGGTCCCCCTCGACCGAAATGGCATCGAGCTGGCAGCCCTTTCCAACGTGGCAGTTGCCGGAGACGAACACCGGCCGGCGGAACTGGCATCCGGTACCTGTGTGGAAATCGCCGCGCGCCAACACGACGGAGTCGATCGAGGTGCCATCGCGGCACAATGCATGGTCGGCAAGTAGTGCTTTGTGCTCCGCAAGTTGGATGGGCCGCGCCGTACCCGGCTGGCCGGGAGGAACGAGCGTCAGCCAAGCCCGCGCGTGGGACCGGAATGCCGAGTGGCTATGGGTGTCGAGGACCACCAAGTGACCTTCTGAGATTGTTCAATCGGCTGGTACCGATGGATTCCTTAGGGTTGCCCCCAAAGGGGGCTGGCAAATTTCGGTTCGAATTCCTTGACACCATCGCCCCTTTCAGGTTACCCCTATATGAAACGGCCGATACGCGGGTTCTCGTTTCGTGCTCCTTGCCCACGGAGCGCAACTCCTCCGAGGAGAACCCGCCGGCCAGATTTTGGGGTCAAGCGCGTTCCGGAATGACGTAGGGAGCGCGGTAGCGGCGCGACAACAGCCGGTCGGCGTCGGAATCGTTGATGAAGCGCCCGGTTTCCGGGTTGTAGTGGATTTCGCGCCCCAGCCGGTAGGCGATATTGCCGAGGTGGCAAAGCGAGGTGGAGAGCGCGGTCTGCTCGATCTCGGCGTGGAGGAGTTTCGGGTCCCGCTTCCGGATCGCATCGACGAAATTGGCGTAGTGATTGACCTCGGGCATCGGCTCGAACGCCGGTTCCGGCTCCTTGTTGCGGCCCATGGTGACGGCCACTTTGCCATCACCCTCGATGTGCATGTGTCCTTTGCTGCCGAAGAAGTCCCAGGACATTCTTTCCGAGGTATAGAGCCCACGCAGCTCGGCGATGATCTCGCTGCCGTCAGCATAGGTCCAGGTAACGGTCTGAGTGTTGGGAGTCTCGGCCTGATCCTTGTAGCCGAATCTCCCGCCGGTTGAGTAGATCTTCACGGGCAGCCCCTTATTCATGCCCCAGCGGGAAATGTCGACGAGGTGGATCCCGTTGTTGCCGAGCTCGCCGTTGCCGAAATCCCAGAACCAGTGCCAGTTGTAGTGGACGAGATTCCCGTGGTAGTCCTGCATCTGGGCGGGACCGAGCCATAGATCCCAGTTGAGCCAGCTTGGCGGGGATTCGATTGGCTTGTAGCCGATGCTGTCGCGGCGCCCGGGGAAGATCCACTTGGCCTGGTAGATGTCGCCGATCGCACCGTCGTGGAGCATCTTCATCGCCTTCCGGAACACGCCATAGGAGCGGCGCTGAGTTCCGCCTTGAACCACCCGGTTGAGCTTGCGCGCGAACTCCACCAGCTTTTCGCTTTCGAAGAGGTTGTGCGAGACGGGCTTTTCGACGTAGACGTCCTTGCCCGCCTGCATCGCCCAGATGGCGGTGAGCGCGTGCCAGTGGTTGGTGGTGGCGATGGTGACCGCGTCAATGTTTTTGTCCTCGAACACGCGGCGCATGTCGGATTCAACCGCCGCGCGCTTGCCGGTGTTCTGCAGGACCCACTGGGCGGCCTTCTCCGCGCGGTTGCCGTCGGGGTCGACGACCGCGCCGATCTCGCAGTTGGTGACCTTCGAGAAGACCTTGAGGTGGTCGTTGCCACGGCCTCCCATGCCGATCACGGCGATGCGGACGCGGTCATTGGCCTGGCTCCACAGGTGCGAGGTGCCCATCATGCTGGCGGAAGCGCTGAGGAATTTGCGGCGATTCATGGTGTGTGCTCTCACTGATGGTATAACAGCTTCGTGGGAAACTTTCTTCTATTCTTCGCGTTTTTGGGTTTGGCGGCCGCCGAGGAGCTTTGGACGGCCAAGCCGCTGACGCCGGCCGGGAGCTTCACGCCGGAGATCGAGGGTCCGGCGGTGGACCGGGCGGGCAACATCTTCGCGGTCAGCTACGAACGTAAGCCGACCATCGGCCGCGTCACGCCGGATGGCAAGGCCGAGGTGTTCCTTGAGTTCACGAATGGATCGCTCGGCAACGGGATCCGGTTTGACCGCAAAGGCCGGATGTACGTGGCCGACTACACCAACCACAACGTCCTTCTGGTCGACCCGAAGACGCGCAAGTTCCGCGTGTTCTCACACGATCCCACGATGAACCAGCCAAACGATCTGGCGATGGCGCCGGATGAAACCCTTTACGCAAGCGACCCGAATTGGAAAGACAGCACGGGCCAGATCTGGCACTTTGACCGTAAGGGGCGGGCGCGGAAGGTGGCCACCGGCATGGGAACCACCAATGGGATCGAGGTGAGCCCCGATGGTAAGAGGCTGTACGTCAACGAGAGCGCGCAGCGGAAGGTCTGGGTGTTCGACATCGCGAGAGGACACCTGCTGGAGAACAAGCGTCTGTTGATTGAGTTCCCCGATCACGGATTCGATGGCATGCGCGCCGACGTGGACGGCAACCTGTACATCACACGCTATGGCAAAGGAACAGTTGCGATCGTGTCGCCCGAAGGCAAGGTGATCCGTGAGGTTGGGGTGCTCGGAGCCCGGCCGAGCAACATCTGCTTCGGCGGGCCGGACGGGCGCACGGTGTACGTCACCGAGGTCGAGCACAAGCGGCTGGTGGAATTCCGCTCGGACCGGCCGGGGATCGAGTGGGCGAGATGGTCTAAGAGCCGGCGGCGCTAAGGCGGTCGACCTTGGACTTCAGCTCCTGGCCGCACAGCTGAATTTTCTCCAGGTAGCCACGCTGGCGCGGTGTGAGTTTCGCCGAGTCGCGTAGAAGGAGTTCGGTAAAGCCGAGCAGCCCGAGGAGCGGACCTCGAAGGTCATGCGTGATCGTGCGCAGGTCCGGATTCATGGCTTCCCGTGATTGAACTCCGCGAGGCGGCGGTACAGGGTCGCGCGGCTGATGCCGAGCCTCCTGGCCGCTTCCATGCGGTCTGAGTCGGCTTCAGCCAGCACTCGCTCGATCAGCTTTCGCTCGGCGTGTTTGACGTTGTCAGGCTGCGCGGCTCCGGGACTGTGGACTGAAGCTGGGAGGTCGGAGACTCCGATCCGGCAATCCTGCGCCACCATGCACGCATACATGATTGCGCTGCGCAGCTCACGCACGTTGCCTGGCCAAGAGTGAGCGCGTAGCGCTGCCTCCGCTTCCGGAGTTAAGCCTTCGATCCGCCGGCCTGTCTCAGCGCGGCCCTCCGCAACGAAATGCTGGACCAGCAGGGGCAGGTCTTCGATACGGTCAGCGAGCGCTGGCAGGCGGATCTCTACTGTCGCGAGCCGGTAGAAGAGATCATCACGGAAAAGTCCGCGCCCTACCGCGGCACGCAGCTCCCGGTTGGTGCCCGCAATCACCCGGACCTCGACAGCCCGGCTGGCAACTGAACCGACGGGACGAACCGCGCGCTCTTCAATCGCGCGCAGGAGCTTGGCCTGAAGGTGTAGGGGAAGCTCGCCAACTTCGTCCAGGAAAAGTACTCCGCCATTGGCGGCCTCCATCAAGCCGCGCTTGTCGCGCGTGGCTCCAGTAAACGCACCGCGGACGTGTCCGAACAGTTCACTCTCAAACAGGGTCTCCTGTACAGCGGCGCAGTTGACCGCAACGTACGGGCCACGCGCCGAGGGACTCAACCCGTGCAGCCGCCGCGCGAACAGCTCTTTTCCAGATCCCGTCGGACCTGCCAGCAGCACGTTCCGGAAGTGCGGCGCCACAAGCGAGGTGAGAGACAGTGCGGACTTGATTGCTGCGCTCTCTCCGATAATGCACGCCGCGGGCGGCACCGGCTCATAGAGGATTCTGGTTACGGCGGATTGAACCCTTTCAATCGGGAATGGCTTCGCCAGATAGTCGACCGCTCCGCGGCGGATGGCTTCGACCGCCGCTTCAGCCGAATCGTAACCGGTCATCAGGACGAGTTGGGTCGCCGGCGCCGCGGACCGGATTCCGTCAAACAAGGACCATCCGTTGACCCCAGGCATTCGCCAATCGAGCAGAGTGATTCCGGGTTGCAGGCGCTGCGCCAATTCAATCGCCACGCCGGCATCGCGCGCCGTGGAAATCTTCACCGGTGAGGATTGCAACGCAGCTCGGATAAACGCCAGACACAGGGAGTCATCGTCAACGGCGAGGAGGCGGAGTGAATGTCCCAAGTCCGCTATAATAGCGGATTCTTCTCAATTAATGTAAGACTTTTTCTCATTTTGAGACCCTATCGGCAGTCGGCCGTAGTGGATGTCCTCGATTTTTCAACGATCACTTAGGTGGAACACGGATTGCACATCAACCTGCCGGATGACGAAGATCGATCTCGTGCGGGAAGTGTCACGGGTCTGCGAGCTTCCGTTCCGCGAGTCGGGCACGATCGTTCAAACGATTCTCGATGCAGTCGCTCAGAGCGTTCTCAGCGGTGGGACTGTTGAGGTGAGAGGGTTCGGAACGTTCTGGGTTCACACGCGGCGGGCACGGAGGAGTATGAACCCGAAGACCAGGGTCCGGGTCCAGGTGCCGGAGAAGAAAATAGCGCGATTCCGCGCCTCGAATCTGCTACTGGAGTCGCTCAATCACAATGAGTGAACTGATTCGAGTCATGGTGGTTGAGGACCATGAGGTGGTCCGCGCGGGTTTGTGCGCGCTGATTGAGGCCGAGCCGGGGCTGGCGGTTGTGGGTACGGCCGGGCGGGCGGAGGAGGGCCTGGCCTTGGCCGCCAGTATCAGGCCCGATGTGATCCTGTTGGATCTGACCCTTCCCGGAATGAGCGGGATGGCCGCGATCGGAGCATTCCTGCGTTCGGTTCCATCGGCGGGCATCCTGGTGCTGTCGGGCCACCAGGATGATCAACACGTGTCTGGCGCGCTGACTGCCGGAGCTCGCGGGTACGTGGTGAAGGCCGATTCGCTCAGCGAGCTGATCCACGCGATCCGATGTGTCGGCGGCGGCGGAACCTATTTGAGCAGCCCGTTGACCCAGTGGTTTGCCGCGAAGTTGCGCGCGGGAAAGAATCCGTCCCAGCCGCGGATCAATCAACTGGGAATGAGGGAACGGCAAGTGCTCCAACTGGTGGCGCGCGGAATGACGAGCAAGGAGGTCGCGAGCGAACTCTCCCTGCAGACCGAGACCATCCGGACCTACCGGAAGACTCTGATGCGCAAGCTTGGTGTGACCAACCTTGCGGCGCTGACACGAGTGGCCGTGGAAGAGGGGCTGGTGGAGTCCGGCGAGGCGGAGCGGCTGGCTTAGAAATACCGGCGGAGCCCGGAAAACGTCTCGACCACCAGCAGCCGCCCGTGTTCTTCCGGAACATCCTGGTGCTCCAGGTGCCAGGTGTGCGGATGGGGCACGTACACAGCGCCAATTCCCGCCGCCAGCGCCGGGTTGATGTCGGACTTGGGCGAATTGCCCACCATCCAGCAGCGGCCGGCGTCGACGGACCGTTCGGCCAGCAACTGCTCATAGCAGGCGCGGTCCTTCTCGCGAACGATCCGGACGTGATGGAAGTGGCCCGCCAAACCGGAGCGCCCGATCTTGGCCTGCTGTTCGCCGGGATCACCCTTGGTGCACAGCATGAGCTGGTGCCTTGCGCTCAGGTAGACGAGGGTCTCCTCCACTCCGTCGATGAGTTCCATCGGGTGATTCGCGAGATCTGCTCCGAGCCTCGATATCCACTGCCGGTCAGCGCTGGTCACGGGACGCGGCGCGAGCTGCTCGAAGCACTGGGTGAGATTGCGGGCGAAGTTCGCCGATCCGTAACCGTGGATCCGGTTATTGACCCGCTCGATGTCATCGAGCCGCACGCGGACTTCGGCCGCCGTGAGACTGGGATGGTTGAGGTATCCTGCGAAGGCCGCAAAGGCACGCTCGAAAAAAACGTTGTTCTCCCAGAGCGTGTCGTCGGCATCGATCCACAGGTCGAGCGTCATTCCTGTTCCCACTCAGGCGGGTGGTGGCTGTGGCCGTTCTGTCCGGCTACGTCGCGGATGTAGGCGACCTGCTTTCTCCTTTCGCCATACGTGGGTGCGAATTCAATGATCCGCCGCAGGCGCCCGGCTTCGGAACGCATGGTCAGCAGTTGCTGCCGGAACATCAGATCTTCGAAAGATCCAGCGAGATTGAAGCTCAACCAGGGGTCGTCCGGCTCGGCGGCAACGTTCATTTCCGCCGCCGGATCCTGCGCATCGGCTTCCTTGCAAATCCGGATCGCCTCCCGCCGCAACTCGATCGGCGCCGAGCCCGGCCCGTCCTCGAAGAACTCGACCGCGCCGCGCAGGTAGGATTTCTCCTGGTCAAGCGAAACAATGGTGAACCGGCGGCGGCCCGCGGTGACGATGTCCATCCGCCCATCCTCATAGCGCTTCACCACCTCCTCGACGCTCGCCGTGCAACCGGCGTTGGCGATGCCGCCCTGGGCCGCCAGCACCACACCGAACTCGGAGCCGGCATCGAGCACGTGCGAGATCATCTCCTTGTAGCGGTCTTCGAAAATGTGGAGCGGAAGTTGATTGGACGGCAATAATACGGCCGACAACGGAAAAAGAGGCAGCAAGCCGTCCTGCATGCTACCATTATGGCCCACGCATGGACCTGGACCGCAAAGTTATTCTGATCACCGGTGCGTCGGAGGGGATCGGCGCTGCTTGCGCCCGGCTGTTCCGGGAGCGGGGGGCGCAGATCGCCGTGGTGGCCCGGTCGCGCGAGAAGCTCGAATCGGTGGCGGGCGCCGGCGGACTGGCGATCCTCGCCGATCTGCTGGATCCGGATTCGCGGCGCCGGGCGGTGGAGGCAACCGTTCAGCGGTTCGGCCGGATCGACGTACTGGTGAACAACGCCGGAGTTGGTATGTACGCACCGTCGTGGAAGGCGGACCTTGAAGGGGTCCGCCGGATGTTCGAGCTGAACTACTTTGCGGTTCTCGAGATGATCCAGCACGCGGTTCCGCACATGAAACGCCAGGGCGGCGGCGCAATCGTCAACGTCAGCTCGATCGGCGGAATGATTCCGCTGCCCTGGTTCACCAACTACACGGCAAGCAAGTACGCTGTGTGCGGCCTGACCGACGGGCTCAGGATCGAATTGTCGGCTTCCGGCATCCACTGCATGGCCGTTTGCCCGGGCTATGTCCAGACCGGATTCCAGCGGAACGTCATCTCGGGCAAGCCTCCCGACAAGCTCTGGCGTGCGCGCAAGTTCGCGATCACACCGGAGCAATGCGCACAGGCGCTGGTGCGGGGGCTCGAACGGAACGCGCGCACCGTCATCGTACCCCGTGCCGGACGGCTGCTCGCGCTCGCCTACGCTATCGCACCGTCGCTCGTGGACCGCCGGCTCCGCTCGATCTATGGCACGCTCGACATGCAATAATGCCCGATTGACGCCATGAACGCGAAGCTGATCCGGACGCCGGGACTGTACCTTGTGGGATTTATGGGTAGCGGCAAGACCACGGTCGGCAGGCTGCTTGCGGGCGACCTGGGCTGGATGTTCGCCGATCTCGACGACGACATCGAAGCCGCGGCCGGGGAAACCATTACGTCGATCTTCGAGAACCAGGGCGAAGCAGATTTCCGGCGGCGGGAGCACGAGGCGCTGCGCGCGCGCGTCCGCTCCGTGCAGGGCGGGCGTCCGCTGGTGCTGGCGCTTGGCGGCGGCGCGTTTGCACAGGAGAACAATTACGCGGTCCTCAATGGGAATGGCATCTCAGTATGGCTGGATTGCGAGCTGCCGCTGCTGCGGCGGCGGGTGGCTGGCGAGCTTCACCGGCCGCTGGCGCGTGATCCGGAAAAGTTCGCCGCGCTCTATCATGCCCGGCAACCCGCATACGCCCGGGCGGACTACCGGATCGCGGTCACGTCCGATGATCCGGCCGAGGCCGTGCGCCTGATTCTCGCGCTTCCCGTGTTCTAAAGGAGAACCAATGCCCCAACCGCTTCGCAAACACGCCATGGCGATTTTCCGCGCGTCACTGGAGGCGGCGGATCCGGTCCAGGCGGTATTGCGATTCATGCGCCGTGACGGAGAGGTCCTGCACGTGGGCAAACGCCGCTACGATCTGTCGCGGTTTGCCAACGTCTACGTGCTGGGTGCGGGCAAGGCGTCGGCGGCGATGGCACAGGGAGTTGAGAGGGTGCTCGGCCGCAGGATCCGTGATGGACTGGTGAACGTCAAGTACGGACACGGGGCTCCGCTGCGGCGGGTGCGGGTGCATGAATGCAGCCATCCGGTTCCGGATGAGGCTGGTGTTGAAGGCGCGCGCCAGATCGCGGCGATGGCTTCGGCGGCCGGCGCGGGTGACCTTGTGGTCTGCGTGATTTCGGGGGGCGCCTCGGCGTTGACTCCATCGCCCGTTCCGCCCATCACGCTCGTCGAAAAGCAGGCCACCACCCGGCTGCTGCTGGAGTGCGGCGCCAATATCCACGAGATCAACACCGTGCGCAAGCACATCTCCGGATTCAAAGGCGGCCAGTTGGCGCGACTGGCGGCGCCTGCCACGTTGGTGGTGCTGATGCTGAGTGACGTGATCGGCGATTCGATGGACGTGATCGGATCCGGGCCCGCAGTGCCGGACCACTCGACCTTCGCCGACGCCGCCGCCATCCTGCGCAAGTTCACGCTATGGGACCGGATCCCGGCGAGTGTCTGCACGCGGATCGAACAGGGAATGGCCGGTGCCGTGGAGGAGACGCCCAAGGAGGGCGACCCGGCGTTCGCCCGCGCGCAGAACCTGGTGGTTGGCAGCAATCAACTGGCGGTCGACGCGGCGGCCGCCAAGGCAAAGGAACTCGGATACCGGGTCCTCAAGCTGTCGACGTTCATTGAGGGAGAGACACGCGATGTCGCAGGTGTGCACGCCGCGATCGCACGCCAGATTCACGCGACGGGTGAGCCGCTGCGGCCGCCCGCGTGCATCCTGTCGGGCGGCGAGACGACGGTCGCGATCCGGGGTGGCGGACTGGGCGGGCGCAACCAGGAGTTCGCGCTGGCCGCGGCCACCGGCATCGAGGGACTGCCGCGCACGCTCGTGCTGAGTGGCGGGACCGATGGTTCAGACGGGCCCACCGATGCCGCGGGCGCGATCGTTGACGGCGGCACCGTTGAGTTGGCGCGCAAGGCTGGATTGGACGCCCGCGACTTCCTGGCGCGCAACGACTCGTATCACTTTTTTGATCCGATCGGCGGCCTGATCCGCACCGGCCCCACACGGACCAACGTGATGGATGTCCGCATCGTGCTGGTGGGGGCGCGTTGAGCCGCCCGCGCTGTTGGTGGTGCGGCGAGGATCCGGTGTATACGGCCTATCACGACGAAGAGTGGGGCGTTCCGCTGCATGATGGCCAGGCGCTGTTCGAGATGCTGATGCTCGAAGGATTCCAGGCCGGGTTAAGCTGGATCACGATCCTCCGCAAGCGCGGAGCGTTCCGGCGCGCCTTCGCCGGGTTCGACGCGGAAAAGATCGCGCGGTTTACGCCCGCCCGGATCGAGAAGTTGATGCAGGATCCGGGGATCGTGCGGAACCGGCTCAAGATCGCCTCCGCTCCAGGGAACGCGCGGGCGTTCCTCAAGCTGCAGAAGGAGCCCGGCGGATTTGACCGGTTCATCTGGAGTTTCACTGGCGGCCAGACGCTCCGGGATCCGCTGGGGATGACGCGGGAGAGGGTGCGGGCGCGGTCACCCGAGTCCGACGCAATGTCGAAGGAGTTGCTGCGGCGCGGATTCAAGTTCGTGGGCTCGACCATCTGCTACGCGTTCATGCAGGCCGTGGGGATGGTGGATGATCACGTCGACGGTTGTTGGCGGTATCAGCCCCGGTAAAATAGAAGAGCATGCGCGCCGCTTCGTTGATGCTAGGCTTGACCTTGATGACGACTCTTTCCGCGGCGGACCGCCTGGTGGAGGGCAATGCCGCCAGCCCGGTCCGGATCCTGATCTACGAGGACTTGCAGTGCTCGGACTGCGCCAATTTCCGGGTGATGCTCGACCGTGAGCTGCTCCCGGCGTTCAAAGACAAGGCAGGATTCGAGCATCGCGATTTTCCCTTGCCCAAACACGCGTGGGCGCGGCAGGCAGCGGTGGCGGCGCGATTCTTTGAGTCCGTCAAGCCGGAGTTGGGAGTGGCCTTCCGGCGCGAGACCATGGCCACGCTGGGGATGATCACGCCGGAAACGTTTGGCGCGCACGTGGCCGCGTTCGCGCGGCGCAATCGTGTGGATCCGGCGAAGGCTTCGGCGGCGCTCACCGACCCCAAGTTCACCGCGATGGTCGAGAGTGACTACCAGGAGGGCGTGGCGCGTGGGGTCGCCAAGACTCCCACCGTGTTCGTCGAGGGCGAGCCGTTCATTGAGACGTTCACCGCGGCGGAGCTTTCGAAGGCCATACAAGCGGCGCTGGGGACGTCCCGTTGATCGCAGACCGGCCCAGCGCCATCGTCACAGGAGCGAGCCGGGGGATCGGTCGTGGAATCGCGAAGGAGTTGGCGCGGACGCACCAGGTGATTGCGACTTACAAGGGGCGGCTCGACGCGGCTGAGTCGCTGCGGGAGGAGTGCGGCTGCGACATCTTCCAGTGTGACGTGTCGAGCGCCTCCGACCGCGCCGCACTGATCGATTTCGCGCGGAGCCGGTCCGCCCGCCTGGATCTGATGGTGAACAACGCGGGGGTCACGCAGCGGATTCGCGCCGATGTGCTCGATGCGGGTGAGGAGAGCTTCGACGAGATCATCGGGACGAATCTGAAGGGTCCGCACTTCCTGACGCAATTGGCCGCGCGGTGGATGCGTGAGACCGGGGGCGGGCGGATCGTGTTCATCACGTCGATCTCGTCGTATGCGGCGAGCGTGAATCGCGCTGAATACTGCATTTCGAAAGCCGGGCTCAGCATGAGCGCGCTGCTGTACGCGCAACGGCTCGCGCCTGAGGGGATTCCGGTGTTCGAGATCCGGCCCGGGGTGATCCGCACGGACATGATCGCGACAGTGGAGAAGCTATACGAGGAGCGGATCGCCAACGGGCTGGTTCCGCAGCGGCGGATGGGCGAGGCGGCGGATGTCGCCAAGGCGGTGCGCGCGATTGCGGACGGGTTGCTGGATTACGCCGCCGGACAGGTGCTCAATGTTGATGGTGGATTCCACATGCGGGCGTTGTAGACACCCCGCACGCAGCAACTACCGCAGCGGGGGCTCTTCCTTGAACTTGTCTTCCGGCAGCGGCTCGGGTGTCTCAAACGTGATGCTCGTGTCCGCCCCGAACTTGCGGTACATGCGGAACTCCGCTTCGTTCTTCTGCAGGAGCTTCGCTTCACGGATCCGCGCCACGTGCCGCAGCGGCAGCATGTAGGCGCCGACTCCGCCGATGTCCACGAGATCGTAATCGAGATCAATCACTGCCTGCGTGATCGGGAAGGTAGGTGGCAGATCATGGTCCAGACGCACGCGGGTAATCATGTTGGTATTGGCGTCGACGTAGATGGAGCCCCGGTAGCCCGGGGTGACCACCATCGTCTTCTGATAGCTCACCGTGCGCTTGGATTTGTCCTGCCGCACCTGGAATCCGAAGACGTGATTCCGCTGGCCGCGCAGGGTGGTCCACCGGGTCCATGTGAACGCGGCCTCCGACTCGGCCTCGAAAATCTCCTTGAGCATCGATCCGAACTCGCCCGCCGTCGTGAATCCGCCCACCTGGCTGATGTGGACATCCTGGGTGACTGGCTGGCTGTTCACCAGGATCACCTTGTAGTCCTCCTTCTGCTCGAAGAAGGATACCTTCGACGTGATCACGTCCGCCTTTTGCCAGAATTCGAGTCCGCTTGGATCCACGTAGCGCGTGGTGACCTGGGTGCAGATAAAGTTGGGGAGCTGCTTCGAATAGTTGAGCGCGAAATCGCGGGCGGCGGCGAGCACCTTGTTCTGCTCGTCGGCGGAAGGAGGAGGAATCGGGGGCGCCGGAGCCTTCGGCGCCGCGATCATGGCGGGCGTCAGCGCCTTGCTCTGGTCCCGCAGCCCCTGCAGCGCTTCAACAGTCCGGGGACCCGCGCCCAGCCCCTGCAGATCCTCAATGATCCGGTCCTCGAGCCGGTCTGTCAGGGCCAGTTTCCTGACTTGGGCCGCCACCTGCTTGTCCGGGTGCTTCAACTGGACCGAAGACCGGATGAACTGGACAAGCTGGTTCACGCTCATCTTCATCTGGGCGTGCAAGCACAGGCCCGCCGCGATCACCAGGACGGCCAGACGCACAGGCATGGGTCTATTTTCCCCCAAATGGCAAGAGACGTTTCTTCTTTGCCGGAGGTTCCAGGACTGGTACGAACGTGACCTTTTGGATGGCCGCCGAGGCCAGGGGCGCCATGACTTTGTAGCCGTCGGCGTTGGGATGGAGTCCATCCTCGGCCAGCTCCTGCCGGAGGAATCCCGCCGAGTCGGCCATCGGGGTGTGGTAGTCGAGGTAGACGAAGCCCTTCTGCTGGCAATACGCCTTGATCCAGGTGTTGATCTGGCGAATCGTCTCGGGAGGGCGCCGGGTGGACCGCTCAAGAGAAGGATCCTTGTCCTTGTTGTAGTCGTGAACCGGCAGGATGGAGGCGAGGATCACTTTGATTTTGTTGGCCGTGGCGAGCTCGGCGATCATCGCCAGGTTGTCCTGAACAGCCGTGGCCGGAATGCCGCGGCTGATGTCGTTGGTCCCGGCCAGTACAACCATGGCGGCAGGCTTGGCGCGGATCACGTCGGCCATCATCCGGCCGAGCATCTGTCCGGTGATCTGTCCGCCAATGCCGCGGTTGATCAGGTCCTTGCCGGGGAAATACTCGTTCAAGCGCCAGCCGTCGGTGATGGAGTCGCCGAGGAACACCACGCGTGGATTCCCGGGTTGAGCCATCCCCACCAGCGTGTTCGCCTCCTCGTAGCGCTTCAGGTTGTCGCGGTCCGGATTCGCCGTGGCGCGCTCCCGGACGTCGAGCAGGGCGCGAAGGTGAGTCTCGGCGCGGTCGACGGCATCGCGGAGGCTGCTCACCGCGCGGCGGCTATCCTCGTGGAACGGATGCGGCTTGGGGAGCGAGTCGGCGATGGCGAGGAATCCACGGGCGCTCGCCAGGAACGCGTAGTGCGTGGGGGTATGGTTGGGATTCCCGGTGCGCCGCAGGGTGTCCAGCGCCTGCCGCGAATTCTCAAGCTGCGGGGAGCCCGCCCGGGCCAGGCCCGGAATCGCGCCTGCCGCCGTGTTCATCCACTCGATCATGCCCGCGTAATGAGCCAGGGCTTTGTTGGCGTCGAGCAGCGGCTGGTCCTGGGCGGCGAGCAGTCCGGCGAGCGCGATTCCGGTGATCCTGATGAGCCTCATATCTCTTTCACACTACGACGGCGGCGGGGCCTCGCTCAACTCCAGCGTCACCGTGCCGATGTAGAACGGCATTCGGACGCGGACGCGCACGGGAATCCGGCGTGCGTCCTGGGTCAGCCAGACATGGAGGTGGCCGGACCGCCGGTACAGCACGTTGTTCATCAGGTGCGCCTCATACCGGATGGTGGGCGCCTTGCGAATCCATTCGATGCGCTGGGCCTCGACTTTCACACGTGCGACCTTGCGCTCATTCGCCATTGGATACTCAACGCTGCGGCCGATCTCCGGAGGCGCTCCCCGCAGCCTGCGCAGCGCGGCGATCACTTCGTAGTTGCAGTCGGGCGCGGGCATCTCCTTCACTTCGTCCTTCTTGCGGACCAGGTCGCGATGGAATGAAGCGACTTTCCCGCCGGTGTAGCTCACGCGGATCTCCTCGCGCCGCTTGCCTTCCTCCGCCTCCATCAGGCTCTTTTCGGCGCAGCCGGAGCCATTGAAGTTGACGGTGTAGACGTCCTTCACCTTGTAGAGCCGCCCCACGAAGCCCGTGGTCTCCAAGGTGAGCCGGGCGCCGCCGTCAGAAAAATCGATTGACGCGATGCCCGCCGTCATCCCGCGCCAGTGAGCCGTGTAGTAAAGTGTTTCCGCCGCCGCGGAGACAGCGCCCAGGCACAGCGCCGCGGCGGAACGTGTCATACCTTGGGCAGGGACCAGGGCGCACGGTAGGTGCGGCTCAACAGCTTGTTCGCCTCGTCGTCCCCGATGAACCGCTCCGCGACGCCATCGAACTTGAGCTTGCGGTCCATGCGCCAGGCGATGTTGCCCAGGTGGGTCATCGACGAGGCCACGTGTCCGATCGCGATGTCACAATTGGGACGCCGGCGGTTGCGGATCGCATCGGTGAAATCGCGCTTGTGGGCCGGGTCGTGCTGGTCGTTGCCGGACTGCGTGCCATGGGGGAGCGGCTCTCCTTTGGGTCCGAACGCGCGCCAACCGGTGTTGCCGATGACCACGTGTCCCTGGTCGCCGTAGACCGCGCCGCCTTCCTCCTCGCCTTCCATCTTGCTTCCGGTCCAGATGCGCATCTCGTAGTTGAGGATCGCGCCCGGATATTCCCAGTTGACCATCAGGTTGTCGGGGAACTCCTGGGCGTCGTCGAAGTAGTGCTTGCCGCCGGCGGCAGAGACGGCGGTGGGCCAGTCCGGCAGACGCTTGCCCATGCCGGTGAAGGCAGCCTCGAGCGCGCGGCGCGCATAGTCGATGCGGTGGACACCGTCGTTGCCCAGGTCGCCTGTGCCGTAGTCGAAAAACCAGCGCCAGTTGGAATGGAACCGCATGGGGTTGAACGGGCGCTTGGGGGCGGGTCCGAGCCACATGTCGTAGTCGACTCCAGCGGGCGGATCGGAGTCCGGCGGACGGCCGATCGATTTCTGCCGCGCCGTCTCCCAGCCACGCGCGAAAGCCACCTTGCCAAGCGCGCCGGAGCGGATGTATTCGAGCGCCTCGGCGAAGTGGCGTCCGCTGCGGGACTGGATTCCTACCTGCACCACGCGCCCGTGTTTGCGCGCGGCTTCGAGCATCACCTGTCCTTCACGGACGTTGTGGCTGCACGGCTTTTCGACGTAGACGTGCTTGCCCGCCTGGCAGGCGAGAATCGTAGGGATGGCGTGCCAGTGGTCCGGCGTGCCCACCACCAGCGCGTCGATCGATTTGTCGTCGAGCACGCGCCGGAAATCGCGCTCCGTCCGGGGCGCCTTGCCCTTGGCGGCCGTGACGTCCGTGACCGCCTTTGCGAACTGGTTTTCGTCGACGTCGATGAGAGTGGCGATGTCGATGTCTGGCATGGCCGCGAATCCGCGGACCAGGTGTCCCGCGCGGCCGCGGACGCCCATGCAGGCGATGGTGATTTTCTCGTTGGCGCTGGCTTTTCCGAAGTAGAGCGCGGGTGCGGCGATCAGGGTCCGGCGTGTCATCACCGGTATCCTACCATACCGCTAGCGAGCGGCCAGATCCGCCTGGAACATGCGGCGGGCGGCGGTGTACTCTTCGGGCAGCATCGGACCCAGATTCTCCATTCCGATGGCTGCCTTGTGCTCGGCTTCAAACGTCGACCGGATGGAGGCGAAGGTCATCTCCGCGGCCGCCAGTAGCTCCGGCGTGTACCGGTCCCCGGCGTCGATCAGTTGATTCAGCCGGTTCAGCAAGTCGCGCGCGGGCGCGATGCGTCCGGCGCCGCCTTCGAGGACTCCCTGGTGCCGCGAGAGGGTTACGTGGGGACCAAACTCCAGGGCGACGCGCTCCCACCGGTCGAGGATCATGACCGCGCCGTAGCGCTGCTGGTCCAATTGCATTTCGAAGAGAAACGCGGCTCCCTTGGGCCGTGATTCGAGCCGGGCGAGCGCCTGGGCGGTCCCGTCGAGCGAGTTCCAGAGTGAATCGACGAACGCGCTGACGCAGCCCATAAACTCGGGCTCAGATAGGCCCGGCATGCGGAGAATCCGCATGGATCAGTTGGTGCGCTGGGGCGCGGGCGGGACCGGGGTCTTGACGGTGTTCTTCTCGGCGCAGGCGGAGAGGAGCGTGGCCAACAGGATCAGGGAGGCGGACAGGGGGCGCATCGAGCCCAGTATAGCGGCTGCGGGCGATACAATGAGAGTCCTCCCATGCGCATCCAACTGCTATCCGTTTGCCTGGCCGCGCAGGCGCTGCTGGCCCAGAACGCCACTACGCCCGGCCGCTTCCATGTCGAGCATCCAACGCTGCTCAATCTCGGTTTTGAATGGCCGATTTCCGGCGACGCCAACCGGAACGCGACGGTCGCCGTACAGTTCCGCAAGGTGGGCGACAGCGCCTGGAAAGACGCGCTCCCGCTGGTCCGGATGGGCGGGGAAAAGGTCTACCGGCGGCGGGAGAACCTCGACTACACCGTGCCGGACGGGTTCGCGGGCAGCATCCTGAATCTGCAGCCGGGCACGGAGTACGAGTGCCAGTTCAAGATGTCGGACCCCGATGGAGTCAACGGCCAGGGGTCGCACACGGTGAAGGTCCGCACGCGGACTGAGCCGCAGCCCTCGCGCGAGGGCCGCGTCCTGCACGTGTATCCGCCGGGGCACGAGGGCCAACGCATCGAGCCGAGCTTCACCGGAATCCTGCAGGCGTATTACGGCGCCGGACTCGGCGACTGGAGCGTGGTGTGGGAGCGGCGCGCGCGGGCGGGTGACACGCTGCTGGTGCACGCCGGACTCTACAAGCCCGAGCGGCTGAACTACGTGGATCCGATGATGGCGCCGTTCGACGGGTCGATGTCGCTGACGCTCAAGGGCACGGCTGAGCGTCCCATCACGATCAAGGCGGCGGGCGACGGCGAAGTGGTGTTCGACGGCGCGGGCAACCATCGCCTGTTCGACGTGATGGCGTCCAAGTATCACATCTTCGACGGACTCACGTTCCGCAACACCGACATCGCGATCTTCGCGGGCCAAAAGGAAGTCCTCGGCGCGGTGGGGCTCGCGGTGAAGAACTGCCGTTTTGAAGACGTCGGTTTCGGCGTCTGGACTGAGCATGCCGAGTCAGCCGATTTCTATATCGCCGACAACATGTTCCTCGGGCGCGAGGACCGCATGCGGCTCATTGGCTGGACCTACCCGGGAATCATGACCGCCGGCATCTACGGATCGCACGGGCTCAAGAGCTACTACGCGGTGAAGGTGTACGGTCCCGGCCACGTGATCGCCCACAATTCGGTGGCCTACTTCCACGATGGGATCTCGATCTCGACGTACGGAACTCCGGAGAAGGATCCGGACAAGCGCGCCTCCTCGATCGACATCTACAACAACGACATGCACATGTTCAACGACGATTTCGTCGAGACCGACGGCGGGGTCCACAACATCCGCGTGTTCAACAACCGGGGCGTGAACGCGGCGCACGGCGGTTACAGCTCACAGCCGGTCTTCGGGGGCCCGGTCTACTTCCATCACAACCTGCTGTATCACGTTCCCAGCGGCGTGGCGTTCAAGTTTAGCGCCAAGCCCGCCGGACTGTTCGTCTACCACAACACGATCATCGGCGAGCACGTGATCCGGGACCCATCGACCAATGTCCACTACCGGAACAACCTGTTCATGGGGCGCGGGACCGCGGACCGCGGAGTCGCCGCGTGGGCCAACGCCACCAGCGCCTATAGCAGCGACTATAACGGATTCCGGCCGAATCCCGGTGTCGCGGCGCAGTACATGTGGCTCGCGCCCAAGCCTGGCGGGACCGCCTACGAGCCGCAGCCGGAAGAATGGAAGAGCTTCCGCACGCTGGCTGAGTTCCGGTCCGGCACGGGCCAGGAGGCGCACGGCCGTGAAGTGGACTTTGACATCTTCGAGAGCATGCGTCCGCCGGATCCAGCCATGCGGCACGCCGTGTATCATGCGATGGACCTGAATTTCCGGATCAAGGCGGGCAGCAAGGCAGTGGATGCGGGCGTTGCGATTCCAACGGTGAACGACGGATTCGTGGGCGCGGCGCCGGATCTCGGCGCGATCGAGGTGGGGAAGCCGGAGCCGCATTATGGTCCCCGGTGGCTCAAGTGGAAGCCGTTCTACCGGTAGACTCCGCGCAGTGAAATGCCCGTTGTGCGGCGGAGCCTCGGCTGTCCGGTTTGAGGCGCACGGATATCCGGTGTTGCGATGCCAGGCGTGTGGCCACGAGTTCGCGGGACTGAGCCAGACCGAGGGGCATGTCGAGCGCACGTATAGCGGCAGCTATTTCCATGGCGGCGCGGCGGGCTATGCGGATTATCTGGCCGAAGCGGGGATCCTGCGCGATCACGGGCGGCGCTACGCGCGTCTGATCCGCCCGTGGCGGGGTCCGGGCCGGATGCTGGATGTTGGCGCGGCGGCGGGCTTCATCCTGCGCGGGTTCGCGGATGAGGGCTGGACCGGAATTGGTGTCGAGCCGAACGCGGTCATGGCGCGGCACGGCCGGGAGCAATTGGGGATCGACGTGCGGCAGGGGACGCTTGAGTCGTGCGGGGAGCTGGGCCAGTTCGATCTGGTGTCGATGATCCAGGTGATAGCGCATTTTGCGGATCCGGTGGCGGCGCTGGGGGCGGCGGCGCGGCTGACTCGTCCGGGGGGATACTGGCTGATCGAGACGTGGAACCGGGCGAGTTGGACGGCGCGGATGTTTGGGAAGAACTGGCACGAGTATAGTCCGCCGAGCGTGTTGCACTGGTTCACCCCGGGGAGCCTGGAGCAGGCGGCGGCGCGGTTCGGGATGAGGCGGGTGGCGGGGGGGCGGCCGGGTAAGTGGATCGCGGGGGGACATGCGGTGTCGCTGTTGAAGCACAAGTCGCGCGTCTTGGGGTCGGTGGCGGAGCGGCTGGTTCCGGATAGGCTGGCGATTCCGTATCCGGCGGAGGATTTGTTTTGGATGCTGCTGCGTCAGGGTTGAGAGAGTGGCGTCAACGGATCCCCCGCCGCTTCAGCCTACGAAAAATCGCTCGCAACCTGACATGTCTCAAACAGCCACTCTGAGACCGCCTGGCGATACGCCCGCTGCCTCTCCCACTGGCTATCGAGCGCTTCGTCCTCTCTCCTGCGATGATTCCGGCGCTACGACGCGCGGGTGATCGCGTTGCCCGCGCCACACCAGCCCCGATTTTGCTCCTGACGAAAAAATCTTGCGGGAAATTCCGGCCTGACACGCTATTGAAGGCAGAACGACTCGAAATCTCGATCCAGGAGCAACAACATGCACAGGTTCATTCTCACTCTTGGTCTGGCGGCCGGGGCGCTGGCGACAGCGGCTGAGCCGGGTTATCTGGAGATCAGCTTTTATCAGGTCCGGGCGGGCAAGGCTGGCGCCCGCACCGCGCAACTGAAGAAAACGGGCGCGCTGCTGGATCAGTCCGGCGCCGCTCCCGGGACCAGAAGCGTTCGAATGGTCCGCCGGTATCCGATTGGCGCGGAACACGGCGACAACGACCTTTCGCTCACCTTCCGGGATGAGCCGCGCGAACTCGATCCGGCCAAGGGGGACCCGGCGCGTTCGCTGGCTGCCCTCTTGAAGTCAACTGGCCAAAATTATGACCAGTATTTCGCCGAGATGAACGCCATCTGGGACACGGGCGCGGAAAAGGGCTGGCTGGTCTATGAACTCCCCTTCCCGACGAGCGAGGCGGACTCCGACTTCTTGCGGGTACACGTGTTCAAAGATTCAAAGTCCGCCCAAAAGCTCTTCCGGGGTTTGCCGGATTTGCTTGGCCCGCAGGCGTTCGCCAGCTATCTTGATCTGATTCGCGGCGCAACCGCATTTACCCAGATCGAAATCTATCATGTCGAAAAGGTAAGAGCACCTAAATTTTGAAACACTCAAAGGAGCAATAGCATGTCATTGAACGGAAAATGCCTCCTCAGCAAAATCTGTGGGTAGCTGGCGGCTCGGGTAGGCAGCCAAGGTTGTGATAAAGCGAGAGTTCCATGACGCGGTAAGTGCGCAGGCCATAGGATC
>Ga0194132_10002122_pt1 | contig 38173 bp, 35 predicted proteins | sample TA2KigOf80mmetaG_FD_148612 | JGI IMG/M metagenome (GOLD analysis project Ga0194132, IMG submission 148612) | Freshwater microbial communities from Lake Tanganyika, Tanzania - TA2015054 Kigoma Offshore 80m | ecosystem: Environmental > Aquatic > Freshwater > Lake | place: Tanzania: Lake...
TGACATATCGATCCACTGGCCTTTACCTGTGCGGCGTCGATGGTGCAGGGCGGCGAGGATGGCGAAGCAGCCGGCGACGGCGCCGACGGCGTCGCTGTGCTGGATGATGGGAGTGGTGGAGGAGTCGGTGTCGGGGTAGCCGCGCATGGCGTGGTGGCCGGTGAAGCCGTCCAGGGCGCTGCCCAGGGCGGCGTAGCCCCTGTAAGGGCCTTGCGTTCCCCAGCCGCTCATGTGCAGGACGATGATATCAGGCTTGATTTTGGACAGCGATGGATAGTCGATGCCCAATTTGGCGGCGACGCCGGCGCTGAAGGACTCGGAGGCGACGTCGGCGCGCTGGACGAGGCGCTGGAGGATTTCCATGCCTTTTGGTTTGGTGATGTTGAGGGTGACGCCCAGCTTGTTTCGATTGACCATGTTGTGGAGGGCGGAGCGGTCCCACGGGCGGGGCTTGTCAGGGTTGTTGTCGCTGTAGCCGATGGCGAGACCTTTGAGGCGGGTGAGGGAGGGACGGGGAAAGGACTCGACCTTGATTACGGTGGCGCCCAGGTCGCCAAGGAGGGAGTTGCACATGGGGCCGGCCCAGACCTCAGTGAGGTCTAATGCGATGACGCCGTCCAGGGGGAGAGGGCGCTGGTTGGTTTGGGGCTTTGTACCCATATCAACATCCGCCCATTAGAGGGGAAGAGAAGGAAAATAGACAGTATGACAGGTGGCATTGATAAAGTGTCGAGTCCACAGGGTTTACCCCTCAACTCTCCACGGCGAGTCTTCGACCTGCGCCTTCTCCCACAAGGGGAGAAGGAGTAATTTCGAGGCCAAGCGGGGCGCTGCCGTGGTAACCGAACTAGGGTTCAAACAGACCAGATTCCTCGACTGCGTACCGATGAGTACATCGGCACTTCGCTCGGAATGACATATTGGGTAGGTGGTCATATAACACCGTGAGCCCGGAGGCGGGCTAGGTCGCCGGTGGTGTAGCCGAGGGTGGCGTAAACCTCGGCGTTATGCTGGCCGAGGAGTGGTGCGGGACGGCGGAGGGACCAGGGTGTGCCATGCATTTTGGCGGGCGCGCCGGTGACGGGGAGACTGCCGGCTTTGGGATGTTCCGTGCGGGTGAAATAGCCACGCTCAACGAGCTGGGGGTCCTTCATCAAATCGTCCCAGTTGTTGATGGGAGCGCACATGACTCGGTATGCCTGGCAGGTCTCGAAGATCTCCTGCTTGGTGTGCTGCAGTGTCCATTCTAAGAAGATTTCTTCAAAGGCCTCGGCGTTTCGAGTGCGCTCGGCGTTGGCGGCGAATCGGGGGTCTTTATAGATGTCGGCGCGGCCCATGGCGTCGCAGAGGCGGCGGAAGTAGCGGTCGTAGCCGACGCCAAAGACCACGTAGCCGTCGGCGCAGGGGTAGGCGCCCTGGGGGATGCCGCCGGGCCATTTGCTGCGGGGCGTCTTGTTGCCGGTGTATTCGTAAAAGAGAGGCCGGTTGTCCACATTCCCCAACAGGGCCTCCAGGGCTGACACGTCCACCTGCTGGCCGATGGCCTGGACTCGCGCGGCGAAAAGTGCGCCCATGCCCGCGGCGGCGGCGGTGACAGCGACCTGGTACCAGATGACATCGAGGGCGTAGGGTAGAGGCTCGCGGTCAGGCTGGCCGTGGGAGTACATGCGGCCACTCATGGCAAAGACGCCCGCGTCAGTGGCGATGAAGTCTTTGTAGGGACCGGTCTGGCCGAAAGGGGATATGGAGAGCATGACGAGGGCTGGGTTTAGCTTCTCCAGGTCTTTATAGCCGAGACCTAGGCTTGCCAGATGACCCGGCTTGAAACCCTCGACCAGGATATCAACGTCCTTGACCAGCCTCTTGAGAATTTCGCGACCGGCGGGTTGAGTGATATCCAGGGTTATGCCGCGTTTGTTGGCGTTGATGTGGAGGTGGAGGCCGCTGGTTTCGGGGTTGGGGAGGTCATCGGGAAAGGGGCCGGCCTTACGGGAGGAGTCGCCGTGGAAGGGAGGCTCGATTTTCAGGACATCGGCGCCGTAGTCAGCCAGGAGGCGGGCGCAGTAGCCGCCGGCGACGCCGTCGCTGAGGTCAAGGACGCGCACGTCGGAAAGGGCTTGCTGTGGGGGATTCAACTGGAGCTATTCTACCCTCACCCTTCGACAGGCTCAGGGTGAGGGGATTTGTATCTTATCTTGCTACCAAACAGGTGAGGGAAAAACATGGATATTTAGAGGCCCATTTGATCGGCGACGCGGCCCAGGTGGTAGGTGGAGTTGCCCATGGAGGACTCGGCCAGCTTGTTGCGGGAGCTGTAGAGCTGCATGTCGTGTTCGACGGTGTAGGAGTAGCCAGCGAAGATGCCGTGGCCGACGAAGGTGGAGTAGCGGCTCATCTCGTTGCACTTGGCTTTGGCCAGGGACACTTCTTCGACGCAGGGACGGCCTTCCAGCATGGCCGCGGCGGCGTTGTAGACGAGGAGGCTGGCGGCGTCGATGGCGACGCGGAGGTCAGCGCACTGGTGCTGCACGGCCTGGAAGGCTCCGATGGGCCGCCCGAATTGGACCCGTGTCTTGCCGTAGTCCACCACCAATTCGAGGATTTTTTGGGCGCGGCCCAGCATTTCGCCGCAGCCGCAGAGGGCAGCGTAGTCGAGCATTCGGCGGAAGGGCTCGATGCCACTGGCGATGACGTTGTCGGCGCTGACCTTGACGTTTTTGAAAAAGACCTGGCATCGAGGGTCGTTGGCGACGCTTTTGAGGGGCTTGACGGTGATGCCGGGGGCTTTGGACTCGACGATGCTGAAGGTCAGGCCCTTCTCTCCTTGAGCGCCGATGATCATATAGTCCACCGACGCGCCGAAGGGAACGGTGAACTTGGAGCCGTTGGCGACGTAGCCCTTGCCGTCGTGCTTGATAGTGGTGGTAATGGGGGTGGACATGGTGATGCCAGCCTCGGCGTAAGCGACGGCGAAGACGGCCTGGCCGCTAGCCATGATTGGGAGCCATTTTTGCTTCTGGGCGTCGCTGCCGGCGTTGAGGATAAGCTGGCCGCATCGGACGGAGGAGGAGAGGATAGGGCTGGGGAGCAGGGCGCGGCCTATCTCTTCCATGAGGACGACCTGGTCGATGATAGTGCCGTCGCCGCCGCCGTACCGGGAGGGGAGGCCAAGGCCCACCCAGCCCAGGTCGGCCATTTTGCGCCAGAGGTCGGGGGAGTAGCCGCGGTCGGTTTTCTCAAGGGCGCGGACCAGGGTGGCGGGGCACTCTTTTTCCAGGAAGTCACGGGCGGAGGCGCGCAGCATGTCTTGAGCTTGGTCATGGGCTAGGTCCAAGGGTGGCTCCTTATCCAGATGATAGGGAGAGGACAGCCCTCACCCATCCCCTGACCTCCCATCTTAATCTTCCCCCTCAAGGGGGGGAAGAGACCAGAAGGAGAGGGCCCGACCCTTCCCACGCTGGTGGGAAGCGGCATTGATAAAGGGTCGTAGTGCTAGGGTTTCACCCTCTCTTCCTTCGACCAGGCTCAGGACGCGTCTGTTCTCCCCCATCAAGGGGGAGAAGGTAATATGGGTGCCGCGGCACCGCGTTGGTCGCCAGCCAACGACATGAGTGTATATGTGCAATTTAGAAGGGCTCAGGTGATTCATGGTTCCTTGGCAAACTACCTTGGCAGGCCCAGGCCGCGCTGGGCGATAATGTTTCGATGGACTTCCATGGTGCCTGCGCCGTGAAGGTGAAGGGCCTCGCGGCTGAGGCCTTCGATGGCGCCTTGGAGGGGCGCCAGGTCGCAGTCGGGCGTGAGGGTGCCATAGAAACCGAGGATTTCTAATGCCGCCTGAGAAAACTTGAATCGGACGTCGGTGCCGTGGAGGAAGGCGATGGATGCCTCAGCGTTGGGGACCTGGCCTCGAGACTGCATCCAGGCGACTTTCCAGCACAACCACTTCCAGGTCTCGAAGTTCATTTTGGACTCGGCCAGCTTTTGCCGGACGATGGGATTCTCGGATAAGGCCTTGCCGTTGTCTCGCGTGTTCTTGCAGAGCTCGACGAAGTCGTCGAAGGCGCGGCGGGTGCGGGCGTACCGCTCCAGGCCGGCGCGCTCGTAGTCCAGGGTGGTCATGGCGTAGTACCAGCCCTGGTTCTCGTCACCGATGAGGCAGGAGCGAGGCACGCGGACGTTGTCGAAAAAGGTCTGGGCGGCGAATTCGCCGTTGATGAAAGGAAGGTCTTGGAAGGTGATGCCTGAAGTTTTACAGTCCACTATGAAAAGACTGATACCCTTGTGCTTGGGGAGGTCGGGGTTGGTGCGGGCCAGGAGGTAGATGTAGTCGGCGTGGAGGTAGTAGCTGGTAAAAATCTTGGAGCCGTTGAGGATATAGTCGTCGCCGTCCTTGTCGGCCCTCATCTGGAGCCCGGCGAGGTCGGAGCCGGCGTCGGGCTCGCTAAAGCCCTGACAGTAGTCCACGTCGGTGCTGGCGATAGGGCGGAGGTACTTAATCTTCTGTTCCTCGCTGCCGAAGCGCATAAGGGCAGGGCCGGCGAAGTTGAGGCTGGTGATGCAGACTCGCGGGACGCGATGGTAGCCGATTTGCTCATCGAAGATAGACTGCTCGACGAAGGTCTTGCCGCCACCGCCGTATTCTTCAGGCCAGCCGATGGTGGGCCAACGACGCCCGGCCATCTTCTTGTAAAGCTGCCGTCCGAACTGGTACTGCTCATTAGACCAGGTCCCGAAGACGGTCCTCGTTTCTGGCGGCACTTCCTGGTCTAGAAAATCGGACAGCTCTTGTCGGAAACGAGACTGTTCCTCAGTAAATTGAAAACGCACGGGCGGCCAGACCTGCTATTAAGAGTGATGGGATTATACAGAGGCAGGTTTGGAGGGGGCAACCCGAGGGGAAGTAAGGCTAGGCGCCAGCGAACCTCGCGTACTTGAAAAGGCGCTTCTGGAGGAACCGCATCGCCATCCATGTCTCCAAGGCCATTTTCCTGGGCAAGGCCAGCCTGGAGGGCTTGCGATCTTTAGGGAGGTAGCCGACCTTTTGAGTAATGGTGACCGCGTCCGGCCGGGCGCAGGAGCGTCGTGTTCCGAAGACGTAGTCGGCGATGGGGATGAACACGTTCAGGTTGGTGAAATGCTTTCGATGGTGCTGGAGGTGGTGGTCGTTGAGCCATCGATAATATGGGAGGCGCTCAATCAATCGGCCTTGTGGCACGTGCATGCAGTAGTGGAGGTACTCATAGGAGGCCTGGTAGAAGACGCAGGCGGTGAACATACCTACAGCCGCCGACATGCCGAATTGGAAATAGAGGACGATCATAAAGGGGATGTGGACGATGGGGATGATGGGCATGGCCCACCAAGCCAGGGTCACTTCCTGGGGGTCGCGGTCGCCGACAGCGTAGGACGTGTCGCCCTGATAAATTTTGTGGTGGACTTTGGCATGGCCTTTGAAGAAGTGGGTGACGCCCCAGGTGGGCAGGTGCATGAAGTAGCGATGGAAGATCCATTCTAGGAAACTTCCGTATACAAGCGTGGCGGCAAAGGCCGCTATAAAAGCTATTACCAATTCACTGCCTGTGAAAGAGTTCACACATTATATGGCGCAGGCAAGCTGTTTTGCTAGGTTTTCATTACGCAAAACAGGGTCTCTTTCAAATTATAAGCTAAGTTGGTAAGTCTTGGTTAACGTCCTAGCAAATTGTCGAGAGCGCTGCGGACGAGATTGCCAGCCAGGGTGACCTTGTACGCGTTGTCGCGCATAGGCCGCGCGCCAGCCACTGCCAACTCGCCGACGTGCTGAGGGTCTATATCTGAAACGCGCCGTCCCGCAAGAATCTCCTCCGCCCTTCGGGCGCGATGAGGGGTGGGCGCCACGCCTCCCAGGACGATGCGAGCGTGCCTGACCGTGTCTCTATCCAGCGACGCCAAGGCGGCGACAGAAGCCATGGCGAAATCCTCCCCTTGCCTCTCCCGGGCTTTGAGATAGACGCTGCGGCTGTTGGGCATAGGCGAGGGGAGATTGACATAGGCAACGAGGTCGCCTGGGCTGAGGACGTTTTCCTGGGTCATGCGCTGCCGAGGGCCGACGAAGAAGTCCTCCAGGGACAGGGCGCGAAGGCCAGCCGTTCCGTGAATTTCAATGGACGCACCGGCAGCAATGAGGGCGGGGGCGAGGTCTGAGGGGTGGACGATGTAACAGCCCGCGCCGCCGAGGATGGCCAGGTTTTTGTTGTAGCCGTTGACGGCATAGCAGACCTTGCCGCCTTTCTTGAGGCAGCGAAAGAGAGGATGGCGATAGTACCAGCATCGAGGGCGCTGGCAGAGGTTGCCGCCCAGGGTAGCTGTGTTTCGGATTTGGGGCGTGGCGGTGACGGAGGCGGCCTGGGCGATGAGGGGGTAGGCCTGGGCGAGGGCTGGGTTGTGGGCGATTTGGGTTAGGGTGACGGCAGCGCCTAATCGGAAGGCGCCGCTGGTATATGAAATGGTTTGTAGAGGTTTTAGAGACGCAAGAGAGATAAGGCGGTGGGGCCGGAGGAGGCCGTCCTTGAGTTCGGAGAGGAGGTCAGTGCCGCCGGCGATAGGCCGTGTATGGGCAGGATCGTCGGCCAGGAGGCGGGAGGCGTCCTTGAGGGAGCGAGGCTGTATGTACTCGAAGGGGTGCATTAGATAGGGATTTCTACATGGAAGATTTTACCCTTAGTTGTAACCTTTGCTGGAGATGGCTCCAAGTACAGAGCAATGGCCTCTTTGATGTTCCTGAGGGCCTCTTCTTCTGTATCTCCTGCACTAGTACACCCAGGCAACTCAGGGCAATATGCAGCGTATCCCCTCACCTTAGAGTCGTATTCAATTACAACGCGTACTTTCATGTAAGCGTCCTATTCTTAGACGTCTCTACCCGCCAGCGCCTTCAGCACCTTGTCTGGTGTTATAGGCACCTCGCGGAAGCGGAGGCCGGTGGCGTCGTGGAGGGCGTTGGCGACGGCGGCGGCCACGGGGACGCTGGGCGGCTCGCCCAACGCCTTGGCGCCGAAGGGGGCCAGCGAGTCGTTGGTCTCGACGAAGATGACCTCCATAGAATCGGGGTATTCGGAAATAGTCGGGCACTTGTGCTCCAGGAAGCTGCCGTTAAGGGTGATGCCGGAGGCCTCGTCGGTGACTACTTCTTCCAGCAGCGCCAGGCCCAGCATCTGCGAAACGCCGCCCTCCACCTGGTTCAGCGCGGTGTTTCGATTTATTATTCGGCCAGAGTCGTGGGCGGCGACGTAGCGGACGACTTTTATGTGTCCCGTGGCCTCATCGACCTCCACCTGGCAGAAGTGGGCGGCGAAGGAGTTGATAATGTAGTCCTTGCTGCCGGGGACGATGGTGGCGGTGGACTCTATGGCGGCATCTGGCATTCGCCGCAGCAGGTCTTTCAACGATAGGCTTCGCGACGGCTGGGCTTTGACGAAAACTCGGCTTTTCTTGATATCCAGCTCCTCGGCGGGCGATTCCAGGAGGGTGGAGGCGACTTCCAGCAGCTTTTGCTTAATATCATTGGCGGCTTTTTGGACGGCGAGGCCTGCCGAGAAGGTGGCGGTGGAGCCGGCGGTGATGGGCGCGTCGGGGGTGGCGTCCGAATCGCCGGCGATTAGCTCTATATCCTCGAACCAGCTGCCCAGGGCCTCGGCGGCCATCTGGGGTAGGACGGTGTGCGAACCCTCGCCCACGTCCATGACGCCGGTTATGAGTTGTATGCGGCCGTCTCGATGGACGGTGACTTTGGATGAGGTGTCGCGGCCAGGGCCGCCTCGATAGATGCACATGGCGACGCCGGCGCCACGTCTCGTGCCCTTCGGCGCGGCCTTCTTCCAAGCCTCGCGCTGCTTCCAGCCGATGGCCTTAGCGCCGCGCTTCAAGCATTCCCGCAAGCCGTGGCTGGAGAAGGGGACGCCTCCTTCGACGGGCTGCGTGTCGATGATGGCGTCGGGCGGGGACTGGCGCCGGCCGGGCTGGCCTTCAGGGCCGACGTGGTTTTTCAGCCGGAACTCCAGGGGATCAATGCCTAGCGATTCGGCCACCTGGTCCATCATGGCCTCGAGGGCGAAGTGGCCCTGGGGCGCGCCGAGGCCCCGGTAGGAGCCGCCGGTGGGTCGGTTGGTGTAGGCGAGCCAGCCCTCGAAGCGCACGTTGGGGCATCGGTAGAGGTAGATGGAACCCTGGGCGGAGCGGCGCAGCACGCCGTTGCCCGAGGCCAGATATGCGCCCTTGTTCATCACCGTGCGGTTGGATACGGCGATAATTGTGCCGTCGCGCTTGACGCCGACCTTGATAGTAATGTCGGCGGCGTGACGGACTCGACCGGCGACAAACTCGTCGTAGCGGCTATATTCGAGGCGGACGGGCCGTTGGGCCTTGCGGGCGAGGATAGCGGCGAGGATGCTGCATCGAGACTCGTCCTTGTTCCCATAGCCCGCGCCCAGGGGTGGGCCGACGACGTGTATGCTGGCGGCGGGGATGCCCAGGGCCTGGGCCAGCATGTCGCGGTCCTGGTGGACGCCGCGGCTGGTCTTCCAGACTGTGAGGCGGCCGCCTTCCCAGGCGGCCAGGGCGGCGCGAGGTTCCAGAGGCGCCGGCGAGTGGCTGTTAAATCGAAAGGTCTCTTCAAAAATAATGTCGGCCTGCTTAAAGCCCTCCTCCACATCGCCACGGGCCACCACCATAGGCTTGCCGCTCCATAGATTGCCCTCGGGGTGAAGCTGCGGCGCGCCGGGCTTCAGGGCCTCATGGGCGTCGGTGACGAAAGGGAGGACTTTGTACTGGACTTTGATTAAATCCAGGGTGGCCTGGGCGGCGGCCTCGTCTTCGGCGGCGACGGCGGCGATCTCGTCGCCGACCAGACGGACACGCGTGTCCAGGACTCGCAGGTCGGGTGCAATGCGGCGCTGGGATTCGGGGTCGAAGGGAGTGAGGATGGCGTGGACGCCTGGGAGGTTCAGGGCGGCGGAGGTATCGATGGACACGATCTCGGCGTGGGGGTGGGGGCTGCGGAGGATGGCGGCGTGGAGCATGCCGGGGAGCTTGATGTCGCCGGCATAGCGGAGCTGGCCGGTGAGCTTCTCCCGCAGGCCGTGGCGAGGGACGGACTGGCCGATGAGGGAGGGGGCTGCCATGGCGGGACCTAACATCCTTGCCTATCCTTTTCCTTCGAGTGTGTAATATGAACTACGTTTCTTGTTCTCATTCGGGATACCATCCCCTGGCCCCTTCCTGCTGGAAGGGGAATGAATAAGTAGGATCACCTCATCACCCTCTAACTCCCTCTTCTCCTTTGCAATAGGAGAAGAGGGAGAACCAGATGGGTTCCCCCGCCCCGCCTGACCTAAAGAAGCGTGGTTTTTCATAAGCCAAGCCCTTGATTAAAGGATAAGAAAAGGGCCGTTCACGATTGAAAACACTTAGGATGCTCGGCCTCCGCCGGAATGACGTACCGCAAGGGCGGCGGCCTGGACGCCCGCGATGATCCTGCCATAAGCATTGCAGCGGCAGATGTTGCCGGCCAGGGCTTCTCGGATGGCGGGCTCGGTGGGGCTGGGGTTGCGCTGGAGGAGGGCGTAGGCGGACATCACGAAGCCGGGAGTGCAGTAGCCGCACTGGCCTGAGTCGGCCTCGAGCATCGCCTGCTGAAGGGGGTGGAGTGCGCCGTCTTGGGACAGGGCTTCGACGGTAGTGATTTCGTGGCCTTTAGCCTGGAGGGCCAGCATCTGGCAGGCGTAGACGGGCTGGCCGTCGAGGAGGACGGTGCAGGCGCCGCACTCACCGCGGTCGCAGCCGCGTTTGGCGCCGGTAAGGTCCAGGGAGTCGCGGAGGAGGTCCAGGAGGGTCCAGTGGTGGGCGGCTTTAATTCGCCGACGCCGGCCGTTGACCGTCAGGTTTATAGCGGAGGTGTGAGGCTGCTGTGGCGTAGAGGACACGGCGGAATTTTATCATCCTGCCGATACTAGAGGAATGGCCCAAATTGACACGTGCTAACCGCCGACGTAGGATTAGGCACAATCCGAGGTAGGCGAGGAGGACTCGATGGCCGTCACCCTAGGCAGCGGAGCATTTTCATACGAGATCGTTGAAGGCTGGCCCAAGATACCGTCGGGGATGTCCCTGGGGGACGTGGCCGGCGCGGTGGTGGACTCCAAGAACAACATCTACCTGTACACCCGAGGCGAAAACCCGGTGGTGGTCTTCGACCAGCAGGGCAACTACAAGACTACCTGGGGCAAGGGCGTCTTCGGCGGCACCCACGGCATCGCCATCGCGCCCGACGATTCGATCTACTGCACCGACACCCGGCAGCATGTTATCAGGAAGTTCACGCCGGAGGGCAAGCTGCTGATGACCCTTGGCGGCCCCGCCGACCGGTTTAGCGGCGTGCCGTTTAATCGTCCTGCGCATCTGGCGATTTCGCCCAAGTCCGGCGACTTATTTGTGGCCGACGGCTACGGCAACGCGCGGGTGCATCGATTCAGCCCCGAGGGCAAGCTTATGTACTCCTGGGGGGAGCCTGGGACCCAGCCCGGGCAGTTCATCGTGCCCCACAACATCGTGGTGGACAGGGACGAGACAGTGATTGTGGCGGACAGGGAGAACCATCGCGTACAGGTCTTCGACGCCAAGGGCAAGCTGCAAGGCATTTGGGACAACATCTGGCGGGCCGCCGGACTGGACATGGACGACCAGGGCAACATCTACGTGGCCGAGATGCCGCCGCATGTCTATATCCTCGACGCGCCGGGAGTGGGCCACGCCGTCAGCATTTATGACAAGAAGGGTAAGTTGAAGGTTCGTCTCGGTGACCGCAAGATAGGTGAGGAGTCCGGCCAATTCACCGCGCCCCACGGCATCGCCGTCGATTCCAAAGGTGACCTGTACGTCTGCGAGATGCCGCAGAACAACATGGGCGCCGAGTGGATGGACAACGCCAAGAAAAATCGAAAGCCGGGCCAGCCTAAGGACGTACGGACTATCGTCAAGCTGGCAAAGAAGAAGTAGAAGAAGGGGCCGATTGCAGAATCGGCCCCTGAATTTTTAATCGGGAGGCTGCATTTGAAGAAGAACAAGATTAAGGAGATGTGGAAGCAGGGGAAGCCGGGCGTCATGGCCTGGTGCGCCACGGGCAACGCCTACGTGGCCGAGCTTATGGCTAACGCGGGCTATGACGGCGTGGTCATCGACTGGCAGCATGGCGTCGGGGTCAGCCAGGAGAACGTGGTGTCCTGCATCCAGGCCATCGGCAACACCGACGCTGTGCCCATGGTTCGCCTGCCGAAGAACGACCCCTACTACATCTCCTACGTCCTCGATGCCGGCGCCATGGGCGTGATAGTGCCGATGGTGAACTCGAAGGACGACGCCGAGAAGGCGGGGCGGTCCTGCCGCTACGCGCCCAGGGGCATCCGCAGCATCGCCGCCGTCCGTCCGATGCTGGCCTATGGTATGGACGATTATGTTAAGAATGCCAACGACGAGGTTATCTGCCTGGTGATGGTGGAGACCAGGACGTCGCTGGAGAACGTCGAAAGCATTGCCAAGGCGCCGGAGATAGACGGGCTGTACATTGGCCCCAGCGACCTGTCGCTGGACATGGGGGTGCCCCTCACCGGCTGGGCCAACGACGAGCGGCACGTGGCGGCGGTGAACCGCATATTCAAGGCAGCTAAGGATGCCCGGGTGGTCGCGTGCCACCACGGCGCGGGGCCGGCGGAGTCGGCCAAGTTTATCAAGATGGGGTCGATGATGTGCCAGATAGGCAGCGACACGCGCATGTTGACCGCAAGCTGCGCCGCGTCGCTGAAGGCGTACCGAGAAGGAATAAAGTAGGCTAAGTTTTATTTTTATTGGAGTGTAACTATGGCAACCAAGGCCCAAGGCAAGACTGCATCCAAGAGCCGGAGCAACGGTCGAAATCGAACGCCTGCTCAAATAAAAGCGTATAACGATTTCATCGACAAGGTGACTTGCGACGAGATTTTCAGAGAGCTGGTAACGCAGGACCCGAAGGGCGTGCTGGCCCGCTACGACCTGGCGTCGGACGATCTCCAGGCCATCAAATCGGCGCCGGCATGGGCCTGGCTTCGGGCCTTGTGGAAAGCGCCCAAGGACTGGTAATTCGGCGAACAGCTTTTCCAAGGGCCATAGTCCTCCAGAGCTGAAGCAGTTTTGGGGAGGTGAACATGGTTGCGGACGGCAAGAAGAGATACCTTTATGTTGGACTGGGCGGCGAGGGCGAGCACATTGGGTCGGGTGGGTTGTACCGTCGGAGAGACGGCGAACGGGAATGGGAAAGCATAAATTCCGGCTTGCCCAAGAACCCCCAGGTGAGGGCGCTGGCAGCGCATCCACAGAAACCGAACATCGTGTTTGCCGGTACTCAGGAAGGTCCCTATCGCAGCGATGACTTCGGCCACCGTTGGGAGCCGCTGGAGGTGCCTGGCGGTAAGGGCGACGTCTGGTCCCTGGCTTTCCATCCAAAGAACCCGAAGGTTATCTTTGCCGGCTATGAGCCTTGCGCCATTTTCTGCTCTGAGGACGGCGGGGACAGTTGGCGCCGGATGGATACCAGAAATGTCATATTCCCTCACATCACAACCTACATGCCGCCTTTGGGTAAGAGAGTTATCGAGATAGCTTTCGATCCTGTCCAGCCACAGGACATGTATGCAGCCATTGAAGTCGGAGGACTCCTGGCTAGTAAAGACGGCGGGGAAAGCTGGGAGTCTATAATCGACGGGCCGTATGTGAAAAACAACACGTTGGATTTACACGGGGTGCAGGTCAGCCCTGCCCTGCCAGGCACAGTATTCATTGTCACTCAAACAGCCATGTTTCGAAGCAGGGACCGAGGCCGGCGTTGGGAGCATGTACGGCTGGAAGAGATGTTTCCAGGAGGCACATACTGCCGCGACCTGGCGATCTCACCCCACGATTCAAGGACTATGTACCTGGCGGCTGGGGCTGGCGGCGGCTCGGCTATGGGCGCCGCTGAAAAGGGCGCGCTATTCCAAAGTCGCGACGCAGGGGGGACGTGGAGCCAAATAGGCCCGAATGTGGCGCCGACCAGCCGCATGTTCCAGGTGGCGGTTGATCCCCTGGACTCAGACCGCATTTTTTGTTGCGCTAGGGCTGGGCAAGTTTATGAGAGCCTAGACGGCGGCAACACCTGGGTTGAGGGCCAGGTGCCGGGAGAGATGTCTCGCAGCAGGCATGTATATGTAATGACGCGGGGTAGATAAGTCCAGTTAATAGAAGGGAACGTTATGAACAAGTCCGAGCTGCCCTATCTTTCGGCCACCGAGCTTTCGAAGCTGATGCGCTCCAAGAAGGTGTCGCCTGTCGAAGCGGCGGAGGCTTACCTGGAGCGCATCGACAAGATAAACCCAAAAGTCCACGCCTATATAACCGTCACAGGCGATATTGCCCTCAAGCAGGCGCGGCAGGCGGAGAAAGAGATTACGAAGGGCAACTGGCGCGGCCCTATGCACGGCGTCCCTTATGCGATGAAGGACCAGATCTGGACCAAAGGTATCCGCACCACCAATGCCTCCGATGTTCTGAAAGACTTTGTGCCAGATGACGATGCCACCGTGGTGACGAAGCTGCGGGACGCCGGCGCTGTCATGCTGGGCAAGCTGAACCTGGCGGAGTTTGCCGGCGGCGGCATCTTCAAGTTTCCATACGGCCAGCCTCGAAACCCCTGGAACCTGGAACACATCACCGGCGGCTCCAGCACCGGCTCCGGCGCGGCCACGGCGGCGTATCTGTGCGCTACGTCCCTGGGCGAGGATACGGGCGGTTCGATACGCTCACCGGCGTCTTTCTGTGGGCTGGTGGGGCTGCGACCCACGTGGAGCCGTATAAGCCAGCACGGCCTTTTTCGCTCCGCCTGGTCTATGGACACCATCGGCCCTATATCGCGGACGGTGGAAGACTGCGCGATGACCTTGGAGGCCATCGCGGGCAACGACTCCAAGGACCCGTATAGCAGCAACCAGTCTGTGCCCGCTTACGCTAAGCAATTAAACGGAAAGATTAAGGGCACTCGAGTAGGCATCGTTAAAGAGCTTCTTTATGACGAGTCCATCGAGCCGGTGGTTAGGAAGGGAGTGCTGGGCGTCGCCAAGAAACTGAAGGAGCTGGGCTGCGAGGTGGAGGAGGTGTCGGTGCCGACGCTGGACGCGGGCCACTCTTATCTAATCCAACTGGCCTTTAACCCGGCGGAGGTGTCGTCTCTGTACCGTCATCACATATTGAACAAGCTGGACGATTTTAATTACGACGTCCAGGTGCGGCTGCTCTTAGGCGCTATATGGCCTGCCCAGTGGTACTACAAAGGGCAGCGCTTGCGCGAGCAGCTCCGCTCCCAGGTGCTGGCCGCGTTCCAAAAGTACGACGTGCTAATCGGGGCCACCGACACGTGCGTCGCGCCAAAGATTACTCCCGGGAAGATGCCCGGCAGCAAGGAAAAGATGAAAGAGTCCGTGGTGTCGCCCGTGTTCCAGACGGTAGGCTTCGCGCTGGCGAGCGTTCCCGCCATGAGCGTGCCTTGCGGGTTTACTTCAGATAAGCCGGGCGGGCTGCCGCTGTCTTTCCAGATAGGCGGACGACCCTTCGACGAAGCTGCCATGCTGAACGTGGCATACGCTTATGAACAGTCGACAGGGTGGCATAAGCGAAGGCCGCCGATTTAGCTAGACTGCACGACGCTCAAGTCGTGTAAGGCTCGCCGGCGTCGTGGAAGAGCCGGACTACGGCAGGCTTTCGCAGCATGGAGGTTATTCTCTGCTCCTGCTCTCTGCGGAAAGGGGATTCCGACCAGGCGTTCCAGTAGTCCTCGGAGGCCCACACACTCAGGACCATAAATACTTTGGGGTTATCCACGGACCTCCACGTCTCGCCGTAAATATAGCCTTTAGTCCTCACGGCTTCGGTGCGCATGGAACGCAGCATGTCCCAGACGACTTCCTCGCTGCCTGTTTTGGCCCACCTTTCGATGAGGACTTTTGCCGTCACGCATCACCTCCCAGCGGGCAATTTTTATGTTAACAAGCAAGTCCGCAGCAATAATATGACAGCGGGCGGAGGTATTACAAAGCATGGGGGCTCTTGAGGGCTGAGGACGGGCGGCGCTGGTTCCGGGGTGTTGGCAATACTCGTTAAAAACTAGAGGTGCGGGACGTGGGTATGTAACGCCTGGCCTGGATGTGGTCTAGACAGGTTCCTCGACTACGTCTGAGTACAGACTCCGCTCGGAATGACAATTCGAGTTCTTATTCATTATTAATAGTCCTCGATTAACGCGAGGCGCTGAAAGGGGCAAAAGAAGAAGGCCCTCTTATTAGAGGGCCTTCTTTAATCGGTTTCTCTTGGCTTGGGTTTACGCTTCTTCGGGAGTCTTGCCTGCCATGGCGTCTTCCACGGGCGTGGTGACTATCCGATGTATCTTCTTTTTGAAGTCGCGGAGCATAAGGTCGCCGGCGGGGCCGTCGGGAACGGCGTTCTTCTTAAGCTGCTCCTTGAACTTCTCGAAGAGCACGTCCTCGGACTTGCCGTGGGGGATCTGGAAGAAGTCGCGGTCAAAGTGGGGCAGCTCGCCCGGGCCGTAGTAGCCCTTGCCTTCGATGTTGTAGCCTTCCAGCTCGTGGGTGCCCTTGCCCAGGATCTGGCCGTTGGTCTCCACATAGTGCTTCATGACGGCTGGCATGCCGTACTTCTGGACGGGGCAGACCTTCATGCAGATGCCGCAGCCGGAGTAGCGGGCCATAACGGGCCGGCAGTTTTCGTAGACCAGCTTGTGCTTCTGGACGCCCCTCCACCATACCTTGTCGCGCATGAGGGCTCGGCCGGGGCAGCGGTTGATGCACACCTGGCACTGCTCGCAGAACTTATGGATGCCGTAGTCGATGGGCTGGTCGTAGGTGACAATGGCGTCGGTGGTAATGACCAGCAGGCGGGCGCGGGAGCCGAAGTGGGGGGAAAGGAGCTGGCCGTTGGCGCCAAGCTGGCCCAGGCCCGCCGAAACGAACATGGGGATGTAGGCCGCACTGTTGTCGTTGGGACTGTGGATTTGAGCGTGATAGCCCAGGCTGCGAATGTAGTCGGCCAGGAGGAGGGCTTTCTGACTCATGGCGCGGTAGGTGCCGAAGTGGGTGAACTCGGCGAAGCTGCCGGGTATGGCCTGGGTGCGCTCGTAGTCCTGCTCATAGGCTACACAGACGGCGTGTTCAAACCTGGCCCATTTCTTCTTATAGGCGAAGGTGTAGCGGCGGTCGTAGCGAGTGATGCCGACCTCGCCGAAGCCCAATTCGCGGGCCTTCAGCTTGATCTCCGCGGTTATGTCCTTGCCGGACACAGGCTCGACGGTAGGCTCGATGTCGCCGGAGGCGCGGGCGGCGTCCACCAGGGGCTTCACCATTCGCTCGTGCTCGTGGTGGGCCTCCTCCTCCTCGGGGTGGTAGACGGTCCACACCCAGTTGCGGTCGGCGGTGTGAGTGACCGCCTGGCTTTCGAGGGGATACTTGCGGGAGTAAAAATCGACGTCAATAGAGTTTTCGACGGCGCCTGGTGTCGTCGCCAGCTCCTCAGCTACCGGGATTTCAACGTCCGGGTCGCCGAGAACGCGGCCAGGCCTGCTGACCACATGGTGCACCTTTTTCCGGGTGACCTTAGTGACCATCGCCCCTCCTCAAGCTCCAAAATTGGCCTCAGAATACGCCCATGCTGCCAGGTTGTCAAGAATCCATAGGACTATAAAAGGCTTAATTGACGACTAACTTACCGTCAGCGAAATAGTGTTGACAAATATAGACGGATTTCGCCGATATTCGGCTGACGATTTATGGTTCCCTATTTTCTAAGGGCGCGGCGGGAGGGAGACCTTGATTGGCTTGCGATGGGCTGGAGGCGGCCTGGAGGCTTATGAGGCTGGTCCGGACTTTGCTGAGATGCAGGGCCATATCGTCGCGGGAGTTGCTAAGGGACTTGATGGCCCTGGGCAGCCGGCCCTCCAACTCCTCTCGCACGGCTTCCAGGCTCTGCTGGCTGCATTGAAGGTAAGACTCCATTTTCTGCAAGTCAACGCTCTGGGAGGTCTTGAGGATGGTGTGGAACACCAGCAGAAGATAAGGAAGGAACATACTGTAGCTGATAATGGCGACGTTCATTTTGAGAGAATCGACCTGGATCTCGGCGCAGAGGTCGTAGGCCGCGTCCGGTATGGCGGCGACGCCGAAGCTCACGGTGAGGTTGGGGTCGACGTATTTTTTCACCTCGCGGGCCTTGGCGATGACGGCGCGCTGGATGTCCGACTTGAGCTTTTGCCGCTCGGCCATGTCCTGGCTGGCCACGAACTGCTCGATGAGGTTGGTGGCGGGCCATTTGCTGTCGACGGGGAGGATGTGGCCGTTGGGCAGCCGCAGGCCGAATTCGACAGCCTTGTTGCCGACGCGATAGTCCCGCACCTGCCATTCCGGCGGCAGCTTGGCGAAGACGGCATCCAGGATGTTTTCGCCGGCGCTGCCTTTGGACTGGGTGCCGGCGATGATGGACTCCAGGCGGCGGATGGATTCAGCGGTCTGCTGCTCTTGCTGCTGGCGCGCCCTGGCGTTGGCCTGGAGCTCCGTTAGGTCCGTCTTGGCTTTGGACAACTCCTGGCGGATGGCCTCGGCGGTGCCGGAGAGGCCTTGATTGGCCTGCCGCTGGTACTGCTCCACGCCGGACAGCCGCTCCGTGAGGCCCCGCAGCTCAGTTTGAATCCATGCCAGGGACTGAGTCAACTGAAGCAGTGACGTGTTGTCAGTGGAGGGCGGTGACTGCCTGCCCCTGGACGCCACAGCGAAGGCGATGGCCCCCACGGCGATGGCCCCCAGGGCCACCATCAGGACTATTTCCATCTGCCAGCTCCCGGCGGGCGTTATACAGGCTAGGGGTTAGGCTTTTCGAGCGAACTTCTGGTAACGCGCGCCCTTATTGACCTCGCCTACATATATATCACCCTTGGAGTCCAGGGCGATACCGTGGGGAGCGATGAATTTGCCGGGTTCCTGGCTCTTCTCGCCGCCCCACTTGGCCAGCACGTCGCCGTTCCAGGTGAGGACGGTGACAAAGTCGCCCAGGTCGGGCACGTAGAGGTTGCCGCCGGTGTCCACTACTACGTCGGTGGGGCGATGGAGATTTCCCCACTCCTTTACGTAAGTGCCATGGTCATCAAAGCATTGGATTCGATTGTTTTCGCGGTCGGCTACATAGACGCGGTCCTGGTTGTCCACAAAGATGCCGTGGGGCAACCGAAAGCGGCTGGGGCTGTCGCCCTTGCTGCCCCAGGAGTATTCGTAAGCGCCGTCGGAGGTGTAGTGATGGACACGGGCGTTGCCGTAACCGTCGGAGATATAAAGGCTGCCGGCGGAAGCGAAGGCCACGCCGGTGGGGCGGTTGAAGGGGCGGCCTTCTTCGATGGAGCCGTGCTTGCCGCGAGTGCCGATGGTCAGCAGCAGCTTGCCCTCGGGGCTGAGCTTGACGATGCAATGGGCGTCGCGGTCAGCGACCCAGATGGCCCCGTCGTCTGCGATGCGCACGCCGTGGGGGTCCTGGAGGATGCCTTCGCCCAGGCCGGTAATAAACTTTCCGTCGCGTTCGAAGACCAGGATGGGCGGCGTGCCGCGGTTGAGGATATAGACGCGGTCCTGTTTATCCACGGCCATGTGTGGGACCTGGCCCAGCGTAACGCTCTTGGGCAGCTTGCCCCAGCCCTTCACCAACTCGAACCGCATTTTTGTGGTCGTAGCCATGGCCCCTCCCATCAAAAAGTAAAAGTTAGCCTTTATTATCCACCCGAAAGCAAGCGGGCGCCCCTGAATGCCAGGGAAGGCGTTGGTCATAATATCGGTATCGTAGCGCTAGGGTTTCACCCCTCATCCTACGCCTTCTCCCACAGGGGGAGAAGGGATTTTCTCGGTGGGCGTCGATCCTTGTGTTAGCCTCAATCCTCAACCATCACTAGGCTTAACGGAGGAGAAGGGATTTTAGTGAAGGCTGACACATATCCCCGCATCCCTACAGGTTGAACTGCGGGTCCGTCCAGTTCTCTTCCTTTTGATAGACCTGGATTCGCATGCGCTGATTTTCCACCACCAGCACCTGTCCCTTGTCGGTGACGGCGATGGCGGTGGGCCGGTTGAAGCGCCACTCCTGCTGGACGTTTTTCACCAGCAGCCGCGCCCGCTTGTAGTCCGGGTTGGCGTCTATGGACTGCTGCGCCCACTTGGACAGCTTCTCGGCGTCGCCGATGAAGGTGGTGAGGTGGGCGCCGGTGGAATCGAAGACTTCGACGGTGTTCTTCCACCAGTTGGCGACGTAAATATCGCCGTCCTTGTCCACGGTGACGTCAGATGGGAATTTGAGATCGCCCTTGCCTTCGCCAGGGGCGCCGATGGTGGCGAGGTGTTTGCCGTCGGCGGTGAATTTTTGGATGCGGTGGTTATGCCAGTCGGCGACGTAAACGTCGCCCTTGGCGTCGATGTCGATGCCCCAGGGCCGGTTGAACTGGCCTTCCGACTGCCCCTCGGATCCCCACGCCTGAAGGGACTTCCCCTCCTTAGTGAACTTTTGCACTCGATGGTTAAGATTCTCGGTGACGAGGAGGTTGTCGTCGGCGTCAAAGACCAGGCCGGTGGGGCCGTTTAACTGGCCTTTCTTGCTGCCATAAGTGCCCCACTTGCCCAAGAACTTGCCGCCCTTATCGAAGATGCTGATACGCTGCAACCACTCGTCGGCGACGTAAACGTTGCCCTGCCTGTCGATGGCGCAGGCGGTGGGCCAGATGAACTGACCGTCGCCCTGGCCGTAGCTGCCAAACTCGCCGATGAACTCCTCATCGATGGTCTGGATGCTGACGCGCTGGCAGGGCATGTACTCGTCGCCGCGGCTGACCACATATATGTGGCCGTTGGGCGCCAGGGCAATGTCCATGGGGTGCCGGAACCCGGGGCCGGACGATGCGTTGCGGCCCAGGGTGTGGCTGTAGTTGAAAACTCGGCCTTTGACCATTACTGTTTGCATATTTCTACTCCTAATGTGTCAATCCGCTTTGGGACGTCTTTCTATTCGGGATACCATCCCCTGACCCCTTTCCCGACTGCATCGGGACTGAGTACAGCCTGCTGGAAGGGGAAGGGGGAGAACCAGATAGAGCCTCCACCCTCCCCCAGGGGAAGCCAGAATGCCATTAGCCGAACTGGTACTCGCGGGCGGCGGCGATGAGCTGGAGGACTTCCTTGACGCGGGTGGCGAAGGCTTCCCGCTCTTTCTCGGTCTTGCCGCGCTTGATGGGGCCGCCGGCCTTGAGGTGCTGGATAAGTTCAGACCGGGTGCCTTCTTCCAATCGGACGATGCCGAGGAGGTACAGGCAGCTTTCCAATAGCTCCTCGGGCGTGAGGGTATCCTTTGTGGCTAGCCTATCGATGATGGTCCTGACGCCGGGGAGGCTGGTGTCGCCCAGGCGGTCGGCGACGAAGTTGATGCGGCGCACCAGGGACCCGCTGTCGATCCACTCCTGGCCGGTGTGCCACCCTTCGACGCTGGGCGGGTCCAGCAGCGACTGGCCCATATACCCCGGTTCCACGGCGATGCTCATGACATCGGGTTTGGGGTTGCGGTAGTCGCCGACCAGACGCATGGTGCTGGTAACAAGCTCGATGGGGCTTTTGACCTTGGCGTACCAGGCCTTCTCGTCTTTGAAGAAGTCCGAGTTGAAGAGGACTCTAAGGGCTTGCTTAATGTCCCAGTTGGACTCTAGGAGGGTGGAGGCGAGAATGTTGATCGCCACCGAGTCTTTCGGGGGGATATCCAGCCACGACGGCACCTGGACTTCATCGGCGACGAAGAAGTTGTACATGTGACGCGCCACGAATCGCGCCGTGGCGGGCTGCTTGCAGATGATGTCGATAATGTCATCGCCGTTAAAGCGGCCCTTGTGGCCCAGGAAGGTCTTTTCGCCGTCGTCATGGTCCTCGGGCCGGTACTCGAACTCCCAGACAAACCGTGCGTAGGGGTTGCGGGGGAAGCTGGGGGCGATGGTCCAGCCGGTGAAGGCGCGGGAGGCCTCCTTCACATCCTTCTCGGTGTAGTTGCCCTGGCCCATGGAGAACAACTCCAACAGTTCCCTACCCCAGTTCTCGTTAGGGGCGTCCTTGTGGTTCTGGTTGTTGTCCAGCCAGAAGATCATGGCCGGATTTTTGGAGACTTCCGTCAGCAGGGTTTTGTAATTGCTGAGGCCGAATTTTCGGAACAGGGCCATCTGCGCCAGCATCTGAACGCAGTGGTCCAGCTTGGAGGCGCCGGTGGCGAAGACGTGGTGCCAGAAGAGCACCATCTTCTCTTCCAGAGGCCGGGGCGTGTTGATAAGCCGGTACATCCAGTGGCTCTGGCTGTTATAGGGCACGCCGCCGCCGATTTCAAAGCAAGGCTCGTGGCGGTACATGACGGCTTCGTCGATGGGCGGGATGCCGTGGGCCTCGGGATCAAGAAGCTCCTCCACGGTGGCTTCGTAGCCTTTCTTAGCTCGGGCCTCGATCTCTTCAATGGTGCCGCCGAAACCGGCGCGTCGCATTAGGTGAGCCATAAGCGCAACATTCTTGTCGGCCATGTCTGACTCCTTTTCCTCTTCAGTTAGCTCTTACCAGCGCCGCATGTTATGTAACGGGCTGGTGAATGATGGGATTATAGGAAGGGAGATGGATGGGGTCAAGGAGACAGGCGTAAGACAGCCGCCACGTTGGCAGCAGGCTAAAGAAGGCGAAGCCAGATGCGGCCGGGAGGCTAGAGGTTAAACTGGATGGACGTCCAGTTGGACTCTTTCTTGTACACCTGTATACGGCACCGCAGCGTGTCGGCGACCAGGACGTGGCCCTGGTCGTCAACTAGGACGGCCTGGGGACGATAGAAGCGGTACTCAGGCTCCAGGCTGCGGACCCGCATCCGGGCCTTCTGAATGTCCGGGCTGGCGTTGACGATGACCTGCGCCCACTTGGACAGCCGCTCCGAGTTGCCGACGAAGCTGGCGAGGGGCCCACCATAGCTGTCGAAGACCTCCAGCTTGCTGTTCCACCAATCGACTACGTAGATGTCGCCGTCCTTGTCCACGGCCACGTCGGTGGGGTGGTTGAGGAGGCCGGGGCCTTGGCCGGGGGCGCCGATGACGGCCAGGGGCTTACCCTCGGCGTCGAACTTCTGGATGCGATGGTTCTTCCAGTCGGCGACGTAAACGTCGCCCCTGGAGTCCACGGTGACGCCCCAGGGCCGATTGAACTGGCCCTGGCCGGCGCCCTGGCTGCCCCAATGGCGGAGGGGCTTGCCTTCGGCGGTGAACACCTGGACTCGGTGGGTGTGCTCCTCGGTGACGTAGAGGTTGTCGTGGGCGTCGAAGGCCAGGCCGGAGGGGCCTTGAAGCTGGCCGGGTTTTACGCCGGGCTTGCCCCAGTGGCCCAACGACTTGCCGTCCCTGTCAAAGATGTTGATACGGTTCAGCCACTCGTCGGCCACATAGACGTTGCCGCGGCTGTCGATGGCCAGGGCGGAAGGCCACATGAACTGGCCCTTCTCCTCGCCGATGCAGCCGATGTCGGTGATGAACTCCTCGTCCATCGTTAGGACGGAGACGCGCTGGGAGTTGGTGTACTCGTCGCCGCGATTGAGGACGTAGAGGCGGCGTTCCGAGCCCAAGGCGAGGTCGATGGGGTAGCGAAAGCCGGTACCGGCCTCGCCGTTGCGGCCGATGGTGTAGTCATAGTTATAGATGCGGCCTTTGGTGATTATAGTTTGCATTTTTTACACCTAATCTGTCATTTCACTACAGGACGTTTGTCTTAGCGGTACACCATCCCCTGACCCCTTTCCCGACTGCATCGGGACTGAGTACAGCCTGCTGGAAGGGGAAGAGAAAGATTGCACCAATCCCCCTCTATCTTCCCCTTTCCTCACGAGGAAAAGGGGGAGTACCAGACGAGACTTCCAAACTTCTCCCTTGGGGAAATGTAATTAGCCAAATTGGTACTCGCGGGTGGCAGCGATAAGCTGGAGGACTTCGCAGACGCGGCTGGCGAAGGCGCGGCGCTCGGCCTCGGTCTTGCCACGATTGGCCGGGCCGGACTGGGAGGCGTGGGAGACCAGCTCATCGAAGGTGGACTTCTCCACCTGCACGTCGCCCATAAGCTCCAGACAGCCCGCCACCAGCTCCTTGGGCGACAACTCGCCCTTAGACGACAGGCGGTCGATGATGCGGCGGACGCCGGGCAGGGCGGGGTCGCCGACGCGGTTGGCGACGAAGTTGATGCGCTGGACTAGCGCGCCGGTGTCGATCCACTCCTGGCCGGTGTGCCAGCCTTCGACGCTGGGCGGGTTCAGCAAAGCCTGGCCCTGGTTTTCGATTTCGACGCCGATGTTGGAGATGCCGGGCTGTGGCGTGGCGTGCTGGCCGACCAGCTTCAGGGAACTGACTACCAGCTCGGCGGGACTCTTGACCTTGTTATGCCACACCTTCTCGTCCTTAAAAAAGTCCGAGTTGAAGAGGACTCGCAGCGTGTGCTTGATGTCCCAGCCGGACTCCATGAGGGCTGATGCCAAGATGTTTATAGCCACCGAGTCACGGGGCGGCACGTCCAGCCACGACGGCACCTGGACTTCATCGGCGACGAAGAAGTTATACATGTGCCGCGCGATGAACCTGGCAGTGGCCGGCTGCTTGAGGATAATGTCGATGATGTCGTCGCCGTTAAATCGGCCCTTGTGGCCCAGGAAGGTCTTTTCGCCGTCATCGTGGTCCTCGGCGTGGTACTCGAACTCCCAGGCAAATCGATTGTAGGGGGAGCGGGGCAGCTTGGCGGAGATGGTCCAGCCGGTGAAGGCGCGGGAGGCCTCTTTCACATCCTTTTCGGTGTAGTTCCCCTGTCCCATGGAGAACAGCTCCAGCAGTTCCCTACCCCAGTTCTCGTTGGGGGCGTCCTTATGGTTCTGGTTGTTGTCCAGCCAGAAGATCATGGCAGGGTCTTTGGAGACGCGTATGAGAAGGTCTCGGAAGTTGCCGAGGCCGTGCTGGCGGAACATATCGATCTGGATCTGCATCTGGTTCATACTGTCGATTTTGGCGTTGCCGGTGGCGAAAACGTGATGCCAGAAGAGGGCAACTTTTTCTTCCAGGGGCCTGGGGCTGTTGACCATTCGATAGACCCAGTGTCCCTGGCCGACCATGGACACGCCGCCGGGGTTCTGGAAGCCAGGGTTGTGTCGATATATTAATGCCTCGTCTATGGGGTCGACGCCGTGGGCCTGGGGTTCCAGAAGCTCTTCGACGGTGTCCTCGTACCCTTTCTTAGCCCGCGCTTCAATCTCTTCGTATGCGGCGCCGAAACCGGCGCGTCGCATCAGATGGGCCATCAACGCGAGATTCTTTTCCGGCATTTAAACGCCTCCTCAAGGCGATGAGTTGATTTTTACGCACAAACTGCGCCTCGCACTAAACGGGCGCAGCGTCAATAATATTCTCTTGCGGAGGAAGGGATGTCAAGGCAAAGCAAGCTATACCAATGGGCGGCTAAGCCTGGCACGTCATTTGCCGCCAGGCTTCGCGGGCCTCTTCAACCGAGCCCTCCTCCTCGATGGTAGTGATGTCGCCAGGCTCGCGGTTGAGCACGACTGCTTTGAGGACACGGCGCATAATCTTGCCGCTCCGCGTTTTGGGAAGCATACGGACGAAGTTGATGTCCGAGACGACCACGACGGCGCCGAGCTCGTTGCGTATGGTCTGCAACAGCTCTTTGCGAAGTTTTTCGGTGGGCTGCTGGCCTTTCTTGAGCACTATGAAGCCGGCTGCCACCTCGCCGCGCAGATCATCCGGCTTGCCGGTGACGCCTGCTTCCGCCACCGCGGGATGCTTGAGGAAAGCGCTCTCGACCTCGATGGTGCCGATGCGATGGGCGGCAATCTTTATGACCTCATCAGCGCGGCCTGAGAACCAGATATAGCCATCGTCATCCATCCGAGTGGCATCGCCGGTATAGTATTTTCCGGGGACCTTGTCCCAGTAGTCCTGCTTGTACCGCTCCGGCTCTCCCCACAGCGACGGAGTCAGGCTGGGAAAGGGGTGGGTGACGACCATGATTCCAGGCTCCCCGGCCTTGACCGGCTGGCCTTCCTGGCCGACGACCTCCACTTGTATGCCGGGCAGGGGAATGCCCGCGGAGCCGGGCTTGATGGGAAGCATTCCGAGGCCGTAAGGGTTGCCAATGATAGGCCCCCCGGTCTCGGTCTGCCAGTAGTGGTCGATAACTGGGATCCGGCTGCGCAACGCCTTCTTCTGCAGCCATTCCCAGGCGGGCGGGTTCAACGCTTCGCCGGCGCAGAAGACACGTTCCAATGATGCCAGGCTATACGGTTTAGCCACATCCTCGCCATGGCCCATGAGCAATCGAACAGCGGTGGGGGAGGTAAATACGCCTGTGATGCCAAAGCGGTCGATGGCTTTCCAGAAGAGCTCCGGCCCGGGGTAATCGAGGGCGCCCTCGTAAGCAATCGTTGTAGCGCCGCTGAGCAGCGGGCCATATACGATGTAGCTGTGACCCACGGCCCATCCAATCTCGGAGGTAGCCCACCATACGTCCGTCGGCTTGAGTCCAAAGACCCACTTAGCCATACTGTGGATACCCACTTGATAGCCGCCGTGGGTGTGCATGGTCAGCTTGGGTTTGGAAGTTGTCCCAGACGTAGCGAGGATATAAAGGGTCTCATTGGCTTCCAGGACCTCGTGGGCTCCTGAGTGGCCTTGGGCGCGGGTGAGGAACTCGGGCCAGTCCAGGTCACGGCCCTTAGTCATAGGACAATCCGCAGAACCACGGCGCAAGACAATCACATGCTCAACGCTGTTCTCGACCTGGCTCAGCGCCTTATCGACGATAGTCTTCAGGGCGATGTCGCGGCCACGGCGGTAAGTCGCATCGCCGGCAAAGACAAGGCGGGAGCCGCTGGCGCGGATGCGCTCGCCCAGGGCGCCGGGCCCAAACCCCGCGAACACCACTGAGTGGATGGCGGCGATGCGCGCGCAGGCAAGCATCAAGACAATGGACTCGGAGCAGGTGGGCATATAGATAGTGATAGGATCGCCTTTCTTAATGCCCATTCCGCGCAGCGCCGCCGCTGTTCGCTCGACCTCTCTAAGAAGCTGGGTATAGGTCAGGACTCGCTCTTGGCCCCGTTCGTTGAAGGTGATAAGGGCTGCGTGGCCTCCGCAGCCACGGTCCACGTGATAATCAAGGGCGTTATAGGAGATATTAGTCTGCCCGCCGATAAACCACTTGAAGGAGGGGTACTGCCGCTCGAAGGGCGTATCCCACTTTCGGAACCAGGGAAGCTGCTCCGCTGCTTTGGCCCAGAAAGCCACCGGGTCGCGCTTGCCATCATCGAGCCAACGCTTGATTACTGGGTTTATAAGCTCCATGGGATATCTCTCTTTATGAGTCGAGGGAGGAAAGACTCCGGGCAGCGTGGGGCGATTTTAGCATAGGTCTTTCCAACCCTGTTGGTTTACCGCCAACCTCTGGTATATTTGGGCCACTTGAACGGGAGGCAGACCATATGTTGACCAAATACGCCCTTAGCTCCGACCAGTGCCAGGCGGCCATCACGGCCATGCTGGCGGATTTCAAGAAGCGGAAGGACGCGCCGCCTATAGCCGCGGCCATTGTGGACGACAACGGCAACCTGCTGGCCTTCACCCGCATCGACGGCTGCCGTCCCCAACTAGGCCGCAATGCTATCAAGAAGGCTTACACCGCCGCCCTGACCGGCATGGACAGCGAGGAGTACGCCAAGTCGATGAAGCAGCGAGGCAAGACCGTGGCCGAGTTTGGCGACCCCATGCTCTTCGACATACCCGGCGGCATCCTGGTGAAGCACCCCAAGACGGAGCAGATTATGGGCGGCATCGGCGTGGCGGGGCTGCCGGCGGGGCCGGGGGATAGCGACGTGGCGCTGGCGGGATTGAAGGCGATGGGGTTGGATGGCAAAAAGTAGCCGGGTTACACCCGCAGCTTAAAGCTCTTAAACCCCTCGGCGTACTTGATATTCTTGGGCTGGCCGGCGTCGGCGCGCCACTCTTTCATCCTTTTTTCGACCTCAGCGTCACGTCCGCCGACCTGGCTTACATGCTTCTTCAGCGCGGCAATAGCGGTATCCAGGGAGTCGCCAACGTCAAACCAGGTGTCGGAATGGTCGCCGCCGGAGACCAGGACTTCGCGAACCTTATGGGGCTGGAAGCCTTGTTTCAGTAACTCGGGGAAGGTGAGGTGGTCGCGGGCGGTGGGGAAGACGGCGGAGAGGGTGGCCTCAGCGGCGGCCAGGTGGTCGGGGTGGCCCAGGTAGTTAGTCGCGTTGAAACTGCGCAGGGGCGACTGGCAGATAAGGACGTCGGGCTTGAAGCGGCGTATCTCGCGGGCGATGTCGCGGCGTAGGTCCAGGTTGGCCACCAGCATCGCGTCCTCGTATCCTAAGAACACCACGTCTTTGACACCCAGCACGTCGCAGGCGTCCCGCTGCTCCTTCATTCGGATTTTCGCCAGCTTGTCCGGGGTCATCTTGGAGTCGCTGCTGCCCTTGCTGCCGTCGGTGCAGAGGACGTAGAACATTTCGATGCCCTGCTGGCAGAACTTGGCGACGGTGCCGGAGAACCCGAACTCGGCATCGTCAGGATGTGCCACCACCACCATGCCCCGTTTGTAACCGTTGTAGGCGTCAGCCATGGAATACTCTCCTCGATTAATTCTACTAGGCCGCGGGGGCTTTGCCCTGGGCCTCCTCTAGTTGCCGCTTTTTATCAGGCTGGGGACTTTTGAGGAAAAGGAACAGGAAGAAGCCCGAGGCGGTGATGGCGGCAATGATTTTGAACCCCAGCCCGTAGCTGTAGTGGTCGGCCATGAACCCGGCCAGGATGGGGCCGATGGTCTGGCCCACCATCATCACCACCTGGGTGAAGCCGTTGATGACGGCAAAGTTGCGCCGTCCAAAGAAGTCGCCGCGCATGGCCGTCAGGATGGGGCCTCGAATGCCCCAGCACACGCCGTGAACAAGGACGCCCGCCAGCACCTGGGGCATGCCGCTGGCCGTGGCGAGCAGTAATATGCCCAAGCCGTGGCCGAGCATGGCGATGGCCGAAAGGTGCTGTTTGGGGAACCTATCGCCCAGGTAGCCGCCGATGGGCTGGCCCGCCATCATGGCCGCGGTCATGACGATGACGACCTGGGCGGCGGAGGCTTGGGAGAAGTCAAGCTCAGACTCCAGGTAGGGGACAAGGTGGAGGCTGAGGGCCGACAGGGCCAGCAAAGCCAGGGAGTGGCCCAGGGAGAGGAGCCAGAAGGCGCGGGTGCGCAAGGCTTCTTTTACGGTGAAATCGTACTCGCGGTCTAGAGAAGAGGTTTTGCCATCGGAGGTAGAGGCGCCGGGCTCGGGCGGCGCGTCGCCGTCAGGCAGGTAGCCGTGGGGCTCGGGTTCCAATCGGACGACACGGACCAGCGGCAGCAGGATGATAACAGACACGACACCGCAGCCGATGGCCGTGGCCTCCCAGCCGAAGGCGCCGATGCTCAGGGCAACCAGGGGCGCCACGATGAGGCCGCCCAGGCCCATGCCGAACATCATCAGGCCAACGGCGCGGGAGCGTTTCTTGCGGAACCAGTTGTTTATAGCGACGCCGACGGGGTTCCAGGAGGCGAGGCTGGAGCCTATGGAGAGGACCAGGAAGGCGATGTAGAACATCGCCACAGAGCGGGTCTGGCTCATGAGGATGAACCCCCCGCCAAAGACGAGGACGCCCACCACCATGATTTTTTGCGGGCCGTGCTTCTGCACCAGCCAGCCGCCCAGAGGGCCGAGGAATCCGCTTTCGACGCGCGAGAGGGAGTAGGCGCCGGAGATGACGGTACGGCTCCAGCCGAACTGCTGGCGCATAGGCTCAAAGAAGAACTGGAAGCCGTGAAAGAAGGTGCCGGCGGTTAGCCCCGCCGATACCATCCCCGAGGCCACGATCCACCAGCCGTAGAAAACGCGGCGCGTCCGCCCCGCGACCCAGGCGGCCATCACGCCAGCCTCTTGTTGATGGCAAGCGTGCCTTCCGCACCTAAGGGCTTAAGAAAGCCCCGCCTGCGATGGGCGGGGCGTGAGTAGTCCAAGTCGAGGCTATCCGTATCCACAACTAGACTATTTTAGCCTAGACTAACTTCTGACGGAAGGCCGTTGCAGGGACGTAGACCCCGCCTCTCTCCACCCCGACCCCCCCTCCTAGCCTCCCCCTCAAGGTAGCTGGTGCTGGTTATCCCAGTACGTTTTAGAGATGGGATAGTGATGGCAAGTGGCATTGATAAAGTCTCGTGGAACTAGGGTTTCACCCTCATCCTGCGCCTTCCCCCATCAAGGGGGAAGGAATTCCCTTGGAGGCTGTTAGTCCTTTCGTGCGTATCTATACTCAATTAGCACCAGACGTTCAAGGGGGGGGGGAGAGGACCTGAGGGCTGGACTGACGCCTCAATACACGCCTGGATTGTGGCATTTGCAAAAACTAGAACTGGCGTGGGCGGGGGCTAGTAGGTCTTAATCTCCAGCACGTGGCCGTTGGGGTCTCGAAAGTACACAGCCTTGCCCTGGCCCTTGGCGCCCATGGTCACGCCCGGCCCGCGCATGTTCTCGATGTCGAAGGGGCCATCGCCGAAAGGAATTTTGGCCTTCTTGACGCGCTGGAACGTGGCGTCGAACTCCTCCGGCGACATGGCGAAGGCATAGTGCATCGAATCGAACTCTTCATTCTCGGTGCGGAAGTCGAAGACCAGGGTGTCATTGACTCGCGCGGCGGAGAAGGGGCCCATCTGGCCTTCATATTTGAAACCCAGGATTTTGCTGTACCATCGCGCGGACTCTTCCTGGTCCTTGGCGGGAACGATAGTGTGGTCTAAAACTGTCGTCATAACACTCCCTCCCATCATTAGCTAAACAGGCTGCATAAGCTCTAATCGTACGTTATCGGGCGCTTCCACAAAGGCGATGCGCATTCCGGTGGCCAGGGTGCGGACCGGCTCCAGCACCTTGACACGTTTCTTCTGGAGGCTCGCCATGACGCCGTCCAGGTCATCGGTCTCGATGCCGAAGTGTTCCAGGCCTAGTTTCACCGACGAGTCGCCGGCAGGAATCCCGCCGGGCGGAGGCTCGGTTATGTTGATGCGGACGCCGCCCAGGTCGGTGCGGACGGTGAGCGGGCCGTTTATCCGCACCTCCTCGACGATGCGCGCGCCAAAGTTCTCGACGTACCACTGGGCGGTCTTGCGGGCGTCTTTGGACTTGAGGTGGATATGGTTCATGCCAAATTTCATAGTCGTCTCCCTTAGCTATCTAACCGATTTTTCCAGCATATCGCGTATCTCCTCCACGATGGCCTGCTGCCACATCGGCGCGCGGTCACTCATGCGGTTGCGCCGCTCAATACCGAACTCCCGCTGGTCCAGCCCCGGCTTCTCCTTCTTTATCGAGGCCTCGATGGCGGCGATGTCCTTGTCCGCCAGGGCAGGGCGTTCGATCCAGTGGCAGATGTAGTCCATGTCCTTGGTGTAAAAGACCATGGTGGGGATGGACTCGTATTTGCCCTGCTTGAGAAACTCGCGCATGATGTCGCTGTTCTGGTCGCGAGGGAAGACGCGCATGTCGAGGCCGGCGGCCTCGGCGACGCGGGCCAGGGCGGGGAGACCGCGCACTACGTCGGTGCACCAGTCCTCGGCCAGCACCAGGGCTTTGGCGGGGCCTCGTGGCTGCTGGGCGACGGTGCGCAGGGCCTTGGCGTCCTGGGCCTTGATTTTAATGTCCTTGTAGTAGCTGAGGATGCGCGCTTTGTTGACCTTGACGCTTGCCATGTAGGCGTCGAAGGTGTGACCCTGGGCGAATCGCTGCGGTGTGACAACAGACGTCTTATTAGCCAACCGCCACCTCCTTGGAATTATGTCGCGACAGGCCGCCGGCCCGTCATCCGATGTGTCAACCGTGGACGCCTTTGTACTTTCCCTCTTCAATGCGGCCGTCCGGCCATCGAATGATGGGGACGGTGCTGCCGTATTGCAAGGCCTCGTCCAGCACGTCCTGGCTTTCATCGACGCGGCGCTCGTCGTACTTGACGCCGCGCTTGCCCCAGTCCTCCTTGAGGGCCTCGCAGGCGGGGCATCCTTCCAGTGTATAAACAATGGGTAATTGGGCTTTGACAGGTGTTTTTGGCATGGGTTAATGATAGCTTAAGCCATTGATCAAGTCACTCCGTTTTTACAAGCTGTTAAGGAAGTCTACACATCGTCAGTAAATTATGGCCCAGCGTATATGTTGTTGATGCTCTTAGGCTGACTGGAGGTCAAATGCCTGCATTTGAGACTCTTGAAGATGCAGTGAAAAAAGCGGACAGCTTTATAGATAAATACTATGCATTCCGAAGGCTCAGAAAGGCGAAAAAGCGAGACGGGGCTTGGCTTGTGGAATTTAATATAGGAGTTGTCAAGCCTGAAATTGTAACAATTAAGATTGATGAGAAAACGGGGAAGGTAGTGGATTACATAGCGCCGGACAATGGTTAATGGCTACAGAGGCCAGCAGAACAATGAAAAAACATCTAACCCACTCTGACCAATATTTCGCGAATGCCTTATCTGCCCTAAGTCGCAAGGAGGCGGGGAAGGCTGGGGAGCTATTATGGGGCAGTCTTGCAGGGGCGTTTCATGCGCTGGCCGCTGCTCGCAATGTGGGCGTTAAATCTCACAGAGGCTTAAAGAACTTTGTGATTAAAACTTCCGGGGACTTGAAAGAAAGATAGATCCCTGCTAGACAGCTTCTTGCTGGCGGAAAGTCTGCATCACAACTACTACGAGGTTGAGCTCACCCCATCAGATGTGCAGATTAATATTACGCCAATTCGGCAGGCCATTCAAAAATTGAAAGACCTAGCCTAGAGAAATTTACATTCACGCACACGCTTAACCATCACTGGCCCACCCTTCCCGGCCCCGCTTTCCCCCGCCGCCCGTATAAGAAACCCTGAATCTCATCCTGGAACTTGACCTCCGAGTCGTCCTGGGGTTCGTAGCCCAGGGCGTCCCGGGCCGAGGTCAGGGACCAGAAGGCGCGGGCGTTGTCGCTGATGCCGTAGACTACCAGCCAGGGCACGCCGTATTCGTTCTCGATACTCTCGGTCTCGACGGCCTTGATAAACAACTGCCGCAGGTCGCGAGGGCTGATGTAGGCGCCCAGGTCGCGTTTGTAGTTCAGCGAATCGCCCTTGGTGTAGTCCTTTAGCCTGATCTCGCGCGGCGCGCCGATTCTCACCTGTACGTTCTCCAGCTTGCGCCCGAATATGCCCGTGGCAAACATGAAACCCATGTGCTCGTAAGTGGCCTTGGCCCAGCCATAGAAGTTGTCGGAGAGGGGCAACATGTAGGGGTCAACGGCGTCTAATTTTTTGTGATGGATAAGCTCATGCTCGTACCAGTCGGCGGCGTGGTTGGAACTGGCGACCACCACACGTTGCACATGCTCTTCCATAGCGACGCGGTAGATGTTATAGGCCATGTGGACGTTTTCGTGTTCGGGGTAGAAGTCGTCCACGCTCCTAGGGCGGGCCAAGGCGCCGCTGGCCCCCTGCGAATGCTTCCATCCCAGATGGATGATGGTATCGATACCTTTGAAGTAGTGCCTGTACTTGTTAAAATCGGGGTCTATGAGGTCAACCACCATGACTCCAGGAACGCGCTTGCCGCCCCGGTCGGAGGCGCGGGCATCCAGGAGGACCAGGTCGTAGCGGCGGCGGAATTCGGGCAGCAGTTGGGCTGCTATGTACCCCGCCGCGCCCGTTACCAGCACTTTTCGCTTTTTAGCCATTACCAGCCCTCTCTGTTGAAGATCTGTTAGCCGGAAACTTTGACCCCGCCCTTGAACACGGCCTTCACTTTCATCAAGTCTAGGATGTTTGACGACGGGTCGCCGTCCACCACCAGCAGGTCCGCCGACTTCCCCGCCGCCACGCTGCCGACGGTCGCGTCGATACACAGGGCCTTGGCGGCGTCGCTGGTGGCCGAGGTGATGGCCTGGAGGGGCGTCATGCCGCCAAGAGTCATGCACTCGAGCTCGTAGGCGAACTGGCCGAAGGGGTAGTGGCCCCAGCCGCAGTCCGACCCGGCGATCATCTTCACGCCGGCGTCCAACATGCGGCGGCAGTGGTCTATACGCGTCTGATGATTATTCCGGCGCTGTTCAAGCATGGCCTTTTCTTCTCTGGTCAACGCGCCTGCCTTCTCCTTCTTTTCGAGGGCCCAGATGCCGCTGCGGCTAATGTGCAAGGTCGGGTTGACCCAAACGCCCTGCTGGGCAATGCACCTGGCGACTTTGGCGTCGAAGGCGGGCTGCTTGTCGGGGCCGTCGAAGAAGGCGTGGTAAATGATGTCGTGGCCGGCTTCGAGGACGCGGCTCATGCCCATGACGCACCGGCAGTGCGCGCCGACGCGCTTGCCGTGCCGATGGCCCTCGTAGGCGATATATGACAGTTCCCTCACGCTGAAGGCAGGCTGGTAGGGGTTGCTGGTGACGGTGCTGCCGCCGGTGGCCGCCACTTTTATAAAGTCAGCTCCTTCCTTAACCAGTCCTCGCACGGTGTGCTGCACCCCTACGCCATCGGCCTCGCCGCCCATGTACCACAGATGGCCGCCGGTGATGGTCACGGGCCTGCCACAGGCTAAGACCCGCGATCCCTCGACTTCGCCTGACGTGACACCCTGCTTCAGAGCGAAGCCGGTGCCGTTCCAGGCGCCGTTGTCGCAGAGAGTGGTGACGCCGGAGCGGAGGGCGATGGCGGCGTTGCGGGCGGAGCGGAGCAGGCGGAGGTCGTCGCCGTCGCCGATGACCTGCTCGCCGGTGCGTCCGTTACCCGGCATGTTGGTGTGGGTGTGGCAGTCGATGAGGCCGGGGAGGAGGGTGGCCTTGGGGTAATCGAGGACCGGGCCGCCGTTGGAGGCGAGGCGGGCCTGCGTCGCCACTTGTTTAACGACACCTTTTTCCACCACCACGGCCATGTTTCGTTTGACAGGGCCGCCCAGCCCGTCGATGAGCTTGCCGACCTGTAGGACAAAGCTGTCCATAAGGCCCTCCTTAGCCTGCAGTCAGGTAAATTGTCGAAAAGTTGGACTAATCTTAGGGCCAGAACCCTTAAGACGCAAAGCCGAGTCCTCTATAATCGTCTTATGTCAATATCGAGGATAGAATGTCAATCTTAGCGGCGGTCCTGCGGGCTTTCGGCTCGCTGGTCTTTGGCTGCCTGGTTCTGGGCGCTTTCATCGCTTATCTGGGCAGCAACGCCGTAGAGGATGTCTTCCTTCATCCGGAGGCTTACAAGGGGGCGCTGGAGGAAGAGGATGTCTATAACCGGGTTTATGACGAGCTTCTAGTCGACGCGCAGTTCCAGGACAAGGCGCGTTCCGTCATGGGCGGATACGAGATTCCGCCCCAGGATGTGGCATCGTTAAGCCGCGAGGTGCTGCCGCCTGCCTACCTCCAGGCGCAAGTTGAGGCTGCCGCCGACGGGGTGGCGGCGTATCTGCGAAAGGATGCCAGCGACCCGAGGGCATACATCGACCTGAACGCGCCGATGAACAACATCCGTCCAGCGGTCCAAAGATATCTCAACACACGCATCGACGGCATAACGCTCATTCCAGTCGCCACCCCAGGCGAATTATCCCAGGAGTTTATAACCCTCTTCCTCAGCCTGGAAAGGGGCGTTATACCGCAGCGGGCCCCGTCCCTGCAGGCGATACCGGTGTCCCTCCGCCTTCAGGCCTACGATGAGGCCTTGGCGTCTTACAAGGTCCAATCCAAGCTCAACGCGCCAGTCTCCGTGGCAGCTTTAGCGTTGGAGGGCCAGAGCGCCGCCATCCGCGCGGCGATATCGGTGGGCGATGTCCGTGGGGCGCTGCGCATCGCGACTTTAGCTATCGCGACACCCGTCATCGACACGGCGGTGCTGGAACTGCGGCAGGACCTGGACTCGGCGGGCCGGCTGGACCTGGTGGAGAAGGTTGCCGAGGCCAACGGCGAGACCCGCGCCGAACCGCTGAAGGACTCGGACCGCGCACGAGACTACCTCGACTCTTTCAATCGCGGCGCCCAGATTACCGCGTTGACCGTCATGGCCCTGGCGACGGCGCTGCTCATGGCCGTCCACCTGCCTCAATGGCGCTACTCGTTCATGTGGTCGGGCTTCGCGCTGCTGGCCGCAGGCGTGTTCGCGCTGCTGGCCGGTCTGGTGCTGAAGACACAAATCGCCGACCGTGAGTTGGTGGAGTGCGGCGCTCTCCCTGCCTCGGCCTGCGACATGCTGTCGGACGTTTCCAGCAACCTTATCTCCTCGGCGGGCGGCGGGATGCTGTTCCCTGCCCTCATAGTCACGGCTATAGGCGGCGCTTTCATGCTGCTGGCTGAAATACTGAAGATGAACAAGGGAGGCGCCAAGACCAGAGCCGCGGCCGGGAGAAGAAGGTAGCCGGCCGACTCGACAATCGCAGCCCGCGGTGATAGTCTCCCACCAACGCGACCCAGGAGCATCTGTTATGTCGACAACACGCGCGAACCCCAAGGCCCCGGCCCTGCCCTTATTCCCGCTGTTCGATTCCTACAGCGGCATGGTCAAAACCGAGATCCGCGATCTTAACGACGCCCAGCTGGACTGGACCAGCCCCAACTGGCGGTGGTCGGAGTGGAGTATCCGCGATAACGTGAGCCATGTGGCCTCGCATTTGTTTCGATGGTACATCCTGCGATGGGGCACGCAGCTTTTCCCCCAGGGCATACCCTATTTCAATGAGGTGCATTACCTCGCGGGGCTGCCGACTCGAAGGCTGGACACGGAGCGATGGGGCAGCAAGGAGCAGATTCTACAGAAGCTGGATGAAGCCATTGACATGGTCAAGGGCATACTGGCTAAAGAGACTGTTGGATCCGTGACGCAGAAGTACATCAAGATGGGCACGCCCAGCTTCTACAGCAGGATATCGGAGCGCTATGACAAGGGCCGTCCGGAGGGTGAAAAGACGCTACGGCCAGACTCTAAGGACCCGTCTGTCTGGCACCTGACGCTGGAGGGTAACATCCATCACAGCGAGGGCGAGATGGTGACGCATCTGTATAACGCGCAGCGCCTAAAGAAGGCCCAGGGCCTGGCGGTAAAAGTGAAGCTACCGGAGATTGGCTACTGGACTTTGCCTAACTGGGACCGCAGCGAACCGTAGAGGGTTTTGGCTTGCTAAGACACCCGCGCCTGCTATAATTGAACAGGCCGGGCGAAAGCCTGATTTCGTCGGCATGGGCGGTTAGCTCAGTGGTTAGAGCGCCTCGTTCACACCGAGGAGGTCACAGGTTCAAGTCCTGTATCGCCCACCATTTAACAAATTGCGGCAGGCGGCTCGCTGTTCGAGCGCTCCGATTACATCGGAGAGGTCATTCCGATCCCCATCGGGATGTCGCCTACCACAAAAATAGCGGGCCGAGGTGGCGGAACGGCAGACGCGCTACGTTCAGGGCGTAGTGTCCAAAAGACGTGTGGGTTCAAATCCCACCCTCGGCACCATCAGTTAGTTCGTGCGCTTGTAGCTCAACTGGATAGAGCGCAGCCCTGCGAAGGCTGAGGCTGTGGGTTCAAGTCCCGCCAAGCGCACCATTTTATTTTACGTTTTCCGCTCATTTACCATCCCCTACCCCTGGAGTATAATGGCCGCAACCTAAACCCCCCGCAGGAAAAATTGTTGCGCAGGAGGTAGTCCAATGGCCAAAGCCGCCACCATGAAGAAGAACGGATCTCAAGACGCCGCCGCTACTGTCAGAGAAGCCATGGCCGCCATGGATGCTATGCAGCCCGCAACCGGCCAAGTCAAGCCCATGACTCCGCCGCCCAATCGCAAGCTGGGACCTGAAATTGTGGAAGCCGGCCCTATCCAATTCCATATACAGCATCGCGACAATATGCACGACCAGGGTGTGTCCGTCAGGGTGATGGGGAAGGTGGACGGCGAGGAGAAGCAGCTTCTGCGCTTCGACTGCTTTGACTGGGACCCCCACTATCACTACGACCCCGATCATAAGAATGAGAAGCACATCATAGACAAGAGTACCGCGGGCAATCCCCTGGGGTGGACTATGTCTCAGCTTCGACACAACCTGGCGGCTATGCTGAAGCAGGCCGGCGCCGACGAGATCGCCAAGAGCATCAACATTGCCGAGACCAACAAGAAGCTGAACGAAGTCGAGGCCATCGCCCGCGAAATGTCCATTCGACGGCGCACGGTGGTGACCCACAACCGCGGCGACGTGGTCATCGAGGCTGGCAATATCCGGTTCGGCCTGGAATACCGAAACGTCAGCGTGGGGCAAGGGATGGCTATCCACGTCCTCGGCGACGTGGCGGGGCAGGAGGTGGAGCTGCTGGCCTTCGACTGCTTCAACGTCGAGGCCCATTACCACTACGGCCCTCGGAATAAGAACATCCGCCTCTACTGGGACCGCACTATCCACCCCGACCCCCTGCGCTGGACCCTGGACCAGTTTAAGAGCGGCAAGCTCCCTGAAATGATTCGGCGCGCCGGCTACCCCGGCATCGTCGCCGAACTGGACACGGAGTTGATTAAGTACAAGCTGCCGGAGATTGAGTCCACGGCCCTGGCTATCACCAAGCAGAAGACTTTGGCTTAGCCGGAAGCAAACACAGAAATGATAAGGCCCCTCCAATGCATTGGAGGGGCCTTTACTATTTACAAAGTATGGCGGTTGCTAGTCCTCTTGGTGTTAGGTGCAGTGATAGAGGATAAAGAAGGAGTGTATCAATCAGTAGCGGGTCCAGGCCGCCGTCATAACAGATTCCCTTCGACCAGGCTCAGGACAGGCTTCGACTATGGGCGAGTACAGCCTTCGCTCAGCAACCGTCTTTAGAGTTAGGCATAAATCACCTTAGGAGAAAGATGCCAAGGGGTCTTATGTTTGAGCATAGCGTTGAGGATGGTAAGGAGCTTGCGCATGCAGGCCACCAGGGCCACCTTCT
>Ga0194132_10002124_pt1 | contig 38162 bp, 32 predicted proteins | sample TA2KigOf80mmetaG_FD_148612 | JGI IMG/M metagenome (GOLD analysis project Ga0194132, IMG submission 148612) | Freshwater microbial communities from Lake Tanganyika, Tanzania - TA2015054 Kigoma Offshore 80m | ecosystem: Environmental > Aquatic > Freshwater > Lake | place: Tanzania: Lake...
GAAAGCGTGCGCGACGGGCGTTCCGTCGCGCCCGCTTCCGTCTCGTTCAAGTTGGCGGGGCGTTAACGGCGTCGTCCGCTGGCGCCTCGCGAAACCGCGCTAAACGTGCGTGCCGGCGCGGACGGGCCACGTTGCCGTGGCCTGGGTCGGTAATCCGACTCAGGCGAACCCGCAGGCGCCGTGTTCCGTCGCAAGAAAAACTTGCTCCCGCTGAGCGCAGTCCATCGAATACAATCACCGAATGAGCGCCGCGCCGCGGATCGTTCGTCGCGGCCTGCCTACAGATCAGGGCCACGGCAACGCTGCCTACCCGGGAGGACGCGATGACAGTGAAACGCGATAGCCGGGAACCTACGCCCGAGGCTCAACTCCGGTCCTACATTGACAGGCTTGATCCGAAGATTCAGAAGCTCATGCGATCGGTACGGGCCGCTTTACGTAAGCGATTCCCGACGGCCAATGAGTTGGTGTACGACTACATAACCTTCGTCGTCATTAGCTATTCGCCGACGGACAAAGGGATCGATGGCATCGTGACGATCAAAGCAGATGCCACAGGGGCATTTCTGTACTTCAGTCAGGGGCCGCAGTTGCCCGACCCGAAGCGGATGTTGCGGGGGTCGGGAAAGCAGGTGCGTTTCATCCAGGTGGAAGCTGCCAGCGAGTTGGCACAACCGGACGTGGCAGCGCTGATCGCCGCAACGCTTGAGCAAGCGCGGATACCGTTTCCCGCCGAGGGAAAGGGCAGTCTCATCATCAAGTCGCCTGCCGCGAAAAAGCGGCCGCGCCGGAAGCCGACGAAGTGACGGAGAGGCCCCGCAGAAGCGCGCCCCCCTCACCCCTTGCTCTCTCCCCGCGCCGATGACGTCGGTGCAAGCTAAACGTCGAACCGGCGCGGGGAGAGGGGAGGCGTACTGACCCCAGCTACGGACGGGCCACGTTGCCGTGGCGTGGGCCGGTGATCCTACCCAGGCAAACCCGCAGGCGCCGTGTTCCGTTGCAGGAAAAACTTGCACCGGCTGAGCGCAATCCATCGAAACCAATTACCGAAGGAGCGACGCGGATCGTTGGCCGTGATATGGGGACCACGGCCATGCGGCCTTTCAGCGAAGCGTAGTCGCGCGTGGAATTGAACTTACGAGACCGCACGGCGACCGCGGCCCCTTTTTTGGGTATCCGAGACTGATTGCTCAGCGACGGCCGCGACGGGCGAGCGAGTCATTCGCCGACGGCCTCGGGTGAGCATTGACGCGCTCATCCTGCCGGCGCTGACGAAAAAATTCAGAACAACTCCCGTATCGCCTGCACACCGAAATCGACGAGCGGGATCGGGCGGTTCTGCGGCCCCGGCAGTTCGCGGTGCGGGTCCAGACCTAGGCCGCGATAGAGCGTGGCGGCGATCTCGCCCGTGGTCACCGGGCGCGACTTCGGCCGGTAGCCGAGTTCGTCGGATTCGCCGACGATGCGGCCGCCTCGTATCGGGCCGCCGCCGATCATGATCGTCCAGACGCCGGGGTGGTGATCGCGACCTCCCGCCGGGTTAATCTTCGGCGTGCGTCCGAACTCGCCCATCGCGGTGACGATTGTGTTGGAGTATAGGCCGCGATCCGTCAGATCTTCGAGCAACGCGGAGTAGGCGCGATCGAAGTTCGGCACCACTTCCTGCGACATCTGCACGATGTTGGTGAACGGGCGCGAACCGTGGATGTCCCAGGTCACTTCATCGAAGACCGTTTCGAACATGTTGACGGTAACGAAGCGAACGCCGCGTTCGATAAGCCGACGCGCCAGTAGACAGCTTTGGCCAAAACGCGTGCGGCCATAGCGATCGCGCACCGTCGCGGGTTCTTGGCTGAGATTGAAGGCTTCGCGGGCGCGCGGGCTGGACATCAGGCGATAGGCCATCTGGAAGTTGCTGTCGAGTTGATGAGCTTGCGGGCTGTTCTCGAACGCTTCCATGCCGGCGTCGACCGCGTCGCGCATACGCTGTCGGCGGTCGGCGCGAACGCTCGTGATGTACGCCGGCGGCAGGAGATCAGGAACCTGAAAATCCGGCACCGACGGATCGGCGTTGAGAATAAACGGGTCGTGCTGGCGACCCAAATAGCCCGCCGTATGCCCGTGCGGTAGGTTGCCTCCGGTTCTACCGATCGGCCGCGGGATGAGCACGTGCGGCGGCATGTCGTGGCGCGAGCCGCGGACGTAGCCGAGGACGCAGCCGGCATGCGGATGTTCGATGCCGCCGGTAAACAGCCGGCCGGTTTGCATCATCTGATAGCCGGTGTCGTGGACGGCGGTGGCCGTGTGATAGACCGAGCGAATGAGCGAATACTTGTCGGCGTGCCGGGCCATGCGCGGGAAGATCTCGCTGATGCGCATGCCGGGCACATTCGTCGCGGTCGGCATGAACGGACCTCGCACTTCGGCCGGGGCGCTGGGCTTCGGGTCCCAGGTGTCGATATGGCTCGGCCCGCCGACAAGAAAGAGCATGATGCAGTTCGTGTCCGCTTGCGGCGTAGCGCCACCAGCGGCGACGTAGTCGGCCAGCGTCAATCCAAGGGCCGAGATAGCGCCGGCGTGAAGGAAGTCGCGGCGCGTCACGCCATCGCAAAACCGGGCCGGTTTTTCAGCATCGAGTCGCAGCATGGGATCGCCTCATCACCAAAAGAACGAGTGGTAACGGAGAGACGGCGGAATACGATTAGATTATCGCACTTGTTTCAAGGGGTCAATTCATTTCAATCGGGGCCGCGTGTGAGCTTGATGTAGGTCAGGCTTTCCAGCCTGACGTTTTCGCCGGTGCTGTCAGGCTGGAAAGCCTGACCTACGCAAAGCGGACGCGCTGCTTCAGATGGAGGGGACGTGATGAGAAGCTCACTTGTTTCCGCGTCTGTGTTTCTTTTACTCCTGACGCCCGCGCTCGGCGCCACCGACAAGAAAATCGATGCCGTCGATCTTGTTCGCAAACACATCGATTCGCTGCCCAACGGCAAAGGAGCGGGCGAAGTGACGCTCCAAAGCGCGGCCGCAGTGAGGAAAGTGCTTTCCGACCATCAGATGGTCATTGTTCGATTCCGCGTCTTCCCGGTTGCGCGAATCATGCCCGAGGGCTTGCGGGCATCCAACATCTTCGCCGTCGACAAGAACGGCAAGTTTGAGCACCTGAAGGACGTCAAGACGATGGAGAAGTTCTTCCGCGCTCACGCGTTCTCTGTGAAGGAAGATGCCGACGCGAAGTCGATCCTGGCAGCCTGGTTGACGTTGACGCCGGAGTTCCATCAGGACGGCATGTTCAAGTTCGATGTTTTGGAGAAGGAGTTCAGCGCGACGGCCAACTCCGCGAGCGGGCGCGCGATTGTGATGCAGGGGGGCAACGGCGAGTTGAAAGCGCATTTACAGTACGACAAAGATGGCCGGCTCGCCAAGGTCGAGGAGAAGGCCGCAATTCGTCCCGGCCCACGCCCGATTTGCCAGGCAACGAAGCTCCTTGACGCCGACCCGATCGTTCGCCGCATGGCCGAGCAGGACTTGCTCATCATGGGCGTCTCGGCCCGAGGATATCTGATGGAGCAGCGTGAACGCGCGACCCCGGTATTGCGCGACGCCATCGATCGATTGTGGCGGCAGATCGAAAAGAACGGGTGGTAAGTCCCCGACGCGAGGCCAGTGGATCACCGGCTCGTGATCCACTGGCTTTACACGAAGCCTTGGTTTTTCCAATGCTCCAGCACACACGCAAATTTCCCTTTGGCGATCATCCCAACTTGACGGCGGCGTTAATTAGGTGTACCTTAATCAGGAATAAGGCACACCTAACAAACGAGCGATCATTCCGCAATGGAGCTAACGACCGAGCCTGCCGACACGACCGCCGCGCCATTGTCGTTGGAAGGGCTGAACGCCACGGTTCCGGTTCCGCCACCTGACGCGAGCTTCTGGGAGAATCTGCGCGCCTTCGCTGGCCCCGCGTTTCTCGTCAGCGTCGGGTACATGGACCCCGGCAACTGGGGAACCGACCTGAAAGCCGGTGCCGTCTACAAGTACGACCTGCTCTGGGTCGTTGCTCTCGCCAGCTTCATGGCGGTCATCATGCAGATCCTGTCGGCGCGGCTCGGCATCGTCACGGGCAAGGACCTCGCCCAGGCCTGCCGCGACTTTTATCCGTCCTGGACGCGCTGGCCTAACTGGATCGCCTGCGAAATCGCCATCGCGGCCTGCGATTTGGCAGAGGTGGTCGGCAGCGCGGTCGCGATCAATCTTCTGTTTCACATTCCGTTCCACTGGGCCGTCGTCATCACCGCTTGTGACGTGCTCTTGCTGTTGACGCTGCAAGGCTGGGGCATGCGCTTCATCGAAGCGATCATTCTCGTCTTGGTCGCAACGATTGCCGTCTGCTTTTTCATCGAGATATTCGTCCTGCCCAGGACCCAGCCGGACTTCCTTGAGATGGGCGCCGCGCTAGCCTCGCCCGGGTTTCGCCAGTCGGGGATGATCGTCGTGGCGATCGGCATCATCGGGGCCACGGTGATGCCGCACAACCTTTACCTTCATTCGGCCCTGGTGCAGTCGAGGCAGTTCCAGGGCGACGAGGAAGCCGTGAAGCGGGCAATCCATTTCAACACGATCGACACGGTCCTCGCGCTTTCGGTGGCGTTTCTCGTCAATGCGGCCATTCTGGTCTTGGCGGCGATGGTTTTCCACGGCCGCGACGGCGTGGTCGTCGATGGCGTGACGGTGGCGTTCAACGATGAAACCGATTGGATCACCGACGGCTATCGCACCTTGGAGCCACTACTGAACACTGCGCTCGCCAGTATCCTGTTCGGCGTCGCTCTCTTGGCAAGCGGCCAGAGCAGCACGATCACCGGCACGCTTGCCGGACAGGTGGTCATGGAAGGTTTCATGCATTGGCAGATTCAACCATGGGTTCGGCGTCTAGCCACTCGGCTCGTCGCTATCACTCCGGCGGTGCTGATCGCCTGGATGAGACCCAACAGCAAGGCGACCGATTTGTTGGTGCTGAGCCAGGTCGTGCTCGCCATGCAGCTGCCCCTGGCGATGTTTCCCCTCCTGCATTTCACCAGCAGCAGCCAATGGATGGGCGAGCACAAGAGCGGCTGGTTTCTTCTCATCGTCGGGTGGACATCGTGCATTCTCATCACCGCGCTCGACCTGTACGGCCTGCCCGAAGCGATGAGCGAAGCATGGATTGTGATCATCGGCGCCGATGATGCATGATGACGCCTCGATTCATACAACAATTTCAGTATGCATTCGAATCCACCGCACAGGAGCATTCCATGAAGGGCGATCCGCAAGTTATCGACGCGCTCAATGCCGCGCTGACCATCGAACTGACTGCCATCAATCAGTACTTCTGCCAGGCCAAGATGTGCATGAACTGGGGCTTCAAGCTGCTCGGCAAGAAGCACTACGAGGAATCGATGGGCGAGATGAAACATGCCGAGAAGATCATCGACCGCATTCTGTTCCTCGACGGCGTGCCCGAGATCGCTCGCTATGGCGTCATTCGCGTCGGCACCAATGTCAAGGAACAATTCGAGAACGACCTCAAGCTCGAGATGAGCGGCGTCAAGACCTACAACGACGCCATCGAGTTGTGCGCCCGGCTCAAGGACAATGGCACACGCGAACTTTTGGAGCCGATCCTCGTCGAGTCCGAGGAACATGTCGATTGGCTGGAGACACAACTCGGCCTGATCGATGCGGTCGGCTTGCAGAATTACCTCACCGAACAGATGGGCGGCCACAACGCGTAGAGGTGTTCTGCCGCAAAAAAACGCAAAAGGGCGGAGCTGTCTTCACACTCTTTTGCTCATTGCGTTTTTTCGCGGCTACTTCTTCGTAAGCCAGTCGACGCGCGCGGGTAGACAGGGCACGGCCTCGCCGGGTCCCGGCGGCGATGGCACGAGCGTTCGTGAGATCAGTTCACACAACTCCGGGATTCCCTCGCCCGTCTGCGCTGACACTCTCCTGGCCGTGCTGGCGATCTGCCAATCCCAGCACGCATGCAGATCGATTTTGTTGATGACGAACGTCCAGCCCTTTGCGTCGTCGGGGAAGATGGGCGTAACCGAACCATCGAGCAACCACAAACGCAGGTCGGCCTGCTCGATTGCCTCCATCGCACGCTGGATGCCTTGGCGCTCGATGCCGGTCGCCTCAGGGCGCAGCCCGGCCGTGTCGATGAGTTCCACGGGCCAACCGTCGATTGCGACGCTCAATGTCACCACGTCGCGCGTCGTGCCGGGAATGGGCGAGACGATGCTGCGCGTGAAACCAGCGAGGGCATTCATCAAGCTGCTCTTGCCGACGTTCGGCGCTCCGGCGATGGCAATCTTCCACGGTTCGATGAGGTGGCGCCCGAGCGGAACCAACTTGACGAGGCGAGAAACCTGATCCGCGTTGAGCGTGGAAGCATCGATCCCCTCCCATGCGCCTTGCCATTGATCGAGCAGGATGGCCGCTGTGCGTGCTGTCGGCGCATGCACTAACATTTCCAGAAGCGGGTCGGTGAATTCCTGCCAGGCAACGATGCGCGCCCCGCGTTCGACATAGAGGTTCTCGATCATGCGAACGACTTGCACGCCGCCGTGACAATGAACTTCGACGCCGTCGACTTTTGCCGCGAGGATCACTTCATCGCAAGTCGTTGTGCCCAGCCGGCCGAACCAGAAGCGTCCCGGCGTCGGCACATCAGGCAATGTCCCTTTGAGTGGTCGAAACAGCTGACGCGTGATGTCCCAAGCGCCCGGCCCGCGGATCGCCAAGGTCGCGATGGCGGCCTTTCCCGGCGGTGTCAGAAGAGAAATGATCGTATCCATCGCGCCATCCAGATTTGCCGCGTACAAGCAAGATCATCACTTCGCCGCGAGCGGCGAATGGCGGTGCGAATGCAACACGCCCTCAAGCGTCATCTCGGGCCAGACGTGGGGCGGATGATGCATCCGGCCCGCAAGCATTTTTGCATCGCCGCCGGTGATGAAGACCTCGAACGCTGCCGGGTAGCGATGCTGGTACTCGCTGATGAGCCGTTCGATCCCGCCGACGACCGCATGCAAAACGCCCGTTTGCATGGCGGCGGCCGTAGATCGTGCGGGCGATGTGACTTCTTCGGTAATCTCAACGATTGGCAACAGCGCCGTATAATCGTGCAGCGCGCTCGCCATGAGACGAAAGCCCGGAAAGATCGCACCGCCTCGGAACACACCAAGCGAATCGACATAATCGACCGTCACCGCCGATCCCGCATCGACTATGATAGCGGCCACGTTCTCATGCCGCCGACGATTGGCGGCAACCGCGTTGAGCAACCGATCGATGCCGACCTTGTCCGGCTGCTCGACATCAATCGTGAGCGGCACCTGCTTGGCCGAGGCCAACACTCGAACGGGGGCGCCGTGCTGCTTTACCCAGGCGACGAGCGTGTCGCGCCGCTCGGGATGCACTCCGCTTACGACCCATTCCTGCTCCGGCTGAATTTTCCACTCGTTCCACTGCCGCTGCCAGGCCTCGGCGTCGTCGGGCGGCAAGGGCGCGACGCTCCACACCTGGGCGGAGCTGCACAACCCCCATTTGATTCGCGTGTTGCCTACATCGACGACGATCGGGCCCATGTGCATGCCCTATTGACCTGAATCGACCTGCCGATTTATTTTTACAATGTTTCCGCACGCGTGTCCGACGCCGCCTATTTGCTTGCCCTTTCCACCGGTCTTCCGGACGGCTGCGCCCCGACCAAAGTATCAAGAAAATCGACTGGAGAACTCCCCACGTGCCGTGTATCCTGATATCGTGCCCTCACGAAACCATCCCCTGTTTTCGAGCAACGGATAGACAAAATGCCCTACATCGGCATCGATTTCGGCACCAGCAATTCGGTGGTAGCGAACTTTCAATATGGACAGGCCGACGTCCTCATCAATAGCGAAGGCCAAAAATGGACCCCCTCCGTCGTTACCATGCGGCGCGACGGCACGCTGTCGTTTGGCCAGGAAGCCAAAGAGAACTTCGACGAAGAAAGGTCGATTCGCTCAATTAAGCGCATCCTCGGGTCGGGCGAGCGCGTGCCGTTCGTCGGCCAAAATCTGCGCACCGAGCAGATCGCGACCATGCTCTTCTCGAAGCTCAAGCTGGATGCCCAAAAAACGCTGAACGAGAACTTCACCAAGGCCGTCGTGACCATCCCCGCGAACTCGAAAGGCCTGGCTCGACACGCGACCAAGCTCTGCGCGGGCGCCGCGGGGCTGCAAGTCCTCACGCTCATCAACGAGCCGACGGCCGCCGCTATTTGCTACGGCCTTAATTCCCAGCAAGACCAAACGGTCCTCGTCTATGACTTCGGTGGCGGCACGCTGGATGTAACGATTCTGCGCATTCACCACGGCATCTTCGAGGAAGTCTCCAGCAAGGGCATTGGCAAGCTCGGCGGCGACGACCTCGACACGGCTCTCGCCAACCTGATTGGACGGCGCTTCCTCGAAAAGCACAACTACGACATCCTCAATTCGCCCTATCGGCATCAGTTCATGCTGGCTATTGAGAAAGCCAAGATCGAGCTATCCAGCGCCCCAGTTGCCGTTGCTCGTAAGGCCGAACTAGTGCCGGATCGGCATATCAGCCTCGAAGAGGAAATCGATCGAGCATCGTTCGAAAAAGAGATCATGTCGCTCGTCGTCAAGTCGGGCCAGGCGATCGACGAGGCCTTGGCGCTCAAGGGCATGCGGCCCAAGGACATCGACAAGATCCTGCTCGTCGGCGGCACCAGCAAGATTCCGCTCATTCGCCGTTATGTGTCCGAGAAGCTCGGCGGCAAAGAGCCGGAATCGTTCGACAAAATCGATCCGATGACCTGCGTGGCTCAAGGCGCCGCCATCGTCGCAGCCATCCTGCAAGGCGCCCCAGGGCTCGACAATCACGCTTACTCGGTCAAACTCGAGCATTCTCTCTGCGCCAACCCGATTAACGAAAAGCGTCAGGTATATCTCGACCCGATCATCAAGCGCGGCGTCGATATCCCGTGCTCGTTCACCAAGACGTATCACCCCGTCGCCGACCCAGCCGAGCGCGTAATCATCAGCGTCTTCGAGGGCGACATCTACGACGAAGTCGGTCATCCCGAGAACGTCAAACTCGCCGAGATCCCATGGGAGTTTCAACCACCGCGGCCTCAGCGTGACGGCGCCATCGAGGTTACGTTCGAATACGGCGACGACGGCATTTTGACCGTGCAAATCCACGACATCTACACCGGACAGAAGAAACGCTTCGCAATTCAGCAAACCGGCGCCGATCAGATGGATGCGGGTCAGATCATGAAGATGAAACGCATCAACGAAGACTTGATGAAGAAGACCGAAGACGTCGAAAGCTCGCCCGAGTATCGCGATGCCGTCGAAATCCTCAAGAAGACCGAGCAAGACGTGATTCCGAAGATCGAGAACCCGGCCGACAAGCGCGAGCTGGAGGAGTTGTGCCGAGTCGTGCGTGAAGCGATGTCATCCGGCGACCGCCAGCGCATGGAACAAGCCAGCTCCGCGCTGAACGATCGTCTGTTGAATTACGCATATCTACTTTAGTTTGCCGCTTGCGGCTTAGCGCTGGCGGACACTGACGGTGATTAAAGCGGACTTTGCAGCTTGCGCTAAGCCGCAAGCGGCGGACGGGAGCTCACATGCCGACGTGTCCACAATGTTCGAAGCCGTTGCGTGAGATTACCCGGCGCTGTCCGAGTTGCCAGGCGGACCTGGATCTGCTCGTCGATTACGTGAGCCATCTTCAAGGCGGCCTGGAGCGGGCCGAGAATCTCGTCAAGGCAGGCGAACTCGGCCAGGCTGTCTGGGCCTATCTTGAAGTGCTTGAAGTCGATCCCGACAATCCGACGGCGCGCAAGCAGATCGGCCAGATTGTGACCGCAGTGAGGCAGTTCGATTCGATCATGCCCGGCCGGCGCTGGGCCAACAACATGCCGCCTCTGGAGCCGGCGGAGCCTCGCCCCTGGTGGCACTGGGCGATCGCCGCGGCGCTGGTAATACTGGCGTTTGGATTGGGCTTCGCCGTCGCCAAGATGCCGATGGATGCCGGCCCGGTCGAAGACGATGGCAAGCCCGCGCTGAAACGCGATAATGGCCACATGGGTGGCGGGCGCTGAAGAACCCGAACGAGCCGGAAGCGTTAGCGACGGTTGGCCAAACCCAAACCGTCGCTAACGCTTCCGGCTCGTTCCGGTTCGATTTTCATGCCGCGAGTGGCAACTGCTGTTCGGCAGCGAGTGCAGCGGGTTGGGATTCTGTTAGCAAATATCCGATGTAGAACACGCACGCCCAGGCATGGGCGCCGACGGCGTGGATGTTGATAAGCCACTTGAAGTCAGCCATTCCGATCGCGATCGTAAAGAAAGCCACGCTAATCGCCAGCATCCACCCACGCGGTTTGGAGACGCCGTCGCGCAGCGTTTCGACGATCGACAAGGCAAACGACGGCGCCATCAGGATGAAGCTGCACGATTCCGTCGTCGGGCCGAGGAACATCATCCAAACCGACGCCAGGGCCAAGGTCGAGATCAGGAGCGGTTTTTCTGCCCAGCCATTTCGTTGGCGCTGCCAAACCAGAATCGCCAAAGCCAAGGCCGAGACCAGCTGAATCGCGACATACAGCGTTCGCTGGATGGGAATGTCGTAGAGCCGGATCAAGAGCCAAAGATCGCGGTAGGACTGATCGAGATCGATCTCGGAGCGATCGTCGGTGCGCAGGACGCCAAGCCATTTGGCGTATTGATCGACGACGTAGTCCGGCGATTGCGTCAGAAACGGCGCGACTACGCTCGCCGCCACGGCCAACGGCACGCGCCAGCCGAGCGTTCGCGGATTCACCACTATGAGCAAGAGACCCAACGCGAGCGGATAAACTTTACACGCAAACCCGATCGCGATCAGCACGCTCGCAAGATTCCAGCGTTCCTCGCGAACCGCGGCGATCGTGCCGACCAGTGTTGCGGCGATCAGAATGTTCGCCTGTCCGTTATTCACGCTTTGCAGCGACAAGGGCAGACTCAAGAGCACTAGCCAGGCGAAATGGTCCGCGGACAATGGCTTGCTGGCAACGCTCCGTGCGAGCCAGAAAAGCGATCCCAACAGAGCGCCCGTACAAATCAGCCGCCAAAGGACGCCGCCGATGTTGTCAGGAAATGCGGCGAACGGCACGCACATGACGGCGAACGTCGGGCTATAGCGATAGCCTCCCTGGGCCCACTCCGGGCGATCGGGAGCATAAAGGTCCTGGCTCGTGCACCAGAAATAACCGCACGCGCTGTAAATCGGATAAACGGTCTTCGCGGTCGGCTTGACGAAACTCCGCACGCAGACGAAGAGCAAGAACGCCGTCCAGACCGCGATCGCGATCTGTTCCCAGCGTGTTCGCGCCTGCCACCATGCTTGAATGGCGTCGATGCTCAATGGGGTGTCCCCGGTAGCCCGAAGCGCCAGCACAGGCAAATCATCCCTCGCTGGCACGCCGGGCTACGACTTCTCACCTTTACCCGGCTGGCCCGCTGCATTCAATCTCAACCGATCGATCGGCGCTGAGCGCAAACCTCCCATTTTTGCGCCCTTGCGCCTTTGGGCGATTTCGTCAGATCGGTCTGGACTTCATCGCCGTATCCGGGTATCTCTTGGATTCGCAAAAACTCGGCGCAGAATGGAGTCTCGCATGGATGGGGCGTTGCCTCTGGTCAGCATCGTTTGTCCGGCGTTCCAGGAGGAGGACGTTCTGCCCATATTCCATGAGCGTTTGCAAGCCGCGCTTAAGGCCCTCGAACATCGCTTCCGCTTCGAGATTATCTACGTTGACGATGGTTCGGCGGATCGCACTCTCGAGGTGCTGAAGCAGATCGCCCACCTCGACCCAACGGTCAGCTATCTTTCGCTGAGCCGAAACTTCGGCCATCAGGCGGCGTTGACTGCGGGACTGGAGCATGCACGCGGCGACGCCGTCATCTCGATGGACGCTGACTTGCAGCATCCGCCAGCCGTGTTAGCCGAGTTGCTCAACCACTGGCAGGACGGGTACGACGTTGTCATCACCATCCGAGCCGACGACGATCGCCTGCCCTGGCTCAAGCGGTTCACATCGTCAGCGTTTTATTGGCTCATGCAGCAGATCAGTGAAACCGAGATCCGCATGTCCGCGTCGGACTTCCGCCTCATGTCGCGCAAAGCTTTGCAAGCGCTCTTGCAACTAAAGGAGCAGCATCGCTTCGTGCGCGGCATGGTGCAATGGCTCGGCTACCGCGTCAAGGAAGTTCCCTTTCAACCCGATGAACGCTACGCAGGCGTCAGCAAGTACACCTTTCAACGCATGCTTCGCCTCGCCGGCGATGGGCTGTTCTCCTTCTCGCGAGCCCCGTTGCGAGTGCCGTTGTACCTAAGCGGCGTATTCTTGGCTCTTGCGGCCGTCCACATGGTGTTGGCCGGCGTCGCGTGGCTCCAGTCATCGGGCACCACCACCTGGCATTACCTCATGCTCGTGGTGCATCTTGGTATCGGCGCCGTTCTCGGCTCGCTCGGCATCCTTGGCGAATACGTCGGCCGCGTTCACGATCAGGTCAAGGAACGGCCGATTTATCTCTTGAAGGAATGCGAGATGCGACCGCTCGCCGCGACCGTCCCTGCCGAACGACGCGAGGCGGCATAAGAAACGGAGCCCCATGCGCTGGCTTGCCCTGACGCCGTTGTCCCGCACGGAGAAGGCCCTGGTCTTCGGGTTCTTTTTCGTCATCCTGCCGCTCCTCGGCGCGATCGTGGAAAAGCGTTCTGCTTTCATGGTGCGGCGCATGGGCGATCTCGATTGCTTCCTTCGCGCCGGCTGGGCCGTCCGGCATGGCGCCGATCTGTACGCGGTCACCTCGGATAATGATTGGCACTACAACTATCCGCCGTTCTATGCGATTCTGATGACGCCGCTCGCCGATCCGCCTCGCGGCGAAGAGACGGCCGGCCACGTGCCGTATGTCTGGTCGGTGTTGATCTGCTACCTGATCAGTGTCTTCGCGCTACTTTGGTCTGCGGACGTTTTAGCCACGGCGATCGAGGAGCACTCCAGTGACAATGCGTTTCGCAGCGAGCCGACGCATTGTCGGCGCTGGTGGTATCTGCGCCTGTGGCCTCTCCTGATTTGTTGCGTGCCGATCGGTCATACGTTGATGCGCGGGCAGGTTAATTTGATTGTGCTCGCGCTCTTATGCCTGGCGCTGGCGGGTTGGGTGCGAGGCCAGAGTTTTTGCGCCGGCTGGTGGCTCGCGATCGCAATCTGCATCAAAGTCATCCCCGCGTATCTGCTCGTGTACCCCGCATGGAAGCGCGACCTCCGAGCCCTCGTTGGCTGCGGCGCCGGCTTGCTGTTCGGACTGGTGCTGCTCCCTCTTGCCGTCTTCGGACCCGAACAAACCGTCACGCATTACCAAACGTATGGCAGAGTCTTCTTGGGACCAATGTTTCAGGTCGGCGACGACGACTCCCGCAAGGAAGAGATCGTCGGCGTCAACGCGACCGATTCGATCGGTGTCAAGAACATGCTGCACAACTGGATGTATCCCGATCGCCAAACTCGGCCACAAGACTTGCACATCGGCGCCAAGATCGCCTACCTTCTGCTCGGCTTTGTGATGACGCTGGTCGTTCTCTGGCCGAGCGCCGACACGCCGTGGCGGCGCCTTCATCAACTCGCGGCCTTGATCGTGCTCATGACCATATTCAGTCCCGTCAGCCATTCACACTATCTGGCGTTCTGCGTGCCGCTGACGATGATGCTCATCGCCTGGATCTGGGAAGGGCACGATACGATCACACTTCCATGGTGGCTGGCGGTCCTTTTCGCAGCCTTCCTGGGCACGCAGGTGGCCGCGCAGCTTCCGGGGCTGGAAGTACTCAAAGACCGCTGCGCCGCGATGTTCGCAACGCTTCCGCTTTGGGCCTTGTCCGTCGCGCAGCTCTGGCGTGATTCGCCGTCCCCTGAAGTATCCGCTGCGCGCGACCTGTGCCAAGCGGCATAGGAAGCGGTTCGGATACCGTCGTTGTGTGGGCTCTAGTCCATACGAAGCGCAGACCGACGTGGACTACAGTCCACACTACTTCTGCCGTACGATCCTCAGGGCTTCGCTGCGCTCGCCCCTGGGCTTGCGACCGTGCCTTGTGATAGAATAGCTGCGGTTTCAGCGGGGGATTTCGCGATGAGCAGCAGCACTACCAAGCCGCTCGAAAAGGAAGAAGTCAAGACGGGGCGCCTGCCTCCCTACAACGTCATTCTCGAGAACGACGACCATCACTCGATGGAGTTCGTCGTCGATGTGCTGCGCAAATCGCTTGGGTACAACGAACAGAAGGCCTGCCAGCTGATGATGCTCGCCCACGAATCCGGACAAGCCATCGTCTGGACCGGCAGCAAGGAAGTCGCGGAACTCAAGCTCGAGCAGATGCTCACCTTCCATGAAACGCGGGCGAACGGTCAAAAGCTCGGCCCACTTGGCGTTCGCATCGAGCCAGCGCCGGGATGACCGCATCGCCGCTTGCGGCTTCGCGTTCGCTGGTTGCTGGCAAATCCGATCGCCACTTCGCCGCGAGCGCAAAGCCGCAAGCGGCTAAATAACAGGAGCACCTCATGCCAATCGAACCTCTCGCGATCGGCGTCTGTAGCTGGTCGTTGCAAGTGAAAAACGTGCCGGAACTGAAGCGCCTGATGGATGGTCTCGGCATCGATGTCGTGCAGATCGCATGCGGCGATCCGCATCACGCATCGTGGGACGAAGGCGACAACATGCCCGGCGCCGCCAAGGCCGCCGGCTTTCGCATGACGGGGACGATGCTCGGCTTCCCGGGCGAGGATTACACCACGCCGAAGACGATCGAGCTATCCGGCGGCTTCGGCAATCCGGCGACGCGGCCCGAACGACTGGAACGCTTCAAGTGGGCGCTCGATCGCACCAAGGCGCTGGGGCTCTCCGACATCATGCTTCACGCCGGCTTTCTGCCTGAACCGAACCATCCCGATCGCAAGCCGTTTCTCGATACACTCGCTAAGGTCAGCCAACTCGCCAGGGAAAAGGGCATTACCGTCGCGTTCGAGACGGGCCAGGAGTCGGCGGAGCTTCTGCGGCGAACGCTCGACGATCTCAAGTGTCCCAACCTCAAGATCAACTTCGATCCCGCCAACATGATCCTATACGACATGGGCGATCCGATCCGCGCCGTCGAAATCCTCGGACCCGACATTCGCAGCGTTCATGTCAAAGATGCGATTCGCACGAAAGTGCCCGGAACGTGGGGCGAGGAAGTGCCTCTCGGCAAGGGACAGGTCAACATCAAGAAATTCGTCGACACCCTCAAGAAAGTCGGCTTCAAGGGCGCCTTGTGCATCGAGCGCGAAGTCGGCGACCAGCAACAACGCATCGCCGACATCGCTCACGGCATACGCGTTCTGAAGGAATGCCTGGCGTGAATCGATCAGAGCCCGAAGCGTAAGCGAAGGATGGCTCAGAGACTTTGCTAACGCTTCAGGCTCTGATTCTGAATCACCGGCGCTGATCGTCTTCGATCTTGGCGATCTTTTCGACGCGGCGAGCGTGTCGGCCGCCTTCGAAGGACGTTTCGAGCCAGCTGCGGACCATCTGCATCATCTGATCTTCGCCGATAAGATCCGCGGAAAGACACAAGACATTGGCATCGTTGTGGCGTCGGCTCATCTCGGCGGTGAGGACATCCTGGCACGGCGCCGCGCGGACTCCACGCACCTTGTTGGCGGCGATGGCCATACCGATGCCGGTGCCGCAGATGAGAATGCCGCGATCCGCTTCGTGCTTGCTGACGCGTATCGCGACTTCATAGGCAAAGTCAGGATAGTCAACGCTCTCTGCCCCTTCGGCGCCGATGTCAAACACATCGTGCCCCGAGGAGCGCAGAAACTCCGAGACGCGTCGCTTGATCTCCACCCCGCGATGATCGCTGCCGATGACGATTTTCATGGCTGGCCGCCGTTACGATTCCAGTATCTCGGGCAGGCGTTCCTTCAGACATTGTATGATCTGTTCGGCACAGGTTCGATAGTCCGAAAGTGCGCCGCCTATGGGGTCGGACACATCCTGGCCGGTCGGTGACAGCAGGCGCGGCGTGGAAATGCACGGCACGCCAGAGATTGCGGACAAGTGGCTCGCGGTCATCGTGAAGATGTGGTCCGCCCACGCTACGGTCTCAACGCTCGCCTGTTCGCTGCGGTGATTCGAAAGGTCGGCGCCGAACTCCGCGGCAACCTGGACTGCTTCGGGGCTTGCGGGACCACCACGGTACGCCGCCAAGCCCGCGGACTCCACCGAAAAGCCACGCGACGGCAGCTCGTCCGGCCTGCAATGGAGTGCGTCAGCCAGCAGCTTTACGCACAGCGCTTTCGCCATCGGGCTACGACACGTGTTGCCCGTGCACAGGAACAGAATGCGGCAACGTGCCAGCTCGTCCACAAAGTCGGCCGGCAATCCCCCCTCGAAGCGCACAAGGTAGCGGCGCCCTGACGCCTCGATGATGCTCGGCCCGCGCGGGTCTGAGTAAGCCCCACCGTCCAAGACTACTTCGACGCCCGCACACGTCGCCAGTTCGTCGCCCGTGGACGCCGTCGGAACAGGCACGCTGATGAGCGGCAGGTCGGCGGGAAGCTCGCTCCAGATCTCCCCCTTCGGCCAGCGGATGGCAAGGCGCCCATTGTGAACCACCGCTTCTTGCGCTCCGACCGGCAGGCGCGACCAAAGCCCCTGACGATATCCGCCGTCTGCAACTATCGTCAATGGGCCAGCATTCAGGCCACGAACGATGCGCACCACGGCCCCTTCCAGGAGCGGCATCCAATCATACAGGGCCGGAAGGCTGTTGATCACAATCGCGGCAAGGCATTTTTCGGACGCAATTTTCGTTATCCTGGAGTAATCACGCATCTGCAGCGCGGCGCCGACGACTTCATACGTCGATTCGGAAGGCAGACCGATGCACTCGCCGCGCAGCAGAGATTGGACGAGCGGATGCGTTGGCAGAGTTGGCCGCGATGGGTAGATTTTGGGCATTCTGGCCTTGGGAAAAGTGTCAACGAGTGTACGGACATTGTTACGGACAGCTTGACTACCGACAAGGTTCAACGGGAATCCCCGGCCTTCCCATCTTGTGATGGCGGTGGTATCTTGTTATTGAACGTTCGCCTTGACCGAATTGCCGACATCTCGTATAGGTCCGATCGCTTGCGCCTCGATGTTTGAATTCAAGGAGATGGCCCATGCGAACGAAGCTCGCTGTTTTTGGTCTCGCCGTTGCCATTGCCGTGGCGGGTTGGTGGACACCGTCAGTGTCGGCACAGGGGCAACCCATCTTCAACGAACGCGAAGTGAAAGCGATGGCGTCATCCCTCGACAAGGCCGGCGTTTGGGGCATGGACTTTCGCTTCAAGGACCCTCGCATCCTCACCATCAAGCTACCTGGACGCGGCGATCGCGTCGTCTGGTATCTCTGGTATCAGCTCATCAATCGCTCCGGCAAACCGCAGGAGGTTGCGCCCTACTTTGAGTTGGTCACGCTCGACAACCCGGGTAAACATCGCGATGAAATCCTGATCACGGCCGAGGAGGCGATCAAGAAGATCGAGGATCGTTCGGGAGCCAATTACCAGGACATCAAGAACACCGTGCTGATCTCGAAATTCGCCATTCCGCCGTCGAAGGAAGAAACGTTGCCTCGGGCCGTGACGGGTGTGGCGATCTGGGACGCGGGGCCGGCCGATCCGAAGCTGCGCAATCCGAAGTCGAAGGACGAGTTTGCGGACACGACGCGGTTCAGCATCTTCATTCGTGGTCTGTCGAACGGTTTCATCGAAGTCGATGCGCCGGCCGTCGGCTTGCCGTCGATTACCCAGTACAAGACGTTGCAGCTCAATTTCAAGCGCGTCGGCGATCGCTTCTCGACCGATTCGCGCGATATTCAGTTTGTTTCGCCGGCCCAGTGGATTTATCGCTCGGCAGGTCCTACAATTCCCAATGAGAAGTTCGGCGGTCGATAAGGACAAGAACAAAAACGCCGCTCGCGTTTCATCCCGCGAGCGGCAAACGTTTCATGAGGTTGCAACATGGCTCATAAGAAGGGTCAAGGCTCTACTCGCAACGGGCGCGACTCCAACGCCAAACGCCTCGGCATCAAAGCCTACGGCGGGCAGCTCGTTCGCGCCGGCAGCATCATCATTCGCCAACGCGGCACCAAGTTTCATCCGGGACGCAACGTCGGCATCGGCAAAGACTTTACCCTCTTCGCTCTCGCTGACGGCATCGTCACCTTCGAAACGAACGGCAAGCGCGTCAGCATCACTCCGGCGCCGATCAGTGCGTGACGCCCTTTTCTGGCTTAGCGCCCGCAGTACACGTTGTGGCGTTTGGCGTTGTGCCGATCGACCACCTCACGAATTTTGCGAATGTGATCAGGCGTCGTGCCGCAACATCCCCCGATCATGCACACCCCCGCTTCAAGCAATGCTTCGACTGCCTCGCCCATCATTGCCGGCGTGAATGGATAGCACCGGCCGCGCCGCGGCGCGGAACCTGCATTCATCTTTACGAAGATCGGCAGATCACACATCGACCGAAACCGGCCGATGATCTCCACCATCTCATCCACGCCGATTTCCTCGCCACAATTGGCGCCGATCGCGACGACGCCGACGCGTGCCGCAACGTGAGCACAGTGTTCCGGCGCCAGATCGCAAAACGTGCGAATTGGCTTACACCGCCGGAAGGTGAAGGAAACAAGAGCGGGCAGCGCCGTTCGCACGACAAAACGCCGAAGCCCGTCGGTCGACGACCAGGTTTCCAGCAGCATCCCGTCGACGCCGACACAAGCACTTCGCATCGCGTCTATCGTCTGAGGTCGGTTATTTCGCAATGGCCCGATATCGCCCAGCACGAATCGTGGCCGCACGGATCGCGCCAGCTCTACGGCTCTCTCCCAAAGGGGTCTCAGAGCGGTCCTGCGATCCGAGCGTGTGACCGCGAAAACATTGGCCTGAAATGTGTTCGTAAGGACCACGTCCGCGCCGACGTCCACGTAGGACTGATGAATCGCACGAATGAGATCGGGCTCGTCAGAATTGAACGGCTCGCACAAAACCGGGGAACGCAGTTTCTTGCGTCGCATGATCTCCGTCCCCATCGCGCCGTCCATGACGAGGACAGGGCCAGATTTCAACGCTTGCACGAGGGAAGTCATGATGCTTGGTGTAGCGGCACGCCACGGCATTAACAACCTGACGCGTAAGCGAGGTTCGATCCTCGCTTACGCGTCGGGTTGGTGGAGCTCGGCCCGTTAGCTCACTGCTCGGCGAAATTGCGGAGCCAGATTGCCTTCTGCTGCAATCGTTCCCGGACGATTTGCATACTCGCTGTTGCCGCGATCGGGCTGTTGGCGAGTCGCTGATATTCACTCGATGCGAACTCCAGCGCTCGCCGTTGGTGCATCGAAACCGACCCAGGCTGCAATCCCAGGCCAAAAGCCTTGTCGTCTTTGAGTTCCCACCAGGTGCCTTTGACCGGCTCGCCCGACGCGGGCACGGCCAAGAGATCGTCAATCGCCTTTTCCTGGCCGATCAAGTCCGGCACGGCATCCCAACGCAATTCACGCGATTTCTCCCACGCCTTGACCTCGTTGAGCCGATAGCCGGGGCGATAGGCACGAATGAGCATGGAATAGTGGCTCTTCTCATGCGGGCTGCCGTCGATGGCGCCGACCGGGTTCAAGACGCCGGTCGTCGTCGCGACTTCAAGCTGGCTTGGAATAATGCCCCGCGCATCGACCGTGATGCGCGACAGCGTGTATTGCGTCGTCGGTGTCAGCGGCTTGCGCTCAACGCGATCCACATCCACTCGATAAACATGTACGCTGCCATCGGGATTCGACACCTGTAATTCCGGTGTTTTGGTGACGGTGGGATAGCCGTAATAAAGGCATCCCGTGAAGAACGGCAACACTGCGATAAACCAAATCGAACGTGTCATGGCGGGTCCCTCCGCATAGGCAACGATACCAAACCGCACGCCTGATACGCCCGGCCGATTCGTGTGTCAAGACGAGTTAATCTGGGAAAAGATCCACGGGGGCACCCCCTGGTTTGCAAACGCCACGGGAGGGCGCGGCTGAGCTATTGAAAACGAACGTGTTCGTTCAGGCGATTCTTGTTGCGCTGGCCTGCTGAAGATAGCGTGCCATTTGAATGGGGAAGCCCCTGTCTTCGTCGTGGAGGTACGGGCGAAAATAGCCCAGCAATTCCGTGCTGGGCAGCGGACACAAACACGTTAGAGTCCCGTAGGGACGACTGAAGCAGCGTCGCACGCGGTTCAGTCGTGCCTACGGGACTCCGAACCGACGTACGCCAGCCATCCCAGCACTGAAGTGCTGGGCTATTTCCAAACGCCCCTCCGGGACTAGGAGAGGCAACAGGTTGGCACGACCGTTCTCTTGCCTGAACAAGCGGCCTGAACGCTCATGAACCTGGGGTTTTTATCAGCCCTGCCTCGCCCTCCCGAAACAGGCCACGCAGACTATGTCGTGCACCCAAAATCCACGAAATTCACCAAGTGCACGAAAAAATGAAAAAGTCCGCATCCCGAGGCGCATGCGCCACGGACTGCGGACAGATGCCGGTTACGGCGAGTTCAAGACCATGCCCGGTCAATTCTTGATCGGCGGCTCCTTCGTTTGCTTGACGGCGGGCGCGTCGCACGGGGCCGTGAAAAACTGCGGAACGACGGTGCGTTTCAGATTATGCTGAATGACCCACGTGAAGTGGCCGCCTGAGCCGCAATACTTCTCCGTCCAACGGATCTGACGAAGATTTCGATAGAGTTCCAGGTCCTTCTTGTCAGTCGAGGTCGGATGGAAGCCTACGCGCCCAGCGGCATGAACACGAAGGCCATCGGCCGTCCCTTTATGATCGACGGCGCGATCGAGAATGCTGTCTTCACTGCTGTAAAAATTGTCGATTCCATGCCGCGCTGCTTTCAAAGCGCCCGTGAGATCGTAGCAATACGACACCGCCGGCGCCAGCACGAAGATACGATCGACACTTTTCGCCGGCAGCATCTCCGCGGCCGCCAGCACAACACGAGCTCCGGCACTATGGCCGATGAAGATGATGTTCGCCTTCGGCGCGTCCTTGCGGATCGCCTTTACCGACTCGGCGATGCGACCCGCTGCCATGATCTGCGCTTCGTGATCGACCAAGTCGGCGAAAAAGGCGTTATGCCGGCACCACGGGATCATCTGAATCCGCAGTCCCAAATGCAAGTCGCTGTTGACATCGAGCAGATTGTCGCTCAGCACCGTCGAGCCGTTCACACCGTTTACCGCGAACACGAGCATCTGCCCGTCGAGGTGCTTGAATGACGGCGCCGGCGGCGTAATGATTTTCGGCGCCGGCGGCTTGAACTTCGGATCCTTCGCCTTCTTATCCTGCCCGGCCGCGGGCAGCGCCAACATGGCCAACAAACTCAGACACACCAGCAAACTACTCGCCCACCTCATGACTCTCTCCTTCCGGAATTGATCAAATCGCAAATCTCACGAATCGGGAGGCAGGGGCCACGGCCCCCAACTTCCGAATCACGGTCCTGTTTCCATCAAGTGTAATTTTTCCCCGGCAAAATACAGAACAAACTTGGAAGAAACTCGCCGATTCTTTTCGTAAGCTGGCGATGCAGGCCGTATCGTCGATAGGGATTAACGAGCCGTAATCGGCAGAGATGGCATGCGCGGACAATCTTGCCATCGCTGTCGTCACGAACTACGCGATCTGGGCGCTGAGGAGTTTTCGCAACGACGTGAACGCGATTTCGGCGACCTGTGCGGGATTGGCACGCCATAGGACTGGATTCATCAATTCGACCGACACAAAGCCGTCATAGCCCAGACGGCGCAGCACGTCGACGATCGGCGCAAGCAGAAAGTCGCCGTCGCCCGGCAAGACGCGATCGCCGTCCTCGGCCAGCTCACGGGCAACGCCGGAGAGGTCGCATAACTGAACGTGGACCAGGCGGTCACGTGTGAGGTGAGCGAGATCCTCCAGCTTGCTCGGTCCAGTGTAGTAATGAAATACGTCAAAGTTGACGCCGACGTTTGGCTCACCGCACGCCTGAACGAGCGACAAAGCGGTGTCAAGACTGGCACAGAACGCGTACTTGGCGCGGAACTCCAAGGCCAGCGTGACGCCGGCCCCGGCGGCCCATTGACCGGCCTGGGCCAGCGACGCTACCGCCGCCGCCAGCATTGCGCGATCGACGCGCTGTGCGAAGTCCGCTGCGACAATCAGCGTCTGGATGCCCAACAATTCGCACAGGTCGAGCCGGCGGCGAAAATGATCGAAATGGGCCTGGCGTGCTTCCGATTGCGAAAGCAGCAAGCCGCCTTGATACGCAGCGGCCGCCAACGTCAGGCCGCGGTCGCTGATGAGCCGGCGCGTTTCGCCGGGGGAGTATTTTTCGAGATGCGTTTCGAGCTTCGTCAGCCAAACCTCCATCGCCGTGCAGCCTACGTCGGCATAGTTGGCGACATCCTCCGCGAAGGAGGACGGCATCGTCGTCGCTTGGCTGATGCAGGGTTTCATCAAGATATACTAGCCCGCAGCGCAAGCAAGGGCCGTCCCTTGCTTGCACCGCCCGGCTGGAAGCGCTACGAGCTAGTAGCGCTCCGGGCAGGCAGGGCTATTTCTCCGTATCGACAATACCCGTGGTCAGGCGCATTTGGTTGGTGAGGTCCTGCACGAGATTGGACCGGCGCAAAAAGAGCAGCGCGAAGCAGGTGTTGAGCGGCGGGCTGTTGCCGTGATAGAAACCACTTGGCCAATCGCCGGCCCCTTGTTGGTGATGCACAAGAATTTGTGAGCCCCAACCGTACCAATCTTTGCCGCCGATCGTCTTGAGATCGTACAGCATGGCGACACGTTCGACCGACCAAAGAAAATACAAGTTCTGCATTTCGCCCGGGTTCTTTCCGGGCTCGACCGGTTGGCCGATGTAACGCGCCAGCGCTTGCAGGCCACGGCGAATGCTGGGATCTTCCAGAGCGGGTTTGACGACCAGTTCGCGCGGATTCTTCGGATTGAAGTTGACGATCTCCGGCGCCGCCCCGTGCCCCATGGCGAGCCCCAGAAGGCCGACGTTAGTCATCGTATGCGTCGTATGTCCGCCAGGGTGGTAGCCCCAGCCGCCGTCGGCATTGTGCGAACTCATGAAACGCTGATACGCCAGCAGCAAGGATTGATCGGCCGGCACATTGTTGCGCCGCGCCGCCCAAAGCGCCAGCATGGCGAATTGTGTGTTCGAGTTGTCGCCGGCGCCGAAGCGTCCCTTCCCCTGCCCTTTCTTGACGCCTTGATTCTTGACGATTGCCAGGTTTTGCAAATTGGCCGGCAGCGACGACGGCGCGATCGGCTTCACGGCCGGCATGGTCTTCTTCGGCGTCGTCTTCGGGTCCGTGCCGACCGGTGGGATCAGCCCAGGTCCCTTGTCCTTCGGCTTGGCATTGGGGTCACCCGGAGAGGCGATCCCCTTGGCCAGGATGAGTTCATCAAATTGTGCAAACGGATCATTGAGCGGAGCGGGGTCACGCTTCGGATTGATGGCGATGCCGGACTGCGTTTTCATACCACCCATCCCGATCGGATTGAGCAGGTTGGGCTGCTTGTGGGACTGCAGGAAAGCGTACAGCTTGTACATATCCGGCGGACTGAGCTCCGGGCACGAGTACGTCCAGCCGCCGCCTTCATTCTGCCCGGCCATCAGGCGGAGCGCCATGCCCTGAATCAACGGTCTATCGCGCGAGTCGCCGAGCCGATCAAGGAACAGAATGGCCAGGGAAATCTGATAGGTATGATTGAGATTGCCGGCGTTGGCGCGAACATATGACGCGGCCCGCTGAACGGCGGGATCCTTGGGGCTGACGTCGCATTCCAGCAGCGTCAAGCCGCCGATCGCTGCATAGCCGACGGGATGGCCGTGATGCCAAGTGCCGTTCGCATGCTGCGTCCTTTTGAGGTATTTGACGCCCTTGTCGATGGCTTCATTGATCTTCCTTTGCTGCTCGGTCAATGCCGCGCTGTTGCCGCTGTTCACGGACGAAATCGGATCGATCTGGATGCCGGCGCCGCCTGGCTGCGTGATAAGCTTGCGCTTGAGAACCTGCTTGATTTCCTCATCGATCTTGTCCCGTGCGTCGTCATCCTCTTCTTCTCCCGAGTCGCCTGATTTATTAGCTTTCGGCGTCGACGACTTTCCATTAGGCGGTACGTTTGCTGCTGGTTTGCTCGATTTGGCGGCGAGTTGATTCGTGGCATCCCCGTCGGACGACGATCCAGAGCGCGCCGCCTGGGATAGCTTCCAGGCGCCAAAGACAATTCCACCTGTCAAGACGAACAACAACACGCACGTCGCAATGCCGAGCAGGATAGTGCCGGCCATGCTCGAACTGTCGTCGTCGGCTGACCGTCGTGCCGCCGCAGGCCGCGCCTTCTCCGGTTCTGCGGCTGCCGGCACGCTGGCCTTGGGCGGCGGCGGCGTCTCGGTAACAGCCTGAGCCACCGGCGGCGCATACGCCTTGGCGATCGGAACGTCATGCTTCGGCCGTTTCTTCTTCGCCGGCTGAGGCTCGCCTATCTCGGCTGTGTCGACGAGTTCGACATCGATCGCCGCGCTCGATTCCTCCACGACATCGGCGATCGGCTCTATCGCCGGAGGCACATCGTCTGGCTCGACTACGGCCACGGGCGGCGGTTCATCGTGCAGCGTTTCCATCACTGGGGCGGGAGGCAACTCGATCGTGTCGGGAACGGAACGCTCTTCCTCGGCGTGCAAGGTCGGCGGCGATTGCCATTCGTCATGCACTGAAGGAGGAGCGACAACCACGTCTTGGCCGACCGACGATTGACTCGCCATCGCCAACTCCGGGGCAGCGAACGATTCGACGTTGCTCGCCGGGAACTGCGTCATACAGATCAAGCAATCGACCGGCGTCCCCTCGGCGACCTCTCGGCCAAAATTCAGCGTCGAGCCGCAATAGGGACAATTGAGTTGAGTGATTGGCACGGCAACGTTCCTTTGCTATGAGGCGAATTGGCACGCCGACCCTTTCCCGCGGACGGCAAACCGTCCGCGATCCCTTGGGTATTAGTTTACCATGATTGCCGGTTGAAATGCCAGCAAATGCTGAAAAAAAAGTGGACGGCCACCGTATGGATCGCCGGCACGAGTTCATTGAGCGACCTGGTCGTCAGACGAGGCGAGAATTCGAAACCTCGTCCGTACCCCATTGACTTAATACGGCTACGCCGTATGCTGGATATGTATTATCGTGAGTTCATTTTTCTTGGGTGGGATCAAGGAAATGAAAAAATGTTGGTGTTCATTGAGACGAGGCTCTTCACTCGCCTCGTAAGGGAGTACCTTTCTGACGACGAATTTGGGGAACTTCAGGCTGCCTTGATTAAGGCGCCTAATGCGGGGACGATTATTCCACATTCCGGCGGTGTTCGAAAACTCCGCTGGCGAGGCAAGGGCCGCGGGAAGCGCGGTGGTTGTCGCATAATCTACCTGCCGCGACCAGAGCAGTGCGAGATTTGGCTGATAACGATCTATCCCAAGAACGTCTCAGACACAATTTCCACAAAGGACCTTAAGAAGATACGTGACGAGATCGAAAGTGGCTAAAAAGCGAAACGTTGGTGCGGAAATTCTGCAAGGGATCCGCGAGCTCAAGCGCGGCACGCACGGCCGCGCCACTACAATTCCTGCCGTCAGCGCGATCCGGGAGAAAACCGGACTTTCACAAGCACAGTTCGCCAAGTTACTTGGCGTCTCGGTGCGAACTTTGCAAGACTGGGAGCAAGGCCGCCGCGTCCCCTCTGGCGCAGCCCGAACATTGCTCATGATCGCCGCAAGAAATCCCAAGGCGCTCCTGGCCGTAGCGTGACCATTTCCTTCGCTAACGCTTCAGGCTCCGACTACGATGCCGCGACACGTTCCGGCTCCTGCACCCGTGCCGGCACCAGACGGCCGCCGGTGGTGGCGATCTGTTGCTGATCGCCTGCTTTGCCGGCTTCGTGGTACTCGGCGTCCTGGTTGACTTGCCAGAGGTCGTAGACGTTTTCGCCGGCGACGATGTTCTTGGCGCAGAGCATCGCCGTCATCATGGCGTGGTCCTGGTTGTTGTACTTGTGCATGCCGTTGCGGCCGACCAGGTGCAGGTTCGGATAGTTCTTGTCAAGTTCTGAGCGAATCGTGTTGACGTGCTTGGCGTAGTCGTCGTCGTAGACCGGGTACGCCTTTGGCTGGCGGACGACGGTGCCATCGACGACGTCTTCGGGGGCAGCCAAGCCGATCTTGGCGAGTTCGCGTTTACCGAGTTCGATCAGTTCGGCGTCGGTCGAGGTCCATAGGCCATCGCCTTCGAAGCAGAAGTACTCCAGGCCGTAGCAAGTCATCGTTGGATCGGGGACCATCTCCGGCGACCAGCTCTTGAAGTTTTGGATGCGGCCAACCTTTACGCTCGGATCGTGGATGTAGATCCAGTTATCCTCGAAGGCGTTGCGGTCCTTGAGAATCAGCACGACCGTGAGGAAATCGCGGTACTTGAGCGAGTCGGCCGCCTTGATGACGGGTTCGGGCATCTTCGGTGTGATGCCGTTGACGAGTTGTCGCATCGGCGCCGACGAAATGACGTGGCGCGATTCAACGCTGTGGCGCTCGCCATTCTGGTCGACGTACGTCGTGGTCCAGAGCCTTTCCTCGGCGTCGAAATGGCATGCGACGACCTTCATGCCCATCTCGATTTCGCCTCCCATTGCTTTGATCTTGGCGGCGGCGGCGTCCCACATCATGCCCGGCCCGCGGCGTGGATAGCGAAACGTGTCGATCAAAGTCTTGATAACGTTCGATTTGTCCTCGCCGGCCTCTGGCGACTTCGACCCGAATAGCGAATTCCAGACGGCCGACCACAGCGACAGCCCCTTGATGCGCTGGGCCGCCCAGTCGGCGCTGATCTCCTTGCAACTCATGCCCCACACTTTTTCCGTGTAGGTCTTGAAGAAGATGTTGAACAATCGGCTCCCGAACTGGTTTGTCACCCATTCCTCGAAGTTCTTCGGGTCTGAGTAGGGCCAGATTTTTGCCCAGAAATACGAGAGCATGCAGTGCGTCGATTCAAAGATGCCGAGCTTGAACAAGGCTTCGGTCGCCTTGAGCGGGTAGGAGAAAAATGCGTCGCGATAGAAGATACGCGAGGAGCGCGGCCGATCGAGCATGTCGTCGGGGAGAAGCTCGGTCCAAAGATCTTCGACTTCCTTTGACTTGGAGAAGAATCGATGACCGCCGATGTCGAAGTGGTAGCCTTTGTACTTGGCGGTGCGAGCGATGCCGCCGACGTAGGTAGGATCCGCCTCCAGGATAGTGACCGGCACGTTCTCCTTGGACAGGAGATAGCCGGCGGTTAGGCCGGCCGGGCCGGCGCCGATGATAACGACGTTGTTGGGATGCGTCATGGGGAGGGTCCTTTCTTGGTTTACGTTTAGCGCTCGCGCGGCGCCACGCGAGCGCTAAACGCAAGCTCGGCAACCGCTCGTACCTTGTAACACTCGTACACAAAAACTCGGCCATTCGTCGCAGAATAGAGGCCGGGAAACTCATGCGGTATCACGACGTAGTCCAATCCTCGCTCGCGGCACAGTCGCACGAGATCGTCCCGCGTCGGGGCCAGGCAATCGAAGTCAATCTTGAACAGATTCGCCATGCCGATCTTCTTGCCTTCATCGGGATGCAGCATTTCGGCCCGTTGCTGGGCCATCTCGAACTTGGCGACTACTTGAGCCCGCCGATCGATCTCGACTGCCGTGTTGCGCTGGAACATCACGCCAGCGGTCTGGATGATGCTGAAGTAGCTCGTGGCTTGCACATCGATCCACAGCAAGTCGGGGCGATTGCCAGTGAAGTAGATCGCGGGCCGGCGACCGTCGGTGGTATGATGGTCGCGAACGAAATCGCTCACGAAGGCGATGTCTTCGCCGAGCCGAGTATGGTGTTGGCGGAATGCCGGCGAGATTTCCGTTGCGAATAGACCGACGGGAATCGCGAGCGCAACTACTGCGGATGTCCAGTTCAGCAGCGCATGCGATTCGCTCCAGTAGCACGCTGTCACGCACAGGCCAACGATCAAGAGCGCCGGGCTGACCAAATCGAACATGATCCATTCGCTCAAGTCAAAGAACTGGGCGATCACGGCCCGCTGCGTGGCGAAGAAGATCCAGCGGTATGCCATCCATGCGATGGCGCCGATCACGAAGCCGCGCGAACCGCCATACCACCACGATTCGTCGTTCATTCGGCTCGCGAAGATCGAGATCGGAACGATGACCGCGAAGATGCCGAGCTCAAGCGGAATGTAGTGCGTGATGCAGAAGAAGCCGACCAGCGCCACGCTGGCGGCTTGCTTGATCATGGATTCCGAATGGTTCCACCGCGCGATCAGAAGTAGTCCGAGCGGAACTTGAATGACACGCAAAATCCAGAGCACCCTGTATGGCTGGCCTTGGAACAGAAGTGCGTAGGGCAATTGGGCCGCGATAACCGTGGTCAACAGCCCGACGGCGCCCGCTAACAGTACGGCCGCCAAAAATCGTTGGCGATCCGGGCTTTCACTGTAGAAGTTGACGCACGCAGCCATCGGAACGGCGAACGAAACGAAGACACTGATCCAATCCTTGACAGACCACGTGTCGGGATAGTTGTAACCAACGGCGACGCGGATGAGCTGATGCCATTCGTCATCCAACGTTCCGAGGTGTTGTGTCGCGACGTTCGGCGAGACGAGCACGACCGCGAAACCACCAAGCGAAGCGATGATCACACAGCAAAAGGCGCGAACCGAAAGCACTGTTCCTGCGAGATAGGCACATGCGATCATGGCGCCGCCGAACGCCATCAGCGGATGAAACGTTGCTCCCGCGAACAGCAAGGCGAACGCGGACGCGAATCCGCGCTGCAGCAGCCGTTCGAGCGCGAAGAGCGTGAACGTCGTTCCGATGATCCGCGGGGTAAAGAACTGCTCATGTACCGTGAAGATGTCGCCGCCGCCGTAGTTGAGCGGCGCCGTCACGAAATAAAACAGAGCGAGCGTCGCGATCAGCGAATCGTCGACGAGCGCGCGGATGAAACGAAACACAGCGTAAATGAACAGCGTGTTGAAGACGAGGTAGAGGGCGAAGAACGCTGGCCGAACGCCGATCAACGTGACGATCGGCCCAATTGTGCGCGAGAACAGGCTGAACTGATCCTGGGAGCCATGGCAGAGGAATACATCGTCCGAATAGGCGCCCGATTCAGCATTGTTCAGGGTCTGCAAGCTGTACAATCGAGCGTCGTGAGCGGTCGAGGAGCACGGTCGAGCGACGGCATTTAGGGCGAGAAGCAAAAGAAACAGCGTCCACGGTCGATCCGCGAGAGCGCGAATCGCATTGGCAGCGCTGACCAGCCAGGCTGGGTAAACAAACTGCATTGTAACCATGCTCGCGCGGAGTGAAACTTTTCCGTGTTTGCATCCCAAGCATAGGTCAAAAATGCGTTGAAAGAAAAAAAATGCTCAAGTTTGTTGCCGAAGCTTTACAGATTGGCCGGAAAATCGGGATATGTCGAAAAAGAAGACGTCTCTGCGGATCGCAGGGGCGTCAGTTTCAGCTTCAATCGGTCGGAAAAGTCATCACGGCGTGATGAACTTGCTGTAGTCATCGAAATTGAGGTTTTTCTCGGTTTTGTTGTTGCGCGCGCGGAAAATGCCGATCGAGGTCCGCCAAACATAAAACGTATTGGCAAATTCACGATCCTCGCGCTGCACCTTGCGATCGGCTACGACGGCGTCAAGGTACTTGACGATCGATTCCTCGGTCTTTAGCCCCTTCTGCAACAGCTTCATGCCTGTGAGATCCGTGTTCAGCTCGACGGCGCCAATAAACTCATGCTTGTTGCTGTTCTTGACCTTCAGCTTCGATTCCAAGTTCTTGGCGAAGTTGGCCGACGATTTGTCGCCCGAGCCGCAGAAGAATGTCGCCGCCATGCCATTGTCCTTGCAAGCGGTTTTCAGCAATCCCTCCACCTTGACGCTGCGTTTTTCCAGAGTGGGCGAGACCGAGAGGAACACGGCGGCGATAATGTCGACGCCTTCCGACTTCGCTGCCATCGTGCCGCGATTGAGCACCTGCGGAAACATCGGGTGCGGCGTGAACTTGTAGCGGTACCACTCAGAGTTGATCCACAATGCCCCAAGCGTCGCTCCGCTCTCGGCGCCGATGACGATCAGGTTCGAGGTGTTGCAATCCTTGGAGGTGTCATTGCGACGTTCGAGATAGGCGCGAACCGCGGCGATGTCGTTCACCAACACCGGAAGATACGCGTTGCCTTGCTTGATGTAATCCTTGACCTCGATTACTTGCTTGTTCTTAGTCTTGACACTGATCTGGTTCTGCGGCTTGGACCAGAACAAATTGGCTTCATCAATAGAGGTGCTGTCGCCGTGCCCGCGGAAATCGAACATCATCACGGAGTATTTGGCTTTCTGCAGCGCCTCCGCGAGATTCTTCCATTCGGGCGACTTCATCCCGTTCTTGTCGTTGATCGGATGGAGAATGATGACCGTCGGAGCGTCTCTGCCTGCGCTTGGATAGAAAAGCCCCTTCAGTTTGACGCCATCGACCGTGGTGATATTAACCGGTTCAGCAACCGCTGCGTCTTGGGCGCGAGCCGAAGTGGACCCCAGAAGCGTCGCGCCGACAAGGACTGCCCAGGATACGTAGCGTATCGACAGAAACGACATGAAATGCCTCCGCGGATGTTGCACCAACGTCTGATTAGGATCATAAAGCGAATCGATTCGGCGGTCAAGTTACGTAAGGTTAATAATCCGCGATTGAATCGCCGGCGACGGAATGCGCTGTTATTCGCCTACGCTACAGACTCTGAAAAAAACTGGTCCGCGACGATCGTGAAACACATCGCCGCGGACCTGATGAGATCGCGAGTTTTCCCGGACTCGCGACATCGTCGAGTCGGCCCAGTGTGCTCCGAGTGTTCTCTTGCTTCCGGCACATCCGGAATTTACTCGTTCCCAGGCAGGCTCAACCTAAAACCGAAGGGAGGCCCATCGCGAGCCTCACTGACACCGATACGAGTCACGCCTCCTTTCGCAGTAACACGGATCCCGGCATGACGCCCGGCATGAGCGCCTGTCGTGGGTTGACAACATATGAGTCGCGTAGACGTTAGAATTCGACTGTCAGCTGAACTGGCGAGTTCAACAATCGTTGGCCGATTTTCGGGATTGCGCTCCGCCTTGATAATCTGCAAGCGTGTTCGCCATCGCAAGCGAAGCGGAATCGCCGTAAGTTCAGAATCCAAAAAAGTAGATTTGATTGGTGATTTCGGTTTCTCCGTCCCGAGAGTATTCAGCTGACGAATGCAGTGTCCAGACTCGCTAATAAAATAACTGCATGGCCATTCGATTCGAGCTGCTGCACACCGATGGAAAAGCTCGCGCCGGGCGACTTCATACTGCACACGGCGTTTCCGAGACACCCGTGTTCATGGCCGTCGGCACGCTGGCGTCGGTCAAGGGGTTGACGCCGCAGCAACTGTTCGATGCGAACGTGCAGATCGTTCTGGGCAACACATATCATTTGACGCTGCGACCCGGGGACGAAATTATTGCCGAATTGGGCGGCCTGCATCGCTTCATGAATTGGCCTCGCCCGATCCTGACGGACAGCGGTGGGTATCAAGTATTCAGCTTGGCCGCCAACCTCAAGATCGACGATCATGCCGCGGTTTTTCGTTCGCACCTTGACGGCTCGCTGCTTGAATTGACGCCGGAGAAGGCGGTGCGCATCCAAGAAAACCTCGGTTCGGACATAGCGATGTGCCTCGACGAATGCCCGGCCGGCGACGCGTCGCCCGAGCAACGCGACATCGCCGTCGCGCGCACGCTCCACTGGGCCGAGCGTTGCCAGGTCGTGCATCGACGCAGCGATCAAGCACTTTTTGCGATCGTGCAGGGCGGAACCGACGTCGCGACGCGGATTCGCTGTGCCGAGGCGTTGACCAAGCTCGATTTCCCCGGCTATGCGCTGGGCGGCTTCAGCGTTGGCGAGACGACCGAGCAAATGGTGGCGACGCTCGAGCCGTCTGCCGACGCCCTGCCGGTCCACAAGCCGCGTTATCTCATGGGCGTCGGCAAACCGCTCGACCTCGTTCTTGCCGTCGCGCGTGGCATCGACATGTTCGACTGCGTTCTGCCGACGCGCAATGGCCGCAATGCATGTGCTTTCACGGATCAAGGCCAGGTCAAGCTGCGAAACGCCTGTCACAAGCGAGATTCGGCCCCACTGGAGTCCGATTGCCCGTGTACCACGTGTCGATGCTACAGCCGAGCGTATTTGCACCATCTGTTCATGGCGGATGAGATGCTCGGTCCGACGCTGTTGTCGCTGCACAACTTGACCTATTACAATCGGCTCATGGCCCAGATGCGGCAGGCAATTGTGGAGGGGCGGTTCGCGTCGTTTTGCCAGGAACGCCTTGCCCGATGGGGGGGTGAATATCTAAGATAGGCTCTTTCGGTCATAAGACGTGCGGGCGGAATTTACATGCTGATGTCGTTCATTTTGTTTGCACAGGAAGAACAAAAGAAGGGGCCGGGCGGCATCCTTGAATTGCTGGGATCGAATCCGCTCATCCCGATCATGATCGTCATGGTGCTGTTCTTCGTGCTCATCGTCTGGCCCGCGCAGCGCCGGCAACGCGAGGAAGCCGAAGCGTTGATGGCAGGTCTGAAGAAGAACGACGAAGTTGAAACGGCGGCCGGCATCATCGGGGTCGTCTCGAGCATCAACGATGCCAAAGACGAAGTGATTCTGAAGCTTGAAGATAACGCCAAGATGCGCGTACGTAAGAGCACGATCGTTCGCATCATCAATAAAGAGGAACCGCCCAAGGAAGGCGCCACGTCGGCAGCCGCACCGGCAACTCCGCCTGTTTCGGACACGGGCCTCAAGCCGGCAACATAAGGACTTCGCCCCAATATCACAACGAAATCATCCGCGACGAGGCCCCTGCCATGAGGGCGGGATGTCTAGTCGTTTTTCCCAAATGTTGATCGCGTCATGAAAAACTACTTCTGGAAGTTCTTCATCTGCATTGTCCCGTGCCTGCTCGCTCTGTGGGTCACGGTCGTTGCCGTCCTCAAGTACTACGAAGGCGATTCGGGTGGATTCAAGCTGGGCGTCGACCTGGTCGGTGGCACGATCTTGGTTTACGAGATCGACGTGCGCAAGAGCCGCGCGGCCGACAAAAACTTCGACGCCAATCAAGCCGTTGCAAACCTGGCCGACCGCCTGAAAAAACGCATCGACCCCAACGACCTTTACAACATTACCATTCGCCCCGCCGGCGGCGAAGGGCGCATCGAGATCATCCTCCCTACCGGCGGCAGCTATCGCGCACAGAAAGCCGAAGCCCAGTGGAACAAGCTTCTGCGGGCGCTGGAAACCGATCTGCCCAAGGGCACGACGCTCAAGGTCGGCCGCGGCGAAGTGCTGAAACTTTCCAATACCATTCAGACGATTCAATCCGAAGATCTTTGGCGGACCAAGCTCTTTGCCACAACCACGGCATGGGAGCGCCTGCAAAAGAGCGCTCTTCGCTACTGGGCAAAGATCCAACTCGACATGGAAGACGAAGACGCGCGCATCGCCAAGAAGAAATCGGGATCCAACAAGATGCGCGAGGATTACTTCAAAATCACGCCCGGCGACCTCAAGAGCTTTGCCGACTATGTTGAAAACCACTTGAAGAAAGACCGAGAAACAAAGACCTCGCGTGACACCATCGAGGCCTGGGTCAAGCGCCAGGCGTGGGACGAAACGATGTCCCAAGCGCGCCGGCAATGGCTCATCAGTGCCTGGGACGATGCCACCGATTATGCCAAAGGGAACACCGTAGTTCATGGCGATCGCGTCTATAAGGCGGTCGACACGATCAAGAAGACTCCTCCACCCCACGCCAAATGGGAGCTCTTGGAGGTCACCGACAAGGAGCCATTCCAAGTCGACATGGAACGCATCGCGCCGGACAGCGTGAATCAACTCACGACGTTCGTCATCACCAAGGGCACGGTCATCGGCCAAGGCGCTTTTGCATTGCTCGAACCGCTTGTGGGCGACAAGTTGCAAAAAGTCTCCGACAACGAAAAGGATCCGACGGCCGACGAAGTTCGCAAGTTCATACGCGAAAGTTACGGCCGACCGGTGCAGGAGATTACCAACGATATCAACAAGAAGATGGAGAAAGAGGGCTTGAGCCACGATCTCAGCGTGGAAGAAGTCCACCGCATCAAGGATCTGATCACCAAGGTCGGGAGCCTTGAATTTCGCGTGCTGGCAAACAATGTGGACGATCTCGCCGTGGTCGGCCGCGGTGAGGACGACGGCGAAGCCCGACTCAAGATCAATCGCCCCAGCGCGTTTTATCAGAAGTTAATTGAAGAAGCGCAGAAGAACGGTTCGCCGCCCCCCGCGCCTCGCGAATCGGAGCTACCCGACGCCAGGCCAAAGAAGTATCAGATCTCAACGGCCAACCAACAAGAGAGCACCGTCTCCTACGCGTGGGTCGAGTTGGGCCCTCAAGAACGACGATCGCTCAATCTCGACAATGCAGCCAAGATCGACCCGGCACGAAACACGGCATGGCACGCCGCGGCAAACGCCCGCAACAAAGCAATCCAGTTGCCCGAATCGGCCGGGGCCACCGACAAATTTCTCCTGCAAGGGGCCCTGTTCTATAGCCGCGAATGCAAGGCCATCAACCTCGAAGACAAGGAACGCCGGGAGAAAGAGATCGAGTACTTCGTGCTCACGCGCGAACCCGAGTATCGCGACAAAAACTCCGACCTGCAAACCGAACGCATCGACGGCAGCTTCTTGAAGAAGGCCTACGGGGGACCCGGCGCCGACATGCGGCCGACAGTCCACTTCGAATTCAATGTCGACGGCGGCAACCTGTTCGGCCGGCTTACACGCAAGAATGTCTCCGAAGAAGACAAAGGCATCAAGGTCCGACGCCACCTCGCCATCATCCTTGACGGCATGGTCATGTCCGCTCCCACCGTTAACTCGGAAATTCGCACCGCTGGTCAAATCAGCGGCAACTTTACCCAGAAGGAAGTCGATTCGCTCGTCAACATCCTTCGCGCCGGCCAACTTCCGGCAACCTTGAACAAGGAACCCGTCAGCGAGAACACCATCCCGGCCACGCTCGGCGAGGCGACCATCTCGTCGGGCGTCACCGCGATCCTGCTGTCGTTCGGCGCCGTTCTTGCCTTCATGGTGGTCTACTACCGCTTCGCTGGGCTCGTCGCCAGCATCGCTCTTTTGGCGAACCTGCTCCTGACTGTCGGCTTCATGGTCGCCGTGCAAGCGACCTTTACGCTCTATGGCCTGGCGGGCATCGTTCTCACGCTTGGCATGGCGGTCGACGCCAACGTTCTCATCTACGAACGCCTCCGCGAGGAACGCGAACGCGGCGCCAGCCTTCTGCAAGCCATCCGCAACGGCTACGATCATGCCTTGCCCACCATCATCGACACGCACCTATCCAGCATCTTCACAGCGATCGTCTTATACGTCGTTGGCAATGACAACCTCAAAGGCTTCGCCATCAGCATGACGGTCGGTCTCGTCATCAGCCTCTTTACCTCGCTCTACATGACACGCGTCATGTTCGATTACTGGCAAGAACAAGGCTGGCTCAGCCAATTGACCATGATGCGACTTTTTGAACGGCCCGATTGGGACTTCATGAGCATTCGTTACATCATGTTCGCCGCGACGCTCGGGCTGTCCGTTGCGGGTATTGCCCTGTTCGTAGGTCGTCTCCCGGCGGTTCTGAATATCGACTTCGTCGGCGGAACGGCCTACGGGGGCAAACTTCGCGAAGCGAAGACCATGGAAGATCTGCGGCCACTTATCGACGAGAAAAAGCAAAAAGAAGTCCTCGGCGGCGTGATTGTCGAGGAGGTCCCTGGCAGCGACGGACGGCGTTTCCACCTGACTTTCCCCAAGGGCAACAATACTCAACGCATGGTTTCCTTCAGCGTCGTCCCCGAAGGCACGACCAAAGAAGCCCGCGAGGCTACCGTCAAGCAGCGGGCCAGCCTTTTGGAAGATGCCACGATCACATTACTCTTCAACAAAACCACCGACGAGACGATCATCGCGGAGATGAACGCCGGCAAGAGCCGTAACTTCCAAATGCGCACCACGGAGAAAGAAGCGGAGTTGGTGCAGGCCTGCGCCGATCAGCTTTTCCGCGACTCAGACGGCAAACCCATGCTCGAAAAGGTCGTCGTGCGGCGCGGCACGGCGGGCCAGGACTCGGTCTTCCGATTCTATCAGACCGAGAAACAGGCGGACACAAAGGAGACGGACGGCAAGCCGAGCGATCCGACCGCATGGGTTTCTCCAAGTTACGTCAAGTCGCTTCTGAATCGCGAGTTCCGCCGTTCGTTCAATGTCAAGGACGATAAGCCGCTGCCGTTCATCCTGCGCGTCGAAGGCGACGGCGAGCGCGACACGGAAGGGCGCTATAAGACTATTCGCATCATTTTCGAAGAGCAGTCGACACAACGAATCGGCGATTTCGACAAGAAAGTCGAGGACGCCTTCAAGAATGCCGAACAGGCACTGTCGCATCCATTGCCCGATCAGCTTTCCAACTTCGATAGCGGCGTAGCCAATGAAACGCGCATTCGGGCCATGGCGGCGATTCTGGCAAGTTGGGCCGCGATTCTGTTGTACTTGTGGTTCCGGTTCGGCAACTGGACGTTCGGCCTTGCCGCCGTCATCTGCTTGATCCACGATCTCTTCTTTACGCTCGGCGCGATTGCCATTTGCCATTTCCTTCACGGTGGCCCGCTTGGATTCATCGGAGAATGGTTGCGCCTCGACGATTTCAAGATTGATCTGCCTTCCGTCGCCGCGCTGCTTACTCTCGTCGGATACTCCGTCAACGACACCATCGTTGTCTTTGATCGCATTCGCGAGGTTCGTGGCAAAAACCCTGATCTCACTCCAAAGATGCTCAACGACAGCGTAAACCAAACGCTGAGCAGAACCATCCTTGCATCACTGACGGTCTGGCTTGTCGTGTTCGTCCTCTACGTTGCCGGCGGACCAGGCGTGCACTTGTTCGCGTTCGTCATGGTCGTGGGCGTCCTCGTCGGAACGTATAGCTCGATCTATATTGCCGCCCCGCTCTTGCTCATGTTCGGCGAAGGCAAGCACGAGGACACAACGGCCGTCGGCGAGAAATTGTCGCCGACGCCGGCATCTACAAACGCCTAACGGGATCGACGTCGTCTTCAGGGCCTGAAGCGCAAGCGCATGGGTTCCAAACCTTCGCTAACGCGTCAGGCTCTGATTGTTTACCGCTCTGTCACTGGCCAATTCTTGACGCGGTCGGCGGCTTGGTGAACCAGGGGGTCGATGAGGCCGGCGAGGTAGACGCCTTTGGCGTTGCTGCGGGCGTTGAAGAGGACGGCCCAGGTGAGGCCGTCGTGGCGGCGAACGAGTATCGTGGCCGTCCCGTCGAGGGCGCCGGTGTGCCAGGCGTTGATTTTGCCGCCGGCTACTTTGCGCACGTTCCAGCCACAGCCGTAGCCGACGTTCAGGTCCTTTGCCTGCGGTAGCCCGTCCGGGGCGGCGAACATTGTTTTGATGGCATCAGCCTTCAGGATCTTGCATTTCGCCGGATCGTTGAACGCAGCGCCGAATCGAACTAGATCGGAAGCCGTGCTGATCCAGCCGCCGTGAGCGTCCATCGCTTCAAGACACCATGCGCCGTAAGGCCGAGGCACGAGCTTGCCGGCGCTCGCGCCCCATGACAGCAAGCCCTGTTTTTTCGTCGAAGTAGTGAACTTCGTCTTTCGCCTTGCTCAAAGTCCGACCCAACACCGTATTCTTCATGCCGATTGGGTCGAAGACATTCTTCTGCACCGCGG
>Ga0194132_10002126_pt1 | contig 38159 bp, 32 predicted proteins | sample TA2KigOf80mmetaG_FD_148612 | JGI IMG/M metagenome (GOLD analysis project Ga0194132, IMG submission 148612) | Freshwater microbial communities from Lake Tanganyika, Tanzania - TA2015054 Kigoma Offshore 80m | ecosystem: Environmental > Aquatic > Freshwater > Lake | place: Tanzania: Lake...
GCTGCGTGGCGCGGCGGCGACCCTCCGCCCGCGCGTTCCGTGCTACCTGGTGCTGTTCGTCACCCGACGCTGCAACGCGGCCTGCCCGTTCTGCTTCTACCCGATCAACACGCCGGACGACGCGCTGTCGGTGGGCGAGATCGAGCGCATCGTGACGAAGCATCCGCACTTCCTGCAGGTCACGCTGAGCGGCGGCGAGCCCTACCTGCGGTCCGACCTGGCGGAGCTGGTCGAGGTGCTGGCGCGCGCCGGGCGCGTGCGGTTCCTGACCGTGTCGTCGAACGGCTCGCTGCCCGAGCGCACCGCCGCCGTGATCGGGCGCGTGCTCGCGTCGTGCCCGGACCTGCGCTACCGCGCTTCGCTGTCGGTCGACGACCTGCCGGAGCAGCACGAGGAGCTGCGTCGCATCCCGGGACTGTTCGAGCGCATCCGCGCGTCCTACGCAGCGCTGGTGCGGCTCGCCGATCGCCACCCCGGCCGTCTCGAGCTCAACGTGCAGACGGTGCTGAGCGGCCTCAACAAGGCGCGGATCGCGGAGGTGCACGCGTTTCTCGCCCGCGAGCTGCCGCGCTGCCGGCGGAGCCTGGTTCTCGCACGTGGCGAGGTGCCGGACCCGGCCTCTCTCGACGTCACCGCCGACGAGTACGAGCACGCCGCCCGCCTCTGGGCGGCGTCGCGGCCGGCGCGCGACGCGCTGCGCGAGCCGCACTACGCCGTGCTCGACGCGACGCTCGACTACCAGCAGGAGGTGGTGGCGCGGGTCCTGCGCGACGACCGCGCGGTGCCGCCGTGCGCGGCCGGACGCCGGCTGGTCGTCATCGACACCAACGGCGACGTGCTGCCGTGCGAGATGCGGCAGGTCGTGCGGCGCGTGACCGGCAGCGACGTCCTGGGCAACCTGCGGGACCACGATCACGACCTGGGCCGGCTGCTCGGCGCCGCCGACGCGCGCGTCGCGGTCGAACGGATCCGCTCGCGTCGCTGCCGCTGCACCTTCGAGTGCGCGATCAACGCGAGCGTCGCCTTCAGCCCGCCGCGCCTCGCGAACGCGGTCGTGCGGCGCGCCGTGCGCAGCGCGTTCGGCTGATCGCGCGCACCGTCGGACGTCGCGGTCGTCCCGGGCCGGCGCCGCGGGCGAGCGGAAGCGTCACTGCGCGTTGATCGCGTCGATCAGCATGCGCAGCCGACCGAACTGACGGCGCGCGAACGTGAACACGAGCCGCGGCAGCTGCGCGGTCTCCGGCTCGCCCGCCTCCTCGGGCAGCGCCCCGGTCTGCACGATCGGATCGCCCACCACGATGTCCGCGAACTCCTCGTTGAGCGACGCCACGCGCACGTCGGACAGAGGCTCGACGAGCCGGATCACGAGCCGGTCGCGCACGTAGCGCGACGAGTGGTAGCGCCGGTAGAACGTCGTGATCTCGGCGATCGCCTCCTCGACGTCGTCGGTGACCTTGAAGAGCCGCATGTCCGCCGGCGAGATCAGGCTCTCGTTCAGCAGGTGGTCGACGACGTAGTCGCGCCACTGCTTCCAGTAGCGGCCGCCCGGCGCGTCGACGAACACCACCGGCACGAGCTTGCTCTTGCCGGTCTGCAGCAGCGTCAGCGCCTCGAAGCCCTCGTCGTGCGTGCCGAAGCCGCCCGGAAAGAGCGCGATCGCGTCGGCCTCCTTCACGAACATCAGCTTGCGCGTGAAGAAGTACTTGAAGTTCACCAGCTTCGGGTCGCGGTGGATGAACTCGTTCGGCGCCTGCTCGAACGGCAGGCGGATGTTGATGCCGAAGCTGCGCTCGCGCCCCGAGCCCTCGTTGGCGGCGCGCATGATGCCGCCGCCCGCGCCGGTGATCACCATGTAGCCGTGCTCGTCGGCGATGCGGCGCGCGAACTCGTGTGCTTGACGATAGGCCGGGTGGTCCGCCGGCGTGCGCGCCGAGCCGAAGGTCGAGACCTTGCGGATGCCGCGATAGCGCGCGAACACGCGGAACGCGTAGCGCATCTCCTTCAGCGCGGCGTTGAGCAGCTTCAGGTCGGCGATGCCGACGCCGTCGCGCACCAGCTTGCCGGCGGTGCCGGCGATCTCCGCCGCGAGCTCGGCAACGAACTCGTCGTGCGACAGCCCTTCACGGCGCGTCTGGCGCGCGCGTCCGCGCGGGGCCGGCGGCGGCGCGGGCTCCGCGTCCATGCCGATCGCGACCGAGCCGTCGGACGCGACCGGCTGCGGCTCGAGCGCCGGATCGACTCGCTCGGGGCGCTCGACGGCGTCCGTCCCTACGGTGGTGGTCCCGCCGCCTTTCCGGTTGATCGGGACGCCGCACGCGGGATAGGAGGGATCCGGCAGGGGGTCGTTCGGCTGGCCGGCCCGATTTCCCAGCTTCCGAGAAGAGGCATTCTGACAAATCGGCCGTTCATGGCGACTACGCTCCGCGTAGGATGCACCCACATCTCAGCTGCCTTCCCTCCGTTTCCGTTTGATTTCCACAGCTTGATCCGGTCCGTCGCTCGACGTACCGTCGGCGTCGTGGACTACCGCTCGCGGATCACGATCGAGGCGGACAAGCGGGGTGGCAAGCCGTGTGTGCGCAGGCTCCGCATCACGGTGCACGAGGTTCTCGATTACCTCGCCTCCGGGATGTCCGAGGATGAGATCCTGCGCGACTTCCCCGACCTCGACCGAGAAGACATCCGGGCCTGCCTCGCCTTCGCCGCCGATCGGGAGCGTCGGCTCATGTCGGTTCCACCGGCGTGAAGCTGCTGTTCGACGAGAACCTCTCCTTCCGCCTGCCTCACGACGTCGCCGACATCTTCCCGGACTGCCTCCACGTTCGAGACGTGGGCCTGGCGAGGGCGTCCGACGACGAGGTCTGGGACTACGCCACCTCGCACGACCTGGCGATCGTCTCGAAGGATGCGGACTTCCACGGGCGTAGCGTTCTACGCGGGCCGCCGCCCAAGGTCATCTGGATCAGGCGCGGCAACTGCTCGACGAGCGACATCGAGCAACTCCTCCGTCTTCGCCGCAGCGACATCGAAACCTTCCTGCGAGACCCGATCGCCTCGTTCTTGGCACTTTCGTAGCCTGGCTGCGGTCGTCCCCTCCCGTTCGCCCGTCTCTTCTACGAGAACCCCTTTCCGAGCGCCGCTAGCTAAGCTAGTACCGGTAGTGCTCCGCCTTGTACGGCCCGTCGACGTCGACGCCGATGTACGCCGCCTGCTCCTCCGTGAGCCGCGTCAGCTTCACGCCGAGCTTCGCGAGGTGGAGGCGGGCGACCTCCTCGTCGAGCTTCTTCGGCAGCATCGTCACCTGCTTCGGGTACGACTTGCCGTGCGCCCAGAGCTCGAGCTGGGCGAGCACCTGGTTCGTGAACGAAGCGCTCATCACGAAGGACGGGTGTCCCGTCGCACAGCCGAGGTTCAGCAGGCGGCCCTCGGCGAGGATCAGCACGGAGTGGCCGTCCGGGAAGACCCACTCGTCGTACTGCGGCTTGATGTTGACCTTCTGGATGCCGGGGATCTTGGCGAGGCCGGCCATGTCGATCTCGTTGTCGAAGTGGCCGATGTTGCCGACGATCGCCTTGTCCTTCATGCGCGAGAGGTGATCGGCGGTGATGATCTTGTAGTTGCCGGTCGTCGTCACGAAGATGTCCGCCGTCGAGACGACGTCCTCGAGCGTCTTCACCTCGTAGCCCTGCATCGCCGCCTGGAGCGCGCAGATCGGGTCGATCTCGGTCACGACGACGCGGGCGCCCTGGCCGCGGAGCGACTCGGCGCAGCCCTTCCCGACCTCGCCGAAGCCGCAGACGACTGCGACCTTGCCGCCGAGCATGACGTCGGTCGCGCGGTTCAAACCGTCGATCAGCGAGTGACGGCAGCCGTAGATGTTGTCGAACTTGCTCTTCGTCACCGAGTCGTTGACGTTGATCGCGGGGAAGAGGAGCTTGCCTTCCTTCGCCATCACGTAGAGGCGATGGACGCCCGTCGTCGTCTCTTCGCTGACGCCGCGAATGTTGGCAGCGACACGCGCCCACTGGCCGCGGTCGTCGCCCTGCACGCGACGGATCAGGTCGAGGATGACGCCCCACTCCTCGGGGTCGTTCGCCGGATCGAACTCGGGGATCTTGCCCGCCTTCTCGAACTCGAGGCCCTTGTGGACGAGGAGGGTCGCGTCACCGCCGTCGTCGACGATCAGGTCCGGACCCGAGCCGTCCGGCCAGAGGAGCGCCTCGTTCGTGCACCACCAGTACTCCTCGAGCGTCTCGCCCTTCCACGCGAACACGGCCGCACCGCGCGGGCTCTCGACCGTGCCGTCGCGGCCGACCGCGACCGCTGCCGCGGCGGAGTCCTGCGTGCTGAAGATGTTGCAGGAGACCCAGCGCACGTCCGCGCCGAGGTCCATCAGCGTCTCGATCAGGACGGCGGTCTGCACGGTCATGTGCAGCGAGCCCATGATCTTCGCGCCGGCGAGCGGCTTCTCCTTCCCGTAGCGCTCGCGAACCGCCATCAGTCCGGGCATCTCCTGCTCGGCGAGACGGATCTCCTTCCGACCGAGCTCGGCCTGCGCGAGGTCCGCGACCTTGAACGCGGGGCGCGTCGCGACATCCATCTTCTTTGCAGTGCTCATTCTTCTCTCCTTCATCTCCTGCGGTCCGGCCGCGACGCGCGACGGGACGAGTTGCCCGGGTGAGTGCCGTTCCGCCGCTCGGTCGCCTCGCGGCGCACGGCGGCGGCGAAGAGCGCCGGGCCCTTGGCGCGTGGATCGGGCGGGAGCGGCACGATGCGCGGCGCCGCGAAGCCGGCGTCGCGCAGCCACTCCTCGAGCTGGAGCCGCTCGAACCCGAGCCACACGTGGCCCATCTGGCGCTGATAGTCGATGCGATCGTGTCGGAACATGTCGACGATCAAGAGTCGCCCGCCGGGAACGAGAACGCGCGCCACCTCGCGCAGCACCGTCGGCGGATCCGGAACGTGATGCAGCACGAGGCAGAGCGTCGCCGCGTCGAGGCTCGCCTCGTCGATCGGCAGCGCCTCGAGCTCGCCGCGGCGGAGCTCGACGTTGTCGCGATCGGAAACACGTTGGCGTGCGGCCTTCAGCATCGCTGCCGAGCTGTCGACCGCGATCACGCGGTGAACGAAGGGCGCGAGCACCTCGGCCCACTGACCGGTGCCGCAGCCGAGGTCGCCGACGGTCCAGCTCTCGTCGAGGAGTGCCGCGAGCGCCGTGCGATCGAAGCGGTCGCCGAACATCTCGGAGCGGAGGCGATCCCACTCTCCCGCGGACGAGCTGAAGAACGCTTGCGACTGCGTGCGGCGCTCCGCGAGGACGCTCTGCAGACGCTGGTCGTCCTGCTCGGCAAGCACCGTGCCCGCGGCCTGCTCGCGAAGGAGCGACCACAGACGGCGTGCGGCGGGATCGAGCGTCTCGCCGGACATGCGGTAGAGGCGGCTCGTGCCCTCGGGACGCGCTGCGACCCAGCCCTCGTCGGACAGAACCTTTAGATGACGGCTGACGGTCGACTGCGGCGCCTGCAGGATCGAGCAGAGCTCGGCGACGCTCAGCTCGTGGCTCTCGACGAGACGCAGCGCGCGAGCACGCGTCGGGTCGGCGAGCGAGCTCATCCAGCCGAGCATGCTGCCGAGGACGCCTGGTTGCTGGGTCGCGGCGCCGTTCGTGTCCGCTCTCGGCTCCATCCGTTGATCCGGATTAAGGGCTAGTCTGCCGGCGCTCTCGGGTCAAGCGGTGTTCTCGCGGATTTCTGCGCCTGTGGACGCGGGGGGTGCGCAGCGCGCTCCGGGGCGCACCTGCTCGCCGGGACAGGTCGAGGCGCTTAGGACCGCCGTCGAAAAGCGACGGCGTTCGCGCCGCGACGATGGGCCGACCAAGCGAGGCGCCCCGGAGCGCGCTGCGCACCCCCCGCTTGCTTTGCGGGTCAGGAGATCGGGGGGACGTCGTTGAGCTTCTCCCGGATGGCTTTTGCGGTGGCGGGGTCAGCCTTTTCGTGGAGGCGGGAGAGGTCGTGGAGGGCGTAGCGCCAGCGCTTGCGGAGGGCGGTGGCCTTGGGGCCGCGGCGGGTGAGCTCGGATTCGAGGAAGATGCGGACGCTTGGGTCGGTGCCGTTGGCGATGTGGAGGGCGGCGAGGGCGACTGCGGCGACGTCGAGGTCGTCGTTTCTTGCGAGGGCTTCGAGCTTTGCGCGAATCTCGGGTTCGAGCGTTTCGTCGTCGGGGCGGAGGTGGGTGCGGACGAAGGTCGAGAGGGCGGCGAGCTGGGCGACGGTGTGACGCTCGTCGGGGACGAGGAGGAGGTCTGCCGCAGTTGCGCGATCGGCGATGGTGCGGGCGGCGAGCGTGCGCTCGATCATCGGGTGGTGCGGCTTGATCGGGGCCCACCAGGCGTCGACTTCGGCCTGCAGCGTCGCCGCGCTCTTTTGGGGGTGACAATTTGCGCACGCGCTCTCGATGCCGATCGATTCGTCGAAGAGTGGTCGCGGGATGGGGATCGAGTGATCGGAGCGGGCGAAGCGGAGCTCGCGGCCGACGCCCTGGTGCTGCAGGAACGGCATGTGGCACGACGTGCAGCGGCTCCCCTCCGAGTCCGCCGGATGGTGCGTGTGCGCCGTGACGTCGCGTGCCTTCGCCGCGTGACAGCCGGTGCACTGCCCGTCGTCGAAGCGGCCCTCGAGCGGGCGGCCGTGCACGTCGCGGTACGTCTGGGAGTGCGGGTCGTGGCAGTCGGCGCAGACCATCGAGCCCTCGACGAAGCAGTCGCTGAAGAGGTGGTTGTCCTGGTAGCCGAAGAGATTGACGCGGCCGTCGACGAGATGCGGGCTCTGCGCGAGGACGGGGAGCTTCAGCGCGAAGTGCGCTTCGAAGTCCTCCCCCGCGAGAAAGCTCGCGTCGATCACGGCCTTGTTCGCGTGGCACCGGAAGCAGACCTGCACCGAAGCGCGCTTGTCGAGAAGACCGAGCGATTCCATGCGCGCGTCGGCCTGCGTTTCGCGATCCGCCGATCGGGCCCAGGCGAGGTGCTCCCGGCCGGGGCCGTGGCAGGCTTCGCAGTCGATGCGGAGGCTCTTCCGGCGCGTGTCCCAGCGGTTCTTCTCCGCGTCGTATCCGACGAGGATCTGGCTCGCGTGGCAATTTTCGCAATTGACGAGACGCGGCGCGGTGCCGAGCGCGCGGTGCGGTGGCCAGTGCTCGAGATCGGCGAGTGCCACGTCCGGACCGGCCGGCGTCCACGTCGCATCTGCGCGTCGCTGCACGAACCAGGTGCTCTCGTCGCGGATGAAGTCGAAGGGCAGCATCCGCACGGTCCCGTCGGGGAGCGCTGCGAAGAAGCTCTGCGTGCCGCCGCCGAACATGCGGCCGGCGCCGACGACCGCGGCGACCTCGATCTCGCGCTCCGGCTGGCCGTCCTGGCGCACCTCGAACACCCAGCGGCCGTCCTCGGTGCGCGTGGGCACGACGACGCCGTCGCGGAAGCGGATGGGCTCGCCGTCGAAGCGTGCGATCACGTCGATCTCGTCCGGCGTGCCGCCGGCGTGGCCGTGCGTCGAGTCGCGCCAGCGGTCGTACTCCGCAGCGTGACATTCCGCGCACGCTTCGGCGCCGAGGAAGTCGTCGAAGGTGGAGTTGCGCACCACCGGCTCGTGCGCGGCGAAGGGAGCGAGAGGTGAGGGCCGCGCTTCGGGCGCGCTCGCGTCGCCGACGTCGCGCGGCGTCGGTGGAGGAGAAGCAGGTTCGTCGCCATCCGCGACGGCGCGTGCCCACGCGGGACCGTCGCAATCGCACAGCTCGCGCAGGTAGCCGACGAGCGCGGCGATCCGCTCGTTCGACAGCGTCTCGCCCCACGCGGGCATCAGGTGGCTCCGGTCGAGGATCGCGCCGCCGCCGTGGATGCCGTCGAAGAGCGTGTCGTCCGCGCGCTCGCGCAGGACCGTCGCGTCCGCGTGGCGGGTCGGCGGCGACGGAAGGTAGCGCGCGTTGAAGCCGTCTCCCTCGCCCGTCGCACCGTGGCACGGCGCGCAGTAGAGCGCGTAATCGTGCGCGGCGCCGGCTTCGCGGGGAAGCGCGATCGTCGGGTGGTCGAGCACGGAGAGGTACTCCGTGGGCGGAGGCGGCTCCCCCTCGGCGAGGAGAAAGTCGGCGAGGCGATCGCGCTCGCCCGCTCCGAGCGGGACGCGCGGCATCGTCACGTGCGCGACCGTCGCCTGCGGATCGTCGATCATACGCGCGACGAACTCGGGACGAAGCCTCTCGCGTGCGGCCGTCAGGTCGGGACCGATACGGCCACCTCGACCATCGAGGCGATGGCATCCGAGGCAGGGAAGCTTCTCTTCGAGGAGACGTCGCGTCGTCTCGCGGCGATGCGCGCCGAGCGGCGCGGGCGGGACGTCGCTCGCATCGACGGTGCTCGCGGCGACGGTGCTCGCATCGACGGTGCTCGCATCGACGGTGCTCGCATCGACGGTGCGCGCATCGACGTCGCTCGCATCGACGCTGCTCGCATCGACGGTGCTCGCATCGACGGTGCTCGCATCGACGGTGCTCGCATCGACGTCGCTCCGTCCGATCTCGAGAAGCCAGTCCGCGATCCGATCGGCCTCGTCGGAGGTCAAGCGAAAGTCGGGCATGCGCGCGCCGCTTCCCGGCCGCGTGCCGAAGGGCCGGATCGCGTGCGGCGCCGCGAGATAGGAGCGAAGCCACGGCTCGCGCACGCGCTTCGATTCGATCCCGAGGTCGGGCGCGGCCTCGACGCCCGAGCCCACTCCGTCCGCGCCGCGGTGGCATGCGACGCATCCGAGCGCGGCGAAGACGTGCTCGCCGTCGTGCACCGTCACGTCGGGATGACGCGCGCGCGCCTCCTCCCAGGCGCGCCCCAGGCGCGCGCGCTCCGGCTCTGCGGTCCTCTCGAGGTAGTCGACGAGCCGCGCGACCTGGCGCGTCGATCCGGGCTCGACCTCGGCGAGCCGTCCGGTCGCGTCCGGTCGAAGGAAGAGCGCCGGCATGACGCCGTCGGGAATGCCCCACGCGCCGGGCGCCGCGAGGAAGCGACGCATCCACGCCGATTGGAGTCGTGCGCCCATGTCGGCGAGATCGGGGCCGAGTGTTCCGCCGCGTCCGCTCCGTGCGTGACACGCGAGGCAGCTCTTCTCGTCGCCCGCGAGCGCCTGGAACTCGGCTTCGCCGTCGAGGCGCTCCTCCGGAGCGACGTCGCCGTCGAGCGCCGCGGGAAGGTCCGGCAACGGCTCCGGCGCGGCTCGTTGCTCGCCGAGGAAGAGCGTCAAGGCAAGCGCCTCGCGCTCGGAGAGCCCGAAGTCCGGCATCCGCGTCCGCCCGATGTGGCGGCGGACGCGGCGTGGCGCGCGCAGGAAGTCGTAGAGGTAGGACGCGCGATAGCGTTCGCCCGCGTCCGCGAGCGACGGCGCCTTCGCGCGGACGTCCGTCGCGATCTCGAGATCGACGTGACACGCCGGACAGCCGAGCTCCGCGACGAGGACATCGCCTTCTGGAGAAGCGTCCGCGCTCGGCACGAGACCGAGCGTGATCGCCGCGAGGAGGACGAGGAAGCGAGCCGTCACTCGATCCGTACACGCATCGCCGCGGCGACGTCTCGCTGGTTCGCGACTTGCATCGCACCATTCTAGCGACGTTCGCACCCGTTCCGAAAGCGCATCCCTTCGCGGCGCGCGTCTTGCACGAAGCGCAACGCATCGCATTCTCCTCTTGAAACGTCGCTTCGGGTTCTCCATCCTTTCGGGAATGTCCGAGCGAGCACAGGTGGTGCAGGGACCGTGGCCGTCCCTCGGCACCGCACCGAAGATGACGAACGACGGCGCGGAAGCCGCGCCGGCCGCGAACCGCATGGTTCTCGGGTTCGTCGTCCGCGAGTGCGCGAACGCCGTCGGGCACGACCCCTCGCCGCGGGAGCTCGCCGACTGGGCGAACCATCAAGTCGACGACCGTGGCGAGTTCTGCCTCTTCGGCCGCGCGATCTCCGAGTCCGAAGCCGCCGTGATCCTGAAGCATCCCGCGCGCGAGGTGACCGTCCGTCCGACGCTCGTCGCCTCCCGCACCGACACGCGCCCGCTCGGCCTCCCTGGCCGCCGCCGCTCCGCCTGGTAACCGCTCTATTTCCGCGCGCATAGCGCGCGGCCGCGCGCGAGGGAGCGGGGAGAGGAGGCTCCGCGCGGCTCTGCCGCGTGGAGGAGAGGGGCGGCGCCCCTCTCGGTTCAATTGACGCAACCGCGCGTCGCTTGGTAGGCCACGACGAGTTCGCAGAGCAACGAGGGAGGGGCGCTCGATGGAGATGATGTTCGCGGTGGAATCGATCTTCCGATGGTTCCACATCATCGCAGGAATCGCGTGGATCGGTCACCTGTACTTCTTCAACTGGGTCAACGCGCCGATGCAGGCGGTGATCGACGCCGAGGCGAAGAAGAAGGTCAATCCGGAGCTGCTGCCGCGCGCGCTCTTCTGGTTCCGTTGGGGCGCTGCCTGGACGTGGATCACCGGCCTCCTCCTGCTCATGATGGTGTTCTACCACGGCGGCCTGATGTTCGACGGTGGCGCGAGCTGGACCGCGGGTGCGATCATCATGGTCGTCGCGACGTTCCTCTTCGCGTTCTTCTACGACGCCCTCATCGGGGTCGGCGCTCTCAAAGACCCGAAGGTGCTCTTCGTCGTCGGGTTGATCGTGGTCGCGGTGATGAACCTTCTGTTCATCCACGTTGGCGGATTCAGCTACCGCGCGTTCGTGATCCACACGGGCGCGATGTTCGGGACGACCATGGCGTTCAACGTGTGGTTCCGGATCTGGCCGGCGCAGCAGAAGATCATCACGGCCGTGAAGGAAGGCACGCCGCCGGACGCAGCGCTCGTCGCGCTCGCGGGGACGCGATCCCGGCACAACACCTACATGTCGATCCCGCTCATCTGGATGATGATCGACGCGCACACGACCGTCCCGTTCGCCAGCGCGGGCTGGATCGGCGTCGTCGTGATGGTCGCGATCGGCTGGTGGCTCGGGACGATGTTCTACCGCCAGAGCGCGAAGGTAAAGGGCTTCTGATCGAACGAGAGTCCCCATAGGATCGAGCGTCACGACCACACAACCCGTCGCCGTCCGCGAATTCGCGGTGAGCCTTGCGAAGCTTCGCTGATGTGCACCGTCGGCAGGCACGCACGGAATCTCGGTCGGGGCAGCTTCGATCGTCCGATGCTCACGTGTTGAGGCGTTCGTCGAGCCAGGCGGCGAGGTCGCCGAGGCTCTCGGCGGTGATCTCATGTCCCATCTCGTACTCGCGGTAGGTGAGCGGGACGCCGCGCGCCTCGAGCTTCGCCTTCGAGTCGCGTCCGCGCGAGACGGCGACGATCTCGTCGCGCGTCCCATGCTGCACCCATGCCGCGAGCCCGCTCGCGTCCGCCTTCAGGGACTGGTTCAGGTCGTCCGGAAGCCAGGTCGAGAGCGCGGCGAGAGCACGGAAGCGATGCGGCGCGCCGAGAGCCAGCGCGTAGGCGACCATCCCGCCCTGGCTGAAGCCGAGGATCGCGAGCCGCTTCGGGTCGACGGGATACCGCTTCAAAGCGAGCTCGAGGAAGTCGCGCGCCGCGCCGATCCCCGCGGCGACGTCCGCGGGCGTCGGCGGCCGCGACAGCGTCAGCGGAAACCACGCGTAGCCGCGAAAACGTCCTTCGGGATCGAGCGCGACCTCGAGCGGTCCCTGCGGCGCGATCACGAGAGCCCGGCCGCCGAGCAGGTGCGGCGCCAGGCCGAGGAGGTCGTGCGCGCTCGCGCCGTACCCGTGCAGGGCGACGATCGTCGGATGCGGGCCGTCGCCCGCGGGATGATGGATCGCGTGGAGGAGGTTCATGCTCGATCGAAGCGGCGTCCGGGGACGCTCTTCACCAGCCCGAGAGCGCGGCGACGCGCTCGCGATGGAAGTCGGGACCGCCGAAGAGCACCTCGTTGCTCTTCGCGCGCTTGAACCAGAAATGCACGTCGTGCTCCCACGTGAAGCCGATCCCGCCGTGGATCTGCACGCTCTTGTTCGTCGTCCGGGAGTAGACGTCGCCGAGCCGCGCCTTCGCCATCGAAGCGGCGCGCGAAGCCTCCTTGCTTGCGCCCTGCTGCGCCCAAGCCGCGTACCAGAGGAGCGAGCGTGACGGCTCGATCTCGGCGAAGCACTCCGCCGCGAGGTGCTTGACGGCCTGGAACGAGCCGATCGGCCGGCCGAATTGCTCGCGCACCTTCGCGTACTCGACCGCCAGCTCGAGTGCGCGCTCGGCGCCTCCCTGGCTCTCCGCGGCGATCGCGACGCAAGCGACGTTGAGCATGCGCTCGAGGTGGGGCCACGCCTTGCCTTCGCGTCCGACGAGCTGATCCCGGTCGACGACGACGTCGTCGAAGCGCATCTCGAAGAGACGGCGCGTGCGATCGAAGTTGTGCAGCGGCGTGAGAGAGATCCCCGTCGCGTCGCGCGGGATCGCGAAGAGGCTCACGCCGTCGCGTCCCTGGCCCGCCGCGGTGCGTGCGGCGAGCAGGTAGAGGTCGGCCATCTGCGCGTCGAGCACGAAGAGCTTCGATCCGGAGAGCCGGAACCGATCGCGCGCGCGCCGAACGCGCAGCGCGATTCCCGCCGGATCGAGACGGTCGCTCTCCTCGAGCCACGCGACCGTCGCGAGCATCTCGCCGCTCGCGAGACGCGGCAGCCAGCGGCGCCTCTGCGCGGCGCTCGCGGCGATCGAGAGGAGCGTCGTCGCGAGAACGGCGGACGAGAGGAACGGCGTCGGCGTGAGAAAGCGTCCGAGCTCGGTCAGCACGACGGCGGCGTCGAGCACGCCGAGCCCCTGGCCGCCGTACTCTTCGGGGACGAGCATTCCTTGCCAGCCCTGCTGCGCGATCTTGGCATTCAGCTCCGGCGAAACTCCGGCGTCGTCCTCGACGATCCGGCGCACGGTCGCCGGCGGCGACTCGGCGGCGAGGAAGTCTCGCGCGCTCGCCGCGAGGAGCTCCTGGTCGGCGGTGAGACCGAAGTGCATCGCCCGCTCAGGCGCCGCGCGGAAGTCCGAGCGCCCGCTCGGAGATGATGTTCTTCTGGATCTGCGACGTTCCGCCCCCGATGATCATGCCGAGCGTGAACATCCAGTCCTTCGGCCAGGTCCCGCGGTCTTCCGCGTGCGGCGTGCGTCCCATCAGCGGACCGTAGTCGCCGAGGATGTCGAGCGCGGCCGCGCAGATGTCGTGGTTCAGCTCGGTCGTGACGAGCTTGTTGATCGAAGCGGAGACGCCGCCGCGGCGACCCTGGATCTCGTCGGAGAGCTGCTGCAGCGAGTGGTAGCGCATCGCCTCGACGCGGATCACCAGGTCGGCGAGCTTCTGCCGCGTCGCCGGACAGCGCGTCACCTTGCTCCCGTTGCGCGTCCTCCGACGCGCGAGGCCGAGCAGGTCGTCCATGAGCTGCTGCGTCCGGGTCGTGCTCGCGAGCATGTTGCGCTCGAAGGCGAGCGTCGAGTTCGCGACCGTCCAGCCTCCGTGCAGCTCGCCGACGAGGTTCTCGCGCGGCACGCGGACATCCGTGAAGAAGACCTCGTTGAAGCCGGCGCGGCCGGTCATCTGGACGAGCGGGCGCACCTCGATGCCCGGGCTCTTCATGTCGATCAGGAGGTAGGAGATACCGCGGTGCTTCGGTGCCTCGGGATCCGTGCGGACGAGGCAGAACATCCAGTCCGCGTACTGCGCCGTGGAGGTCCAGACCTTCTGGCCGTTCACGACGAAGGAGTCGCCGTCGAGCTCCGCGCGCGTCTTCAGAGAGGCGAGATCGGAACCCGAGCCGGGCTCGGAGTAGCCTTGGCACCAGAGCTCGTCCGCGGTGAGGATCTTCGGAAGGAACCGTCGTCGCTGTGCTTCGGTGCCGCACTGGATCAGCGTCGGGCCGAGCATGCGAAGGCCGAGATGCCCGATCAGGCCCGGCGCGCGATGCAGCACCATCTCCTCGTTCAGGATCGACTGCCGCTCGATGCTCGCTTCCTGGCCGCCGAACTCCTTCGGCCATCCGATCGCGACGTAGCCGGCGTCGTGGACCGTTCTCTGCCACGCCTTCGCGGCGCTGATGCGCTCGGGGCTGTCGTAGCTCAGGTCCTCGCCGCCCTCGAGCGCGTCGTTGCGGCGCGGCAGGTGACGACGGAGCCACGCGCGCACCTCGCGACGGAACTTCTCATCCTCCTTGCTGAACGACAGATCCATGCACTGCCGTATCGCTGGCAACCCGGCATCGGGTCAAGGCCGGTCTCAAGCGCCGGTCGTGGACTGTCGAAGGCGAGTAGGGAGGACCCGCTTGCATGGAATCCAGGATGTGTGCCGCGAAGGCGTCCGCTCTGGTGGTGGGCAGCTTGATGACTCTCGTCGCCGTGAGCTCCGCGCGCGCGGAAACATGCGGCGACGAGGTGGCTTGCGGCTGCGGCGACACGGTCCGAGGCGAGGCCGTTCTCGCCGCGGACCTGAGCGCTTGTCCCGACGACGGCCTTCGCATCGTCGACGGCGCCGTGCTCGACTGCGCCGGTCACGTGATCTCCGGCGTCGGCAAGGGCGAGGGCGTCCTCGTCGACGACGCGGAAGGAGCCGAGGTGCGCGACTGCCGCATCACCGGCTTCAAGGTCGGCGTGCGCATCCGCGAAGGCGGAAGCAACGTGATCGCCGGCAACGAGATCACGTCGAATCGACGCTACGGGATCGAGCTCGCCGTGAAGACGAGCGGAAACCTCGTCGAGGGAAATCTCGTCGCGGACAGCGGCGACGAGGGCATCCACGTCGGCAGCGGCTCGGACGCGAACCAGATCGTCGGCAACGAGATCCGCGGGAGCGAAGCGGAGAACCTGTACGTCCTCAGCTCGACCGGCGGCTTCTACTCCGGGAACGTCCTCTCGGGGAGCGGTGCCGCGGCGCTCTACGTGAAGCACTCGATCGACTCGCTCTTCGAGCAGAACGAGATCCGGGACCGCGTCGTCCACGTCCGCGGGCACTCGCGCGGGAACGTCTTCTTCCAGAACCGGCTCGACCACGCGCGCTACGTCTTCGAGGCCTACGCGGACGACGAGCACCCGGCCGCGGTGAAGGGCTGGACCTGGCCGGAGGACAACCTCGTCCGCGAAGGGCAGATTCTGGACGTCGAGACGTGCTTCCAGTTCAAGGGCGCCTCTGCGAACCGGGCCGTCGACATCGTGGCCGACGGCTGCAAGGCGATGAAGGAGTCGAAGAAGGGCAGCGTGAAGCCCTCCGGGAACTCCGTCGATCTGCTGCAGCAGTAGAGGGCTTCACTCCGCGAGGAGGATCGACGGGGGCAGCGTCTCGAGCAGGCCCTCTCGCCAGACCTCCTGTCCGTGGACGGCCCAAAGCTCGAGCGGGTTGTAGTCGTCGGTCACGAGCAGGGCGGGACCGTCGACGTCGAGCGGCTCGCCCATGTCGAGCCGCGGCTGCACGCGCGGGGCGACGTCGAAGGGAAGCGGCATGTCCGCGAGCGAGCGCGGCTCGCGGCTCGCGACGACGAGGTTGCTCCCGCACGCGTCGCCGCGGACCGTTCCGTAGACCTCGACCCACGGGAGCCAGTGCCGCACGGTCTTCACGAGAGAACGCAGCGGCAGCGCGTCGTCGCCCTTGCGGCAGCCGCCGAAGTTCACGAGCAGCACTCCGTCGGGGCGGAGCCGTTGCTGGACGAGGTCGATCATTTGCGTGGAGAGGAGGTGCGCCGGAATCACCTCGCCCGCGAACGCGTCGAGCACGATGTAGTCGAACGATCGGTCCGTCGCCGCGAGGTACTGCCGTCCGTCGGCGATCACGACCTCGGTCGCACTCGTGTCGAAGTCGAAGTAGTCCTCGTCCACCGTGACGACCTCGGGGTCGATCTCGACGACGACGCTCTCGACGCCCCAGCTCGCGAAGAGCGGCGGCAGCGCGCCGCCGCCGAGGCCGATGACGAGCGCGGACTTGCCATCCGACTTCGCCTGGTACGCGAGCTTCGCGAGGAGCGGCGGGTAGATCGCGAGGCTCGCGCGCGTCTCGAGATCGAGCAGGGTCTGCGTCGCGCCGTTCACGAGCATGTAGCGCGTCTTTCCGGAATCGAGGACCTTGATCTGTCCGAAGTGCGACTCGCTGACGTGGCGGAGTCCGCCGCGCGTCTCCGTCGCGGGCCGCCACGAGGCGGCCGTGAGCACGAGAGCCGAGGCGGCGAGTGCCAGCCCGCGACGGTGGCGCGTCGTCTGGTAGACGAGCGCCGGGATCGTCAGGGCGACCGAACAGCCGAGGAAGATCGTGCTCACGCGGAAGAGCGGCAGCAGATAGAAGCCCGCAAGGAGCGTTCCGACGAGGCTTCCCGCCGTCGAGATCGCGTACAGCCGCCCGGCCGTCGACCCGAGGCTCGTCAAGTACTGGGTGCGCAGGCGGACCGCGAACGGGGAAAGCATGCCGAGGAGCGTCAGCGGCGCCCCGAGGAGGGGGCCGCGGCCGCGACGGCACCGCCGCGAAGCCCGAGCGCGAGCGTGGCGACCACGACCGGCTCGCGCACGAAGCGGACGGCGACCACGAGGATCGCCGCCACCTCGAAGATCGCGAAGTACACGGCCGGCGAGGGGAAGCGGTCTGCGACCCAGCCGCCGAGCCAGTAGCCGATGGAAAGCGAGAGTAGCGTGACCGCGATCAGCGCGGACCAGACGTAGAGGCTCGTCCCGTACACGGGTGCGATCAGCCGCGTGCCCAGCACCTCGAGCACCATGATCACCGCGCCGGAGAGGAATACGCTCGCCGGCAGCAGATACCGGAGAAGCCGCGAACCGTCGGTCGCCGTCTCCGGGGTCTCTCGACTCGTCTCCTTCGCGATCACGCTTTTCGCCACGCTCCTTCCGAGTACCCGGTCGATCGCTGACGAACGGCGCTACTTCAGTCGCTTGATGCGGCGGCGGCGGCGCGCGATCTCGACCGCGCGCTCGTAGCGCGGATCGACCGTCGCTTCGCCCTCGAGCGCCGCCTGCGGATGAAGGATGCGCGTTCCCTCGTACCCGCGCGCGTCCTGCGCGCAGGCCGTGCAGAGGTGGAAGGCGAAGACGCGGCCCTCCGCGCCGACGACGCGCACCTGCGCCGCAGGCGGGTTCGCGCCGCACCACTCGCACTTCCCCGAGCGCTGCGCGGTGCACCGTGCGAGCGCGAGGAGCTGCTCGGGAAGGAGCTCGTGGTCTTCGTGCCGCTGGAAGCACCCGGCGCAGAGCCAGATGCGACGGTCGGACCGGTCGCCGAGATACGCGACACGAGCGATCGGCTCCGTGCCGCAGAGGTCGCAGCGCCGCATCGAAGGCCTGTATAGCACGCGTTACAGAGCCTGCCGGCTCGGGACTTGACCGGGGCCGCCGAGGGCGAAACGCTGGTCGCGACGGAGGAGGTGCTCATGGGCGATCTGGACGGACGCGTGGCGATGGTGACCGGAGGAGGCAGCGGGATCGGCCTCGGCGCGGCGCGTGCGCTGGCCGAAGCCGGCGCGCGAGTCGTCGTGATGGGCCGCGACGAGAAGAAGCTGCAGCGCGCGGTCGGGAGCCTCGGCGAAGGTGCGTGGTGCGTCTCCGGCGACGTCGGGAACGAGGACGACGTCTCGCGAGCCGTGCAGTCGATCGAGGCGCGCTTCGGCCATCTCGACGTCGCCGTGAACGCAGCCGGAACGGGGACCGTCGGCGGCGTGACCGACCAGCGCGCCGAGGACTGGTCGGCAGTGCTCCGCACGAACCTCGACGGCGTGATGTACTCGATGAAGCACCAGTCCGCCGCGATGGTCCGCCGCGGCAAGGGCGGCGCGATCGTGAACATCTCCTCGATCGCGGGCATCCTGACGCACCGGTTCATGAGCGCGTACTGCGTCTCGAAGGCCGGTCTCGAGATGCTCACGCGCTGCGCCGCCGACGAGCTCGGCGATCATCGCATCCGCGTGAACGCGATCCGGCCGGGGCTCGTCCCGACGGATCTCGCCGGACCACTCGCGGAGCACGCGGCTCTCCGCGCCGACTACGAGGCGAAGATGCCGCTCCATCGGCTCGGCACCGTCGAGGAGGTCGGACAGGCGATCCTCTTCCTCGTGAGCGATCGCTCGAGCTGGATCACGGGACAGGTGTTCGGCGTCGACGGAGGGCACACGCTCCGCGGCGGACCCGACATCAGCCTTCTCTTCGGAGCATGAGCCGAGAGCCCGACGCCCTCGCGCGCATCCGTGACGTCGTCGGGGAGCGCGGCTGGATCGACGATCCCGCCGAGGCCGAGCCGCACCTCGTCGAGTGGCGCGGGCTCTGGCACGGCCGCGCGCGCGCGATCGTGCGACCCGCGTCGACGGACGAGGTCGCGCGCGTCGTGCGGATCTGCGCGGAAGCAGGCATCCCGATCGTGCCGCAGGCGGGCAACACCTCGCTCTGCGGTGGCTCCGTGCCGGACGAGGACGGTCGTGCGGTCGTGCTCTCCGTCTCTCGCCTGAATCGCGTTCGCGACGTCGACGCGCTCGACTACACGATGACCGTCGAGGCGGGCTGCGTCCTCGCCGACGTGCAGCGCACCGCCGCGGAGGCGGATCGGCTCTTTCCGCTGAGCCTCGCCGCGGAAGGAAGCTGCGAGATCGGCGGCAACCTTTCGACGAACGCGGGAGGCGTGCACGTCCTTCGCTACGGAAGCGCGCGGGACCTCGTCCTCGGGCTCGAGGTCGTTCTCCCGGACGGTCGCGTGTGGGACGGATTGCGCCGTCTCCGGAAGGACAACACGGGATACGCGCTGCGCGAGATCTTCCTCGGCGCGGAGGGAACGCTCGGCGTGATCACGGCGGCGGTGCTGAAGCTCTTCCCGCGGCCGCGCTCGCGCTGGGTCGCGCTCGCGGCGGTGCGCGACGTCCCGGCAGCGCTCGAGCTGCTGGCACGCGCTCGCGCCGCGACGGGCGACGCAGTGTCGAGCTTCGAGCTGATCCCGCGGATCGCGCTCGACTACGTGCTCGCGCACATCCCCGGGACGAGCGATCCGCTCGCGCAGCGCCACGACGTCTACGTCCTCGTCGAGCTCGACGCGACCGACGAGAGCGACCGCGGGCTCGGCGAGCGCGGCGAGGCGTGGCTCGAGGGCGGCGTCGCCGCGGGACTCGTCCTCGACGCCGCGGTCGCGGAGAGCGAAGCGCAGATCGAAGCGCTGTGGAAGCTCCGCGAGAGCATCTCCGAGGCGCAGAAGGGCGAGGGGGCGAGCATCAAGCACGACGTCGCCGTGCCCGTGAGCCGCGTGCCCGAGTTTCTCGCGGAGGCGACGCGTCGGGTCGAGGCGGAGTGGCCGGGGCTTCGCGTCGTCGCGTTCGGGCATCTCGGCGACGGCAGCATCCATTTCAACCTGAGCGTGCCGAAGGGTGGCGACGACCGCGCGTTCCTCGCGCACTGGGACCAGTTCGCGCGGGTCGTGCACGACGTCGTCGTCTCGATGGACGGCAGCATCGCCGCCGAGCACGGGATCGGCCGGCTGAAGCGCGACGATCTCGCGCACTACAAGAGCGCGACCGAGATCGACTTGATGCGCACGATCAAGCGGGCCCTCGACCCCAAGGGCATCATGAACCCGGGCCGCGTCCTGTAGCCGCGGCTCGCGTGCTTGCTGCCGGGCCGGCGCGACGATAGCGGTGCGGTGTGGGGAACGCGGGCGGAGTCCGTTACGAGGTCGGCGAGGAAGGTGTCGCGACCCTGACGCTCGACCATCCCGACACGCGGAACGCGATCCTGCCGCCCGACTGGCGCGCGTTCGAAGACCATCTCGAGGAGGGCGCCGCCGACCCGCGCGTCAAGGTCTTCGTCGTGACCGGCGCCGGCGAGACGTTCTGCTCCGGCGGCGACCTGAAGACGATGGGCGAGCGCCTCGCGCAGTCGCCCGTGCGGCGCTCGGCCGAGCTGCTCCGCATGGTGCGCACGATGCAGCGTTTCCGCGAGACGCTGAAGCCGGTGATCGCTTCCGTGAACGGACCGGCGATCGGCGCCGGCGCGGTGATCGCTCTCGCGTGCGACGTCCGGCTCGCGGCGGAGCGCGCCGTGTTCTCGTTCCCGTTCCTGCGGATCGGGATGCAGCCGGATTTCGGCGGTGCGTACTTCCTGCCGCGCCTCGTCGGCACGGCGCGCGCGCTCGAGCTCCTCTGGACGCAGCAGCCGCTGTCCGCGCGCGAGGCGTTGGCGCTCGGTCTCGTGAACCGCGTCCTTCCGGACGACGAGATCCGGTCGGGCACGCTCGCGTTCGCGCGGCAGGTGTCGCGGAACCCGGGCGGCGCGCTGGCGCTGTCGAAGATGACCGTCTACCACGGCGCCGAGCAGACGCTGCGCGACCTCCTCGATCTCGAGGCGCTCGCGCAGACGGTCCTCTCGAAGTCGGACGACGCGCGCGAGGGTGTGCAGGCCTTCGTCGAGAAGCGGAAGCCACGCTTCAAGGACGCGTGAGGCGCGAGCGTTCGAACGCGAGCGAAGAGAGCCGAGAAAGGAACCGAGCTTGGGGACGAGGATCGTCGCGACGGGTGCGGTGCTGGTCGGGATCGGAGTGGCGCTCGGCGCGTTCGGTGCGCATGGGCTGAAAGCGCGCCTCGCACCGGATCTGCTCGAGATCTACCACACGGGCGTCGAGTACCAGCTCTGCCACGGGCTCGGGATCGTGCTTCTCGGGCTCTTCGTCTCGCAGCACGCCGCAGCAGGCGCGCCCGCCGGTACGAGCCTCGCGTTCTGGTCGTTCCTCGCAGGCGTCGTTCTCTTCTCCGGTAGCCTCTACGTGCTCTCCCTCACCGGAGTGCGCTGGCTCGGTGCGATCACGCCGCTCGGCGGCCTCGCGTTCCTCGTCGGCTGGGCTTCGTTTGCCTGGGCCGCGTTGCAGCGCTGAGCCGCAGAGGCGATCCGCCGAAACGAATCTGCGCCGGGAGGTGGCTCCCGGCGCAGATCCAAGGGTCCGACCGGCAGAGGTGGCGACCCGCGGCGTCGGGCGGGGATCCGCCGCCGAAGGTCCCGTGGTCGGAAGGCCAACGCTGGCGAAGCTTCGCAATGCGCGTGCCGGTGGGCGGTGGGTGCCGCGCAACACGAGCCGCGACGAAAGTCCACGATAGTCGCGGTCCCGGTTTGCGGTGGCGGCGCGGGAACCGGCTCGGGTCGGCGAGAGCGCGGTGCGGGTTGCCGGTGGATTGAGCAAGCGCTGCTCATGAAGTGCGCTTCACCCGCTCTATGCCGTTGCGGAGAGCGCCGACGCGTGTGCGGAGACGGACGCCATGCGGGTGCCGCTCCCCGGGTCGTTGCGCATTGCCAAGTTCGCGTCTTCTTGCGTGAATCGCGCGGCGGCGCGGCGCGGTAAAGCCGGATTCTTGCTTGCTCGCTCGGCGCGACCCTTGCTACTGTCGCCGCGGAGTCTCGTTCTCCGAGACGGGCTCGCCAGGACGGCTCGAGGTTTTGATGCGTGCATCGACTCTGATCCGGCGGGGCTTCGCCTCGTCCTCCGTGGCGCTCGCGGCCGTCGCGATGATGGGCGCGATGAGTGCCTGCGGAGGAGGTGGCGGAGGCGGGTCGACGACGCCTCCGCCGGTCGTCGATCCTCCGCCCGCGGGCTCGACCTTCTTGCGGATCCAGAGCCAGGTGCTGGACGTGAGCTGCGCCTCGAGCTCCTGCCACAGCTCGGTCGGACGCGCCGCGAACCTCGTTCTCGAGGGGGAGGAAGCGTACGACGCGCTCGTGAATGCGGCGCCGAGCAACCCGACCGCCGCGGGCTACGGCATGATGCGCGTCGTGCCGGGCGATCCGGACAAGAGCTACTTCTATCAGAAGATCTCCGGACGACTCGACGAGGGCATGGGCCTCGCGATGCCGTGGGGCGGCCCGTACCTGACGGAATCCGCCCTCGAGGTGATCCACGCGTGGATCGCCGCCGGCGCTCCGAAGGACGGCGTCGTCGAGGGCGACGACGGCCGGAACCTCGGCACCGATGAGGACGACGAGGATGTCCATCTCCCGCCGCCCGAGCGCGGTGTGCAGATCACAGTGACGGCGCCGGCGATCCCTATCGGCAAGGAAGAGACCGCCTGCCACTACCTGAAGATGCCGAGCGACGTCGACTTCGACGTCGATCGCATCCAGATCGCGGTTTCCGGCGGCAGCCACCACATCCACCTCTACCGGCCGTTCGATCCGAACCACCAGGTTCCGGACGGATACGAGGTGTGCAACATGGCCGTCGACTTCAACACCTGGGAGCTCGTCGCCGCCTCTCAGCTTCCACGCAGCGACTGGGAGCTGCCCGACGGCGTCGCCTACCACTTCCGTGCGGGCGAGCAGCTCCTCGTGCAGACGCACTTCGTCAACGTCGGTGCGCTCGAGACCGAGGGCGAAGGCCATGTGCTGATGAACCTGAACGAGGCGGAGCCGGGCTCGGTGCAGCACTACGCCGGCTCGATCTTCGGTCAGGATCGCGACGTCTTCGTGCCGGCGCACTCGAGCCCGACGAAGCACGCGGACTGCACCTTCCCGAACCCGATCACGATCATGGCGATGACCGGGCACTACCACTTCCGCGGCCGGCTCTTCACGACGGACAAGCTCGACGTCGCCGGCAACCCGGTCGGCCCGGTGCTCTACCACCACGAGGGCTACGACGATCCTCTCTTCCTGATCTACGATGACCAGAGCATGCCCAAGTTCGAGGCGGGCGAAGGTCTCCGGTGGACGTGCACGTGGGAGAACGACACCGATACGGACTTCAAGTTCGGTCCGTTCACCGACACGAACGAGCACTGCAACTTCTTCGCCTTCTATTACCCCGCGCAGGGGAAGCACGAGGCGACATACTGCGTGACGAGCGACGGCGTGCAGACGACGACCGTCCGGGCCGGCGAGTAGGAGTCACTTGACGACGATCGAGGGGGATTGCGGCTCCCGCTTCGCGCGGGTGAAGGAAACGTTCGCGGAGAACTTCCGCGACCGTCGCGAGGTCGGGGCCGCGGTCTCCGTCACGGTCGACGGCGAGAGCGTCGTCGACCTGTGGGGCGGACACGCGGACGCGGCGCGGACGCGCCCCTGGCAGCGCGACACGCTGGTCAACGTCTACTCCACCACGAAGGGGATGACGGCGATCTGCGCGCACCAGCTCGTCGACGAGGGGCTCCTCGACCTCGACGCGCCGGTCGCGGAGTACTGGCCCGAGTTCGCGCAGGCGGGGAAGGGCGACGTCCCGGTCCGCCTCCTGCTGGGACATCGCGCCGGGCTTCCTGCGGTCTCGGAGGTCCTTCCGGCCGGGGCTTTGTACGACTGGAGCGCGATCACGGCGGCCCTCGCGGCGCAGGAGCCGTGGTGGACGCCCGGCGACGGGCACGGCTACCACGCCGTCACCTTCGGATGGCTCGTCGGCGAGGTGGTGCGACGCATCACCGGCAAGAGCCTCGGGACGACCTTCCGCGAGCGCGTCGCAGGGCCGCTCGGCGCCGACTTCCACATCGGGCTCGCCGCCTCCGAGCACGACCGCACCGGCGAGCTCCACGGCCTCGGGTCCGCCGAGGTCGAGGGCGAGGGAAAGAGCATCGCCATGCTGATCCTCCAGGATCCCGCGGGCATGGTGTCGAAGGCGTTCCTCAATCCGCCCTCGCTCGCCCTTGGTGCGAACCACGCGGCCTGGCGCGAAGCGGAGATCCCGGGCGCGAACGGGCACGCGACGGCGCACGCGATCGCGCGCGTCTACGCGGCGCTCGCCTGCGGCGGCGATCTCGGCGGCGTGCACGTGCTCTCCCGCGAAGGGATCGACCGCTGCCGCACGGAGCAGTCGCACGGCCGGGACCGGATCCTGCAGCGGCCGACCCGCTTCGGGCTCGGCTTCATGCTCTCGCTCGACGAGGCGGACGGGCGCTTCGGTCCGAGCCCGGGGGCCTTCGGCCATCCCGGGATGGGCGGCTCGGTCGGCTTCGCCGATCCCGAGCGTCGGGTCTCGTTCGGCTACGCGATGAACCGCATGGGCCCGCACATCCTTCTCGACCCGCGCGCGATCGCTCTGATCGACTCGGTCTACGCCTGCCTCGATTGACCCCGACGCCGCTGGCGGCCCCCCGGGACATATGGCAAATCTTCGCCCACGCCTCCGTGGGCCCGCTCCCACCCAGGCGGTCGGGGTAGGAGCATCGACTCCCATCAGCTCAGATCGGTTGCGCGCGGCGGTCTCCTCGGCGGAGTCGCCCTGTTCGTCGCCCTGATTCTCTATCAGGGCCTCGGCGAGGTCGCGCGCGCTCTCGCGGTCGCGGGCTTCGGCCTCCTCGTCGTCGCGGCGTTCCACGTGATACCGCTCGTCGCCGACGCGCTCGGCTGGCGGAGCCTGATCGCGACGCGCGTACCTCTCCCCGCGCGCTCGGTCGTGTTCGCGCGCTGGATCGGCGAATCGGTGAACGGGCTCCTCCCCGTCGCCCAGGTGGGCGGGAACGTCGTGAAGGCGAACATCGTGGCGCGTCGTGGCATGCCCGGCACGTTTGCCGGCGCGACCGTGGTCGTCGACGTGACGACGTTGGTCGGCTCGCAGGTCGCCTTCACGCTCCTCGGGCTCGCCTTCCTGCTCGTGCGGATCGGGGGAAGCGAGGTCGCGACGACGGCGCTCGTCGGCAGCATCGCGATGGGTCTCGCGGTGGCGGGCTTCTACCTGCTGCAGCGCCGCGGCGGCTTCGGTTGGCTCGCGCGCCGCCTCGCGGGGGTCGTTCCGGGCGAGCTGTCCCGGAAGCTCGCCGCCGGAGCGGGCACGCTCGATCAAGACGTCGCCTGGCTCTACGCCCGGGGACGGGCCCTCGGCCGCGCCTTCGGCTGGCACCTTGCGAGCTGGATCGTCGGAACCGGAGAGGTCTGGCTCGCCCTCTACTTCCTCGGCCATCCCGTCGACCTCGGCACGGCCTTCCTTCTCGAGAGCCTCGGGCAGGCGATCCGCGCGGCCGCCTTCGCGGTCCCTGGGGCCCTCGGTGTCCAGGAGGCGGGCTTCGTCCTCCTCGGTCCGGTGCTCGCGGTCGCTCCGGAGACCGCTCTCGCGCTCTCCCTCGCGAAGCGGGTCCGCGAGCTGGCCCTCGGCCTTCCCGGGCTCGTGGCCTGGCAGATCGAGGAGGCGAACGCTTTACTGTTGGCGCGCACCGACGGTACGCGGATGGAAAGCCCCCGGATGGAGTGTCCATGACGAGCGGAAACCCGCGGCCCTCGGCACTCGCACGCGCTTTCAACCTCGGCGGCCGAGCCATGCAGGAGGCCGGCGTCCCGTATCCGTCGCTCGAGCCCGAAGCGCTTCTCGCCTCGGCGATCCGGCGCGCGGGGCTCGAGGACTTCGGCGACGAGGCGTTCCGCGAGCCGTTCCACCGTCTCGTCGAGTCGCTCGCGCGCGAATCTGAGTTGACGCCGTTCGGGCAGATCGCGGCGCGGCGCGACCTCGTGCGCGTCCTCTCGAACAAGCTCCGCATGACCGAGGACCGGCGGCGCCATCCCGAGATCGCCGAGGGACCGGTTCCTCGTCCGATCTTCATCACCGGCATGCCGCGCACGGGCACGACCTTCCTGCACGGTCTCCTCGCGCAAGACCCGGCGAGCCGCTCGCCGCTCGCGTGGGAGACGATGTACCCGTCGCCGCCGCCGCAGCGCTCGCGTTACAAGAGCGATCGCCGGATCGAGATGGCGCATCGCCAGATGCGCTGGCTGTACCGGATCATTCCCGAGTTCCGCCGCATCCACGCGGTCGACGCGCGTCTGCCGCAGGAGTGCCTCGTCATCACGACGCACTCCTTTCTGAGCTTCCAGCCGCAGACGACGCACTTCGTGCCGAGCTACCAGACCTGGCTCGAGGAGCAGGATCTCCGGTCGTCGTACGCGGTGCACCGCCAGTTCCTCGAGCACCTGCAGTGGCGCTGCCCGGGAGAGCGGTGGGTGCTGAAGGCGCCGGCGCACATCTTCGGCTTCGAGGAGCTCTTCGACGTCTATCCCGACGCGCTCGTCGTGATGACCCATCGCGCGCCGCTGGAGGTCGTCGGCTCCCTCGGCAGCTTGACGAGCGTGCTGCGGAGCGCGTTCAGCGATACCGTCGACCCGGTGCGCGTCGGCCCGGAGATGACCGAGCGCTGGTCGCGCGGCCTCGACCGCGCGCTGCAGGCGAGGGACAGCGGCCGCGTCCCGGCGGGGCAGATCCTCGACGTCGATTACGGTGAGCTGACGCGCGACCCCATCGGAACGGCGCGGCGGATCTACCGGTCCTTCGACATCCCCTTCACGCCGGCAGCGGACCAGGCGATGACGGAGTTCCTCGGTCAGAACCGCAAGGATCGGCACGGGCGGCACGAGTACACGCTCGCGCAGTTCGGACTCGACGCGGAGACGGAGGCGGCGCGCTACAAGGCGTACGCGGAGCGGTTCCACCTTGCTTGCGGTCTTTCTGAATGACCTGAAGCTCCTCCTCCGGGACCGCTGGACGTTCTTCTACACCCTCGCCGCTCCGATCGTGGTGATCACGATCGTCGTGGCGGCGCGGTACGACACCGGCGAGCCGCCGAAGCTCTTCGTCCCGATCGTCGACCAGGACGGCGGGCCGGGGGCGGAGCTGTTCGTGCGGCTGCTCTCGGAGCGTGCGAATCCCGTCCCGATGTCCCTCCAGGAAGCCGAGCACGTCGTCCGCGTCCAGAACAAGGCTGCCGTGGCGATCGTCATCCCGGACGACTTCAGCGAGCGGTACGAGGCCGAGGAGCCGACCACGTTCGAGCTCCTGACCGACACGGCGCATCCGAACGGGATCCGTGCCGTCGAGCTTCTGCTGATGCTCGCGCAGAAGGACGCGCAGAAGCTCGAGGACCCGCTCGCGGAGGACAAGATCGTCCTCGAGGAGAAGAACCTGACCGGGAAGCGCATCTCCGTGCACACGCACGAGCAGAACGTGCCCGGCTTCTCGGTGATGTTCGTGCTGCTCGCGGCGGTCGCCGGGATCTCGATGTCGCTGCACAACGAGCGCGAGTGGGGAACGGCGCAGCGTCTCCTCGTCGCGCCCGGCGGATTCACCTGGTTCCTCTTCGGGAAGCTCGGCGCGCGCTTCGTCGTCGGTGTCGTGCAGATGCTCGTGCTGCTGCTCTGGGGCCGGCTCGTCTTCGGGATCTCGCTCGGCTCCTCGCCGTTCGCGTTCCCGGTGCTGACGCTCGCGATCGTCTTTGCGACGATCGCCCTCGGCTTCCTCGTCGCGAGCCTCGCGACGTCGCGCGAGCAGACGCTGATCCTGAGCCTCGCCGTCGTGCTCGTCTTCTCCGCTCTCGGCGGCCTCTGGTGGCCGGAGCAGTTCGAGCCCGAATGGATGCAGCGCCTCTCGCCCGCGTTCTTCACCACCTGGGCGATGCGCGGCTTGACGGACATCGTGCTCCGGAGCCGCGACCTCGCCGAGATCGCACGGCCGGTCCTGATGCTCTTCCTCGAAGGTCTCGTGATGCTCGGCGTCGGCTTCGCGCTCTTCCGAGCGCGCTTCGCTTCGCGCTGACGGAGAAGGAGCGAGCGTTGGCTTCGAAGGCGTGGGACGCGCGCATCGCGCGCCAGCTGATCCGTCCGCTCGTGCGGACTCCCGTCCATCCGAATCACGTGACGACGCTCGGCCTCGCGATCGGCCTCGCCGCGGCCGCGTGCTTCGCGACCGGGGACTCGACGACGATGGGGTGGGGCGCGGCGCTCTATCTCCTGCAGGGCATCCTCGATCACGCCGACGGCGAGCTCGCGCGCGCCACGGGCAAGACGTCGCCCTTCGGTCACACGTACGACCGGTGGGCGGACCTGATCGTGAAGACCGCGGTGTTCCTCGGCATCGGCTGCGGCTTCCGGCACGGGCCGCTCGGGGCGTGGGCGATCCCGATGGGTCTCGCCGCGGGGATCGCCTTCGTGCTGATCTTCACGCTGCGCGGCTCGATGGCGCGCGCACGCGGGATGCACGTGTTCGATCAGCCGAGCTTCGCCGGCTTCGAGCTGGAGGACATCCTCTACCTGATCGCGCCGCTGACCTGGTTCGGCGGGCTCGCGACGTTCTTCGGCGCCGCCGCGGTCGGCGCGCCCGCGTTCGCCGCCTGGACCGCCTGGCAATGGTGGAGCGGCGGCCGCGGGGATCCTCCGGCGAGGTGAATCCGACACGCCGGGCGGCGCGTACCCTCTGCGAGCCCCGGCGTGACCATGGACCTCGGCGAGCCAGAAGAGAATCGCGGCACCCCGGCGCCCTCTCGCGGGCGAGGCCCGGCGACGGGTCTGCTCGACCTCGACACGCTCGCGACGCCGTCCGAGCGTTCGGGTCGGGGGAGGCATCCCGGCGTCTCGGCGCTCCTGGTGGCCCTTCTCGAGGAAGCGATCGGGTGCTTCCTCGCCGGCGTGGCCACGCGCGATGCGCGGCGGCGGAACGAGGCGGTCCGCGCCGAGCAGTGGTCCCTGTCGCGCGACTCGACCTCGCTCTTCGCCTTCGAGATGGTCTGCCAGGCGCTCGATCTCGACGCGGCTTCGCTCCGGACGGAGATCCTGCGGCAGGTGCGCGCACACACCGCGGCGCCGGAGCGCCAGCGTCGCCGGCACGAGGTGTCGCGAAACGATCGACGGCTCGAGTGGGTCGCGAAGCCGCGCAAGCGCTCCTCGCGGCGCGCGCGAGCGGCGAAGGGGAATCGCTAGGCGCCGCTTCAGCCGCGCGAGAGCGCGATCGAGCCATCCGCGATCCGCTCGCGGAGCTCGCGCTTCAGCACCTTCCGCGACGGTCCGAGCGGCAGGCTCTCGAGCACCGCCCACTCGCGCGGCACCTTGTTCTTCGCGATGCGCTCCGCCGCCCAGCCGCGGAGCGCTCCCAGGTCGATGCCGCGCGCGCCTCGCGGCACGACGAGCGCCACGATCTCCTCGCCGTAGAAGTCGTCGGGACGGCCGACGACGGCGGCCTCACGCACGTCCGGATGCTCCGTCAGCACCGCTTCGACCTCCGACGGATACACGTTGTTGCCGCCGCGGATGATCATGTCCTTCAGGCGATCGACGACGAAGAGCCTTCCCGCCTCGTCGAGGTAGCCGACGTCGCCCGTGTGCATCCATCCGTCGCGGAGGGCTTCCGCGGTCGCCGCGGGATCGTCGAGGTAGCCCGTCATCATGTTCCGGCCGCGTACGAGCACTTCGCCGGTCGCGAGCGGCGGCGCGTCGCGGCCGCTCTCGTCGGCGATCCGGACGTCGACTCCGTGCGCCGCTCGGCCCACGCTTCCGACGACGCGCTCGTCTCCGGGCGCATCGATCGTCGAGAAGGTCGCTTCGGTCATGCCGTAGCCCTGGCGGATCTCGCAGCCGAGGCGGCGCTCGGCGCGGTGCAGGATCTCGTCGGCCAGAGGCGATCCGGCCGAGAGGCACCAGGCGAGCTTCGACGGGCGAGGGCCGTCCGGCAAGGCACCCCACGCGGCGAACATCGTCGGCACGGCGGGGAACCACGTGACGCCCTCGCGCTCCGCGATCTCGAGCGAGCCCCGTGCGTCGAAGCGCGGCACGAGGATGCACGGGCAGCCGGCGCGAAGGCTCGCGAGGAGCACCATGCGGAATCCGTACGAGTGCGTCAGAGGCAGGACGCCGAGCACGCGGTCGCGCGCTCCGAGCCGGAGCGCGTGGTCGCCGATGCCCGCGGCATGCTCGAGGAGCGTCCGGTGCGAGATCAGCGCGCCCTTCGGGCGGCCGGTCGTGCCGGACGTGTAGAGGATCATCGCGGGCGACGCCGCTTCGACCCGCGCGGGCTCCGCGAGATCGTCGTCTCCCGATGCTTCGAGCCGCGCGAGGTCGAGCGGATGCACGCTTTGCCCTTCGCTCGCGCGTGCGACGAGATCGCCCCGCTCCGCGTCGAAGACGATCGCGCGGCAGCGCGCGTGCTCGAGACGGAACGCGATCTCGCCCGGCGCCGAGAGGATCGGGATCGGGACGACCGTCGCCCCGCGGTACGCGATCGCGAACCACGCGGCCGCGAAGCCGATCCGGTTCGCCGCGATCAGCGCGACGCGATCCCCGGGACCGACGCCCGCTTCCGCGAGCCGCGCCGCCGCCCTTCGCGCGGCCTCGTCGAGCTGCCGGAAGATCGCGCGTACCGGCTCGGCGTCCGGCGCCTCGTACGAGACGACGGCGAGATCGTCCGGCGCGCGCTCCGCGGCGGCGAGGAGGAGCGCTCCGACGCCGCCGACGACGGAGGTTTTCGGATTCGGGTCCACGATTCGGATCGCGCCGGCAAGCGGCCGACGAGCGACACTAGCGGATGGGCCACGGCAAGCGTAGACGTGGGGCGGAGGCGCGCGGTGTGACGAGTCGAAGATCGAGCGGCGCGCGTCGCGGCCTTCGCGCGGGAATCGTGGCTTCGGCGCTCCTTGCCGCTTCTTCCGTTTCCCCTTGCGTCGCGGCGAGCTACGGCGGCGCCTACGGACGTCTTCTCGCGGAGCACGTGCGCGCGGGAACGATCGCCGGCATCCGGCTGAACCTCGTCGACTACGCGGCCCTCGGGAAGGATCCGGACTACGCCGCGGCGCTCCGCGAGCTCGCCGCCGCGCGTCCCGAGGATCTCGCGACCGAAGACGAGCGCTTCGCCTTCTGGGCGAACGCGTACAACCTCCTGGCCATCAAGACGATCGTCGACCGCTACCCGATCGCGAGCATCCGGGACGGCGGCAATTTTCTCTTCCCCGTCTGGAAGAAGACGGCCGGGACGGTCGCCGGACGCGACTTCTCCCTCGACGAGATCGAGCACGACGTCCTGCGCGCGAAGTTCCGCGAGCCGCGCGTCCACTTCGCCATCGTGTGCGCTTCCGTGTCGTGTCCGGACCTGCGTACGGAGCCGTATACCGGCACCCGGCTCGACGAGCAGCTCGCCGAGCAGACGCGCCTCTTCCTCGACAACCGCGGGAAAGGGCTCGCATCGGGCCCGGAGGGAAAGAGCGCGCGGGTCTCGATGATCTTCTCGTGGTTCGCGGACGACTTCGTGCCCGCGGGCGGCGTCGCCGCGTTCCTTCGGAACAATGCCTCGCCCGAGACGGCGAAGCAGATCGCCGGTCTCGAGGACGACGCGATCGGATACCTCGACTACGACTGGAGCCTGAACGACACGTCGCGTGACGGCGCGAGCTCGCCGTCGCGCCGAGGTCGCGCGCGATCTCGCAGACGTGCGCTTCGCGGAACTCGGGTCGCTCGCGGCGGAGCTCGTCCGCGACCTCCATCACCTTCTTGCGGCACTCGATCCGGGCGCGCGTCAGCGCTTCGGGATCGGTCGCGTCGATCTTCGCGAGGATGCGCTCCGTCGCGCCCCACGGCAGGAGGACCCGTGCGTGAGCCTGGGTCCGATAGGGCCCTAACGAACCGGACCCCCTCGCGCTAAATGGACGGGATGGAACGGGAGCTCGCTCGCCTCGATCGCGCGCACTTGATCCACGGCTTCGGGTCGCCGGCGCAGACGGATCGCGACGGGACCGTCCGGCTCGTGAAAGGCCGTGGCATCTGGGTCTGGGACTCGGAGGGCCGCCGCTACATGGACGGCGTCGCCTCCCTCTGGAACGTGAACGTCGGGCACGGTCGCGCCGAGATCGCGCGCGCCGTCGCGGCGCAGGTGCGCGCGATCGAGTACGCACCGACGCTCCTCGGCTTTTCGTCCGAGCCCGCGATTCGCCTCGCGGCCCGGATCGCGCGGATGGCGCCGAAGGGCTTGACGCGCGTCCTCTTCACGGGCGGCGGCTCGGAGTCGAACGAGACGGTGATCCGGCTCGTCCGCCTGCTCTCGAGTCTCCGCGGCAAGCCGGAGAAGTCCGGCATCGTCGCGCTCACGCGCGCGTATCACGGCTCGTCGACCGGCGCCGCGAGCTTGACGGGCCTCGAGACGTTCCATCGCCACTACGAGCCGATGATGTCGGGCGTCTTCCGCATGCCGCGTCCGCACTGCCACCGCTGCGAAATCCAGCGAGAGTACCCGGCCTGCGCTCTCGCTTGCGCGGACGAGCTCGAAGCGATCGTCGCCCGCGCGGGCGCCGACCGGATCGGCGCGGTGATCGCGGAGCCGGTGCAGGGCGTCGGCGGCGTGATCGCACCGCCGCCGGGCTGGCTCGAGCGCGTGCGCGAGATCTGCGACCGCCACGACATCCTCCTCGTCGCGGACGAGGTGATCACCGGCTTCGGCCGCCTCGGCAAGAACTTCGGCGTGCAGCTCACGAAGGTGATCCCCGACATGCTCGTCTTCGCGAAGGGCGTGACGAGCGGCTACGTGCCGCTCGGCGGCGTGATCCTGCACGAGCGACTCTTCGCGACGCTGCTCGACGCCGGCGACGACTTCGTCCTGCACCACGGCTACACCTACTCGGGCCATCCCGTCGCCTGCGCGGCCGGGCTCGCGAACCTCGACATCCTCGAGCGCGAGGACCTCGTGCGCGGTGCGCGCCGCAAGGCGCCGATCCTCGCACGAGCGCTCCGGCGGCTCGCGCATCATCCGATCGTCGGCGAGATCCGGACGGCCGGGCTGATGGGCGCGGTCGAGCTCGTGCAGGACCGCGCGACCGAGGCGCCGTTTCCGCCCGAGAGGAAGATCCCGTGGCGCGTGCGCCAGGCCGCGCTCGAGCGGGGCTTGATCCTGCGCGCGGGGACGAGCTTCGTCGTCGCGTGCCCGCCGCTCGTGATCACCGCGGAGGAGATCGACGACCTCGCCCGCCGGCTCGACGAAGCGCTGACCGCGGTCGAGCGCGAGCTCGGCCTCTGAGGCGGCGCTGCAGCGGTCTTCGCCCGGATCGCACGGGATCGCTCGATGCTGATTCTCCTCCCCGTCCTGCTCCTCGCGTACTTCCTCTGGCATGGCGGCAGCGCGCTCGGGATCGGGCTGATCGCCGCGGGCCTCCTCGTCGAGCTCGCGCTGACGCTGCGCCTCCTGCGTGCGACCGTCGGCGGCGTCGGCGGTCACGCGGAGTGGGTGCGCGACGTCTCGAAGCGGCCGCGCTTGCAGCGGAGCCCCGCCTGGCTCCTGGCGACGGCGCTCGTCCTCGCCGGCGCCGCGATCGCCGCGTGGGGCTAGCCTGCATTTCTCACCAGATCCCTACTGCGGCGGCCGATAGCACCGAATCTTCGCGAGCTTCTCCCTCCGGGCTCCTCGACGTACTGTTCAAGTACGCCTGCGTCGCCCTCCGGTCCGAGGCTCGCGAATCTTCGGCACTCTCGACCGCCTCGCGACGTGATCTGGTGAGAAATGCAGGCTAGCGTGCCTTCGGCGAGGTTCAGGAGATCGATCCCGTCGATGGCTTCGAACGAGGCGACCGAGGCAGATCTCCCCAGCCGTGGCATTCGTCCCCACTCTCGGGGTGGGATTCGGAGCGGCGCGTGCCGTCAAGAATCCAAGGCGAACGCGATGATCGCGAGCGGCGGCAAGGTCACGTTCAGCGCGTGGCGGCGGCCGTGCGCCGAGACGGGCGAGGTCGCCGCGCCGCCGAGATTCCCTTTGCCGCTTCCGCCGTAGAGCGCCGCGTCGCTGTTGATCACCTCGCGCCACGCGCCCGGGCGGTCGACTCCGATGCGGAAGTTGGTGCGCGGGATGGGCGTGAAGTTGCACGCGATGACGACGCCGTCCCCGTCCTTCGGGCTGTGGCGGAGGTAGACGAGCGTGCTCTGGTCGCTGTCGTTGCAGTCGACCCACTCGAATCCCGCGGGATCGCAGTCGCCCGCGTGCAGAGCGGGCGTCCCGCGGTACCAGGTGTTGAGGTCGCGCACCCAGCGCTGGATTCCGCGGTGCGCCACGTCGTCGAGCAGATGCCAGTCGAGGCTCGACTCGTGGTTCCACTCGCGCCACTGGCCGAGCTCGCCGCCCATGAAGAGCAGCTTCTTCCCCGGCTGCGTCCACATGTAGCCCAGGAGGAGTCGCAGCCCGGCACGCTTCTGCCAGTCGTCGCCGGAGATCTTGCCGAGGAGCGAGCCCTTTCCGTGGACGACCTCGTCGTGCGAGAGCGGCAGCACGAAGTTCTCCGTGAACGCGTAGACCATGCGGAAGGTCAGCTCGTTGTGGTGGAAGCGGCGATGGATCGCATCGCGCGAGAAGTACTGGAGTGTGTCGTGCATCCATCCCATGTCCCACTTGAAGCCGAAGCCGAGGCCGCCGACGTACGTCGGGCGGGACACCATCGGCCACGCCGTCGACTCCTCCGCGATCGTCTGGATGCCCGGCGTCTCGCGGTAGAGGTCCGTGTTCATCCGGCGGAGGAACTCGATCGCCTCGAGGTTCTCGCGGCCGCCGTGCCGGTTCGGGATCCACTCGCCCGACTTTCGCGAGTAGTCGAGGTAGAGCATCGAAGCGACCGCGTCCACGCGGAGCCCGTCCGCGTGGTAGCGATCGAGCCAGAAGCGGGCGCTGCTCGAGAGGAAGCTCCGCACCTCGTTCCGACCGTAGTTGAAGATCGCGCTCTTCCAGTCGGGATGGAATCCCTGACGCGGGTCGGCGTGCTCGTAGAGGTGCGTTCCGTCGAACAGCGCGAGCCCGTGGTCGTCGGTCGGGAAGTGCGACGGGACCCAGTCGAGGATCACGCCGATCCCGCGCTGATGCAGGACGTCGATCAAGTACATGAAATCCTGCGGCGTCCCGTAGCGGCTCGTCGGCGCGAAGTAGCCCGTCGTCTGGTAGCCCCACGAGCCGTAGAACGGGTGCTCCATCACCGGCAGGAGCTCGACGTGGGTGAAGCCCATCTCGTGCGCGTAGTCGGCGAGCGGCTCCGCGAGCTCGCGGTAGCCGAGCGAGCGATTGGCGTCCTCGGGCTTCCGCCGCCACGAGCCGAGGTGCAGCTCGTAGATCGACACCGGCGCTTCGAGCGAGGCCCGCTCCGCGCGCGAGCGCATCCAGTCGTCGTCGCCCCACGCGTAGTCGATCCGCCACACCTTCGAGGCGGTCTTCGGCGGCGTCTCGGCGTGGAACGCGAACGGATCGGCCTTCTCGAGCTTTCGCCCCCCGCGCGCGAAGATACGGTACTTGTACGCCGCCTGCTCGGGAACGCCCGGAAGGAAGCCTTCCCAGATGCCGGAAGATCCTCGCGCGTGGAGCGTTTCACGGCTTCCGTCCCATCCGTTCCAGTCGCCGATCACGGTGACGCGTTCGGCGCTCGGCGCCCAGACGGCGAAGTGGACGCCCTCCACGCCGTCGACGGCGCCGGGGTGCGACCCGAGCTTGTCGAAGAGACGCAGATGCGTGCCTTCGTTGAAGAGGTGGAGGTCCTGCTCGCCGAGAAGACTCGTCGGTTCCGTCCGGTTCGCCATCGCGATCCTCCTCAGTCGGTGATCTCCGCCAGGAGACGGCGAAGGCCGTGGACCGGGATGGCCACCCAATCCGGCCGGTTGTTCAGCTCGTAGGCGAGCTCGTAGACGCTCTTCTCGAGGCGAGCGACATTCAGCAGGGTCGCGAGGTCGGCGGGCCTTCGCGGCGAATCGGCCTCCGTCGATCTCCGGCGAGACGCCTTCGATGACGATGCGAGCCGGCGCTGCTTGCGACACGTCCACCCCACACGCCCCCCTCGTTCGAAACTATCCCTGTCAACGAGCCTTAAACAAGGCCGCCCACCGCGCACGAAGCCGGTAGCGATCTCCGCGCGGGATGAGCGCGCGGCGTCCGTCCGGCTCGCCCGTGTCGAGAACGCGCTCCCAGCGCGCCTCGGGCCGCGCCGGCGGCAGCGTGAACGAGACCGATTCGTGCGAGCCGTTGATCAGGAGAAGGAACGTGTCGTCGACGATGCGCTCACCGTTCTCGTCGGTCTCGTCGATGCTCTGTCCGCCGAGACGCACCATCAGAGCGCGCGCGAAGTCGGTGTCCCACGCTTCGTCGGTCATCTCGTGGCCGCTCGGTCCGAACCACGTCAAGTCCTCGACCTCGGCCCCGCGAATGCGCCGTCCCTGGAAGAAGCGACGGCGGCGGAAGACGGGGTGCTCGCGTCGCAGGTGGATCAGGAAGGAGGTGAACTCGAGAAGGTCGCGTCGCTCGTCGTCGAGCTCCCAATCGATCCACGAGATCTCGTTGTCCTGGCAGTAGGCGTTGTTGTTGCCGTTCTGCGTGCGGCCCATCTCGTCGCCGGCGCAAAGCATCGGGACGCCCTGCGAGAGGAGGAGCGTCGAGAGGAAGTTGCGGATTTGACGGCGGCGAAGCGCCACCACCGCCGGATCGGCGGTGGGGCCCTCCGCGCCGCAGTTCCACGAGTGGTTGTTGTCGTCGCCGTCGCGGCTGTCCTCGCCGTTCGCCTCGTTGTGCTTCCCGTCGTAGCTCACGAGGTCGTTCAGCGTGAACCCGTCGTGCGCCGTGACGAAGTTGATGCTCGCGTGCGGAGCGCGGCCGCTGTGCGCGTAGAGATCGCTGCTGCCGGCGAGGCGGCTCGCGAGCTCGGACACCTGTCCGCCGTCGCCGCGCCAGAACCGCCGCACGCAGTCGCGGTACTTGCCATTCCACTCCGCCCACCCGACGGGGAAGTTGCCCACTTGATAGCCGCCCGGTCCGACGTCCCACGGCTCGGCGATCAGCTTCACCTGCGAAAGGACGGGATCCTGGTGGATGACCTCGAAGAACGCCGAGAGCTTGTTCACCTCGTACAGCTCGCGCGCGAGCGCGCTCGCGAGGTCGAAGCGGAACCCGTCGACGTGCATGTCGATGACCCAGTATCGCAGGCTGTCCATGATGAGCTGGATCACGCGCGGATGCAGCATGTTGAGCGTGTTGCCGCAGCCCGTGAAGTCCATGTAGTAGCGCCGCGACTCCTCCGTCAGGCGGTAGTACGAGGCGTTGTCGATGCCGCGCAGGAAGAGGGTGGGGCCGAGATGGTTGCCCTCCGCGGTGTGGTTGTAGACGACGTCGAGGATCACCTCGATGCCCGCCGCGTGGAGCGCGCGCACCATGATCTTGAACTCGCGCACGGAGTCGATCGGCGTTCCGGAGGCGTAGCGGAGATCGGGCGCGAAGAAGCCGAGCGTGTTGTAGCCCCAGTAGTTCGTGAGGCCGCGCTCCACGAGATGGCGCTCGTCGACGTGGTGGTGCACCGGCATCAGCTCGACGGCGGTGACGCCGAGCTTCTTCAGATGCGCGATCACCGGCTCCGCGGCGAGCCCCACGTAGCGTCCACGCATCGCCTCGGGAAGAAGCGGGTGCAGCTTCGTGAACCCCTTCACGTGGAGCTCGTAGATGATCGTCTCGTGCCACGGCGTGCGCGGCGGAGTGTCGTCGCCCCAGGTGAACGCCGGATCGACGACGAGCGCGAGCGACGAATGCGCGGCATTGTCGCGGTCGTCCATCACGAGATCCGCCGCCGGGTCGCCCACGCGATAGCCGAACATCTCGTCCGACCAATTCACGAGGCGGCCGATCGCCTTCGCGTACGGGTCGAGGACGACCTTGCGGGGATTGAACCGGTGCCCTTCCTCGGGCGCGTACGGGCCGTGCACCCGGTAGCCGTAGAGCTGGCCCGGCCGCACCCCCGGGGCGTAGCCGTGCCAGATCATGTCGGTCTGCTCGGGTAGGCGCATGCACACCGACTCGCTCTTCGCCGTGTCGGCGTCGAAGAGACAGAGCTCGACGCCCGTCGCATGCTCGGAGAACAGCGCGAAGTTGACGCCGAGGCCGTCCCACGTGGCGCCGAGCGGGTAGGGTCGACCGGGCCTCAGCCGCACGAACGAAGCCCGGCGCAGGAGGTCGGAATGCGAGAGCGACGCATTCGTCAGCGTCGTCTCGGTTCGCTCGTATTGTCAAGGCGTGTCGGTGCACTCCTCGATCGGGACGACGTGCTCGCGCGCGAGGGCCTCGCACAAGTTCTGCGCATAGGCGGCGTACACCGGAGCTTTCGGATGGAGGTCGGGAAAGAAGAGCTTGTCGGGACCGGGGCGCGGCCGCGGGATCCTGCGAGCGAGGTGATCGGCGAACGTCTGCGGAACGACGAGTGCACCGGAAGAGCTCTGGATCGCGCCGTTCGCGATGGAGTAGTGGCCCGTGTTCGCGGCGTACGTCGGCAACACCAGCGGAACACGCGCGGCGGCGGCGACCTCGATGATCTGCGCGATGTTTTGCGACGTGCGTGCCTCGTTCTCCTCCGCCGTCAGCACCAGTGGGCGCCGCTCGTTCCGGAAGGAGAAGGTCTCGTCGCCGAAGTGAGCTCGTGCACGGTGGCGTCGTC
>Ga0194132_10002127_pt1 | contig 38153 bp, 43 predicted proteins | sample TA2KigOf80mmetaG_FD_148612 | JGI IMG/M metagenome (GOLD analysis project Ga0194132, IMG submission 148612) | Freshwater microbial communities from Lake Tanganyika, Tanzania - TA2015054 Kigoma Offshore 80m | ecosystem: Environmental > Aquatic > Freshwater > Lake | place: Tanzania: Lake...
CGCGCCCCTCGCCGGCGTGGAGGCCCTGCGCCGGTAGCGTCGGCGCGGACACGAGACGGGCCGCCCGACGGCGGCCCGTGCGATGGCCGGCTCCGCGGCGCGTCGCCGCGCCCTACCAGATCCCGAGCGCCATCCTGACGTCCTCCGAGGCCATCGTCCGTGGATCCCAGGGCGGGTTCCACACGAGGTTCACCTCGACATCCTCGATGCCCTCGAGCTGCGAGAGCTTGTGATAGATCATCCCCTGCAGCATGGGCCCGACGGGGCAGGCGGGCGAGGTCAGCGTCAAATCGACGGTGACCATCCCCTGCTCGTCGATCTCGGCGCCGTAGACGAGCCCGAGGTCCACGATGCTCATCCGCAGCTCGGGATCCTCGACCGTGCGGAGAACCTCGCGGATCTCCTCGACCGTGGGCCGCGTCGTGGCGTCAGCCATGCGTCGCACTCCTCTCGTCCGTGGTCACCGGACGCATCCCCTCCGGATGCTCGAGCGCCTGCCCGAGCGTCTTCCACGCGAGCGACGCGCACTTCACGCGAGCCGGGAACTTCGCGACCCCGGCCAGCGCCTCGATGTCCCCGAAGTCGTCCACCGGCGACTCGCCCTCCAGCATCATCGCCTGGAACGCCCCGATCGCCGCCTCCGCGTCGGCCACGGTCTTGCCCCGGACGTATTCGGTCATCATCGAGGCCGAGGCCTGCGAGATCGAGCAGCCGGCCCCCGTGAACCGGATCGCGCCGATGGCCCCGTCCTCGAGGCCGACGTCCACGTGCACGGTGTCGCCGCAGAGCGGGTTCGCGCCGTCCGCGGAGCAGCTCGGCCCCTCCATCGCGCCGCGGTTGCGCGGGTTGCGGTAGTGGTCGAGCAGGATCTCGCGGTAGAGGTCCTCGAGCAGGCCGGGCTCGCGATCAGGCACGCACGCCCCCGAAGAAGTGCGTCGCCTCCTCGATCGCGCCGGCGAGCCTGTCGACCTCCTCCGTCGTGTTGTAGATGTAGAAGGAGGCGCGCACGGTCGCCGGCACCTGCAGCGCGGCCATGACCGGCTGCGCGCAGTGGTGGCCGGCGCGCACCGCCACCCCGTGGCCGTCGAGCACCTGTCCGACGTCGTGCGGGTGGACGTCCTCGACGTCGAACGAGACGACGCCGCCCCGCGCGTCCGGGTCCCCCGGGCCGAAGATCGTCACGCCCGGCACGTCGCCGAGCCGCCGCATCGCGTAGTCGACGAGCTCCCGCTCATGCTGCCGCACCCGCGCCATCCCGAGCGAGCTCAGGTAGTCGAGCGCCGCGCCGAAGCCGATCACGCCGCCGATGTTGGGGGTGCCCGCCTCGAACTTGAACGGGACCTCGTTCCACGTCGACTCCGCCATCGAGACGGTGAGGATCATCTCCCCACCGCCCATGAACGGGTTCATCGACTCGAGCAGCTCGTGCCGCCCCCAGAGCACGCCGACACCGGTCGGGCCGAGCATCTTGTGCGCCGAGAAGGCGAGAAAGTCGGCACCGAGCGCCTGCACGTCCACCGCGGTGTGCGGGACCGCCTGGGCGCCGTCCACCAGCACGAGCGCCCCGTGCGCCTTCGCCATCGGGATCAGCTCACGCAGCGGCACGATCGTCCCCAGCGCGTTCGACATCCCGGTGACGGCGAGCAGCTTCGTCTTCAGCCCGATGATCGATCGCGCGTACTCGAGGTCGAGCGTGCCGTCCGGGAGCATCGGGATGTACTTCAGCTCGATGCCCCGTTCGTCGCGCAGGATCTGCCAGGGCACGATGTTCGAGTGGTGCTCGATCTCGCTGATCACGACCTCGTCACCGGGCTGCAGGAACTTGCGCCCCCACGCGTGCGCGACGAGGTTGATCGACTCCGTCGTGTTGCGCGTGAAGATCACCTCGCTCGAGCGCGGGGCGTTCAGAAATGCGCGCGTCTTCTCGCGCACGTTCTCGTAGAGCTCGCTCGCCTCCATCGAGAGCGTGTGGACGCCACGGTGGATGTTCGCGTTGTGGTCCCGGTAGAACCGCGTGATCTCGGCGATCACCTGCACCGGCCGCTGCGAGGTGGCCGCGTTATCGAAGTAGACGAGCGGCTGGTCGCCCTGGACGCGGCGCTTGAGCACGGGGAAGTCTCGCCGGATCAGCTCGAGCTCGAAGGGGCGGTGGCCGTCGACGCGTCCGGTCATCTCCGCCTCGCTAATCCTCGTACTCGACGAACACCAAGTCGCCCTCGACGCTCACCGCGTACGCGCGCACGTCGCGCACCGCGGGGAGGCTGAGCACCCGGCCGGTCTTCGCATCGAACGCGGCGCCGTGTCGCGGGCAGATCACGCGTCCCCGCATGAGCCGGCCCTCGCCGAGCGGCCCGTTGTCGTGGGTGCAGACGTTGTCGATCGCGTAGAAGGCCCCGTCGATGTGGCTGAGCGCGAGCGAGCGCCCGTCGCATGCCACGACCCGGACCTCCCCGGCCGGCACGTCGGCGGTGGAGCAGACGCGGCGCTTCGTCACGTTCGCGGCCCCCGGTCCCTCAGCGCGCCCGCTCGCGCGGCTACAGCTCCGCCGTCTCGAGCTTCTCGACGACCGCCGCCTCGACCTCGTCCCCCAGGCCGGCGACGTTCACGTGCTCGAGCACCGAGCGCACGAAGCCGCCGACGAGCAACTGCAGCGCCTGCCGCTCGGCGATGCCGCGGCTCTGCAGGTAGAACAGCGCGTCGCGGTCGACCGGGCCTACAGTCGCCCCGTGGCCGCATCGCACGACCTCCGAAGTGAGGATCTCGAGCACGGGGTCCGAGTCCGCCTTCGCGCGTCCCGAGAGCAGCAGGTTGCGATTCTCCTGGTGCGCGTCCGCGCCCCTCGCCGTCTCTTCGACGCGCGTGACGCCGTAGTAGACGGACTTCGAAGCCCCGGCGAGCGCCGACTTGATGTCCACCTCGGACACGGAGCGCGGTCCGATGTGGTCCTGCAGGGTCACGAAATCGAAGTGCTGGTCCTCGCTCCCCAGCGCCACGCCGCGGAAGGAGGAGCTCGCCCCCTCCCCCTCGATGAGCGCCTCGAGCGCCTGCTTGATCAGCGCGCCGCCGATGCCGAGCGAGACGACCTGCACGCGCGCGTCGCGCCCGAGGCGTGAGCGCAGGGTGGTGAACTCCTGCGTCTCCGCGCCCCAGCGGCCGTCGAGCACGACCCGCACGTTCGCGTCCTGCGCGGCCACGATCTCGACGACGCCCGCAACGAGCAGCGGGCCGCCACGCGAGCGGTTGCGGACGACGAGCGTGAGCTCGGAGCCCGATTCCGCGACGACGAGTAGCCGCGGGAACAGCGCCTCCGCGCCGTCGGGCTGCGCGTCCTCGTGCAGCACGACCGGCTGCGCGACGGCACGCCCGCGCGGGGCGTAGACGAACGCGCCATCGCGCCAGAGCGCCGCGTTCGCGGCGGCGAACTTGCCCTCGGTGGCCCGCACGAGCGTGCCGAGGTGATCGCGGACGCGCGCGGCCAGCGCGTCGCGGCCGAGCGCGTCGCGGAGCGTGCCCGCGAACGCGCCGTCGGGGAGCGCTGCCTCGAAGCGCGCCGGGCGCCCCTCCGCCGGGGCAAACGAGTCGATCGCGAGCGCGGTGACGTCGGTGTATTTCCAGGGCCGCAGGCGCGGGGTCGGCATCGGCGTCGCCGCGAAGGCGCGCGCGGCCTCGACCCGCTGCTCCACGAGCCACTCCGGATCGCCGGCGGCGCGCGCGGCCTCGAGCACCGCGCGCTGCGTGTAGCGCGCGGCGATCGCCGCGGGCGTGATCGCGGCCGCCACTACCCCACCGCCCCTTCCATCTGCAGCTCGATCAGCCGGTTGAGCTCGATCGCGTACTCCATCGGGAGCTCCTTCACGATCGGCTCGACGAAGCCGTTCACGACCATCTTCGCGGCGTCCTCCTCGGGGATGCCGCGCGACATCAGGTAGAAGAGCTGGTCCTCACCGAGCTTCGACACCGAGGCCTCGTGCCCGATGTTCACGCGCTCCTCGTCGACCTCCATCGTGGGGTAGGTGTCCGAGCGCGAGCGCTCGTCGAGCAGCAGCGCGTCGCAGCGCACCGTCGAGCTCGCGTTCGTCGCTCCCTCGTAGACCTTGAGCAGCCCGCGGTACGACGTGCGCCCGCTGCCGCGCGAGACGGACTTCGACACGATCGCGGACGACGTCTCCGGTGCGACGTGCACGACCTTGCCGCCGGCGTCCTGGTGCTGCCCGTCGCCGGCGAACGCGAGCGAGAGGATCTCGCCGTGCGCGCGCGGCCCCATCAGGAAGACCGAGGGGTACTTCATCGTGAGGAGCGAGCCGAGGTTTCCGTCGACCCACTCCATGATCGCGTCCTCGTAGGCGTAGGCGCGCTTCGTCACGAGGTTGTAGACGTTGTGCGACCAGTTCTGGATCGTCGTGTAGCGGACGCGGGCGCCCTTCTTCACGATGATCTCGACGACCGCCGAGTGCAGCGAGGCGGTGCTGTAGATCGGGGCGGTGCAGCCCTCGACGTAGTGCACCTGGCTGCCCTCATCCGCGATGATCAGCGTCCGCTCGAACTGGCCCATGTTCTCGGTGTTGATGCGGAAGTACGCCTGCAGCGGGATGTCGACCTTCACGCCCTTGGGGACGTAGATGAAGGAGCCGCCCGACCACACGGCCGAGTTCAGCGCGGCGTACTTGTTGTCGCCCGGCGGCACGACCGTGCCGAAGTACGCCTCGACGATCTCAGGATGCTCGGCGAGCCCCTGGTCCATGCCCAGGAAGATCACGCCCTGCTTCGCGAGGTCCTCGCGGATGTTGTGGTAGACGACCTCGGAGTCGTACTGCGCTCCGGCGCCGGCGAGGAACTGCCGCTCCGCCTCCGGGATGCCGAGCTTGTCGAAGGTGTCCTTGATGTACTGCGGCACGTCGTCCCACGACGTCGCGTCGCGGTCGGTGGCGCGCACGTAGTAGTGGATGTTGTCGAAGTCGATCGCCTCGAGCAGCTCGGGGCTCCCGGCCCACGCGGGGTTCGCGAGTTCGCCGAAGCGCCGGAGGGCGTCGAGCCGGAACTCCAGCATCCACTCGGGCTCGCCCTTCATCTGCGACATGCCGCGGACGACCTCTTCGTTGAGGCCCTTCTCGGCCATGAAGAGCGGCGCTTCCTCGTCGTGGAAGCCCCACTTGTACTCGCCGACGATGCTCGGGGTCGGCTTGGTCGTCATCAGGCCACCACCTCGCTTCCGATCCCCAGCTCCTTGAGGATGGGGTCGTAGCCGTGCTCTTCGATCTGGAGCGCCAGCTCGGGACCGCCCGAGCGCGCGATTCTGCCACCGACCAGGACGTGCACCACGTCCGGCGTGATGTAGTTCAGGATCCGCTGGTAGTGCGTGATGATCAGGATCCCGATCTCCGGGGTGCGCAGCGCGTTCACGCCCTCGGCGACGGTGCGCAGCGCGTCGACGTCGAGACCAGAGTCGGTTTCGTCGAGGATCGCCATCTCGGGCTTCAGCATCCCGAGCTGCAGGATCTCGGCGCGCTTCTTCTCACCTCCGGAGAAGCCGTCGTTCACGTAGCGGCGCGCGAACGACTCGTCCATCTTGAGCGCCTTCAGCGTGGCGCGAAGCTCCTGCAGGAACTCCCGGGGTGGAACGTCCTGCCCGCGGCGCGCCTTCAGCGACGCGCGCATGAGGTTGACCATCGTGACGCCCGGGATCGCCGTCGGGTACTGGAAGGAGAGGAAGAGGCCGAGCCGGGCGCGCGCGTCCGGCTTGAGCTCTGTGATGTCCGCGCCCTTGAAGATCACCCGCCCGCCGTCGATCGTGTAGGCGGGGTTGCCGGCGATCGCGCTGGCGAGCGTGCTCTTGCCGGAGCCGTTCGGTCCCATCAGCGCGTGGATCTCGCCCGGACGGATCGCCAGGTCGATCCCCTTGAGGATCTGGATCTCGGGCTGCCCGGTGACGCTGACGGAGAGGTTCCGCAGCTCCAGGATCGGCTCGCTCATCGCTCTCGGGGTCTCCTTCGTTCCGTCCGCGCAGGGGCGCGGCTTCCTTCGTGGTCATGGCGCCCGCGTCAGGCGCCGGCGGTTGGGTGCACCGGTCGCGCCCCCGCGGGCTCGTCCTTCGCGACGAGGTACTCGCAGCTCGCGCCGCCCCCGGCGACCGTGCTCAGCTGGATGACGGGCGCTCCGAGCAGCAGCTCGATCGTCCGGCGGTCGGCGTCGCACGGGGCGTGGTGATCCTCGGCGCACGAGCGGTACGGGCAACCGACGTTGCGGAGGCGGAAGGCGTCACCTTCGTCACGCGCCTCGGAGAGGATGCCCTCTTCGCGCAGCGCGACGGTGACCTCCTCCACGCGCTCCTCGAGCCGCTCGGCCCGCACCTCCGAGGCGTGCTCGCGCGCGCGGACGACCGCGACCTCCGCGAAGAGCCGCTCGAGCACGGCGGGACCGTCCAGCCCCGCGAGGTCGTCCATGCGCAGGCCCGTCAGCGCCGGGTAGAGGCGGTCGAGCAGCCGCGCGTAGTGCGACGCGGAGTTCACCTCCTCGCCGGCCTCGCTGAGCGCGTAGCGCGTGACGGGGCGGCCGCGCGGCTGCCGCGCGAGACGCGCGGTGACCAGCCCGTCCGCGACCATCCGGTCCATGTGCCGCCGGATCGAGCCCTCCGAGACGCCCACCGCCTGGGCCAGCTCCGCCACCGAGCAGTCCCGCCGCGCGTGCAGCAGCTGCATCAGCTCGTCGCGCGTCCGCTCCATCACGTCTCCCGTCTCGGGCCCCTGCCCGGCGCGAGTCCTGCTGCCAGCCTACCCAGCCCCGAGCGTCAATGTCAACGATTTATGCATTTTATAGCGGATAACTTGTTTTATGCGCGCACACACCTGATCCCCGGCGCGGCTTGTGACCCGCGCGCGGCCCCGCGTAGGATGCGCCCCGCGCCGCTTGTGCGCCGCATCACGCATCGCACCCCGGCGGCGCGCCAGCCGCCGGGCCGGCACCGGGGGGGGGGAAGCGATGAGCGACGAGGTCCAGGGGCTGAAGGTCGGCGCGACCGCGAGCTTCGAGAAGCACGTCACGCAGGACGACATCGCCCGTTTCGCCGAGGTGACCGGGGACCACAACCCGCTGCACTCGGACGCGGCGTATGCCGCGCGCACCCGGTTCAAGCAGCCGATCGCGCACGGCATGCTCGGCGCGGGCGTGATCTCGGCGGCGCTCGGCACGAAGCTCGCACCGAACTCCGTCGTCATCTACCTCGGGCAGAATCTGCAGTTCCGCGCCCCGGTCTCCGCGGGCGACACGATCACAGCCAGGGTCACGGTGACGAAGGTCGACGTCGAGCGAAGCCGGGTCTCGCTCGATACACTCGTCACGAAGCAGGACGGCACCGAGGTGATCCGCGGCGACGCCCTCATCATGGTGGAGGCGCCGCGCTAGCCGCGATCCACCCGGGTCACGTACGCCCCTGGAGTGTCACGATGAGGAACCCAGGTCAGCGCGAGGCGACGGGCGCCGCGGCTCGCCAGGGCGCCGCTTCGCTCGCCGCGATCGCGGACGCGAAGTCCGAGTGGGAGGAGCGCACGCTGCGCAAGGTGCTCGAGCGCTTCCCCGAGCGGCGCGGCCGCTTCGAGGCGTCGTCGAGCGTGACCGAGCGCGTGTACACGCCGCTCGACGTGCAGGACCTCGATTTCCTGGACGACGTCGGTTTCCCCGGCCAGTACCCGTTCACGCGCGGCGTGCAGCCCACGATGTACCGCGGACGCCTCTGGACGATGCGGCAGTACGCGGGATTCGGCACCGCCGAGGAGACGAACGACCGCTTCAAGCACCTGATCCGCAACGGCCAGACCGGGCTCTCCACGGCCTTCGATCTCCCCACGCAGACCGGCTACGACTCCGACGACCCGATGGCGGCGGGCGAGGTCGGCCAGGTCGGCGTCGCGATCGACTCGCTCGCCGACATGGAGACGCTCTTCGACGGGATTCCGCTCGACAAGATCTCGACGTCGATGACGATCAACGCGCCGGCTGCGATGCTCGTCGCGATGTACATCGCGACGGCGCAGAAGCAGGGGCACTCGGCGAACGTGGTGATGGGCACGGCGCAGAACGACGTGCTCAAGGAGTACGTCGCGCGCGGCACGTACATCTTCCCGCCGCAGCCCTCGGTGCGGCTCGCCGCGAACCTGATCGCCTACTGCGCGCGGGAGGCGCCGAAGTTCAACTCGATCTCGGTCTCCGGCTACCACATCCGGGAGGCCGGAGCGACGGCGGCACAGGAGATCGCGTTCGCCTTCGCGAACGCGATCGCGTACCTGGAGGAGTGCCGCCGCCAGGGCGCCGACATCGACGACGTCGGCGGTCGCGTCTCGTGGATTTTCAACACGCACAACAACTTCTTCGAGGAGATCGCGAAGTACCGGACGCTGCGCCGGATGTGGGCGCGGCTGATGCGGGAGCGCTTCGGCGCCAAGCAGGCATCGTCGATGATGCTGCGCACGCACACGCAGACGGGCGGATCGACGCTCACGGCGCAGCAGCCGCTGAACAACATCGCGCGCGCCGCGATCCAGGCGCTGGCGGCGGTCGTCGGCGGGGTGCAGTCGCTCGCTCTCTCCTGCTACGACGAGGCCCTCGCGCTTCCGACCGAGGAGGCGCAGCAGATCGCGCTGCGCACGCAGCAGATCATCGCCCACGAGTCGGGCGCGGCCGACACGATCGACCCGATCGCCGGCTCGTACTACGTGGAAACGCTCACGAACCAGCTCGAGGTCGAGGCGCAGAAGATCATGGACCGCATCGAGGACATCGGTGGCGCGGTCGCCGCGATCGAGTCCGGCTACATGCAGTCCGAGATCCAGGAGGCGGCGGTCCGCCACCAGCGCGAGGTGGAGGCCTGCGAGCGCATCGTGGTCGGCGTGAACGAGTACGCGGACGAGCACGAGCAGGTCACCCCGATCTTCCGGCCGAACCTAGAGGTGGTCGCCGCGCAGGCCGCGCGCTTGAAGCAGGTGCGCGCCCGGCGCGACCAGGCCGCGGTCGACGTCTCGCTGCGGCGGTTGCGCGAGGCGGCGCGTGGGGACGAGAACCTGATGGAGCCGATCCTCGAGGCGGTCGGGGCGTACGCGACGCTGGGCGAGATGTGCGGCGTGCTGCGCGAGGAGTGGGGCGAGTACACCCCGCCGACGGCGGTCTGAGCGGTCCCGCGGGTTCGCCGATCGGCGCGCCGCGCGAGCCGGCGCGTTGCCCTGTGCGCTGTAATCCGTTAGTAACACCGGGGCCGGCGGTGCCGGTGACACGTCTGCATGGGTGTGGGAAGCCGGGGGGAGACACCAGATGGCAGGGGCTCTGGACGGCCAGGTGGCCGTCGTCACTGGCGCCAGCCGCGGCATCGGCCGCGCCTGCGCGCTCGAACTCGCGAAACACGGGGCCAGCGTGGTCGTGAACTACACCTCGAACAAGGGCGCCGCCGAGAGCTGCAAGCAGGAGATCGAGGCGGCGGGCGCGAAGGCTGTCGTCGTGCAGGCCGACGTCTCGAAGGCCGCCGACGCGAAGCGGCTGATCGAGACGGCCGAGAAAGAGTTCGGGAAGGTCGACATCCTCGTCAACAACGCCGGGATCAACCGCGATCGCACCATCCAGCGGATGTCGGTGGAGGAGTGGGACGGCGTGATCGAGACCGACCTCTCCTCGATGTTCTACTGCACGAACGCGGTCGTGAACGGGATGCGCGAGCGCAACTACGGCCGCATCATCAACATGTCATCGATCATCGGGCAGATGGGGAACATCGGCCAGGCGAACTACGCAGCGGCGAAGGCCGGCATGATCGCGTTCACGAAGTCGGCTGCGAAGGAGCTCGCGCGCTTCAACATCACCGTCAACGCGGTCTGCCCGGGGTTCGTCGAGACCGAGATGGTGGCGGCGCTCTCCGACGACATCAAGAAGAACCTGCTCGCGCAGATCCCGCTCGGCCGCTTCGGCACGGCGGAGGAGGTCGCCACGACGGTGCGCTTCCTCTGCACCGAGGGGAGCTTCTACACCGGCGCGCAGATGAGCCTCAACGGCGGCCAGTACATGTAGCGATCTGGCGCCGGCCCCCGGCGTTCGGCACAGTAGAGGGGCCGTCCCCCGGGGCGGCCCTTCTCGATGCACGGGAGCAGTGATGTCCGCGATCGGGCGGCGCGTCATCGTGATCGGCAACACGGGGAGCGGCAAGAGCACGCTTGCGGCGGAGCTCGCGCGGCGGCTCGGCGTGCCCTTCGTGGAGCTCGACGCGCTGCACTGGGAACCGAACTGGGTCGAGGCACCGGCGGAGACGCTGCGCGCCCGCGTGTGTGACGCGACGAGCGGCGACGGATGGGTCGTCGCGGGGAACTACTTGACGAAGACGCAGGACCTCACGTGGACGCGCGCGGAGACGGTGGTCTACCTCGACTACCCGCTGCTGGTGACGCTCGGGCGCCTCGTTCGCCGCACGCTCGAGCGCTGGCGGCGCCGCGAGCTGCTCTGGGGCACGAACCGCGAGCGCATCCACCGCCACCTCATGCTCTGGAACCCGAACGAGTCGCTGATCGCGCTTGCGGTCGTGCAGCATCGGCGGCGGGAGCGGTTCGCGACGCAGATCCGCGACCCGCGCTGGTCGCACATCCGCTTCGTGCGGCTGCGCTCGCCGCGCGCCACCGCGGCGTGGCTCGCGACGGCGGCGCCGGTGGAGTCGGAGAGGGCGCGCTAGCGCGAACCGGCGACCACGCGCGCTCAGGCGCGCCCGACCGCCGCGTCGATCCGCGCGATCACGTCGCTCGCGAGCGGGCCGTCCGCTTCCGCGCGGAGGCACTCGCGCAGCTCCTCGCGGTTCTTCACACCGAGCACCACCGTGTCCACGTCCGCCATCGAGAGCGCGTAGCGGTGCGCGAGGTACGCCGCGGAGACGCCGAGCTCGCGCGCCAGCGCGCGGAAGGGCGCGGCCAGCCGGTAGTCACGCATGTCCGCGTGATCGCCCGCGAGCGGGCGGTCGAAGGCGTCGGCGAGCGCGCCGGCCTGCACCGCACGGATCCCCATCACCCCCACGCCGCGCGCCTTCGCGGCCCGCATGATCTCGCGCGGGCGCGCGGGCTCCTCGGAGCGCCTGAGCGCGCCCGGGGAGTCGAGCAGGTTTGCGATGCACTGCACGGCGCCCGGCGCGGGGTCCTCGCCGAGCGTTGCGATCACCGCGGACGGCACGCCGATCCCCGTGATCCCCCACGCCCCCACGCGCCCCTCCGTGACGAGCCGCTCGAACGCCGGGCGCGCCGCCTCGACGAAGAGCCGGCGCGCGGTCGCGCGGGCGGCCAGCGCGGGGTCCGCCGGCACCCCGTCGTCCGGGACGATCGTCGAGTGGAGGAAGAAGAGGTCGACGCGGTCGAGGCGCGTCCGCTCGAGCGAGGCCTCGAGGCTCGCGCGCAGCCTCCCCTCGACCTCGCCGGCGGGCACGGTCCCGAGCCCGTGCTTCGTCGTCACGCGCACGCCATCGGGCAACCGCCCCGCGAACGCCTCGCCCACGGCGCGCTCGGCCTCCCCGTCGCCGTAGGTCGGGGCCAGGTCGACCAGCGTGACGCCCCGTTCCACCGCCTCGCGGATCGTGGCGACGGACTCCTCGCGCGTGGTCGGCCCCCAGACCTGGCCGATGCCACCGCCGCCCAGCGTGAGCGCGCTGACGGGCCAGAGGCGGCCGAGCCTGCGGGTCTGCATGGCGGCGCCGCCTACGCCCGCGCGTGCTCGCGCAGGAACGCGCGGATCGACTCGATGGTCCCCGCGCGCTTCGCGTCGGAGCGGCAGTCGACGTCGAGGCAACGCGCCCGCGGCGCGAGCTCGCAGATGCGGCGCGCCACGCCGGTCGGGTGGAAGGGGTCGCTCCCCGGCAGGATCAGCAGGGGCGCCGGGCAGCCTCGCAGCCACTCCTCGGTCACGCTCATGACCGGCGGGCGGTCCGGCCAGACGCCCGCGGCGAAGCGCTCGATCAGCGCAACGTAGTCGTCGCTGCCCATCGCAGCGACCCGCGCGCGGAACGCCTCGTCGCGGTGGATGCGTCGCGCAAACGGCCCCGCGGCGTTGTTTGCGACGAAGACGGGGTTCTCCATCGCGGCCGCCACGACCGCGGCGGTCCCCTCCTTGCGCGCCGTCGCCACCGTCGGCTCAAACATCCGCATGAAGACGTCGATCGAGTTCGTCGCGTCGAGCCCGACCGGGTCCTGGCCAACCACCGCGCTCACGCGCTCCGGAGCCGCCTTCACGAGATGCAGCGCGTGCGCGACGCCGATGCAGCCGCCCCAGACGTGCGCGCGGCGCGCGCCGACGGCGTCCAACACCGCGACCTGGTCCGCTGAGGTGAGCTCGTACGAGAACTCCGCCGGCGCCTCCCACGAGTCGCCCGCGTGGCGCTGGTCCATCCCGATCACCATGAACTCGCGCGCGAACTGCTCGATCGGGTTGATCACGCTGCGCTGCCAGAACGCGATCTCGCTGTTCACCCCGCCCGGGGCGATGAGCAGGAGCGGGTAGCCGCTCCCGAACGTCTCGTAGTGGATGCGCGCACCGTCCGGGCCACGCGTCTCCGGCATCCGCCGCTCCCTTCGCCGCGCGAGGAGGGTAGCCGCTGAGGCGAGGGCACGCAGGCGAGGAAACGCGAGACGACGAGGCGCGTCGCGGAGCCCGGCACGCAGCGGTCCGAAGGCGCCCGGCCACATTCGAACGGCCGCCACCGCGGAGCTCCGCGCCCGCGGTGCGGCCGAGCGGGCCCGCTGTGTACCCTCGTTCCCGGGAGGGCAGGCGTGGCGCGACTGAAGTTCTCGGCGGCGGCCGCGTACCGGCACCTGCGCGCGGTCGACCCGGTCGTCGGCGAGCTGATCGCGCGGCACGGACCGTTCCGGCCGCGGCCGGGGACGCACCCGTACGAGGCCGTCGTGCGCAGCATCCTCTACCAGCAGCTCGCCGGGAGCGCGGCGGCCGCGATCGAGCGGCGGCTCTACGCGCTCTACTCGGAGGACTCGCGCCCGCCCACGCCGACCGAGCTGCTCGCGACGACGGACGACGCATTCCGCAGCGCCGGCGTCTCGCGGCAGAAGGCCGGCTACCTGCGCGACCTCGCTCGCCACGTCGTCGACCGCACGCTGGACTTCACCGACCTCGGCACGCTCCCCGACGAGGAGGTGATAGCGCGGCTCACCGCCGTGCACGGAGTGGGCGAGTGGACTGCGCACATGTTCCTGATGTTCCAGCTGAGACGCCCGGACGTGCTCCCTGTGGGCGACCTCGGCGTGCGCGCGGGGATGCGCATCGCATACGGGCTCGACGAGACCCCTTCGCCCGCCCGCGCGCGCGAGATCGGGGCAGCCTGGGCGCCCTACCGCTCAGTGGGCACCTGGTACATGTGGCGGGCCGCCGAGACGGTCGTCCCGGCCTGATCGCACGGCCGGGCGCCCCTCAGGCTGAGGCGTCGCGCCCGTGCATCACCGCGATGCGCGACGCCATCGTCATCGCCTCGACCTGATCATGCTTCACGTAGACGAAGGTCGTACCGAGGCGCTCGTGGAGCCGGCTCAGCTCGGTGCGCGCCTGCACGCGCAGCTTCGCGTCAAGGTTCGAGAAGGGCTCGTCGAGCAGACACGCCGCCGGCTCGCGCACGATCGCTCGCCCGAGCGCGACGCGCTGGCGCTGCCCGCCGGAGAGCGCGCGCGGCTTGCGGTCGAGCAGCGCCTCGTTCCCGAGGAGCGCCGCCGCCTCTCGCACGCGGCGGTTGATCTCGTCGCGCTGCAGCTTCCGCAGCTTGAGCCCGAACGCCATGCTGTCCGCGTCCGTCATGTGCGGGTAGAGCGCCTACGTCTGAATGACCATCGCGATGTCGCGGTCCTTCGCGGCGACGTCGTCGACGCGGCGGTCGGCGATGTAGATCGCGCCCTCGTTGACGTCGTCGAGGCCGGCGAGCATGCGCAGCGTGGTCGACTTGCCGCACCCCGAAGGGCCGACGAGCACGAGGAACTCGCCGTCGATCACCTCGATCTCCAGGTCGTTCACGGCGAGCACGCCGTCGAAGCACTTGATGACGTGATCGAAGAGCACGCGCGCCATGGCTGGCTCCCATCCCTTGGTCGCGCCGACGAGGATGCCCTGCACGGAGAAGCGCTGGAAGGCGAAGAAGACGACGAGCGGGACCGCCATCGAGATGAACGCCGCGGCGGTGAGCAGCTCGCAGGAGGCGCCGAACGAGCTGACGAGGTTCGTGATCTGGAGGGTCATCGGCGCGAGCTGCGGGTCGCCGAGCAGCACGAGCGCGACGAGCAGGTCGTTCCAGGTCCAGAGGAACTGAAAGATCGCAAGCGCGGCGAGGGCCGGCACGGAGAGCGGGATGATCACGCGCCAGAAGATCGTCCAGTCCGATGCGCCGTCGAGCTGGGCGGCCTCGATCAGGTCGCGCGGGAGCGCGGCGAAGAAGTTGCGGAGGAGGAAGACGGCGAACGGCAAGCCGTAGGCGGTGTGGGCCGCCCAGATCCCGGTGTAGCTGCTGACGCCCCAGAGGTTGCGGCCGAGCATCGGCATCTCGACGTCGATGGTGATGTGGCCGTAGATGCGCAGCACGGGGATGAGCGTCATCTGCAGCGGGACGACGAGCAGCGCGACCACGAGCAGGAGCAGCGCGTTGCGGCCGGGGAACGGCATCCACGCGAACGCGTAGGCGGCCGCCGCCGCGACGAGCAGCACGAGCAAAGTCGCCGGCACCGTGATCAACAGGCTGTTCGCGAAGGCACGCCCCATCCCTGCTGCCCGAGCACCGCGCGGTAAGTTGCTCAGCGTCAGCGCCTCGCCCGCGGCCTGCCACCAGCCGGTTGAGGTGATCGCTTCCGGCGGTCGGAACGACGAGATGAGCAGCACGACCGTCGGCACGCTCCAGAGGACCGCGATGCCGATGACCACGACGTGCAGCGGAGCCGGCGCGGCCCGTGCCGACGCGGCCATCAGGCGGCCTCCTCAGCCTGGAAGCAACGGATGCTCACCGCCATCAGCGGCACCACCGCGAGCAACAGGATGAACGCAAGCGCCGAGCCGACGCCGAAGTCCTGGTTCACGAACGCCTGCTTGAAGAAGAGCGTCGCGACGACATCGGTGTCGAAGCGGCCGCCCGTCATCACTCAGATCAGGTCGAAGAGTCTTCATCGCGTTGATCACGAGCGTCGCCGCGACCACGACGATCGCCGGGCGCAGCGCCGGGATGATCATCCGTTAGAAGACCTGCCACTCGCTCGCGCCGTCGACGCGTGCGGCCTCGAGGATCTCGGTGGAGACGCCCCTCAGCCCCGCGGAGAGCACCACCATCGCGAAGCCCGTCCACATCCAGACGCCGACCACGACCAGCGCGAAGTTGTTGAACTGCAGCCGTTCCGGAAGCTCATCCGGGCCACGCTGGGTGAGCCACACCTGCGACGAGCCGGTGTTCTGCAGCCACGCGGTGGGCTCGGCGCCGAGGCTCGTGGCCACGGCGTTCAGCGTGCCGATCTCCGCATTGAACTCGAGCATGAAGCGCCAGATCACGGGGGCGGCGACGAACGAGATCGCCATCGGGATGAACACCGCGGACTTCGCCACCGCCTCGTAGCGCACGTGCCCCGTGAGCACGGCGAGCACGAGACCGAGCGGCACGGTCACCGCGGTGAACAACACCAGCCACATCGCGTTGTTGAACAGCGCCGAGTGCGTATCCACGATCAGCGGCTCGGGGTTCTGGATGATCCAGCGGTAGTTGTCGATCCCGACGAACGCGGCCGAGCGCGCGGCGAGCAGGCTGCGGCGGAACAGCCCGACCTCCGCCGGGATCGCGATGTCGGGCGCGTTGTTGCCCTCGACCCGCGTGGCGAGGATCGGGGTGAGGTCCCGCGTCCCCGTGAAGCTCATCTTGCCGCCGGTCTTGTCCTCCCAGGGCTTCACCATCGCCTGGAAGCTGGCGAGCTCCTCGGCGCCCCAGATGCCCAGCACGTTCGCCGTGCCGACGCGCTCCGCGGCCTTCGTGGGCGCCGCGGTCGCCTTCGCGGCCGGGGCCGCGGTCTTGGCCGGCGCCGCCGGCTCCTCCTCGTCACCACCGCAGCCAATCAGCGCGGCGCCGGCCAGCCCCGCAGACGCAACCCCGGCGGCGGAGGAATCCCCGCCGGCTCCAGCGACCGACCGGTCACCGCTTCGACTGCCGATCTCCGTCCATCGTCATCAACTCCCTAGACTGCCGCGCGCGAGCGCGCGCGCCATCGAAAGAGGGCTAATCGCCATTATTCGAAGAACGTCAACCGCCCAGAAGGGTGAGGAATGACCGGCCATGCCTGAGCGCGCTCCTCGCCAGTCTTTCGGGCGCTCTCGGGCGCTCCCGCCCCGACACTAGCCGGAGCCCCACCTATACTGGACTGCTGTTGCGCCGCCACGTTGCCGCGCGAACGGATCGGGCGGGCCGCCCCGCGCCGCGGGGCCGTCCGCGAGCGGTGAGGGAGCGGATATGCGCATCGTGCTCTTCGGGCAGGCCGCCTTCGGCCGCGACGTGCTGAAGGCCCTCCGCGACGCCGGCGAAGAGGTCGTCGCGGTCTCCACCCCCCGGCAGGGCGCGCGCCCCGACCCCCTCTTCGAGGCCGCCACCGAGGCGAAGCTCCCCGTCATTGAGACGCCCTCGCTCCGCCAGGAGGGCCCCTTCCAGCAGTACCTCGCGCTCAAGCCGGACCTGCTCGTCTTCGCGTTCGTCACCGACATCGTGCGCAAGCGCGTGCTCGATGCGGCGCCAATGGGCGCGATCCAGTACCACCCCTCGCTGCTCCCGCTACACCGCGGGCGCACCGCGATGAACTGGGCGATCATCGCCGGCCGCACGCAGACCGGGCTCACGATCTTCTGGGTCGACGAGGGCATCGACACCGGCCCGATCCTGCTCCGGCGCGAGGTCGAGATCGGACCGGAGGACACGGTGGGCTCGCTCTACTTCGACCGCCTCTACCCGATGGGCGTCGAGGCGCTCGTCGAGGCGACGCGCATGGTGCGCGAGGGGACGGCCCCGCGCATCCCGCAGGATCACCAGCAAGCCACCTACGAGGCGCCGTGCGGGCCCGAGCATGCGAAGGTCGACTGGCACCATCACGGCGTGAACGTCTTCAACCTCATCCGCGGGTGCGACCCCCAGCCCGGGGCGTCGAGCGTCGTCGGCGGGCGCGGCGTGCGGCTCTTCGACGCGCGCTTCCAGCCGGGCGCGCCCGGGGAGGCTCCGGGCACCGTGATGGCGATCGTCGACAGCCGCGCGGAGATCGCGGCGATCGGCGGGACGATCACCGTCGGACGCGTGCAGCCGGACGACGGCCGCAAGGTCACGGCGAGCGAGGTGCTGCACGTGGGAGAGGTGCTGGAGCGACCGGCGTGATCGTCGGCACCGTCAAGGAGACCAAGACAGAGGAGTACCGCGTCGCGCTCACGCCCGAGGGTGTGGCCGACATCGTGCGGGCCGGCCACCACGTGCTGATCGAGACGCGCGCCGGCGAGGGCTCGAACTACGGCGACGATGAGTACCGCGAGGCGGGCGCAGAGGTGCTTCGCACCCCCGGGGAGGTCTACGCGCGCGCCGAGCTGATGTGCGAGGTGAAGGAGCCGCAGCCCCAGGAGTTCGCGCTGCTGCGCGAGGGCCAGGTGCTCTTCACGTACCTCCATCTCGCCGCCGCCCCGGACGTGGCGGACGCGCTGATCGCGGCGCGGTGCACGGCGATCGGCTACGAGACCGTGCAGCGCGAGGATGGCTTCCTCCCGCTGCTCGCACCTATGTCCGAGGTCGCCGGCCGCATGGCCGTCGAGATCGGTGCGCACTTCCTCAAGCGCCCCGGACCTGGGCGCGGGATGCTCCTCGGCGGGCTCCCCGGCGTCCCGCCCGCGCACGTCGTCATCATCGGCTCCGGCAACGTCGGGAAGAACGCCTGCCGCGCGGCGGTCGGCTTCGGCGCGCGCGTCACCGTGATCTCGATCGACGAGAACCAGCTGCGCGCGCTCGAGGAGCTCTACGCGGGTCGCGTCGAGACGCGGCTTGCCTCCCCACAGGCGATCGCGGAGACCGTCACGCGCGCCGACCTGTTGATCGGCGCCGTGCTCGTCGACGGCCGGCGCGCCCCGGTCGTCGTGACGCGCGAGATGGTGCGCTCGATGGGCGCCGGCGCCGTGATCGTCGACGTCGCCGTCGACCAGGGCGGCTGCATCGAGACGACGCGCCCCACCGATCACGTGCACCCGATCTACGTCGAGGAAGGGGTCGTGCACTACGCGGTCCCGAACATGCCGGGCGCCGTGCCGCGCACTTCGTCGCGCGCGCTCACCGGCCTGACGCTGCCCTACATCCTCAAGGTCGCGAACAAGGGCGTCGAGGCCGCGATCCGGAGCGACCCCGCGCTGGCGCGTGGCGTGAACGTGTACCGGGGCGTGCTCACGCACCCCGACGTCGCCGAGTCGCTCGGCCGGGCCTACCGCCCGCTCAACAAGCTGCTCGGCGTGCCCGCGTGACGCCGTAGCGGCCACCCCGACAACCGCTGCCGCACGCGATGCGCCCGTCGCGCTCCGCACGCCCTTCGCCGCTGCGCGGCGCGCTGCGCGCGCTGGGACCCCTGCGCGAGCACGAACAGTTGCTGATGATCAGCATCTCGACCGTCCTCGTGATGGCCGGCCAGGGCGTGATCGCGCCGATCCTCCCGCTCTTCGCGCGCGACTTCGGGGTCGGCACCGCGGCGATCGGGCTCACGCTCTCGACGTTCGCGCTCGCGCGGCTGCTGCTGAACGTGCCGCTCGGGGTCGTCTCGGACCGCCTCGGCCGACGCCCGCTGCTGATCGGCGGGCCGCTCGTCACGGCGATCGGCATGATCGGCTCTGGGATCGCGCCGGACATCTACCAGCTGCTCGCCTGGCGGTTCGTCGCCGGCGCCGGCTCGGCGATGTACATGACCGGCGCGCAGATCTACCTGGCCGACATCTCGACGCCGCTGAACCGCGCGCGCTTCATCGGCACGAACCAGGGCGCGCTGCTGCTGGGAACGTCGAGTGGCCCCGCGATCGGCGGCGCGGTCGCGGAGTTGTGGGGGCTGCGAGCCCCGTTCCACGTGGTCGGGGTCGCCGCGCTCGTCGCGATGGTCTACGCGTGGGCGCGGCTGCCGGAGACCCGCGGGCTCGTCGCGGAGGAGGCGGAGGCGGAGGCCGAGGCGGCGCGCGCGGCGGGTCGCGCGGGCGGCGCGGCACGCGCGGGTGGGCGCGCGTGGCTGCGCATGATCCGATCGCGCGACTTCTTCGCGGTCGCGTGGGTCACGATGTCCGTCTTCTTCACGCGCACCGCGTCGCGGCAGACGCTCGTGCCGGTGATGGCGGCGGCTCGCCTGGGCATCTCCGCGGGGGCGCTGGGCGCCGTGTTCACGATGATGTCGCTCGTCAACATGTTCCTGATCGCGCCCGCCGCCGTGATCGCCGATCGGTGGGGACGCAAGTGGGCGATCGTGCCCTCGGGGCTGCTCGTCGCGCTCTCGCTGGTGATGATGGCGAACGCCAACGGCTGGGCGCTCTTCCTCGCCGCCGCGGTGTTGATGGCCGTGGCGACCGGGGTCGCTGGACCGGCCCCCGCCGCCTACGCCGCCGACATCGCGCCGCCCGAGCTGCGCGGGCTGGCGATGGGCCTCTACCGCTCTTCGGGCGACGTGGGCTTCCTGATCGGGCCGCCGCTCCTGGGCGCGATCGCCGACGCCACCTCGTACGGATGGGGCTTCGGGGCGAACGCGCTCCTGATCGGGGCGGCGTCGCTCTTCTTCCTCGTCGCCGCGCGCGAGACCATGGGGCGCGGCGCGGCGCGGCCGGCGCGCGCCTAGCCGGTGCCGCTCCCGGCCGGCGCCGGCGGCGTCGGGCGGTCCCACCCGATCGTCCGCAGCACCTCCGCTTCGCGCTCGGACGGCAGCCGCAGGAAGAGCGCCGTCGCCTCCGCGACGCGCTCGCCGCTCGCGGTGTCGAGCTCCGCCTCCACCTCGATCCGACGCCCGCGCATGCGCCGCACGCGGCCGCGCACCACGAGCGCCTCCTCGGGCGCGGCCGCGCGCCGGTAGCGGATCTCCATCTTCGCCGTGACGCCGAGCGTGAGCGACCGGCCGTACATCGCCCACGCCATCGCCTCGTCGAGCAGCGTCACCAGCACGCCGCCGTGCAGCACGCCGGGGAAGCCCACGTCCTCCGGCCGGGGCGCGTACGCGGCGACCACGACGTCACCCTCGCGATGGAAGCGCAGGTGCAGGCCGATCGGGTTCGCGCGGCCGCACGCGAAGCAGTACTGATCGTAGAGCGCGGGGTCGAACTCCCCCACCGGCGGCTCGGCCGAGAACGCGGGCACGCGCGACGCGTCAGCCGAGCGGGACCGTCGCGGTGCCGGTGAGCAGCACCTCCCCGCCCTCGGCCTCGCAGGAGACGTCGTACGTCGCGACGCCGTCCGCGACCCCCCGCGCGCGCGCGCGCGCCGTGACCGTGACCGGCGGGACCGCCGGCGCGCGCCAGCGCACGCGGAGCGTCCCGCCGGTCGCCCAGCGCTCCCCGAACGCAGCGGTCATCCCCTCCGAGACGAGCGCGAGCACGAGCATGCCGTGCGCGATCGGGCGGCCGAACTGGCTCGCGAGCGCCTCTCGCGAGTCGCGGTGGATCGGGTTGGGGTCGCGCGCCGCGGCTGCGTAGCGGTCGACGCGAGGCTGGTCGAGGTGGCGCGCCACCGGGGCGACCTCCGGCGCCCCGGCCGTCGTCCGCTCGGCGCTCACCCCCTCGCCTCCCCCGGCGGCGGCACGAGCACCGTCGTGCGGCTGGTGCCCACCTCCTCGCCGCCGGCGCGCCAGACGCCATCGAGCGCGAGGACCACGGCGCCCCCCCGCTCGGAGCGCGCGCCCACCTCGACGCCGACCTCGACCGGCTCGTCGTGGGCGAGCGGCCGCCGGAACTCGTGCTCCTGGCCCGTATGCAGGATCCCCGCCGGCAGCTCGACGCGCTCCATCAGCCCCGCGAGCGCGAAGGCGCCGAGCGCGAGCGGCGGCACGAGCGTCGACCAGAGCGCGCAGCGCTCGCCCGTCGCCTCGAGGTACGCGGCGACGTCCGCGGACGAGATGTGCAGCGTGAACGGCGGGAGCGCGTCGCCGCGGCGCAGCCCCGCGAGCGAGGGCCGCGGCGCTTCGGTCACGCGCCGCGGGCGCGCGCCACCGCCGACGGCGTCCCCGGCTCGAGCGCGTCGACGGACCCGCGCAGGTGCGAGCGCCCCCACGCCGCGAGCGGCTGCAGCGCGCGCCCGAGCTCCTCGCCGCGCTCGGTCAGCCCATACTCGACCCACGGCGGCATCGTGGCGACGATGCGCCGCGAGACGATCCCGAGCTCCTCGAGCGCCTTCAGCCGATCGCGCAGCGTGCGCGAGTTGCAGCCCCCGACCTCGGCGGCGAGTTCGTTGAAGCGGAGTTTCCCCTCCATCAGCTGGTAGACGATGTGCGGCACCCACTTCTGCCCGACCAGCGCGAGCGTCGCGCGGACCGGACAGTAGTCGCCCTCGGGGGTGCAGCTGAGCTTCGGCTCCATCGCGGGACCTACCTGATGTGCGCGGCCACCTGGGAATGGTCGCGCGCGCTCGGGATCGCGTTCTTGATGTAGTAGGCGACCTTGCCCTCGCGGTCGATCACCACCGTCGCGCGCTCGGCGGCGGCGGCGGCCTCGTTCCAGGTGTCGTACTTGCGAGCAACCTCGCCCTTCAGGTCGGCGAGCAGGGAGTGCTTGAAGCCCTCCTTCTCCTTGAACGCCCGGTGCGCGAAGACCGAGTCCCGGCTGATCCCGTACACCCTCGCCCCCGCGTCCATCCACGACGAGTAGTTGTCGCGGATCTCGCAGTGCTCCCTGGTGCAGATGCCCGAGAAGTCGAACGGGTAGAAGACGAGCACGACGGGCGCGCCGCGCAGCTGCGAGAGCGTCACGTCCTGACCGCTCTCATCCCGGAGCGTGAAGTCCGGTGCCTCCTGGCCTACCGCGATCGCCATCGGTCCCCCCCCTCAGGAGCCCGCCCGGCAACCCGGCCGTCCGCGAGACCCCGCCACCGCCGTGATGCTCGGTCCCGAGTGTAGCAGCGGCCTCACCGCGAGCCATCGCGGGCAAGCGCGGGGCGTCTGGCTCGGCGCTACCACTCCCCCGACGCGAGGTACGCGTGGATCGCGGCGGCCGCGCGCTGGCCGTCCGCGAGCGCGGTGACCACGAGGTCCGCGCCGTTCACGTTGTCGCCCCCCGCGAACACCCCGCGCACGCTCGTCTTCATCGTCTGGGGATCGACCACGAGCCGGTCCCAGCGGTCGCGCACGACGTCCGCCGCGATCTCCCCCCACGCGGGGTCGACGTTGTACCCGACGGCCACCACGACCGCGTCCGCCTCGAGGTCGAACTCGGAGCCCGGCTCCGGCAGCGGCCGCGCCCGACCGGTGTCGTCGCGCTCGCCGAGCCGCATGCGCTGGCAGCGCAGCCCGCGCGCGCGGCCGGCGTCGTCGACGAGCACCGCGAGCGGCGAGGTTAGGTAGAGGAACTCCACCCCCTCCTCCGCGGCGTGGTGGCGCTCCTCCGCCCGCCCCTGCATCTCCGCCTCGGTGCGCCGGTAGATCAGCGTCACGTGCTCGGCCCCGAGTCGCACCGCCGAGCGTACGCAGTCCATCGAGGTGTCGCCGCCGCCGATCACGACCACGCGCCGCACCTCCGGGAGCGGCGGCTGCGCATGCGCGCCGAGCTGCTCGGGCGCGAGGTTCGCGCGCACGAGGAACGGGGTCGCGAGGTGCACGCCGGGCGCGTCCTCGTTGGGGATCAACACGCGCGCCCCCACCGGCGCCCCGAAGCCGAGGAAGATCGCGTGGAACGAGCGGCGCAGCTCGTCCCAGGGGACGTCGCGCCCGACCTCCACGCCGCAGCGGACCTCGACGCCGAGCGACGCGAGCTCCGCGAACGTGCGCGCCACCGCCGGCTTGTTCTGCTTGAAGTTCGGGATGCCGTACAGCAGGATGCCGCCCGGCTCGGGCCACGCCTCGAAGACCACGATCGCGTGGCCGACGAGCGCGAGCCGCTCCGCGACCGCGATCCCGGCGGGGCCGCTGCCGACGACGGCGACGCGCTTGCCCGTCGGTGGGGCGGGCGCGGGTAGCAGGCGTCCACCGTGGGCGCGCTGCCACTCCGTTGCGAACGTCTCGAGCTTCCCGATCGCCACGGGAAGCGCGTTCTTGCCGACCACGCAGTGCCCCTCGCAGAGGCGCTCCTGCGGGCAGAGGCGGCCGCACATCTCGGGGAGCTCGTTCGTCTCGCGGAACACGTTCGCCGCGCCGTCGAAGTCGCCGCGCTCGAGCAGCCAGAGCGCGCCGGGGATGTCATTGTGCGCGGGGCAGGCGCGCTGGCACGGCGCCGCGGGACACTGGATGCAGCGCGTCGCTTCGCGCTTCGCAGTCTCCGCGTCGAAGAGCGAGAAGACCTCGTCCCAGTTGCGGACGCGCTGCTCCGCGGGCTGCTTGGGCGGACGCTGGGCGGGGATCCGCAGCCGGGCCCTGCGGTCGATCTCCGCGGGGTCCGGCTTGCGCCTCGCCGACGTCGACGTCGCTGGATCGCTCGCCACGATTCCAGACTAGGCGAGGTGCGGGCGCCCGCTCAAACCGGTCGGCGGACCGGATCAGGCCGCGGCGCCGCCCAACGCCCGAGCGCCGCGCCGCCCCCGCCAGGACTGCACCAGGAGCGCCCCGAGGAAGATCACGGTCGCGACCATCACGATCGCGGGGCTCGTGGCCACGCTCGCGTGGTACGAGAGCTGGAGCCCCGCCAGCGAGGCGATGAGCGCGAGCGCGACCGCGATCGCCATGATCCGCACGAGCCGCCCGGAGAGCAGCGCGGCCGTCGCCGCGGGCACGATCAGCATCGCGTTGACGAGCACGATCCCGATGGCCTTCAGGGCGACCACGACCGCCACCGCGATCAGCACGAGCAGCGCGTACTGGAACGTGCGGGTCGCCACCCCCGCGGTCGCCGCCATCGCCGGGTCGTAGGACACGAAGAGCAGCTCGCGGTAGAAGGCCGCGACGAAGAGCAGGACGCCGGCTCCGAGGAGCGACGCCCCAACGACGTCGGAGCGGGAGACGCCGAGGATGTTCCCGAAGACGAAGGAGAAGAGGTCGGGTGTGTAGGAGGCGCGACGCGAGATCACGAGCACGCCGAGCGCGAACATCGCAACGAAGACGATCCCGATCGCGGTGTCATAGGAGACGCGCGCCCGCTCGCGCGCCCACCCCACCCCGACCGCGGTCACCACTGCCGCGACCAGCGCTCCGAGGCTCACGTTCGCGCCGGCGGTGAACGCGACGGCGACGCCCGCCAGCGTGGAGTGCGCAAACGCGTCGCCGGAGAACGCGAGTCCCTTGTGGACGACGAACGCCCCCACCACGCCACCCACGACGCTGATCACGACGAGGACGACGAGCGCCCGTTGCATGAAGGCGAACTCGTAGGGCTCCAGCAGCCATCCGAGCGCGTCGATCACGGGGGCGTTCCGACCGAGCGGCGTGCGTCGCCTCCTCCGGACGCAGGCGCGAGCGGGAACATCAGCAGGTGCCGCTCGAAGGTCTTCGCAAGCACCGCCTCCGTGAGCACCTCGTTCGGGTGCCCGGAGGCGATCACGGTCCGGTTGAGGCACGCCGCCTCGTCGCACGAGTTCGCCACGCACGAGAGATCGTGCGTGGCGACGAGCACGCTCAGCCCCTCGCTCGCGAGGCCGTCGAGGATCGCCACGAGATCGTGCTGCACCGCGGCGTCGAGACCGGCGAACGGCTCGTCGAGCAGCAGCAGCCGCGCACCGCGCGCGATTGCACGCGCGACCAGCACGCGCCGCCGTTGACCCCCCGAGAGCTTCCCCACCTGCCGGTCCGCGACGTCCGCCATCTGGACGCGCTCGAGCGCCTCCCGGGCCGCGGCGCGGTCACCGCGCGACCAGCGCGCGAACGGGCGCAAGCCGTGATAGCGGCCCATGAGGACGACGTCCGACACCGTGACCGGGAACTCCCAGTCCACCTCCTCGATCTGCGGCATGTACGCGATGTCGTCGCGCGCGTCGCGGATCGGGCGCCCGAACGCGCGCACCTCGCCGCGCCACGGCTTGACGAGCCCGAGGATCGCCTTGAACAGCGTCGACTTCCCCGCGCCGTTGGGCCCGATCAGCCCGACGAGCTCGCCGACCGGCACCCGCAGGTTCACGCCCTCGATCGCGGGCACCATCCCATCGTAGCCGGCCCAGAGGTCGCTCACCTCGAGCGCGTACTGCCGGTGGGCGTGCTCCGGCGGGAGCGGCTCGCGCGCCGGCACGTGCTCGGGTGAGGCCGCCACCCGGGTCGGTTCGTCTCGCTGCATCATTCGCGCCGTCCGCCCCTCGCGCCCGTCCGCAGTCTAGACGCCGCGCTAGCGCCCGAGCCCGTCCACGAGCGCGCGCGCGTTCGCGCGCATCATCGCCTCGTAGCTCTCCGCGCCGGGACCCAGCAACTCGTGGAGCGGGAGCACGCGCGCGCCGCTATCCGCCGCGATCGCCTCGAGTACCTGCGAGCTGAGCGTGGCCACGGCGTACACCGCCGGGATGCGCTCGCGCCGGATCAGCTCGACGATCTCGGCCACCTGGCGCGTGCTCGCCTGCTTGTTCGGGTTGGCCGGCAGCACGCTCGCGACCACCGTGAACCCGTACGCCTTCCCCAGGTACGCGAATGCGTCGTGGAAGACGACGATCTTCCGGCGCGCGGCCGGCACAGCCTCGATCTGCGCTCGGATCTCACCGTCGAGCGCGCGGAGCTCGGCGATGAATGCCGCCGCGCGCTCGCGATAGCCGTCCGCCCGCGACGCGTCGACGGCGACGAGCGCGTCCCGGATGCGCTCGACGTACGACACGGCGTGCGCGACATCGAGCCAGAAGTGCGGGTCGCCCTCGGCCACCATCAGCCGCTCCTCGCCCGCCAGGCGCTCGGCCAGCTCCTTGCCGTGCTCTTCGTCCTCGTGCTCTTCGTCCTCGTGCGCTTCGTCCTGGCCTCGGCCGGGCACCAGCCCGAGTACTGCACCAACGATGCGCGAGAGTGTCGATTGCTCGCGGCCCTCCCTGGAATCGTGTCGCGTCTCTGTCCCATCCTCGTGGCGGCCGCCGGCCAGCGGCTCGAGCCCGGCGGCGGCGACTACGATCGGCACACCCGACCGACGGTTCGCGACGACGAGCTTCAGGATCGACTCCTCGAGCCCGTAGCCGTTCACGACGAGCAACTGCGCGCGCGCGATGCGCTTCGCGATGTCGGGATTGGGCTCGAACGAGTGGGCGTCGACGCCGGGCGGGATGATCGACGTCACCGAGACGTCCTCGCCCGCAACCTGCCGCGCGAACTCGGCGAGGAGCGCGGTCGAGGCGACGACCCGCGGGGCGCCATCGGCCGCCCCGTCGGACGACCCGCTGCACGCAAGGAACGCCACCGACGCGACGAGGGCGACCGCGGCTCCGGGCCGACGCCGGCGCGCCACCGCCACGAGCAGCCTGCCGGCGGTCGCGAGGGGAAGCGCGCGAGCCCGTCCGGGCATGCCCCCACACCTCTCCAGTTGGGACTTGTACCAGCCCACGATCGCGTTCACGAAATCCTGCGGTCCGGGCATGCCCCCACGCCTCTCCAGCTGAGACTCGGTATCGGTCGCAAAATGATACTGAGTCCCAACCTGCGACGCCAGCGGCGTGGCGCGCCGTCCGCCGATCCCGCAAGATGCCCGCGCACCTGCGAGGAGGTCGGCGATGAGCGCCAGCATCGGGCTCGGGATCGCGCAGTACCCGTTCTCGCGCACGAAGGGGTTCTGGCGCTGGATCGAGCAGTGCGAGCGCGGGGACGTCGACTCGATCTGGCAGACCGACCGGCTCGTCTCCTCGCAGCCGATGCTCGAGCCGATGAGCCTGATGGCGGCGCTCGCCGGCGGCACCGAGCGGTTGCAGTTCGGGATGAACGTGGTCGTGCTGCCGCTGCGCGACCCGCTCCTCCTCGCGAAGCAGTGCGCGACGATCGACTTCCTGAGCGACGGGCGGCTGATCCCCGCCTTCGGCGTGGGTGGGGACGCGATCCCCGAGTGGGCCGCCGTGGGGCGATCGAAGGCGCACCGCGGCGGGATCGCCGACGAGATGATCGCGATCATGACGCGTCTCTGGGAGGGCGAGGAGGTCACGTTCGCGGGCGAGCACTTCCGCTACACGCGTGCGCGGATCGCGCCGCTCCCGGTGCGCCGTCCGATGCCGCTGTGGATCGGCGGCAGCTCGCGCGCTGCGATCCGCCGGACCGCGCGGCTCGGCACCGGCTGGCTCTCCGGGATCGCCTCACCGGCGCGCGTCGGCCCCGTGGTCGCGGCAATCCGTGAAGAGGCCGAGCGCGCGGGCCGAGCGATCGAGCCCGATCACTACGGCGCCGGCTTCCCGTTCCGCTTCGGCTCGTGGCACGAGCCGTTCGTCGAGCAGGCGGCGCGCGGGATGGCGCGCTTCCCCGAGGTCGACGACCCCCGCGACTACCTCGCCGTCGGCGACGCGCGCACGATCCTCGATCGCCTCGACGACTACCGCCGTGCCGGTGTCTCGAAGTTCGTGCTCCGCCCGCTCGCGGCGAGCGAGGATGACGTGTTCGCGCAGACGCAGCGGCTCATCGAGGAGGTGATCCCTGCGGTCCACGTCCGCGCGCCGGCCTGAGGCGTGAGTCCCCTCAGGCCCCCACGAGGGCGGCGCGGCAGCGGACGCAGCGTCCGTAGAGCTCGAGCCGGTGCGACTCGATAGCGAAGCCCGTGCGGCGGCCCAGCTCCTCGAGCAGGTCCTCGATGTCGTGCGAACTGAAGTCGCTCACGTTCCCGCAGTCCGAGCAGACGACGTGGTGGTGGTGCCCGCCGCTCGTGAGGCGGTAGGCGACGGCGCCGTCGTCCAGCACGACCTGGCAGACGAGACCGAGCTCCTGCGTGAGTCGAAGCGTGCGGAAGACGGTCGCGCGACCGACGCCCCGCGAGGCAACGACGACCTGCTCGGCCGTGAAGTGGTCGCCGAGCCGCTCCATCGCCTCGAGCACGTGGCGACGGGGCGCGGTCAGGCGGTGCCCGCCGCGGACGAGGCCGCGCTCCAGCGAGTCGGACGCATCCATCGATCGCATCGTCGGCGCGGCGCGCGGCCGGTGTCAATGGAGCCGGCTTCGGGCACAATGGGGCCGTGATCCCGCATCGGTGGCGAATTCTCCTCTGGGCGTTGATGCTCACCGTCGTGGCGTTCCTCGCGTGGACGGCGCGGGGCGCGCTGCTCCCCTTCGCCTTCGGCGGCGTGCTCGCGTACGCGCTCACCCCCGTCGTCGACCTGCTCGCCTCGGTCATCCCCGCGCGCACCCACCGCGCAGACGTGCTGCGGCGCGGGGCGGTCGTGTTCGCGCTCTACGTCGCAGTCGCGGCTGCGCTGGTGGGAGCGGGCGCGCTGCTCGTGCCACTCGCTGTCGATCAGACGGTGCACTTCGTCGACGAGCTGCCGCAGCTCGTGCGCAGCGCGCGCGAGGAGACCGACACGTGGCTGCGCGCGTACCGGGACCGCGTCCCCGCCGGCGTGCAGGAGCGCGTCGACATCATCGTGAAGGACGGCTCGAGCGCCGCGGCAGCCACCATCGCCTCGTGGATGCGTGGCTCGGTGTCGTTCGTGACGCAGACGATCACCGTCCTCGTCACGTTCATCGTGGTGCCGTTCTGGATGTTCTGGGCGCTGCGGGACCGCCACTTCGTTGCGCGCAACTTCATGAACGCGGTGCCGCAGACGCTGCGGCCGGACGTCGAGAACATCCTGACCATCGCGGACCGGCTCGTCGGCCGCTACATCCGGGGCCAGCTGCTGCTCGGGCTGGTCGTCGGGCTGGCGGTGGGGCTGGGGTTGTCGCTGCTGGGGGTGCAGCTGTCGCTGGCGCTCGGCGTGTGGGCGGGCATCACCGAGCTGATCCCGATCGTTGGCCCGTGGATCGGCGCGGTCCCCGGGCTGCTCATCGTGCTCGCCACCGACCCGGAGCTCTTCGTGTGGGTGGCGCTGCTCTACCTTGCGGTGCAACAGCTCGAGAACAACCTGCTCGTCCCGCGCATCCAAGGGCAGGCCGTCGACATCCACCCGGCGATGGTGATCCTGCTCCTGGTCGTGGGCGGCGCGGCGTTCGGGTTCCTCGGGCTGCTTGTGATCGTGCCGCTCACCGCGATCCTGCGCGAGATCTTCTGGTACATCGACCGGCGGCTGCGAGGGGAAGTGCCGCGCGACGCCTTCACGCTCAGCCTCGTCGGCCGTCAGCGCCGGGTCGCGGAGGAGCGCCGGCGTGCCTCGGCGCGTCGCGCCGCGCAGTCCGCCACCGGCGTCGCCGAGCCGACCGTCACGGTGCCAGCACCGGGTCCGGCGGCGGGCGAGCACACCTCGTCGGGCGGGAGCTAAGGGGCGCCGCGTTCAGCGCCGCAGGATCGTCGCCTGCAGGACGACCGGGCCCTCGACGCTCTGCGACTCGCCGCTGGCGCTCGCGACGATGTAGACACGCACGGGCTGATCCGAGCCGCGCGTGCGCAGCACCACCTGCACGTTGCCCGAGCCGTCGGGGACGAAGGTCGCCGAGGCCATCAGCTGCGAGAACCCGTCATCCATCCAGACGCGGTAGACCGAGCCCACCGGGAGCTGGGGCAGGCCGCGTGCGACGATCACCGCCGCGTCGGCGGCGGCGCTCCGCAGGTAGCGACCACCGGCGCCGTGGCCGTACAGCGTCGGTTCGAGGTTCGTGGACTCCACCTCGGGGTCCGTCTGGACCGCCGTGATCACCTGCTGGTCCTGCAGCGCCGTGGCGATCTGCAGCGCGAGCGAGCGCGAGCCCGCGGCGCCCGGCTGGCCGCCGTCGATCGCGTCGAGTCGCTTCGCCGCGGACTGGACGAGCACGCGCAGCGCGGCCGACTCCGCGCGCAGCTCGCCGACGGTGGCGCGCAGGCTCAGTCCCCATCCCACCGCGACCACGGCGATCGCGAGGGCCGCCGCGGCGGGCAGCACGCGACGGAGCCGTGGCCAGCGCAGGCGACGCCCGCGCGCCTCGCGCCTGGCCGCCGCCAGCACGCGCTGGCGCAGTTGCGGGTCCGCGCGGCGCATGGGCACCGACAGCGCGATCAGCTCGACCAGTTCGTGGTAGCGCGCCAGGTCCTCGGCCGCGGTGGAGTCGGTGGCGACGAGGCTCTCGACGTCCGTCGCGTCGGGCGCGCTCAACGTACCCAGCGCGTAGCCGGCGAGGAGCTCTTCGCGTTCGTCGGGCCTCACCCGGGGCCGCCGTTCTCCGCTTCGTCCAGCACCTCAGCGAGCGCCTCGCGCAGCCTCTGCATGCCGAGCCGCACCCGCGTCTTCACCGTCCCCAGCGGATCGCCCGTGCGCTCCGCGATCTCGACCTGCGTGAGCCCGCTGAAGTACGCCAGCTCCAGGACCCGTCGCTGTGGCGGCGGCAGCCGCGTCATCGCGTCGCGCACCGCCCGGCGCCGCTCCTCGAGCACCAGCCCGAGCTCGGGGTCGTCGCCGAGGTCCTGCGAGGCGAGCTGCAGCGTGGGTTCCTCCTCCTGGTCCTCCAGCCGACGGCGGCGCGTGACACGCCGCAGCTCGTCCAGCGCGCGGTTGCGCGTGACCGACATCAGCCAACTGATGAAGCGACCGCGCGCCGGGTCGTAGGAGGAGGGCCCGCGCCAGAGGCGCAGGAAGACCTCCTGGACCACGTCCTCGGCCAGCTGCCGGTCGTTCAGCACGCGCAGGCCGACCGAAAAGACGAGCGCCGAGTAGCGGTCGTAGACCTGCTCGAGCGCGTCGATCCCGCCGGTGCCCATGCGCGCCATCAACTCCTCGTCGGGAGGCGAGAGCTCCCGCGAGCGCGCCGTGCCGCCGTCTGCTCTGGTTACGTCGCGCCCGCGCGCCCGGATTCCCGCCAGGGGGAGCGGGTTCGGAAGCGACGCATCCGCGCGCGGCTCGGGGACGAGCGTCTCACGCACTGCGTACCTCCGATGGCCGGTCGGGGGAGCAGGCCCTCCGATTGTACGCTCCCGTTAGACGGCGAGGCCCGTGCTGAACAGGAGCCCCCGCGCCAGCACCTCGCCCGCCAGCACGGCGCCGAGGGCGATGTAGAGGAGCCCGGTCGCAGACATCATGCCCCTGATGCGCGCCGCGCGCCACGCGAGCCAGGCCAGGAGCGTCGGGAAGAGCAGCCCGACCGAGATGCGCAGCCAGAACGCCGGGTTCTGGACGAGCCCCACCCCGAACCCCTCCGAGAGGGGCACCTCGCGCGCCGGGAGCACGCTCCCCGCGAGCACCAGCACGCCCTGCAGCACGAGCGCCCCGAGCACGACGAGCGACATCTGCTCCATGGGCTCCTTCGGAAGGCGGCCGGAGGTGAGGTACCAGTGCCCCCACATCATCGCCGCGAGCGCCCCGCCCAGCACCGCCGCCGAGGCGAGCAGGCTCGCCAGCGTCCCCACGTACGACCACGCCGGCGCCGCCACCACCGCGGCGAGCAGCACGAGCGCGGCGACCCCCACCCCCGCGCCCGCACCCCCGACCGCCACGGCCGCGCGGTGCCGCTCGACGAACGCCGCGACCATGTAGACGGCGGCGATCACCGCAAACCCGCCCACCGCGAGCCGCAGCGGCGCAAGCCAGCGCGTCCGCAACGCGTAGCCGTCGAGCTCCGGCTCGGCGCGCAGCCCCGCCCCCACCGCGACGGCGAGGACCGCGATCGCGAGCACGGTGATCGCCGCGGCCTTCACGTACCCGGCCGTCACCTGCCGCCGAGCGTCGAAGATCGTCGCGATCGCGAGCGAGCCGACGCCGAGCTCGACGAGCAGGATGAGCACGGCGTACGGGAGCGAGGAGGCGTTCACGAGGCACGATCGTAGGAACGCCCCGATCGAGGGGCAAACGGCCCCGCCCGCGACTGATGGAGTCGACGATGGAGGGTTCGCGCGCGGCCGCCTCACGCGGGCGGCGCGCCCGGCCGCGGCTAGCGCAGGTCGCGCACGGTGACGCCGTACTGGTAGACGGCCAGCACGTTCCCCGCCGCGTCGCGAAAGCCGAGCTTCACCCCGCCCGGGACGTCGTGGTAGTCCTGCGTGATCTCCACGCCGAGGGCCTCGAGGTGGGAGCGGAACGCAGCGATGTCGTGCACGCGAAATCCCGGCACCCAGCCGGCGCCGTCCGCGCCACCCGGTGCGTGGATCCCGATGTCGACGTTTGCCAGGCGGACCTGCGCCCAGTGCGGCGAGACGCTGTGCACCACCGCCCCCAGCACATCGCGGTAGAAGGCCGCCGTGCCCTCGACGTCGTCGGCGCGGACGAGCAGCAGGTCGAGCAGCCCCACCTCGACCCCGCGGACCGTCGCCTCCGCCATCGCGTCCTCCCTCGGACCCCCGGGGATCGTACGCCGAGCCCGCATCGTTGACAGGCGATCGCCGCACGCCGACGATCGCGACCGATGCCGCAGTACATCGCCGCGCAGTACGGGGATCGGCGGCGCTACCTCCTCAAGGCGCTTCGTGAGATCGCGCACCGCATCGAGGGCCTGGTCGTCGGGCTCGACGAGCAGGTGCTCAGCGCGCGCCCGGGCGACGAGCTCCACGAGGAATGGTGCGTGAACGAGATCGTCGGCTTCCTCCGCGACAGCGAGCGCGAGGACCTGCGAGCGATCGAGACGATGGTCGAGCGCGACGGCGTGCCCATCGCGCCGCGGCGGGCCCAGCACGGCCCCGGCGAGACCGACTATCGCCACGCGCGCGTGGAGCCTCTCGTCTGGGACTTCATGACGCTCCGCGAGGAGACCGTCTGGACGCTGCGCGCCGCCGACAGCGCCTGGGATCACCGCGGGCGGGACCCGTACCGCGGGCATGTCTCGCTGCACGAATGGGTGCAGGAGATGAACGAGCGCGACCTCGACGCGCTGTGGCGCATCCAGCGGCTCGTCGGCCACTTCTCCGCTGCGCCGCGGCGACGGGGCGCATAGCCGACTCGACCCCGACTCGCCGCTATCCCGACGATCGGGCGGCGCCGGAGTGCCGCGCGCGGCTCAATACGCCGGCGCGGTGAGCGTGTCCTCCACCGCCGGCGCCAGCTGCTCGGGGTCGGTCAGCGGCGGCGAGCAGGCGCGCCCGACGCAGACGTACGCGACGCGTACGCGGTCGGCGGGGAGCGCCAGCGCGTCGAGCAGCCCGCGGTCGAGGTCGCGCTGCAGCCGCTGGACCGTCCGCGCTGCGAGCGGCAGCCGCAAGGCGGTCTCGAAGAGCGGGTCCGCGACGCGGTCCGGCTCCCCGGGCGGCGTCTCCGCCACCACCTTGAACTCCGGCTCTGCCGAGAGCAGCCGGTCGACGACGCGCGCGTAGGTGAGGTCGCGCGGGGCCCCGCCGGCCGGGGCGCTCGCGAACTCGGTGAGCACCCCCTGCGCCGTCCGCAGGTAACGGTCGTCGTGCGTGAGCCGCCCCAGCCAGAGGTAGGCCTCCGCCGCGTCGGCGTTCTCGGCGATCGGCTTGAGCCGCTCGGCGAGCAGGCCTGTGTCGTCGTGGTCGTCGTCGGTGTCCCAGAAGGCGCGCCCGGGGTCTCGCCAGCCGAACTCAAGCACGCGCGCGAGCGTGCGCGCCTGGTCGAGGTAGCCCGCCCGCCCGCTCACCTCGTAGGCCTGCAGCAGCGCGAGCAAAGTCTCCGCCTGGTCCGCCAGCAGCCCCAGCCCGTGCGGCGTTCCCTCCCAGACGTGGTACATCCCGGCCTCGCCCGCGCGCATCTCGGACATCAGGAAGTCGACCGCGCGCAGCCCGCGCTCGACCCACGCGCGGCGGCGGAACGCGATGCCGCACTGCACGAGCCCGCGCGCGATCGTCGCGGTCGAGGCGGCGTAGACACGCCGGTCGACCAGCGGCGCCCCGTGCGCGAGGCGGCCGGCCTCGTCCTTCAGGTAGTACGCCGCGTCGGAGTCCTGCGAGCCGTAGAAGCCACCGCTCGCCTCGCCGAGCGCGCGCACCAGGTAGGCCACCGTGCGCTCGACGACGGCGAGCGCCCACTCGGCGGCGTCCTCGTCCACGAGCGCGAGCTCCGCGAGCGCGATCAGCAGCGCCCCCTGATCTCGCCCGAGCTTCTCATAGCGCGGATCGGACCGGTCGGGCCGGGTGGCGAAACGGAAGAAGCCGCCCTCGACCTGATCGTGCAACGCGCTGCGAGCCATCGCGTCGACGGAGAAGCGCGCGCGCTCCAGCGCCGCCATGTCACCGCGACGGCGGTGCGCGTACAGCAGCAGCCGCAGCGCGGCAGCGTCGGGGTACTCCTCGAACGTCGTGTCGGCGGGGTTGACCGCCCCGAAACCGCCGTTCGTGGTGTCGAAGCGATCCGACAGCTCCTCGATCGCCATGTCGAGCATCTCGGGCGTGAGCACCCCACCGGCCGTGGCGAGCATCAGCCGCCGCGCGCGAGCGTCGCGCGCAAGCTCCCCCTCGCGCGCGAGCGACTCGCGGTCTGCGCGCCACGAGTCGCGCACGCGACGCAGCGCCTCGAGCATCGCCTCCGGGCGCAGGAAGCTGGCGACCGAGATGATCTCGCCGTCGCCCGCGAGAAGCGCCGTGCTGGGACAGCCGCCCGCGTTGTAGCGCGCGTCGACGTCCGGCCGCTCGTCGGCGTCCACCCGCACCGCGACGAAGTCGCGCGCGATCGCCTCCGCCACGCGCGGATCCGAGTAGGTGGTCTCGTCCATCACGTGGCACCGGTGGCACCACACGGCGGAGATCGAGAGCAGGATCGGGCGGTCCTCCGCGCGCGCGCGCTCGAGGGCGTCGGGACCCCACTCCATCCACGGGATGGCGTCCGCAGTGTTGGGTCGAGGGGAGAAGCGGAAGGGGCCGTGCTCGGTCACGTGCAGGACCTCCGCTGGCGCCGCCGATCCATCGTAGCAGGGCGTCGCGGTACGACCCGCGGGCGTCAGCGGCCGGGCGCGAGGGCCCGCGAGAACTCGATCGAGCGCTGCGAGGATCCGCGGCGCAGCGGTTCGCTCGCGCCCGTGCGCTGGTAGCCGGCGCGCTCGTAGAGCCTCGTCGCCGCCGAAAGCGCCTCGTTCACCCAGAGCAGGAACGCGTGCGCGCGACGCGCGCGCGCCCACGCCTCCCTGCCGCGCAGCAACGCGAGCGCGGTGCCTCAACGGCGCGCCTCCGGCTCGACCCACATCCCGCTGAGCCGCGCGAAGAACGGTGAGCGGCCCTCGAGCCAGACGAACGCCATGCCCCCACGCGCCTCGCCCTGCCCCTCGGCGACGAGCGTCACCCGGCGGGCGCCGCGCGCGCGCTCGTCCAGCAGCGCCAGCCACTCGCCGAGCGGGCGCGCGACCACCTCCGCGTACGTCTCCTCGAAGGCGTCCGGCTCCGCGAGCAGCGCGCTCAGACGCAGCTCGCGGACCGCCTCGCCTCCTCCGGGCGCGCCGGCCGGACGCGGGGCACGCGGGTGCGGGACGTCGCCTGCCCGCGGCTCGAGGTCTGCATGCGTCCCATTCTGGCAGCCGGGCGGCTCGTCCGGCGCCAGGGAGAACCCTCAGCCGCCGCGGGAGCTACGGGGTCGCGATCCGCCTCACCATCTCGGCCGCGACCTCGTACCGCCCGAACGACGGCATGATGTAGATGCCCGAGACGAACTCGAGCGGGCGCGTCTCCGCGACGTGCTCCATCGCCACCTCGAGGCCGACGTCGGCGCCGGCCTCGCCCGCCGAGCGCATCCGCTCGCGGATCCCCTCGGGCACCACCACGCCGGCGAGCTCGTTGTGGATGAACTCCGCGTGCCGCGACGACATCAGCGGCAGCACCCCGAGCAGCACCGGGACCTCCACCGGGCCGAGCCGCTCGAAGAACTCGCGCACGGTGGCCGCGTCGTAGGCGGGTTGCGTCATCAGCAGGTCCGCGCCCGCCTCGAGCTTCTGGCGCACGCGCCGCAGCTCGAGCCCGACGTCCTCGGCCGTCGGGTTCGCCGCGCACGCCACGAAGAAGTCGGTCGCGCGCCCGATCGAGTTCCCCGCGTAGTCCACGCCCTCGTTCAGCCGTTTGAGCACGCGGATGAACCCGATGGAGTCGATGTCCCACACCGCCGATGAGCTCGACGCCTCGGGGGGCGGGTCACCGGTGAGCGCGATGATGTTGCGGATGCCGAGCGCGTAGGCGCCGAGCAGGTCCGACTGCAGCGCCATCAGGTTCCGGTCGCGCGTGGTCTGGTGGATGATCGTCTCGATCCCGACCTGTCGCTCGATCTGCACGGCGAGCGAGGGCGCGCTCATCCGAACGCGCGCCATCGGCGAGTCGCCGATGTTGATCGCGTCCGCGCCCGCTGCGAGCAGGTCGCGCGCGCCCTGAATCGCTTTGCGCGGGTTCACCCCGCGCGGGGGGTCGATCTCGACGGAGATTACGAACTTGCCGGCGGCGAGCTTGTCGCGGAGGCGCGGGGTGCTCCGTTCGGAGACCGGCTCGGGCTGCTTGGCGGGCCCTTCGCTCGCGACGATCGCGCCGCGCGTGTCGACGACCTCGCCGACGGGGCTCGAGACGCGGTCGCCGACCTCGACGATCCCGGCGCCGGTGAGCGCGGCGCGCATCGCGCGCACGTGATCGGGCGTGGTGCCGCAGCAGCCCCCGATGAACGCCGCGCCGAGGTCCTTCGCGTGCCGCGCGAAGTCCGCGAAGTAGGCCGGGCTCGAGGGGTAGACGAGGCGCCCGCCGGCGACGCGCGGCATGCCGGCGTTCGGCTTCACGGCCAGCGGCGCGAGCGCCGGGTGGCCGGCGAGCGCCTGCAGGACGTCGAGCGCGGCCTGCGGGCCCACCCCGCAGTTGACCCCGATCACGTCGGCGCCGGCCTCGGTGAGCGCGCGACCGAAGTCGGACGGCGCCTCGCCGGACGCGGAGAGCAGCCCCGCTGTGAAGTTCAGCATCGTGACGAGCGGGAGGTCGGTGAGGCGGCGGGCGACGCGCAGCGCGGCGAGCGCCTCCGGCAGCCCCGGCATCGTCTCGATCACGAGCACGTCGACGCCGCCCTCGATCAGCGCGCCGATCTGCTCCTCGAAGGCGGCCTCCGCCTCCTGTGCGGTGATCGCGCCGAGCGCGAGCTCGCGCCCGAGCGGCCCCACAGAGCCGCCGACGAACACGGGGGCACCCTGGATCTCGCGCGCGTCGCGCGCGATCCGCGCGGCCTGGAAGTTCGCGTCGCGCACGCGATCGGCGAGTCCGTCGCGGCGCATCAGCCAGCGGTTCGCGGTGAACGTGTTCGTCAGGAGCAGGTCGGCGCCCGCCTCGATGTAGTCCTCGTGCAGCTGGCGCACGAGGTCGGGGCGGTCGAGCGCGGCGAGGTCGCCGCGCCCGCGCCAGCCGCGCGCGCGCAGCGCGGTGCCGGTGGCGCCGTCGGCGAGCACGACGCCGCGTTCGATCGCGCGGAGGAACGGATGGGCCACGGTCGTGCGGCGGGGCCGCGAGGCCACGGCCGGCCTCAGGACGTGGTCGCGCCGCGCGAGCGCAGCACGAGCCAGGCGAGCAGCCCGATCACGATCAGCAGCGGCACCGAGACGCGCAGCGCGTGCAGCGCGAAGAGGCTCGTCCAGGCGAGGCCGCCCGCGAGCAGGGTCACGAGCGCGACCGCGAGCACGGCGGCCAGCGCGCGCCCAGTCGAGGGCGACGCGGTCTCCGGCGCGGGCGACGCCTCGGGCCCGGGCATCAGCAGCCAGAGCACCACGTACGCCGCCACGGCGGCGCCGAGGCTGAGCGGCGCGCCGACGACGAGCCCGAGCCGCACGAGCGTGGGATCGACGTCGAGGTACTCGGCGAGGCCGCCGGCCACGCCGGCGACCTTGCGGTCGTGGCTGCGTCGCAGACGCCTGCGCGGCTCGTCGTTCATGTCACCGATGGTACGTCACGAGGGGGACCCGGTCAGGCCGGCGGGCGGCCGGCGCACCCCACGTACCATCGCGGCGCACCCCGATCGACTCGAGAGGCGCGGAGATGCCGCGCTCCCCTCAGCCCGCCACGCCGCGCGCGCAAGCCGATGGCTGAGCGGCTGCCGCTGTTCCTCCGGCGCCGTCCGCCGGCGCAGGCGCTCGCGCGGGCGGCCG
>Ga0194132_10002129_pt1 | contig 38141 bp, 39 predicted proteins | sample TA2KigOf80mmetaG_FD_148612 | JGI IMG/M metagenome (GOLD analysis project Ga0194132, IMG submission 148612) | Freshwater microbial communities from Lake Tanganyika, Tanzania - TA2015054 Kigoma Offshore 80m | ecosystem: Environmental > Aquatic > Freshwater > Lake | place: Tanzania: Lake...
GCGGCCGGTCGCGCCTCGAGCGGCACCGAGAGCGGCGGCACGGGATCGCCGCGGCGGAGCCCGCGCAGCGTCTGCATCGCGGCGCGCACCGGCGCGGTGAGGCGCCATGACGTCGAGGCGAGGATCGCCTGGAGCTGGCCGTCGCGCTCGGCGAGACCAGCGCGCATGCGTTCGTTGTCGCGCCGGAGCACATCGAGCTCGCGGTCCTGATCGGCGATACGGTCGCAGGCGCGGTCGATGTCGCGGCGCATCCACGTGACGTCGTGCGACAGGCGCTTCTCGCGGCCCGACAGGACGACGCGGCGGCCGAGATTGGCGAACGCGGTCGCGATGCCGTCATTGGAGCGGGCCGCCTCGGCGACGAAGTCGAGGAACGACCGGTCGACGTCTCGGCCCACCGCTAGCACGCCGAGGCCGTTGCCGTGCGCGAACTGGAACCCCGGGTAGCGGAGCGCGAGCTCGCCCCACAGCCGCCACACGCCGAAATCGCGCTCACGCACGTTGGTGTCGTGGAAAATGACGACGCCGCGCTCGCTCACCTTGGGCAGCCATGTCTCGAAGTCGTGGCGGACCGCGTCGTAGGTGTGCAGACCGTCGATGTGGAGGAGATCGATCGTGGCGTCCTGGAAGTGCGCGACGGCCGCGTCGAACGTGGTGCGCACGAGGCGCGAGAACCCGCCATAGCGCGGATCGTGATGGGCGCGGAGCGCATCGAGGACCTCGTCGCCGTAATAGCCCGCGTGCGGATCGCCCTCCCAGGTGTCGACCGCATAGGCGCGCGTGCCGGTACCGAGTGCCGCGATCGCCTGGCAGAAGGCGCAGTAGGAATCGCCCTTGAACGCGCCGAGCTCGACCAGGACGCGGGGCCGAAGCGCCTCGATCAGGAAGAAGGCGAACGGGACGTGCTCCTGCCAGCTCTCGATGTCGGTGATGAACTCGGGCTCGGCGAACAGAAGATGATGATCGAGCGGATTGAAGCGATCGGCCACGGCGGTCCCCGTCACTCGGCCGCGGCGGCGTTGTAGGCGGCGAAGATTTCGGCGACGGGACCGAAGGCGGCGACCCGGCCGGCGTCGAGCAGCACCGCCTTGTTGCAGAGCCGGCGCAGAAGCGGCTCGGAGTGAGAGGCTACCACGAGCACGCTCGACCGGCCGATGAAGCTCTCGAGCCGCCGCTCCGCCTTTTCGATGAAATGCGCGTCGCCCACGCCGATCCACTCGTCCATGACCAGGATTTCCGGATCAAAGCACGTCGAGACCGCGAAGGCGAGACGGAGCGTCATGCCGCTCGAATAGGTTCGGACCGGGAGCGACAGATGGTCGCCGAGCTCGGTGAAGGCGGCGATCTCGTCCATCCGCGCCTTGATGTCGGCGATCGGGATGTCGAGAAGGAGCCCGCGCAGCACGATGTTCTCGAAGCCGGTCGCATCGAGGTCCATGCCGAGCGTGGGATCGAACAGCGGCGCGACGTGCCCGGCACGGACGATCGTGCCCCGCGTCGGCTCGTAGACGCCGGCGATGACGCGAAGGAGCGTCGTCTTGCCCGCGCCGTTCCGCCCGACCAGGCCGACCCGGTCGCCGTGGCGGAACGCAAGCGTCACATCGGCGAGCGCATGCACGACCACGCGATCGGTGATGCCGCGCCCGAACCGCCCGCCGGTCGCCCTGCGCATCGCGAAGCGCTTGAGCGAGCGGCCGCTGCCCCCGCCGGAATAGACCGGGAAATCGACCGAGACGCGATCGAGCGTGATCTCCGCCATCGCTCAGACCCAGTAGGCGATGCGGGCGCGGCAACGCCGGAACACGAGGGCGGTCGCGATCCAGCCGACCGCCGTCACGGCGATGCAGACGAGCCAGCTCGCCGCCGCCGGCGCGTGGCCGAGGAGGGGCGCCCGGATCAGCTCGACGAAATGGAAGAACGGGTTGAGATCGACGAACAGCATGCGGTCGCCGGCGAGCTCCGGCTTCCAGATGATCGGCGTGACGAAGAAGACCATCTGGAGGAGGCTCGAGACGATCGGCGGCACGTCGCGGAACCGCGCGCATAGCGCGCCGACCAGGATGCCGAGCCAGGCCGCGTTGAGAACGAGGAGGACGAGGCCGGGGAGAACCAGGAGCGCGGTCGCGCCGGGCCAGATGCCGAAGATCAGGGCGACCACGACATAGACCACGGAATTGTGGGCGAGGATGATCAGGTTCCGCCACACGACCCGGTAGACGAAGGTCGAGTACGGCAGCGGCATCTGCTTGATGAACCCCTCCGCCTCGATGAACGTCGCGCAGCCCTCGGTGACGCATTGGGCGATGAACGCCCAGGCGAGGAAACCGAGGGTGAGGAAGGGCAGATAGTCGGCGATGTCGATCTTGAAGATCGTCGAGAACAGAAACCCGAGCGCGATCACCATCACGGCCATCGACAAGGACAGCCAGAACGGGCCGATCAGCGAGCGCCGATAGCGCTGGCGGATGTCGTTCCAGCCCATCAGGCCCCACAGCCGCCAGCGACCGAGCCCCGCGAGGACATCGGTACCGACGTCCTGGCCGGTGGGCGCGGCGCGCGGCGAGCGTTGGAGGGGAGGTGCGGCGTCCATGAGCGATCGATGCGGGAATGGGCGCCGGCACGACGGGACCGCGCGGCACCTCGGACTGGGTTGTGGACGGCTTGCGCGGGCGCGCCACCCCGGCGGCAGGCGTGGCGAGCCTACAGACCGCAATCCGGCGATACAAGGTTTCTCGACCGGGGCTTCTCGACGGGCGCCTCGCGACCGGCCTCCGTCCCCGCATGGCCTGAGGCATAAACACCGCCGCCCCCCGCTTCAGGGCCGCGTCTTGCGCGGAGTCCCGCGGCAAGGCCGCATCATGCGAGGACTGTTGCGTGAACGAGCCCCAGGGCAAAGCGCTGTTCCAGGAGATCGGCTACGAGGCCGGATTCCATCGCGAGCAGGCGCCGACGCATCTCGATTTCGCGCTCCGCCTGCACGGGGCGGCCGGCCCGTCACCGGCAGAACCGTACCATTATCTCGAGCTCGGATGCGGCCAGGGGACCACGGTCGCGATGCTCGCGGCAGCCAATCCGGACTGCCGCTTCGTCGCCAACGACATCAACCCCGAGCATGTGCGCAACCTGCGCGCGCTCGCCGCCGACGGCGGTCTCGCGAATCTGACCGTCATCGAAGCGGGCTTCGCCGCGCTCGCAACGGCAGCGCTCCCGCCGTTCGACGTCATCACGATGCACGGCGTCTGGTCTTGGGTCGGCGAGACGAACAGGCGCGAGATCCTGGCGCTGGTCGCGGCGCGGCTGAAGCCGGGCGGGATCGCCTATGTCAGCTACAACGCGCTCCCCGGCTGGTCCGTCGCCGCGCCCCTCCAACGCCTCCTCGAGCGCCACGTCGCCGCGGAGAGCGGCGCGATCGAGACGCGGATCGGCCGCGCGGTCGCGTTGATGGAGACGCTCCGCGGCTCGGGCGCCCATTACTTCTCCGCGAACCAGCCCGCATCACGCTGGCTCGATTCGCTCGCCGGCAAGGACACGGGCTACATCGTGCACGAATATCTCGCCAGGAATTTCGCCGCGTTCTATGCGCCCGATGTTCATGCCGCCATGGCAGAGGCCGGCCTGTCCTTCGCCGGGACCGCGCACATCATCGAGACCTCGGAGGAGAACGGCATGCCGGCAGCGGTGCCCGGACGCTCGCCGCCACGGCGGACCGCTCGCTTCGGACGCTGATCGGCGATTTCTTCATGAACCGCCAGTTCCGCCGCGACGTGTTCGTCAAGGGCGCCCTGCCCGCAGCTGGTGCGCAGCACCCGGCCCTCGACCGCGCGCGCCCGTTCGCACTCGTCCGCGACCGCGCATCCGCGGTGCTCGAGGTGCAGATCCCGGGCGGCGGACACCACCGTCTGTCGCCGGAATTCTTCAACCCCCTCCTCGACCTCCTCGCGAAGGCCCCGCTTTCGATCGACGAGCTCGTCGCCTCGCCCGGCCACGCCTCGCGCGATCCGGCCTTGTTCGAGCAGGCGCTCACTATGCTCGTCGGCGTCGGCCATGCCGCGCCCTCTCTGCCGCGCACGACATGGGCCTCGCGCCGGTCGTCGACGGACCGTTTCAACCGCGCCGTCGTCAAACGCATCGTCGCTGGACGACCGCCCGACTATCTCGCATCGCCCGTCCTCGGGAGCGGCGTCCGTGTCGATCTCCTCGATGCGCTCTTTCTCGACGCGGCGGCGATCGGGAAGGAACCGGTTGGACACGCCATGGCGGGGCTCGCCGCGCTCGGCCGGAGCGTCGTCCGCGACGGGAAGCCTCTCACCGACGCAACCGTCGCCCGCGCCGAGCTCGTCCGGCTCCACGGCATCCATGCGGCGCCAGGCGGATCGATCGTCCGCCCGCTCGGCATCGCGCCTGGCTGATCGGGCACCGGATCGCCCGATCGATTCCCTGCGGCGCGGATAAGCTCTATACTGCGATAAGCTGCCCTGCAGGGCAGCCATTCCGGAACAGGAACGGAGCTGTGAGCGCGAGCTGGACGGACGGCTACATCACCGAGGTCGAATACACGGCGAGCTTCTTCCGCGAGCTTTCGCCGACGGTGCTGGGGCTCGCGGCGACGATCCAAGGCATCGAATCCCCGCCGGTCGACCGACCGTTCACCTATCTCGAGCTCGGCTGCGGCCATGGCGTGTCGACCTCGGTGCTGGCCGCAGCCAACCCGAACGGCCGCTTCTATGCCAACGACTTCAACCCGACCCATGTCCTCAACGCGCGCACGCTCGCGGCCGAAGGGGGGCTCCGGAACGTCACCTTTCTCGAGGAGAGCTTCGCCGAGCTTTCGCTCATCGATCTGCCGGAGTTCGACTATATCGGCCTGCATGGCGTTCTATCTTGGATCAACGCCGACAATCGTGCGCTCATCGCCGATCTCATCCGCCGATTTCTGAAGCCCGGCGGCTTCGTCTATGCGAGCTACAACACCCAACCGGGATGGGCGACCGGCGCGCCGATCCAGCGCCTGTTCGAGCTCTACAGCGCGAGCCTTTCCGGGACCGTCATCGAGCGGATCGACCAATGCATGGCGCTCGCCGATCGACTGATCGCCGGCAAGGCGCGCTATTTCGCGATGAACCCCGCGGCCGCGGCGTGGGTCGAGAACATGAGGAAGCAGGATCGCCGCTATCTCGCGCACGAATATCTCTGCGGCACGTGGACGGCGTTCTACACCCCCGACCTCCACGCGCTGATGGATGCGGCGAAGCTGAGCCATGTCGGCTCGGCCAATATCATCGAGAACTATGACGACGCGGGACTGAACCCCGATGTGAGCGCGCTCCTCAAGAGCGTGACCGATCGCGGCCACCGCGAGTTTCTCGGCGACAACGCGCTTAACCGACGATTCCGGCGCGACATCTTCGCGCGCGGCACGATCCGCTTGCCGCAGGCCGTGCAGAACCGTCGCCTCCTCGAGGTGCCCTTCGCGCTGATGCGCCCGCGCGCGGCCTGCGAGGCGGAGGTCACCGTGCCGGGCGCCGGCTCGATCAAGCTCGACACGCCCGTCTTCACGCCCATGCTCGATCGCCTCGCCGAGGGACCGAAGACCGTATCCGAGCTCGGTCAGGTGCCCGAGCTCGGTCGGCTCGGCGTGACGATGCTGTTGCGGGCGCTCCTCACCCTCACCTCGATCGCCTATGTCCAGGTGTGCCGGCCGCGCGTTGCGGGCGCGATCGACATCGCGGCGAGCGAGCGGTTCAACGAGGCCGTGATCCGCCGCGCGCTGTCGTTTCAGGGACCATCCTGCTTCGCGTCCCCGGTCCTCGGGAGCGGCCTCATCATCGACCCCCTCGATGCGATCTTCATCCACGCCGTCCGCCAACGCACCGATCCTGTCGCCCTGGTCGTCCAGCGGCTCGCCGCCACGCGTCAGACATACCGGAAGGACGGCGCGGCGATCACCGACGAGGCACAGCTCCGCGCCGAGATCGGGACGGGCTGGAGCCAGTTCGCGGCCCGCATGCCGGCCTTCCTCGCCGGGCTCGGCATCGCGACGGATCTCGAAACGTCGGCGCCGCCGCGCGCGGTCTCCACCGCCTAACGTGATGACCGATCGCCACGGAGAAGGCGGGCTCGCCGTCGTCCAGCCGCATATCGGGATTGGCGACATGGTGTGGCACGAGCCTTATCTCCGCGCGCTCGCCGCGACCCTGCCGGGCGGCCGGCTCACGCTGATCGCCAAGCCGACCTCGGAGGCCGACCAGATCCTCGGCGAGGCACCCTATCTCGCCGACATCCTCTGGCTCGAACGGCGACTGCGCGATGCCGGCGGTCGTCATGACGGTCTCGCCGGTATCCCTCGTCTTGCCGCGCTGATGCGCCCGCGCCGCTTCGCGCGCCTCGTCGTGCTTCATCACTCGTGGCGCTATGCGGCGGCGGCACGGCTCGCCGGAATTCCGTCGCGGCGTGGCTACGGCATCGCCTGGCAGCGCCAGTTCCTCAACGACAGCCCCTTCCTCGACCGCGCCGCGAAGAGGCTCCACCCGATCGATCGCGCGAAGCTCTGGTTCGCGACCGCGGGCATCACCGTCGCCGACCACGAGCCCCGAATCCGACCCGGCCGCGACGCCATCGCGCGCATCGCGGATCGGTTCGGGGCAGCGCCCGCGCCTTGGCTCGTGCTCGGCATCGGTGTCTCGGCCGCGCCGCGACGGTGGCCGGAAGAGCGCTTTGCCGCCCTTCTCGACCGCGTCGGTCCGGACTGGGGCACCGTGTTCCTCGCAGGCAGCCCGGGCGAAGGCCCGATCGCGGATGCGATTGTGGCCCGGCGCCGCGGCACCACGCGGACGGAGCGCGCGGTCGATCTGCCGCTCGCCGACATGACGGCGCTTCTCGCCGCGGCGGCGCTTTATGTCGGCAACGATACAAGTCTCCTCAACATTGCCGCCGCGACCGGCGTCCCGGCGATCGGGCTGTTCGGCGCCAACGCACCCTTGACGCATTCGGCGCGCATCATCGCGGTCGTTCCCGCCGATGGCCGCTTCGATGCGATCGAGGGCATGCGGCGGATCGATGTCGAAGCCGTCGTCGCGGCGGTCGAGCGAATCGCGCCGGCGGCGATCCGGGATCGAACGCCACGCCCACTTGCTCTATAACCGGCGGCGCGCCCCCGGGAACGCCGAAGAAGAGGAACGCCCGTGTACAGCAACTGGTCCGACGGCTACATCACCGAAATCGAGTACACGGCGAACTTCTACCGCGAGCTGGCGCCGACCCATTTCGCCTTCGCCGCACTCCTCGGCCTGGTCGAAGCGCCGCCGACCGACCGCCCGTTCACCTATTTCGAGCTCGGCTGCGGCCACGGGGTCGCAACCAACCTGCTCGCGGCCTGTCACCCGGATGCGACGTTCTACGGCAACGACATCAACCCGAGCCACATCCTGAGCGGCCGCCAACTCGCCGCGGAGGCCGGCCTCTCGAACGTCCACTTTCTCGAGAAGAGCTTCGCTGAGCTCGCGGATGTCACGTTGCCGCCGCTCGACTTCATCTCGATGCACGGCATCTATGCGTTGATCTCCGACGACAACCGCCGCTTCATCGTCGACTTCATCCGCCGCCGGCTGCGCCCGGGCGGCCTCGTCTATGTGAGCTACAACGCGATGCCCGGCTGGTCGGTGCCGGCCGCGCTGCAGCGCCTCGTCGCCGAGACCGCCGAGCGCGCCACCGGCACGGTCGGCCAGCGGATCGAGCACAGCCTCGGCATCCTCGAACGCATGCTGACCGGACAGGCGCGTTTCTTCGCCGTCAACCCGGTGCTCAAGCCGTGGCTCGACGGCATGAAGGGTCAGGACCGCACCTATCTCGCCCACGAATATCTCTGCGGCAACTGGCACGCCTTCTATGCCGCCGACGTGATGCGCGAGATGGGCGAGGCGAAGCTCTCGCTGGTCGGCTCGGTGCTGCCGATCGAGATGTTCGACGACATGACGGTGCCGCCCGACCTCCGCGAGCTCGTGCGCGGAATCACGGACCGCGCGCTCCGCGAGACGGTGCGCGACTTCGCGATCAACGCGCAATTACGCCGCGACATCTATGCCCGCGGCCTTGCCCGGATCGATCCGGCGGTCCAGCGCGAACGGCTCCTGACGCTTCGCCTCGCGCTCAACCGGACGCGCGAGCTCTGCACCAACGAGTTCAATCTCGCCTTCGGCGCGACGCTCAACGTCGAGCCCGAGATCACCACCCCGGTCTATGATGCGCTCGCCGCCCAGCCACGCTCGACGCTCAATCTCCTCGCCGATCCGGCGCTCGCGAAGATCGGCGCGGAGCGGCTGCTCCGCACCATGATCACGCTGATCGCGACGGGCGCGGTGCAGGTCTGCGCCTCGCCCGAAGGCGATGCCGCGCGCCGGCGCACCACGGAGGCGTTCAACCGTGTCGTCATCGAGCGCGCGCAGTCGGCGCGGCCGCCGCGCTATCTCGCCTCGCCGATCGCCGCCAACGGCGTGCCGCTCGATCCGATCGACGGCCTGTTCCTCGACGCCTGCCGCAAGGGCCGTGATCCGATCGGCCACACCGAGGAACGCTTTCTGGCCATGGGGCGCCAGCTCATGAAGGAAGGAAAGCCGATCGCCGATGCGGAGGAGGCGCGGCGCGAGCTCGAGGCGCGCTACCGCACGTTCTACGAGCGGCTCCTCCCCGCCTGGCAGGCGATCGGCATCGCGACCGATCTCGTCCGCGCCGAGACCAATCCCGTCCGCGCCGCCGGCTGATCCGCTACTCGGCCGCCCGACCGCCGCGGCCGAGCGGCAGCGCCTGCTCGCCCAGCATGTCGCGCAGCACGATCGCTCGCGCTTCCTCGACGTCGAGCTCGTAGGCCGCGATCATGTCGCTCGATTCGGCGAGGATCGTGTCGATGTCCTGCATCAGTTTCAGACGCTTGAAGAGATCGGGATGGCTGATCCCCATGCTCGCGCCGACGAGCTCGAGGAAGTTCACCACCTCGAACGGCCAGTCGCGCTCGTGGCTGCAGAGCTCGCGGTGACAGGCGTGATAGACGCCGGCGAGCGTGGTGACGTCGGCCGCCTCGGCGGTCTCGAGCTGCGTCAGATGGACGGCGCGCTTGTGCTCCGGAAGGATGCTCAGCGTGTTGCACATCGAGCCGATCGCGGGCTGTGGCACATCGACGAAGGTGACGCCGGGTATCGCCTCGATGATGCGGCGCGCCGCGGCGCCGACACCGGGGACGCCCGGATGCTCGTGGAGCGCGACCCGCTTCTCGACGCGATGCACGAGCAGCGGACGCAGCGCATCGAGCCGGTCGGCGAGCCAGCAGACGAACATCGTCATGTCGAATGGGCGGGCACCCGACGTCCGCTCGTAGTTCGGCAGCATGATGTCGCCGAACTGCACCATGCAGCTCGGGCACCAGGCGACGACCTCGCCGGCGCCGGTCGCGGCGAAGCGGTCGATCGTGTTGTAGGCGACCTTGCCCGCGGTCGCGACGTCGGCGCCGCGAAGCTGCATCACGCCACAGCAATTGGCGGGGCCGCCATAGACGCGATAGCGCACGCCGAGCGCATCAAGCACATCGAGGCAGAGAAGCGCGATATGCGGCGTCTTTAGGATGTTGCAGCCGGTGTAGAAGATGATCTCGGGGTCCGCCGGGCCGTCTTCACTGTCCATGGTCTGACCGATACGGTGGAGGAGATCGGGCGCGAGCTGCATGCGCGACAGGACGCGGACGCCGCGGCTCATGCGCTGGAAATGTCCGATGCCGGCCTTGTGCATCGCGGGCGCCGGACTGAGCGCGCGTTCGCGCCGGGCGCGCGCCATCGCCAGCATGAAGCGCGGGTTGATCGCCTCGGGACAGGCCGGGATGCACGCGCCCGATCCGGTGCACACCTCGGCCCAGCGGAGTGAGGCCGCCGGACCGTCGCCCGATCGCAGCACGTCGAGCACGCCGCCGACCACGGCGCCGGCGTCCGATTTGTCGATCTTCGCGGCGCTCGCCGACGGACAGACCTCGAGGCACTTGCCGCAGCGCGTGCAGGCATCGAGGATCTCATCGACACGCTCGTCAAGTGCGGCAAGAAAGTCGACCATCGCGCCCTCCGCGGTCCGGGACAGGCCCGAGCCTAGCCCAGCCCAGCCCGAGCCTAGCCCAGCCCAGCCCGAGCCTAGCCCAGAATGCGGCGCCGAGCCAACCGCGCGGCCGTGACGGCGCCGGCCGGCTCGCCTAAGCTCGGCGCGACGGCTGGCCGATGGACCCGCATATGACCGATCGCCCCAATTTCCTCTTCATCATAACCGACCAGCACCGGGCCGATTATCTCGGCTGCTATGGCCACCCGGTGCTCGCGACGCCCCATATCGATCGGATTGCCCGCCGCGGCCGGCGGTTCGACCGGTTCTATGTCGCCAACCCGGTCTGCATGCCGAACCGGGCGACGCTGATGACCGGCCGCATGCCCTCGCTCCACGGCGTCCGGTCGAACGGGATCCCGCTCTCCATCCGAGCGCAGACCTTCGTCGACCTCCTGCGCGCGCAGGGCTGGCGCACCGCCCTTCTCGGCAAGAGCCACCTGCAGCCCTTCACCGGCATCGAGCCCACCATCCGGCGGGCGGCGCCGACGCCCGGTCACCGCCCGGTGCCGCCCGATTTCGCCGAGGCGACCCGCCCGGAGCCCGCCGACTACGAAAGCGAGACCCCGCATCGCTGGCGCGACGATCCGGCGTGGCGCCTGCGGTTGCCGTTCTACGGCTTCGAGCATGTCGACCTCGCGACGAACCACGGCGATCTCGTCGGCGGACACTATTGGCATTGGGTCAAGGCCAAGGGTGGCGATCCGGCCCGGCTCGCGGGGCCGGCCAACGCACTCCCCCACGACATGGCCTGCCCGCAGGCCTACCGCACGGCGATGCCGGAGGAGCTCTATCCGACCACCTATGTCGCCGAGCGCACGATCGCGTTCCTCGAGGACCATGCGCGGCGCGACCGCGGGACGCCGTTCTTCGCCTGCGCGTCGTTCCCGGACCCGCACCACCCCTTCACGCCGCCCGGACTCTACTGGGATATGTACCGACCGGCGGACATGGTGCTGCCGGCCTCCTTCGCCGAACGCAACCACGTGGCGCCGCCGCATGTCGCCTGGGTGCGGGCGCAGCGCGACGCCGGCACCGCCAACCGCCAGGGCATGGACGCGCTCGGCGTCGGCGAGCGCGAGCTCCGCGAGGCGATCGCGCTCACCTGCGGCATGATCGCGATGATCGACGACGCGGTCGGGCGCATGCTGGCCGCGCTCCACCGGCTCGGGCTCGCGCGCGACACGGTGATCGTGTTCACCGCCGACCATGGCGACTTCCTCGGCGACCATCAGATGATACTGAAGGGGCCGATCCACTATCAGAGCCTGATCCGCGTGCCCTTCATCTGGGCCGATACGGCCGAGCGCGCGCGACCCGGCGCGAGCGCGGCACTCGCCGGCACGCTCGACATCGCGCGCACCGTCCTCGATCGCGCCGGGCTCGAGCCCTATAACGGCATCCAGGGACGCTCGCTTCTAGCCGCCGCGGCGGGCGAGGCCGACGATACCGACGCGGTCCTGATCGAGGAGGACAGCCAGCGCACCTTGTTCGGTTTCGACGGCCCGACCCGGGCGCGCACGCTGGTCACCGGCGACTGGCGGATGACGCTCTATCACGGCGTCGCCTGGGGTGAGCTCTACCATCTCGGCGAGGACCCGCACGAGCTCGTCAACCGCTGGGACGAGGCGGCGCTGGTCGGGGTCAAGGCGGCCCTCCTCGAACGCCTCGCGCGGCTCCAGATGGCCCTCGTCGACCGGAGCCCGCTGCCTTTGATGCGCGCCTGAGTTGCAGGCCGCTTCCGCAACCCCGGCACTTGATGCTAGCCTTCGCGGTGCCGTCAGGACGGGAGCGAACCATGTCCGAGATCGCCGCCAAGCTCAGCCGCAACCGGCCTTTCGAGGTCGAAGCGATCGGCCCGACGATCGGCGCCGAGATCCACGGCATCGACCTCGCCCGTCCGCTCGACCGCGACACGGCGCTCCTCCTCGAAACGGCGCTGATCGAGCACAAGATCATCTATGCCCGCGACCAGGCGCTGACGACCGCCCAGCACATCGCGCTCGGGCGCCAGTTCGGCGAGCTCGAGGTGCATCCGTTCCGCCCCGAGGGCGCGTTCCCGGAAATCATGGTGCTCGACAACCACAAGGACAATCCGGTCCTGTCGACCGACATCTGGCACTCGGACACGACGTTCCGCGTCAACCCGACGAAATACTCGATCCTCCGCTGCCTCCGGATGCCGGCGGTCGGCGGCGACACGCTTTGGGCGGACATGTGCGCGGCCTATGACGGCCTCAGCGCCACGATGCGCCGGCTGATCGACGGGCTCGAGGCGGTGCACGATTTCATCAATTTCCGCACGCTGTTCAAGGACTCGCCCGAGGACCGCGGGCGGCTGGCGCGGATGGAGGAACTCTACCCCAACCCCGTCCACCCGGTGGTGCGGACGCACCCGGTCACGGGCCGGCGCGCGATCTTCGTCAGCCCGCAATTCACGCTCCGCATCGTCGGGCTCAACGAGGACGAGAGCCGGGCCATCCTCGCCCTCCTCTACGAGCAGACGCACGTGCCGGAATACCAGTTCCGCCTGCGCTGGAAGCCCGGCACCATCGCGTTCTGGGACAATCGGTCCACCCAGCATTACGCCGTCAACGATTACTATCCCAATCGCCGCCACATGGAGCGCGTGGCGGTGATCGGCGACCGGCCGTTCTTTCGGCCGTAAACCGGCTTTTGAACCTTCCGGGGGAAGGTTTTGCGCTATCTTCTCTGTCAGTAACCACGCCAAGCGGGGCCCATGATGAAGCGATCTCGGAAGATTTCCCTGATGCTCCTCGGCGGAGCGAGCCTGATCACGCTCACGGCGTGCGATGAGGCGACCGATCCGCTCAAGGAAGCCAAGCTCTTCATCAACCAGCAGCAGTGCGAGCAACAGTTCACGAGCGCCGAATGCTCCACCGCGCAGCGCGACAGCCGGGCCGCCCATGTCGCGGGCGCACCGCGCTTTGCCAACAAGGCTCAATGCGAGGCCGAGTTCGGCGCCGGCAATTGCGAGCCGGTGCAGACCTCGTCGAGCACCTCGAGCTCGCACACAACCTCGTCGTCGCGGACGACATCGGGTTCGTCGTCGTCGACGCCGATGAGCGATTCGGCCATGAACACCGCCCGCGGCAGCGGCGATGGCGGCAGCAGCGGTGTGGGCATGTTCATCCCGGCGATGGTCGGCTACATGCTAGGCCGCCAGATGGGCGGCGGCGCCTCGTTCGCCTCGGCACCGGTCTATCGCGACACCCAGAACACCGCCTATGCCGGGAACAAGCCGGTCGGCCGCCTCGACAGCGCCACCATGCCGCCGCCGTCGAAGGTCGCCGGGACCGCCGGCACGCCGTCGCGGTCGACGCTCGCCAGCGCCACCTCGACGGCGACGAGCCGCGGCGGTTTCGGTGCGACGGCGTCGCGCTCCTCGTCGGGCTCGAGCTCGAGCTGAGCGGGCGGTGCAGCGGCAAACGATCACGCCCCGTTCCGACTGGCGGGAACGGGTCGAGGCGCTCGGCTTCGACTTCCATACCATCGACGGCAAGCCGTATTGGGACGAGACGGCCTGCTACCGCTTCTCCGCGGCCGAGATCGACCAGATCGACGATGCGACCGCGGAGATGGAGCGGCTCTGCTTCGGCGCCGTCGAGCGCGTGATCGAGGAGGAGCTCTATGACCGGCTCGGCATTCCCGAGCAGGCATGGCCGCTGATCACCGAGAGCTGGCGGCGCGGCGATCGCAACATCGTCGGCCGTTTCGACATCGCGTGGAACGGGACGGGCGATCCCAAGCTCCTCGAGTACAACGCCGACACCCCGACGGCCTTGTTCGAGGCGAGCGTCGTGCAGTGGGACTGGCTCGAGAGCGCGCGGCGCGGCGCCGACCAGTTCAACTCGATCCACGAGAAGCTGACCGAGACCTGGCAGCGCTACGGCATCGAGGGGCGCGTCCACTTCACCTGCGTGCGCGACCATGCCGAGGACTACGCGACGACGACCTATCTACGTGACACCTGCCTCCAGGCCGGCCATGACACCGCCTTCCTCTACATTGACGAGGTCGGTTGGAACGGGCTCGGCTTCGTCGATGGCGACGACGCGCCGGTCACGACGCTGTTCAAGCTCTACCCGTGGGAATGGCTGATCAACGAGACGTTCGCCGAGCATATCGGGCCGTCGCGCATCCGGATGATCGAGCCGGCATGGAAGATGATCCTCTCCAACAAGGCGATCCTCGCGCTCCTGTGGGAGACGTTCGAGGGTCATCGCAATCTCATGCCCGCCTCGTTCGATCCCGCCGACATCGATGGCGGCTGCGTCGAGAAGCCGGTGTTCGGACGCGAGGGCCAGGGCGTCAAGATCCATGCCGGCGGGACGCGCCAAGCGAGCCCCGGCATGGTCTACCAGGCGCTCGCGCCGCTATATCACATCGGCGGTCGCCACGCCGTGATCGGCTCGTGGGTCATCGCCTCGCAGCCGGCCGGCATCGGCATCCGCGAGGACGACGGCCCGATCACCGTCAACACCAGCCGCTTCGTGCCCCACTTCTTCGAGTAGACCCATGCTAATCCAGAAGCATAACTATATCAGCACGCTGCCCGATTTCCTCGCTTATCTCGTCACCGCCATGGTGCTGGTGGCGGTGTTCCTCGCGGTCTACACGGCGGTGACGCCGCACCGCGAGTTCCGCCTCGTCCGCGAGGGCAACACGGCGGCGGCAACGAGCCTCGCCGGCGCGCTGATCGGGTTCATCCTGCCGCTCGCGAGCGCGATCGCGCATTCGCAGAGCCTGATCGATGCCGCGGTATGGGGTCTCATCGCGCTCGTCGTCCAGATCGTCGTCTTCCTCGGCTGCCAGCTCTCGACGCCGACGCTGGTGAAGGACATCGAGCAGGGCCGCATGGCGCCGGCGATCTTCCTCGCCTCCTTCGCGCTCGGCGCCGGGATGGTCAACGCGGTCTGCATGACGTACTGAGAGAGCGCCGGCCCGGCGCCCGACGCGCGTCTGGACAAGAACCGGCGCGTCGGGGAACATCGGCAATCACGACCCTTCGCGCCGGTGAAGCCATGGCCCTCCGCGTCTGCTACCCGCCCGATCCGAACCCGCGCCCGCCCAAGGTGAAGCCACCGCCGAAGTCGTGCGATTCCCATTTCCACGTGTTCGGGCCGCCCGACGTCTTTCCCTACGCGCCGCAGCGGCCCTACACGCCGCCGGCGGCGCCGAAGGAGCATTATGTCACCCTCGCCGCGATCCTCGGTCTCGAGCGCGGCGTCGTGACGACGCCCAACGCGCACGCGCCGATCAACGATTCCTCGGCCGATCTGATCGCCTTCGCGCCGGACCGTTTCCGCGGCGTCGCGCGGCTCTCGGGCGAGGAACCGGACGCCGAGCTCAAGCGGCTGCACGCGGCCGGTTTCCGCGGCGTCCGCTTCAACCTGATCCCGGAATCGGGCGGGAGGGTCGATCTCGATCTCTACGGCCGCATCGTCCGCCGCATCGCGACGATGGGCTGGTCGACCACGATCCATCTCCGCGCGCCGATGCTGGTCGAGCATGCCGCCTGGCTCGAGAGCCTGCCGTCACCGATCGTCATCGATCATTTCGCCTATGTCCCGTTCAAGGACGGGCTCGATCAGAAGCCGTTCCGTGTGCTCCGCGATCTCGCAGCCAAGCCCAAGTTCTGGATGAAGGTGAGTTGCGTCGAGCGCATCACCAACGGGCTACCGCCCTGGGACATCGCGATCCCGTTCGCGCGCGAGTTGATCGAGGCGGCGCCGGACCGCACTGTCTGGGGCACCGACTGGCCGCACTCGAACCGTTTCGAGCCGGGTCGGACACCCAACTCGGGCGACCTCCTCGATCTCTTATTCGAGTTCGCACCCGATCCGAAGATCCGCCAGCGGATCCTGGTCGACAATCCGGCCGTCCTCTACGACTTCCCGCGCTGATCGGTGACACGCGATGACGGCGGGCGCCGAGGCAGATCGTGGAGGCCAGCCGTCCTTCATCCAAGTCTATCTGGATGTCTTCACGGCCGCCGAATGTCGGGCAATCGTCACGCGTTTCGAGGACGACCCGCGGGTCAAGCCGTCATGGGGGAAATACAGCGCCCAGCCCAAGAACCGGACCGGCTCGATGATCGCGCTCGGCGCATGGCCGGAGTGGGCCGATGTGGTCGAGGACTTCCATGCGCGCATCCGGTCCCGCATCGACCACTACGCCGAGACATTCCTCGCCTTCAAGCGCATCTGGATGACCGGTGACTGCGAGCTCTCGGCGCCGCTCCTCGAGCGCATCGGGCCCGGCCAGGGCTTCGACTGGCATTTCGACGGCAATCTGCCGGGGACCGAGCGTCGCGTGCTCGCGACCATCGTCTATCTCGCCGATGTCGACCATGGCGGGCAGACTCAATTCGCCTATCAGGGCATCGCGTTGGCTCCCAAGGCGGGCTCCCTCGTCCTGTTCCCGCCGTTCTGGACCCATCTCCACCGCGGCGACACGCCGACCGCGGGCTACAAATACAACCTCACCAACTTCGTCGTACTCAAGAGCGCACCCCGTTAACGATCATCGCGGCGCGTCGAGCTTGGATCGGCGCGCGCGGATCGATAAGGTCGCGCCCATCGCCGCCGATACCGGAACCGATCATGCGTCGCGAAGCGCCCACCTGGCTCAAGCCGACCGTCGAGTACGCACCGCTCGCGGTGTTCTTCATCGCCTACTGGCTCGGCGGGCTCATGGTCGCAACGGCCGCGCTGATGGTCGCGACCGCCATCGCCATCGCGCTCTCGCTCGCCGTCGCGCGTCACGTCCCGATCATGCCGATCGTCACCGCGGCGGTCGTTGGTGTGTTCGGCGCGCTGACGCTCCTCTTGAACGACGAGACCTTCATCAAGATGAAGCCGACGATCGTGCAGGTCCTGTTCGCCGTCGTCCTCATCGGCGGCCTCGCGATCGGCAAGCCGCCGCTCAAATATCTGGTCGGCGCGGCGTTCCCGATGGACGATGCGGGCTGGCGCGGCCTCACGCTCCGCTTCGCAATCTTCTTTGTCGCCATGGCCGCGCTCAACGAATTCGTCTGGCGCACCCAGTCGACCGATTTCTGGGTGAACTTCAAGGTGTTCGGGCTGCTCGCGCTGACATTCATCTTCGTCGCGTTGCAGCTTCCCTTCATGACCCGCCACCGCCTGCCCGCCAGCGAGAGCCCGGCGAACGAACGCTGAGACGATCCGATCTGCGCCTTGTGCGAACGCGCGGGCTTTGAAACACTCTCGATCCGCGCGACTAACAACGAACGGGACAGGGACGCATGCGCGAGAATTACCTCGGGAACCGCGATATCGCGATCATCGGCTTTGCCGAGACGAAATACGATCGGAAGTCAGAGAAGACGCCCTACGAGCTCGCCGCCGAGGTGCTGCACCAGCTCCTCGAGCGGACCGGCGTCCGAATCGCCGACGTCGACGGCATGGCCTCGACCGTGCCGACGGCGGAGGCCGGCAACACGTTCTGGACCAACATGCTCGCCGACACGCTCGGGCTCGAGCTCGCGTGGAGCCAGCTCACCGACATCGGCGGCGGCTCGCCGACCGGCAACGTGGCGCGCGCCGCGGCGGCCATCACGACCGGCATGTGCGAGATGGTATTCTGCATCGGCGCCGATTCGAGCGCGATGCGCGCCTCGCGCTCGACCGGCTACCGCGCCGAGTTTGTCGATCCCGTCGGGCTTATGGGGCCGCCCGCCGCGTTCGGGCTCCTGAGCGCTGCCTATGACCAGAAATATGGTCTCGACCTCCGCGCGCTCGGCAAGCTCGCCGTCGCGCAGCGGAACGGCGCCGTCGTCAACGAGAACGCCTGCGACTCGCTCCGGAAGCCCATGACGGTCGACGACTATCTCGGCTCGCGCATGGTCGCCGAGCCGATCCGTCTTCTCGACTGCGTCATGCGGGTCGATGGTGCGAACGGCCTCCTCGTCACCTCGACCGAACGCGCACGGAAGCTTGGTCAGAAGCGCCTCGTCCACCCGATCGCCTATGCCGAGGTCACGAATTTCGAGCCGCGGGATTCGCTCCCCGATCCCACCCGCTCGGGCTTCTCGCGCGTCGGCCCGGCGGCGCTCGCCAAGGCGGGCCTGACGCCCGCCGACATCCGCATGTTCCATCCCTACGACGATTTCCTGATCGCGATCATGCTGCAGCTCGAGCAGATCGGATTCTGCAAGCCCGGCGAGGGCGCGGCCTATATTCATCGCACCGACTTCTCGCCCGCCGGCGCATTGCCGCTCAACACCGGCGGCGGCCAGATCAGTTGCGGCCAGCCCGGCCTCGCGGGTGGCGGCGTCAACCTCATCGAGGCGGTGCGCCAGCTGATGGGCGAGGCCGGTCGGCGCCAGGTGCCCAAGCCCTCGAACGCGCTCGTCACCGGGATCGGCGTGATCCCCTATCTCCGCAACTGGGGCACCTCGACCGCCCTTGTCCTCGAGGCCGCGTGATGACGACAACGCCCGCACACCCGAAGCCGCAGCCGACACCGAGCAAGCTCACGCGTCCGTTCTGGGACGCGGCGAAGGCGGGCCGGCTCCTCCTCCAGTTCGACACGACGACGGGGCGCTACCAATTCTACCCGCGCCCGCTCGGCATCGCCTCGGGGAAGCCGACCCTCGAATGGCGCGAGGCATCGGGCCGGGCGAAGCTCTACGCATCGACGGTCTGCCACGTTCCGGGGCGCGGCTATGAGAACGAGGTTCCCTACATCCTGGGATCGGTCGAGCTCGACGAGGGCGTCCGCGTTCTCGCCCGCATCGTCGACGCCGCGCCCGCGGCGGTGAATCCCGGCATGCGGCTCCGCCTCGCCTGGGTCGATACCGGCGGACCGTTCCCTCTCTACGCTTTCGCGCCCGAAGGCTGAGCCGGGCTCAACCCTTGGACCCGAGACCGTCGTCGACCGCGACGTTCTCGGGCTTGAGCTCGATCCCCGCGGCCGTCGCCGCGAGCGTCAGAAGTTCGGCGAAATCAGTCTCGGCATAGCCGTTGCCGATCAGCGTCTGCACGATCTCGCGCGTCGCCGCAGCGACCGGCATGGGCACGTCGATCGCGCGGGCCGCCGCGAGCCCGAGATCGAGGTCCTTGCGCAGAAGCTTCGGCGTGAACGTCACCGTGAAGTCGAGATTGACAAACGCGGGCGACTTGTAGCGCGTGAAGGTGGAGCCCATCACGCTCTTGTTCATGAACTCGAGGAAGGCGTGGCGCGGCACGCCGCGCTTTTCGGCGAGAACGGTGATCTCGGCGAGCGACTGGGTGATGACGCCAAGGAAGACGTTGTGGCAGATCTTCATCAGCCGCGCGACATCGCCCTCGCCGACATAGGTGACGCCGGTGCCGAGGGCCTGTAGATAAGGCAGGGTCGCGTCATAGGCGGACCGCGGACCGGACACGACGAGCGACAGCTTGCCGGCCTTCACGACCTTGCCGTTGCCGCTGACCGGCGCCGCGAGCATCGCGACGCCCGATCGGGTCGCGACCGCGCGCACGTCGGCCGAGGCGTCCTCCGAGACCGTCGTGCAGTCGATCAGGATCTTCGGTTTCGCCTTCTGCGACAGGACGCCGTGGGCGCCGATCGTCACGTCCCTGAAGTCGTCGGACGCGGCGACCATCGTGAACACGATGTCGCGGTCGGCGAGTTGAGCGGGGTTCTCGACGATCGTCGCGCCGTAGTCGGCGAGCGGTTCGGCCTTCGACCGCGTGCGGTTCCACACCGAGACCCGGGCGCCTGCCTTCAAGAGGCGCTGCGCCATCGGAAAGCCCATGCGGCCGGCGCCGACCCATCCGATCGTGCGTGCCCCAAAATTGTCACCGGCCATCGCGCAGTCCCCCGCCTATCCAGAACGCCGCCCACAACATAGCCCCCTGTCCGGGCGAGGCAACGGCGAACGCCCTAGCCCGACCGCGAACCTGGCGCCCGGCCAGTCCGGCGATGCTGTGTGCGGGGACCGCGCGCCGGAACGGCGCGCCGCTGCAACGGGGGCATGCCATGAAACGACTCGGGCTCGGCCGAGCGATTGCGGTCGTCGTCGCGATCGCGCTCGGCGGTTGCACCAATCTCGACGCGGTCAAGGATTTCGCGAACGCGGCCGGCGGCATCGCCCAGTACGACGCGCTGGTCGTCGACTACGTCGCCTTCCCAGCGCGCCAGAAACGGTGTTAGCTACAAGAGCGGCACGCCCGGCTCGACCAGATCGCGGCGACGCGCGCGGGCCAGCGCGACGGTCTCCTCGCAATGCAGCAGGCCGTCCTCGAATACATGGACGCGCTCGGCCGGCTCGCCGGCGACGAGTCCGTCAATTACGACCGCGAGCTCGACCAGCTCGGCCGCGCCGCCTCGAGCGTGCGCTTCCTCGATGGCGGACAGGGCAACGCCGTCGGCGGGATCGCGCGTCTTCTCGTTCGCGCCGGCACCGACGGCTGGCGGCGGTCGCGCGTCACCGCGCTGATCGCCGAGGCCAACCCACACGTCCAGACCGTGACCGGCGCGCTCCGCCGCCTCGCCGAGCAGGGCTGGCGCGAGGACGCGGAGACCGAGTCCGCCGCGGTCCGCAACCACTTTCAGCGCATCGCGCGCGAGTCGCGTGATCCCGCAGGCATCGAGGCGCTCGGCGATCTCGGGGACCGGCGCGGCCGCGAGGTCGAGGCGCGCCGGTGCGTGATCGACGCCTATGTCCAAGGCGTCGGCCGCATCGCGGCCGGCCACCAGCGCCTCGCCGACGCCGGCGCGGCGATCGATCGGGACGAGGCCATCGATGTCGTCCGCCGGCACGCCCGCGAGCTCAAGGCGCTCGGGCCGCTTCTGCGCCCGCTGTCGCCGGTCTGAGGAGATCACCATGGCCAAGATCACCGCCGAGCAGGCGTTCGAGCTGTCGCGGGAGTTCCGCCTCCTGTCGATCGCGATCGGCGACTATCGCTTCGCCAACTGTGACGCGCTCAAGCCGGCCGAGCGCCAGAAGCTCGAGGACCAGGAATGGTCGCTCCTCAACGCGTCGTCGGACATGCGCACCCAGGCGGTCGGGCTCCTCCTCGACGAGACCGAGATCGGGATCAAGGGGCTCTCGGAGACGACCGGGAAGGCGAAGTCCGCGCTCGCGTCGGCCGTGCTCGCCAAGGATGCGGGGGCAGTGGCGAAGAACGCGAAGGCGATCTACGATGCGGCGAGCAGCCTATAGAGCGCGCGCCACGTCGAGAAGGATCCCACGATGCGTTCCCTGATTGCGGCAGCCGCCGTCGCTGCCGCGCTCCTAGCGCCCGCGGTCTCCCTCGCCCAGGAACCGTAGGTTCCGACCATCAACATCGTCCACAAGGACGCGGAGGGTCGGCTCCTCGTCAACGGCGTTCCGGCCGGCTTGTTCGGCAAGGACAGCAAGGCCGGCCCGTCGTCGACGATGGCGCTCAATCCCGGCCTCTGGATGCGCAACGGGCCGAACACGATCACGGTCGAATCGCGGGCCAAGAAGCCGGGCGGCGAGGCTCGGGTCGTCATCGTCCGCTCCATCTCGGAGAAGCCCGAGTTCGAACGCACCATCGCCGGCACCGGCACGGTTACGCACCAGACGAACGGCGGCGGGTTGCCGCAATGGTCGTTCTATGGCGCCGAGGCGTGGACCGGCGACACGAAGGCGGTGCTCGACGCGGTCAAGACGCTCCACGCCGCCTTCGGCAGGAAGGATATCACGACGATCGAAGCGACGCGCAAGGCGTTCGAGGCCGACCTCACGCAGGTCATGGGACCGATGCCCGATGAGGCGCGCGAGGAGTTTCGGGAGATCGTCAAGACCGGAAAGCTCGCGACGCTGCCGGCCGATCTCCGGGTCACGGCCCATCTCGACAATCGCCTGTTCGTCGTTGCGCGCGCGAACGGCGAGGCGCCGATCCAGGTTGCGCACCCGAGCGGCGATCCGATGATGACCTTCGATACCGGCCAGTACTGGGTGCGCAGCGGCGGCACGTGGCAGATCGTCCGGTGATCGCCGCCGCGCTCGTCGCGCTCGGCGCGCTGTCGTCGGCGAGCGACGCGGCGGCGCAGGCCCAGATCGGGGTCCCCAACTACACCGTCAATATCGATGCCCGCGACGCGGCCGGGCGCGTCCTCGTCAACGGCATCCCGATCCGCTGGTTCGGGACCGGCGGCGATGCGCCACCCGGCGGGCTGATCCAGCCTGCCGGCATCTGGCTGGTCGAGGGTGAGAACACGATCGCGGTCGAGGTGCGCGCCGCGAAGGGCACGGCGACCGCGCGCGTCCTCATGCTGCGCAATCCGGGCGAGCCGCCGCTCGCCGACGAGATCCTGCTCGGGGCCGGGAGCGTCGAGCGCAAGGTGACGGCGCCGAAGATGCCCGCCTGGAGCTGGCTCGACGCCGACACGGTCGCCGACGCGCGGGGACCGCTCCTCGGCGCCGTCCGCGCCTTCCACGCGGCCTACGAGAAACGCGACCTGCCGGCGATCCGCGCGCTCCGGCGCGCGCTCGACAAGGATCTCGAGCAGGTCATGGGACCGATGACGCAGGACCGGCTCGACCGCGAGGAGGCGTTCGTGCGCGCCGCAACGGTCGCGCCGCTCCCCGCCGATCTCGTGGTCACCGCCTTCGCCGACAACCGCCTGTTCCTCGTCGCGCGCGCCGATGGCACGGCGCCGGTCACGTTGAGCGCGCCCGACCTCCCGATCAAGCCGGAGCTCGGCCGGTTCTGGGTCCGCAAGGGCGGCGCGTGGCAGGTCGTCCGTTGAGGCGTCCGGGCCGCGATGGCCATTGAGGACAGCGAACGATGACCCTCTGTCCCGCGGGGCTCGGTCCCGCGGGCGCGGGCTCGTGGCGCGGGCTGGCCAACTTGATCGTGCACCCCATTTCGACAATCGCCTGTTCGTGGTAAGCCGCTCCGCCACTGGATAAGGACCCGATCGTGTTCCGCTCCCTCCTGCCGCTCGCGGCATGCATCCTCTCGTTCGGCCTCGGTCTCGGCGCGCCGTCGGCGCAGGAGCGCGAGGCGCCGGCCAGCATCGCGATCAAGATCGAGCCGCGAAACGCCGAAGGCCGGCTCCTGATCAACGGCGTGCCGACCCATCGCTTCGGCGGCCCCGACGACATCGACGGCGGGCTGACGGCGACGACGATCCTGTGGATGGTCGACGGCGAGAACAGCTTCGTGATCGAGGCGCGGCCCAAGGGCGATGATGCCCGCACGCGCGTCTCGCTTCTGCGCGACGGCAACGAGCAGCCGTTGTTCCAGCAGACCATCCAGGGCGCCGGCCGGCTCGAACGCAAGATCACGGCGAACGGGCTGCCGCGCTGGGGCTGGGTCGGCGCCGAGCGCTGGAACGGCGATGCGAGGCAACTCCTCGCCGCGGTCACCGCGCTCCATACCGCCTACACGAAGAAGGACCACGCCCGCATCGAGGCGATGCACAAGGCGATGAACGACGACTTCGCCAAGCTCCTCGGACCGGTCAGCGAGGGCGAACGCGCCGAGGAGCGCGCCTTCCTCGCCAAGGCGGCCGTCGAGCCGCTCGGCGCAGAGCTCAGCGCCTATCCGTTCTTCGACAACCGCCTCGTCATGGTCGCGCGTCCCGACGGCAGCGCGCCGATCCGCATCAAGGGCCAGGACGGGGTCTCCGAGCACGGCCATTTCTGGGTCCGCCGCGGCGGCCAGTGGCAGGTCGTGCGCTGATCGCGCCTCAGCGCACGGTGGCGGCCACCCAGCCCGCGATCAGATGCGCGATCGCGTCCGAGTTGTCCTCGAGCATCATCATGTGGCCGTTGCCGCCGATCCCGAAATCGGTCAGGTACCAGTAATCGACATGCGCGCCGTTGGCTGAGAGCCAGCGCGCGACCTCGCCGTCGACCTCGCGCGCATGGTCGGTGTCGCACTCGCCGGTGACGATCAGGATCCGACGACCGGAGAGCCGTGACGGGTCGCGCACCTTGATCTGGCTGCCCGCGACATTCTGGCGCTCGTAGATGTTGCGCGGCGGGATCGCCTGGAGGCTCGCGCGATAGGCGGCGAGCGCGTGGCGCGGGAAGCGCGTCGTGCGGCCGAGGAGCTTGTCCTCGACGAGCGCGGGCGAGGGCGCCATGGGGCGATCGAGCGGCAGCCGCTAGGTGAGCGCGACGCCCCGGACCTCGACGAAATCCGGTCCGCGCGCGAGCACCGCCGGCTCGGGCTGGATGTTGCCGGGCGGTCCCGGCACGACGGCGACGACCGCCTGGATCTTCTCGCCATGGCGCTCGAGGATGCGCCAGCCATAGGCCCCCGACATCGAGTGCGTCAACAGGACGACCGGCGTGGACAGGCTCTCGATCAGCGCACCGATGCCGTCGCACACGGTCTCGCCGGTCATGTCGGCGAACGGGATATAGGCGCTGCGCCCGACGCCCGGCCAATCGGGAACGACGACGCGGTGACCCCACTCGGCGAAGCGCACCGCCCAGCCGGGACGATCGTCGGGCGTGCGCAGATAGCAGAGCCCGGTGTGTGCACCACCATGCACCGCGACGATGGTCGGCCGCGAGCGACCCGCCGCCGGCTCGAGCATGTCGAAATAAACCGACGGTGTCGCCACCGTGACGCCCGCGGTCAGCCGCACAGGCGCATTGGGGTTCTCGGTCATCACGTCCTCCCTCCGGTAGCGCACGGTCGTCGCACCGACCTGCGGCCGCGTCGCAGTCCAGCGTTTACCATGATTCTGCGCGATCGGCGGTGGTCGCGGCGCATTCCGGCTTCCGCGTGTTAACGATTGGGGCTAGCGTCGATGCGGGTTTCCTGTCGCACGGCGAACAAACGCCGGGTGGGCGTGCAGCAGCGAAGCAGCAGGAGGACCGGGATGAAGAAGCGAATTCTGGCGCTGTTTCGCGCACTGCTGCTCGTCGTCGGCGGTTTGATCATCGGCCTCGCCGCCTCGCCGAGTTGGGCGACGCTGACGCCGCGGATACCGGAGCCGACGAGCCTCGGCATACTCGCAGCCGGCATCGCCGGCGCGCTAATCATCATCCGGCTGCGCCGCCGGCGATAGCGGGATCGGACATGGCCGACCTCCTCGCCATCGAGGCCGAGGCGAGCTCGATCGCCTTCTTCGCGGCGCTCGCTCTGGTCGCCGCGTGGGAGTGGTTCGCGCCGCGGCGGGCGCTCGTGCAGCCGTTGCAGGCGCGCTGGATCGCCAACATGGCAGTCGCCGTGATCGACACGTTGGCGCTCCGGCTTCTCCTTCCGGTTGCCGGTGTCGCCTTCGCGGCCCTCGTCGCCGAGCACGGCTTCGGTCTCTTCAGCCGGATCGAGGCGCCGATCTGGCTTGCGACCGTCGTCACCCTCCTCGTCCTCGATCTCGGGCGCTACGCCGTGCACCGGATGCTCCATGCGGTGCCGTTCCTGTGGCGGCTCCACGGCATGCATCACACCGACGGCGACTACGACGTCACGACCGGGCTCCGCTTCCATCCGTTCGAGAGCGTTCTGACGGGCGCGATCAAGCTCGCGCTGATCGCGGCCCTCGGCGCACCGCCGATCGCCGTCCTGATCGCGATGACGGCGATCACCGTCTCGTCGATCCTCGCGCACGCCAATGCCGGCCTGGCTCCGTCCATCGACGGTGCGATCCGCCGCGTCCTGGTGACGCCCGACATGCACCGGGTCCACCATTCCGCAGACCGGCGCGAAAGCGCCAGCAATTACGGCTCACTCTTCTCGTTCTGGGATCCGCTGTTCGATACCTACCGCGCCGAACCCGCGCTGAGCCACGCGAACATGCGGATCGGCCTCGACGGCTTCGGCGGTCCGCGGCACCAGCTGCTCGCCTGGATGCTCGCCTTCCCGTTCCGCCGGCCGGACCAGCCCGCTATTTCGCCGCCTGCGGCACGAAGAGGGCGAGCTCGGGAAACAGGAGGAGCAGCAGGATCCCGATCACCAGAGGAATGATGAAGACCAGCGAGCCCTTCACCACGTCGGAGAGCTCGGTGTTGGGGATCACGGCCTTCAGCACGAACAGATTGAACCCGACCGGCGGCGAGATCGCCGCGATCTCGATGTTGATCGTCACCATCACGCCGAACCAGACAGGGTCGTAGCCGAGGCTCACCACCGCCTGGAAGAAGATCGGCACCATGATGACGAGGACGCTCATTGGGTCCATGAACATCCCGAGCACCATGAGGAGGAGGTTGATCAGGATGATGATCACCCACGGTGCGACATCGAGCGAGGTGAGAAAACCCGCCATGCCCTGGGGGATGCCGAGCCGGGTCATGACGAAGGAGCTGAACAGCCCGCCGATCAGGAGGAGCAGGAACATCGCGGTCGTGCGCACCGTGTTCCCGAGGATCCGCCCGAGCGTATCGGCATCGAGCGCACGCGCGAGGAGCGCGATCAGGAGCGCGCCCGCCGCGCCGACCGCGCCGGCCTCGGTCGGTGTCGCGATCCCGGCATAGATCGATCCGAGGACGAGGATCGCGAGCACGATCACGGGGAGGACCGCTGAGAGCGCACGCCATCGTTCGGCGGGCGTGCCGGCGTCCGTGACCGGCGGCGCGCGACGCGGATCGCGCCAGACGAGGATGACGACCGTCGCGGCCAGCATGAACGCCATCAGGATGCCCGGCACGATGCCGGCGAGGAAGAGATCGCCGACCGAGGTCTCGGTGATCACGCCGTAGAGGATCATCGGCACCGAGGGCGGGATCAGGATCCCGAGCGTGCCGCCGGCCGCGGTGACGCCGAGAGCCAGCCTGCGGTCATAGCCGTGGCGTACCATCTCGGGCACCGCCATGGTGCCGATCGTCGCCGCCGTCACCGGGCTCGACCCGCACACCGCGGCAAATCCGGCGCACGCGAAGACGGTGCCGATCGCGAGCGCGCCCGGCAGCCGGCGGAGCCAGAGCCGCGCGGCGCGAAAGAGATCGCGCCCGATGCCGGTCACCGCGAGCGCCTCGCCCATGAGCACGAAGAGCGGCACGACGACGAGGACGAAACTCGAGGACTGCGAGAAGGCGATGGTCGCGATCTGGCGGATCGCATCGGTCGAGACGAAGAGCGCCGCACCTGCGACGCCGAGTAGCCCCATCGCGACCGCGACCGGCGTCCCGGTCGCAAGAAAGATCATCAGCGCCGCAATGAAGACGGCGAAACCGGCATAACCTTCCATCGCGTCGGCCCTACGCCCGGGCCTGCGCGTCGCAGCATTGCCGCCACGCGGCCGCGAGAAGGACGAGCCCGGTAGCCACGAACTGGAGCGTGCCGACCGGGGCGACCATGTAGATGTATTTGAGCTTCATCGGCATCGCGGTCGCGGCGAGCGCGTCGTCCTCGAACGCCTCGATGGTCGTGTCGAGCACGCGGACAAAGAGGATCAGCCCGAAGAGGACGACCGCGCCGGCGGCGATCACGCCCATCGCGGCCCGCGCCCGCGGCCCCATCCGCTCGAGGAAGAGATCGACATTGACGTGGGTGCCGGCCTGGAGCGCCGGCGCGAGCCCGAGGAAGAAGAGATAGACGAGCATGAACGACGACAGGTCGAGCGCCCACAGCGTCGGATCATTGAAGGCGTAGCGTCGGACGACGTCCTGGACGACCAGCGCCACGATCGCGAGCGCGAACCCGCCCGCGATCGCCGTGAATACACGGTTGACGCGCGCCGTCACGCGGGCGAGCACCGCGACGGCGTCGTCCGGCCGGTCGGCCATCGGCCGGGTCTAGCGCCAGGAGGGCTCGAGAATCTTCCGGATGCGTACGCCGTCGGCGCCCGATTCCGCGTCCATCTTGGCGAAGGTCGGATAGATCCCGGCGATGAAGGCGGCGCGCTCGGCATCGGTCAGCACATGCACATCGCCGCCCGCGGCCCGGATCTTCGCCTGCAGCTCCTTTTGGAGCGGGTGCAGGTGGTTGGCCGCGATGCGCTCGGCCTCGATCGATGCCGTCTCGATCACCTTCCGGTCGGCCTCGCTGATCCGCTCCCAGGTGCGCGGGTGGGCGAGATAGAGGAGGATGTTCACCGGCACGCGGAGATCGACGATTTTCGGCGACGGCTCGTAGAGCTTGAGCGCGAAGGTGATCTCGTGGTTCGAGAGCACGCAGTCGAGCGTCTTGTTCTGGAGCGCGATGTATTGCTCGGCCGGGTCGAGCGCGGTCGGCTTGGCGCCGAGCTCCTGGATCTGTTGCGCCTGCCAGCGGCCGGCCGTACGGACCTTGAGGTTCTTCCAGTCGTCGAGGGTCTTGAGGTGCCGTTCGCGGCAATTCACCGTTCCGCCGTAAGACGGCTGGATCCAGAGATATTTGACGCGCTGGCGGGAGAACATCTCATCGAGCACCGGACGAAGCTCGGCCACGACCTTGAGATGACCATCGATCTCGGCCGACATGCCGGCCAAGGCCTCAATATAGGCGAGGGCCGGCATCTGGCCGGAGACCGCCGCAGCCGACGTCACGCCGACCGGCACCGCGCCGTCGCGCACGGCCTTGAACACCTCGTTCGCCTTGGCGAGCGCGCCGGAATAGACCCCCCTGAGCTTCACACGGCCCTGGGTGCGCTTGTCGACCTCGGCCTCCCACCACTTATAGGCGTGCGTCCAGGCCGACGGCTCGTTGTGCCACACCGCGACATCGAGCGTGACGTTCTGGGCGCGCGCGCCCGGGATGGTGAGAAACGCCGCGAGCCCGATCGCCGCGACGGAGATCGTGTACCTGGTCATGGTGCCTCCCCAATTCGACGGCGCCGCACGCGCCGTGTTAGCGCCCGCCTTGTTCTTTACTCTTCGGGCGCCCCCAGCTTAGCACGACCGCACCGGCATCGATCAAGACGCGCTCGGGCCCGAGATTCCGCGATCACGGATGCGCACCGCGCATCGTCGCAGCGCCGCCGGCGCCGGGCCATCACCCAGCCTCCGACGTCAGTCGATCGACGCGGTCCAGTCGGTCGTCTCGATCCGGTCCTTCAGCGTGCGGAGGAAGGCCGCCGAATAGGCACCGTCGATCGCGCGATGGTCGAAACACTGGGCGAGCACGCCGACCGGCCGGATGGCGATCGAATCGCCCTCCGGTCCCTCGACGACGACTGGGCGCTTGCAAATGCCGTCGGTCGACAGGATCGCGACCTGCGGCTGGTTGATGATCGGCGCCGTGATCATCGTCCCGAACACGCCCGAATTCGAGATCGTGTAGGTGCCGCCGGCGAGATCGTCCGGGCCGAGCCGGCTGGCCCGCGCGCGCACCGCGACGTCGCGGATCGCCCGTGCGAGCGCCGCCACGCTCCGGCTGCCGGCATCGCGTATCACCGGTGCGACAAGGCCCTCGTGGCCGAGATCGACCGCGATCGCGAGATGGATGCGGCCGAATACGACCAGGTTCTCGCCCTCGATCACGGCGTTGACCCGCGGAAAGGCCGCGATCGCGGTGCACACGGCCTTGGCGATGAACGGCAGGAAGGTGAGCTCGAATCCTTCGCGCGCCTGCCACGCCGCCTGGTGCGCGCGGCGCGCGGCATCGACCCGATGAAATTCGGCCTCGACCGCCTGGAGGACATGCGGGCTCGTCGCCTTGGATCGCACCATGTGCTGGGCGGTGAGCCTCCGGAGCCGGTTGAACGGAATGACGCTGCACTCGAGCGCGGCACCGCGGGCGAGGTGCGCGCGTACATCGTCGCGCTTGATGCGCCCGTCGCGCCCGGTGCCCGCGATCGCGGCGAGATCGAGCCCATGCGTCGCGGCGAGCCGGCGCACGACCGGAGAGATCGAACGCCTGCGCCGATCGCGCGGCCCCGACGCGGCGCGCGGCGGCATTGGGATCGCTGGCGCCGCCGCCGTGGGCGCCGAGACCGGCGAGAATGTCGCAGGCGTTGCGCTGGTCGCGCCCGCGCGTCCGTCCGATGCGATCACCGCGAGCCGGGCACCGACCGGGACCGTCGCGCCCTCGGCGACCAGGATCTCGGCCAGCACGCCATCCGCGGGCGCCGGGATCTCGGTCTCGACCTTGTCGGTCGAGACATCGAACAGCGGCTCGTCGGCCTTGACGCGATCGCCGATCTTCTTCCGCCAAACCGTGATGGTGCCTTCCTTCACCGTCTCGCCGAGCTGCGGCATCACGATGTCGATCGGCATCAGTCGATCGCCTGCCGGAGTGTCGCCACGATGCGCTCGACGGTCGGCACCGTCGCGTCCTCGAGATTGTCGGCCGACGGCAGCGGCACGTGCGGCGTCGTGATGCGAACGATCGGCGCATCGAGGTCCCAGAAGCATTCCTCGGCGACGATGGACGCAATCTCGGCACCCCAGCCGCAGAGCCGTGGATTCTCCTCGACCGTCGCGACGCGCCCGGTCTTCACCACCTCGCGGAGGATCGTCTCAGTGTCGAGCGGTACCAGTGAACGGACATCGATGACCGTCGCCTCGATCCGGTGCTCGGCTGCGAGCCGTTCGGCGGCGGCGAGCGCCTTCGGCACCATCGCCGCAAGGGCGAGGACGGTGACGTCGCGGCCGTCGCGGAGCACCTTGGCGGTCCCGAGCCTCTCGATGTGCTCGCCGTCGGGAACCTCGCCCTTCACGGCGTAGAGCGATTTGTGCTCGAAAAAGACGACCGGATCGTCGTCGCGGATGGCGGCGGCAAGGAGCCCCTTCACGTCGGCCGGGTTCGAGGGTGCGACGACCTTGAGCCCGGGCACGGCCATCGCCCAGTTCTCGACCGACTGAGAGTGCTGGGCGCCGAAGCGCGAGCCGCCGCCGTTGGCGGTCCGGATCACGAGCGGCAGCGTCACCTGACCCGCCGTCATGTAGCGGGTCTTGGCGATCTCGTTCGCGACGATGTCCCAGCACACGGCGAGAAAGTCGGAGAACATGATCTCGGCGATGGGGCGGAGGCCGGTCATCGCCGCCCCCATCGCGGCGCCGAGGATCGCCTGCTCGGAGATCGGCGTATCGCGGACCCGGCGCGGACCGAACTGCTCGAGGAGACCGACGGTCGCCTTGAACACACCGCCCGCGGCGGCCACGTCCTCGCCGAGGAACACGACGTTCGGATCGCGCGCCATCTCCTGCGCGATGCCGGCCGCGACCGCCTCGCGATAGGTCAGTTCCGCCACGACGCGCCTCCGTCCGCCCAGACATCGCGCTCGATCACCGCGAGCGCGGGCTCGGGCGAGGCCTTCGCCGCCTCGGTCGCCGCATCGACCGCCGCCCGCGTCTCGGCGTCGATCGCATCGAGCACGGCCTCCTTGACACCGAAATCGAGAAGGCGCTTCCGGTACATCGGGATCGGATCGCGCGCAAGCCAGGCCTTGACCTCCTCGTCGGGGCGATACTTGCCGGGATCGGCGCGCGAATGCCCGCTGTGACGATAGGTCTTGGCCTCGATCAGCGACGGACCTTCTCCGGCCCGCGCCTTGGCGAGCGCCTCGCGCGCGGCGCGGAACACCGCGTCGGGATCGTTGCCGTCGACAATGATACCCGGGAGCCCGTAGGCGCCGGCGCGATCGGCCGCGGGATGCTCGACCGCGGTCACCTCGCCGATCGGGGTGTACTCCATGTAGAGGTTGTTCTCGCACACGAAGACCACGGGCAATGTCCACACCGTCGCCATGTTGAGCGCCTCGTGGAAGGCGCCGATATTGGTCGTGCCATCGCCGAAGAAGCAGACCGCGACCTGGTCGGTGCCGCGATACTGCGCCGACCACGCCGCGCCGATCGCGATCGGCAGATGCGCGCCGATGATGGCGTAGGATCCCATCGCGCCGTGCTCGACGCTGGTCAGATGCATCGAGCCGCCCTTGCCGCCGAGGAGCCCGCATTCACGGCCCATCAGCTCGCCGAGGACACCCGTCATGGACGCGCCACGCACCAGCGTGTGCGCGTGGCCGCGATAGGTGCAGAACGACCAGTCGTCCTTGCGCATCGCGACGCCAAAGCCGGCCGCGACGGCCTCCTGGCCGAGCGACAGATGGCTCGTGCCCTTGATCAGGTTCTGCAGAAAGAGATCATAGGCGCGCTTCTCGAGATGGCGCACCTCGAGACACTGCCGCCACAGGCCGAGCCGCGTCGCCTCGCCGATGTCGTCGTTGCGGCCGGACGTGGCCTTGGTCTTCGTGCGCGGGCTCAAGTGGCCTCCTAATAGCGGTTGGCGATCGGCAGCTCCTCGGCCGGATAGAGCGTGATGACGCGGCAGCCATTCTTGGTTACCACGACCTCCTCCTCGATCCGCGCCGCCGAGTAGCCGTCCGTCGCCGGGCAATAGGTCTCGAGCGCGAAGACCATGCCTTCCTTGATCTCGTGCGGGTCCTCAAAGGAGACCAGCCGACTGATGATCGGGCGTTCGTGAAGCGCGAGCCCGAGCCCGTGGCCGAACTGGAGCGCGAAGGCCTCCATCTCGCTCTCGAAGCCGAACTCCTGCGCCTTCGGCCAGACGGCGGCGATCTTGTCGGTGGTGACACCCGGTTTCACCATCGCGATCGAGGCGTCGAGCCATTCGCGCGCCTTCTTGTAGGCATCGCGCTGCGCCACTGTCGCGCGCCCGACATTGAAGGTGCGGTAGTAACAGGTGCGATAGCCCATGTAGGACATGAGGATATCGAAGAACGCCTGATCACCGGGGCGCACGATGCGGTCGGTGAAGTTGTGCGGATGCGGGTTGCACCGCTCGCCCGAGATCGCGTTGATCGCCTCGACGTCGTCGGAGCCGAGCTCGTAGAGGAGCTTGTTGGCGCGCGCCACGATGTCGTTCTCGCGCACGCCCGGCTTCAGCTCCTCGCCGATCATGTGGTAGGTGGCATCCACCATCGCCGACGCCTGGTTGAGCAGCACGATCTCGTCGATGTTCTTGATCTCGCGCGCGTCCAGCATCACCTGCTGGCCGTCACGGATCTCGAGCCCGAGCTTCTGCAGCTCGAACATCATCGGCGGCTCGACGATGTCGACGCCGATCGGCATGCCGGCGACGCCGTCGGCGACGAGGATGGCCTTGATCTCGGCCGCCATCTGCTTCATCAGCCCGGCCGAGGGCGGCACCGTGCCCCGAAGCCCGAGCATGCCGGCATGGATGCAGCCGGGATGGAGGTGCGGGGTGAACAGGCGGTGGTGCTTCGCCGCCGAGCCGAAGTCCCAGATGTGCGGCTCGCCATTGCCGGTCAGGAGCGAGAACCGGCACATCTTGTCGCGCGACCACTCGCCGATCACCGTGCCGGTGAGATAGCGCGAGTTGTTGTTGTCGAAGCAAAGAAGTGCGCCAAGACCCGAGTTGCGGAGCGCCAGGCGTGCCCGCGCGAGGCGGTAATTGTGCAGCCGCCGGAAGTCGACGCGCTCCTCGAAGTCGACATTGGTATGGCCTGGCGACGGGATCGCGCGGGTCCAGTCATAGCGCGGGTCGATGTCCTCGGGCCGGATGATCCGGGGCTCGGGCATGTCTTGGGGCATGGCGATCCTCTAGAAGACGCGATGGGGAGCGAGTGTACCGTCCCGCGCGAGATGGAACAAACGAGGCGGGCGTCAACGGCCCGGCCGCCGCGTTCCGATCAATTCGCAAGCCCGACCGCGATGCTCGGCCCCTCAGTACTGCCCGGGACCGGGATCGAGGCCGAGCAGAGCGCGGCCATAGAGCGTGCCGATCGCGTCCCAGTTGAGGCTGATATGCATCGTGACCGCGTGCACATCGCGCCAGGCGCGCTGCAACGGCCCGCCATCGAAGAGGCCGGCGCCACCCGCCGCCTCGAACAGCCGATCGACCGCCTGCACCGCGAGCCGCGACGCATAGGCGTGGTCGCGCCGGTTGCGGAGCCGCGTTGCGACATCGGGCGCGCGGCCGTCTCGCATCGCCTCGACGGTCTCGCGGCAATCGCGGAGCAGAAGAAGCCGCGCCGCGTCGATCAGCGCCGCGGCTTCCGCGACGCGGAGTTGCACGGTCGGGAACTCGGCCATCCGTTTCTGCCCGCCGAGGGCGGCGCCCCGCGTCGTGCGCTCGGCGTTCATCGCGATGAAATCGTCGAGCGCGCCGGCGGCGATGCCGATCCCGGGTCCGGTGAGGCAGGCCGCGATCAGCGACAGGAACGGCAGCCTGTATAGCGGGTCAGGGTTGACGGCGGCGCCCGGCGGCGCGCCCGACTGCGCCAGCGCGACCGGCATGACCCGGTGCGCCGGCACGAACACGCCGTCGAGGACGAGGTCCTTGCTGCCGGTGCCGGCGAGCCCGAGCACGTGCCAAGTGTCGACGACCGCGTAGGCGCCGTGCGGCACGAGCGCCATCGCCATCTCCTTCGCCCCGCGCGCGCCGTCGATCAGGACGCCGAAGAAGGTCCAGTCGGTGTTGTCGCAGCCCGACGCGAAGCCCCAGCGCCCGCTCAGCCGCCAGCCGCCGTCGACCGGCTCGGCCCGACCGGTCGGCGCGAACGAGCCGCCGACGATCGCGCCCCGATCGGTTCCCCACACATCGGCCTGCGCCGCCTCGGGAAACATGGCGATGATCCATTGGTGGAGCGCGGTCGTCGAGTAGACCCAGGCGGTCGAGCCGCAGGCGCGCGCGACCTCGATCGCGACCTCGCACACCGTGTCGATGCCGTGCTCGAACCCACCCCAGCGCGCCGGCTGGACGATGCGGAAGAGATCAGCGGCGCGGAGCTCCTCGATCGAGATGTCGGGAACGCGCCGGTTCCGCTCGGTCGCCGCCGCCCGCGCGCGGATCGCGGGCGCGAGCGCACGGGCGCGTGCGAGAAGTGTCGCGGGGTCGGGCTTTGCAGCGGGACCGTCCATCGCAACCGTCAGGAGCCGGCCTTCTGGATGCCGTCATAGCGCTGGATGCCGTCGGCGAGCGCCCATTCGGCGAACGCCTCGGGCACCGAGTCCCAGTCGCGCGGCTGCCAGTTCTCGGAGACGATGTCGGAATCGGAATCGTATTCCGCCGCGCCGCCGCACGGGTTCTTGAAGTACCAGAAATAGCACGACGAGATCGGGTGGCGGCCGGGTCCGAGATGGGTCTTCCAACCCTTGCCGGTCATGTGGAGCCCGCCGCCGAACACCTCGTGGATGTCGCGGAGCTCGAAGGCGAGATGGTGGAACCCGATCGCATCGCCGATGTGGAGAAGGAACAGGTTGTGATGATCGCCCGATGCGCCCCCGCGGAGGAAATAGCCGCGGCCCGGATAGCGGTCGGAGATCCGGAAGCCCAGCCGGTCGACATAGAACTCCTTCATCGCCTCGAGCTTCGGTGCGAGGAGGACGACATGCGACAGATGCTGCGGGCTCGCCTTGGCGTAGAGCTTGCCGCGCTCGTCGACGCGGAGCGCCCGCCCCGGCGCGTTGTAGGTCGGCGGCTCAGGCGCCACCGGCCGTCGCGCGAAGCGCCGGAACCCGACCCCATAGCCGCACGGGTCGACCGCGTGCACCGTGCCGTCGCCGTCGCGTCGACAGCACGGGGCTCCGGCGAGGGCGGCGGCGATCGCCTCGAGCGAGGCGGCGTCCTCGACGCCCCAGATCACCTCGCGCATCGTCGGGCCGACGATCGGCGCGGCCGGCAGGCTCGGGTCCGTCATCGGGCGGAGCACGATGCGGGCACCCTCCTCGGTCTCGAACGCGGCCTCGCGCGCATCGGCGCCGACGCGCTTCAAGCCGAAATCGTCCCAGAACCGCGTCGCCTCAGCCATATCGGCGACGCCATAGACGACCGTTTCGGGTGCGATCACGCGCATGATCCCCCTCCTCCGCCCTTGGGATGCTGCGGCCAATCTAGCGCAGGGCTTGCGGCAAGTCTCCCGCGGCAAGTCTCCCGCGCAAGTCTGGGGACGGGCCTACAACCGGAACACGAACCCGGCGCCGACGAAGTAGTCCTCGGCGCGCTCGTTGAGCCCGGCGCCGGCATTGACGTCGAGCTGGAGGTTGTCGTTGACGAGCCAGATGAAGCCGCCGTTGGCGACATGTCGCGGGCCGATCGTCTCGGACACCAGGACGAAGTATTCGGCATAGACCGAGACCGGCCCGAACAGCGGCACCGTCCCGATCAGCGACGCACCGCCCTGGTCGCTGCGGTCGCCGCCATTGTTGACGGCGTCAAAGCGCGCCGTGCCGCCGATGCCGTAGCCGCCGTCGAAGCTGTAGGACCAGTTGAACGCGAGACTGGGATCGACATCGCCCGAGGTCGCGCCCGAAGAGCCGGACGGGATCGACAGCATGCCGCTCACGCCGATCGCCGGCACGATCCCCGATTGGTCGAGGAGCCTGGTCTTGATCCCGACCGTGAGATCGCTGAAATCGTGCGGCCGCTCGCCGTCGACCCTGGTCCAGATCGAGCCGGTCCAGCCGATCTGGACCTCGAGGTTGTCGGCGATCCCCGTCCGCAGCATGAGAATCGGCAACGTGTGCGTGCGGCTGGACTGTCCGTTGCGGTCGCGGGTGAACTGATAGCCGCCCTCGAGCTGGAGGCGGCCACGCGCCACCGGATCCGGCGCGATCGTGAACCCCGGCCGGTCGGCCACCAGCGGTCCATCGAGCGGTGCCGCCCTCCAGCCGAGCGGATGGCGGACGTCCTCGGCCGCCGCGGCACTTGCCATTAGGACGACGAGACCGCAGGCGGCCACGACCGCCATCGCAACGGGGTGATTCTTCGCCATTGTTCTTCCTTTTTTCGTGTTCGATGCTTGATCGGTTATGCCGTTCGCACAATCGTTGTCAATAGATCGGTAAGATTACGTGAACCGGCCGACCCGCGACCACGCGCGCCGTGTCCGGGGCATCGGCTACCATACCGGCCGACAGCGTGACGCGGAGGGATCGGGGACGCGCTCAGTCATGCGGGACGACGGACCAGGGACGGGCGAGGCGACGCGCGCCAGCGAGAACGGCGGCGCGCGCGGCTCGATCTTCGCCGCGCCCTACTGGGACCGCGACACGCGCGCGATGGGCGGGTTCCGGGCCGCCTATTTCCGGACCGGCCGCGTGGTGTTCGCGATCGGCCGCGACGTGCTCGATGGCCAGCTCAGCCTGTGGGCGATGAGCCTCGTCTACACGACGCTCCTGTCGCTGGTGCCGCTCCTCGCGATCTCGTTCTCCGTCCTCAAGGGCTTCGGCGTCCACAACCGGATCGAGCCCGTGCTCGCGACCGTCCTCGAGCCGTTCGGCGAGAAAGGCGTCGAGATCACCGCGCGCATCCTCGAGTTCGTCGAGAACGTCAAGGTCGGCGTCCTCGGCTCGGTCGGGCTCGCGCTCCTGATCTACACGGTCGTGTCGCTGATGCAGAAGATCGAGCACGCGTTGAACGCGACCTGGCGCGTCGGCCGCTCGCGCACCTTCGCGCGGCGTTTCAGCGACTATCTGAGCGTGATCGCGATCGGGCCTGTGCTCGTGTTCTCGGCCCTCGGTCTGACCGCCTCGGCGGCGGCGGTCCTGCCGGCCGAGGAGCTCGCGCGCTACGGCGCGTTCGACGAGGCGCTCGCGCTCGGCCGGCGGATCGTTCCCTATCTTCTCGTCGTCGCGGCATTCACGTTCATCTATGTCTTCATGCCGAACACCCGGGTGCGGACACGCGCGGCGCTGATCGGCGCCGTGGTGGCGGGCACGCTGTGGCAGAGCGCCGGATGGGCGTTCGCGTCATTCGTCGCCACCTCGACGAGCTACACCGCGATCTACTCGGCGTTCGCGACTCTCATCCTGTTCATGATCTGGCTCTATGTCGGCTGGTTGATCCTCCTGATCGGGGCCGCCGTCGCCTATTACGTCCAGACGCCGCAATCGGCGCTGATCGGGCCGGGCCCGGTGATATTGAGCGCGCGGCTCCGGGAATGGCTCGTCCTCGTCGTCGCGGCGCGGATCGCGGCCGTCTTCCGCGCCCGCCAGAAGGCGCCGACCGCGGCCGATCTCGCGACCATGATTCCGGTGCCGCCGGAGGCGGTCGACTGGGCGGTCGCGGCGCTCGCCGAGGCGCGGTTGATCACGCCGACCGGTGACGATCCGCCGAGCTATCTGCCGGCCGGCGATCCCGCCGCGACACCGCTCGCGACCGTCCTCGCCGCCGCGCGCGCGGCGGACGAGCGGCCGAGCCTCGATG